>VFQO010002200.1_pt1 | contig 12481 bp, 17 predicted proteins | sample 3512331 | NCBI WGS metagenome assembly VFQO01 (sample SAMN10412371, study PRJNA504923) | tailings metagenome | isolation source: Replicate 3 from Balatoc abandoned mine | place: Philippines: Itogon, Benguet | collected 2017-08-28
ATTCTTGGCCAAATCGATGCCAATGGTTGTAATCTTCATGGTGGACGCTCCTGCTCGTTGAGGTGGAAAAACTGACATCTCCACTGTGGCACTTTCGATGCCGTTTAGGGTGGGGGCGTCCATCCCATTGGTTTTAGCGAACCGAATCCTCCCGTCGATGACTCGCCTGCGGCCTGTACCCCCTGTGTGAACGGAAGCAGGCCGACAAGCAGCGCGATTGCGACGATATGGCGAATGGCGATAGTCGATCTCATCGCATTAGCCGCGCGCTCTCAACAGCGTGCGCAAGTCTTCAGCGATCGCATCCGGCGAGTGCTCGTCGCTGACGAACAGACGCAGCCGGCCTTGCGGATCGAAGATGTAAGCGGGCCCCATGTGGTCGACCGTATAGAAGCCGTTCGCATCCGGCTTTTGCTTCTGAAAGAACACCTTGAACTCTTTCGCCGTTTGCTCGGTGGTTTGTTCGTCCCCATACAGCCCTAAAAACGTCGGATAGAAAGCGGGCACGTATTGCTTCAGGATCTCCGGCGTATCGCGTTTCGGATCGACCGTGACCAAGAGCACTTGCACGCGCTCCGCATCGGTGCCGAGCCTCTCCATCGCCTGCGACAGCCTGTGCATCGTCATCGGGCACATGTCGGGGCAGTTTGCATAACCGAAAAACAGCACGACCGCTTTGCCCTTGAAGTCGGCCAGGGTTCGTGGCTGCCCATTGTGATCGGTTAAATGGAAATCCTTGCCCCAAGGCGCGCCGGTGATATCCCGCAGGGAGAATTTTTGCGCCGGTGCCTCGGTTTTGGTACAGGCGGCCAGTAACAGCGCAACGGCCAACAAGGCGATGGTTTGATAGAGCTTTTTCACGTTCAGCTGCCTCCCACCTATTGACCGATCGGCCGGACCGGCGCCTTGATCACCGACGTGGTCTTCGCCTTGTTCGCATCGATGAAGGTCATCTTCAGTGTCATCGTGTCGCCGGCTTTCAGCGCTTGCTTCAGGCCGAGCAGCATCAGGTGCAGCCCGCCCGGCGCCAGCTCGATCGTTTTTCCTGCTGGGATAGCGAGTGGCCCGTGCTCCCGCATTCTCATCATGCCGTGATCCATATGCATGGTATGCACTTGTACTTCCTTAGCCACGTCGGTTTCGACATGCAGCAGCGTGACATCGATTGGACTGCTGATTTTCATATAGGCACCCCCAACCGGTTGCCCCGGCACGGTCGCGCGCGCCCATACGCCTGTGATAACCGGCGTGCGTACCGCCTGAGCGGCTGCCGCCTTCTCGTTCGTGCGCGGATTCGCGGCATGAACCGTTAATGAGGACAATCCCACCAACAGCGTGACGGCGATACTTCCCATTGCTATTTTCAAAACACTCTCCTTCTATCAATAGTGCAAATTAAAATTCATCCGGCAAAACCGCGGATCGGGTACGAATGTGAAAAAACGCGTCCACGGGCAGCACCGCCACAATCCCCGCTCCCGGGACATGGGAATGTGCGACATCCATGATCGCGGTGGTGACTGCCTCCGCCCGGGATTCATCGATAAAGATCTCGATCTTGAGGTGGCTGGTCAAATGCCCCCTTGAGAAAAAATCGGCGTACTCGCCAAATCCTTTTATCTCGGTGACCGTCATCCCCCGTACGCGAAGGCCTCCGAAACTGGCTTCCAACGCGTCCAGTACGTCAGGACGAACGATTGCGACCACATATTTCAAGCTCATGATGCCCTCCTTGATAATTGGACTATTGCATTCGCAAGCGCGATTTTCATTGCGGACCATTCATGCCGGCTTGCCATCCTGCCCGATCACCAGATGCGTATCGCTCAGGTACGCATGCGGTGTCACTTCCAGATTGCGTGGTGCAGGAACATTCTTGACGACGCGCCCGGCCAGATCGAACTTCGAGCCGTGACACGGGCAGTAGAAGCCGCCATGCAAGTCAGGTCCCAGATCAGCCGCCGCCACTTCCGGGCGGTAGAGTGGTATGCAGCCCAGATGGGTACAGATGCCGATCGCCACCAGATACTGCGGCTTGACCGAACGGGTGGCGTTCTTCGCATAGTCGGGCTGTTGTGGCTCGTCTGACTGGGGATCAACCAGTTGGCTGTCGTGCTTGCCAAGCAAATCGAGCATCTGCCCGGTACGATGCACGACCCACACCGGCTTGCCACGCCACCCCACGGTCAGCAACATGCCCGGCCCCACTTGACTGACATCCACCTCCACTGCTGCGCCGGCCGCTTTGGCGGCTTCGCTTGGCGACATGCTTTCCACGAACGGTATGGCCGTCGCGGCGAGTCCTGCGCTGCCGAGTCCCGCGGTCGCGGCAGTAAGAAATCGCCGGCGGTGAATATCTGTTTCATGCGTGTCCATAGTACTTCTCCATTGAATCGACGAGCCGGACGTCGGCAATCCATCGCTCCGGCCCATCACATCCTGATTGCGTCGAAAAGCTGCCCCCAGTTATCTCGCCGCGGGAAAAACCGCGGCACGCGCTCCATGTAATCCCGATACTCTGCACCGAAGCGCTCGATCATTTCCGTTTCCTCGCTGTACGCAAGCCGTACGTAGACCAGCACGATCACCGGGAAAGCGCCACCGTAATGATGGTTGGCCAATGGATGATCTGGCCGAACACCGCCAGCATGATGCCGGTATATTGAGGATGGCGAACCACGCCATATAACCCCTCCTTGGCAAGCCGACCTTCACGTCTGGCCTGGTACACGCTTCTCCAGCCGACAATCAACAGCACGACGCCCAGGAAGATGAAAGCGGTTCCGAGCAGCATCTCGATCATCGCGCCGCCCGTGCCGTACCCGAGAAGCGATGCCCAGAGATGCCCGGTGTTGGCGTACAACGGGATGTCGATGCCGAAAAATCCTGTCAACAAGTAAATGGTCAGGGGAAAGCCGTACATCTCCGCGTACAGCGCGATGATGAATGCCTGGACCAGACCGGTGCCGGCCCATTCGCGCCAGCGCTTAGGCGCCGCGTACCGGTACAGTAACCAGGACACCGCGACCACGATCACTGCGACCAATCCCCAGTTTCCATAATGGCTGGCAAAACCGCTCATATCATTCATGGCATGCACTCCTTCGCCGATTCAACAAGCGACATGGTTGAATCGGCAGACGTATTCCTCTCGATCGCTCACTTGCGATCCTGATCCGGCTTCTTTTCCGCTTCGTGCGGTGGCGTATTCATTCCTTTCATCCCGTAGTACATCGCCAGCGGGCACGCCAACAACAACAGGTACGGTGCGATTGCGGCGATCCCGGCGCGGGACGCTGGGAAAAGTGCGTATCCGACAACGAGTAGCACGCCTATTCCAAGCGCAATCCTGATCATGGTCTTCATGCTGCACATGGCCATTACTCCTTTCACAATCAAACACTTCCAGACAGGTCTCTTCCCCCCTTCCTCAGCAATCGCTTCCATGCAGCGATTGCTTTTAACGCGTCTTCATGAGCGCTTCTTGCGCACGTTCCGCTTTTTGCGTGTCGCACCATGCACCGCATTCCGGCTCGATTGGTTCGAACGTCCTGCACGCATGGACCAGAACAGGCCAATCGCGACGATCAGCGCGGCAATCGCCCACAGCGCAAAAATGGTATCCGCCACCTCCATCGGTATCCAACGCCCAAGAAAATTCATCATTGCCTCGCCGTCATTTACCTCATTCAGTGCTCGATTCCACGTAGGCCCCGGCGCCACCTTCCTTCATTAACCAGCGGCGGGGGCCGACCATAACATTGCGCCGATCGGCCGTTACTTCACCGCGGTCACGACATAGTCGGATCCGTCCTTCATGAATTCGACGTTGACCTTCTTGTCAACCGCGAGCTGATCGAGCAGCGTCTTGTCCTTGACAGTGAAACCCATCGTCATCGCCGGCCAGTTCAGGCTTTTGACAGGATCATGGGCCAGCGTCACCTTGCCATTGGCGGCGTCCACGTTCTTCACGACCGCGGTTGCGCTGTGGGTCGTTGCCTTGGCGCCCTTGCTTTGCTGTTTGCCGTCCTTGGCATTCATCATGTCCATGCACTTCTGCATGTCCATGTCTTTCATGTCCATGCCCTTCATATCGCTGCCTTTCATTCCGTGCATATCCATGCACTGCTGCATGTCCATGTCTTTCATATCCTTCTTGCCGCCGGAGTGGGCGATCGCGAGACTGGAAGCCGACAAAGCGAGGATCAGGGACAGGGTTGCGGTACGTTTCATTGCATTTTCCTTTCGGTGGTTAAAAATTTTTTGAATCGAAATCGATAATCGCGTTAAAAAATCGCCGGCTTAAAAAATGTAGGTCACCCCAACGCCATAGGTAAGCTGCGATCTGCCGCTGCGAAAACTGCCTCTATTGGTGAAGAAATCGGCATTCGACCGGTCATAGCGGATATCCGGTCGAATCATCGCAATTCCATGTTGCGCAGCCGGTCTGACTGCCGGTCGTCACCCGCACTGGCCGGAAGAGTTGCACCGATGGTCAACATACCGATGACCGTGATAAGCAACTTTTTCATGATGAACTCCTGTGTTCGATTGATTGCCATACCGAATCGCATCATTTGACGGAAGCCGGCATTGATGTCCCCTTGGCTTCCGCCTTCGCGCGCGCTTCCTGCTCGGCGCGCAACCGCCGTTGCTGGTTGGACCAGGGCGTCGTTTGCGCGCGCGGGCCGTGATCGAGCGGCAGCACGAGTTTTTTCGGCGTGTCGGTGGCGGCGGCCTTCGCCTTGCGCGCCGCTTCAATCAATTGCCAGTCGGGACCGGCAATGGCCGGAAGGGTGGCGCCGATGGTCAACACGCCGGTGAGGGTGATGAGAAATTTTTTCATGACGATTTCCTTTATTCGGGTAATGGAGAAGCCGGGCCGCGTTATTTGACGGCATCCGGCTTCGGAGCGCTCTGGGCCTCCGCTTTTGCGCGCGCCTCCTGCTCGGCGCGCAGCAGGCGTTGCTGGTTGGACCACGGGGTCGTTTGCGCGCGCGGGCCGTGGTCGAGCGGGAGCACGACTCTGTTGCCTGTCTCCGGACCGGCGCAGGCGGTGACAACGACCGTGACTGCCATGACGCCGGCAGTAGTAATGAATCTCCTGTTCATGACGATCTCCTTGGCACATCGATTTGGTTACCTCACTCCCGGCAAAGCCGGGAGATTCCGTTATCCCGTTATCTGCCTGAGTCATAGCCAGGGTTACGTTTGCGATTTTTCACCGATTCAATCGCCTCGGAACGCACTTCCTCTCTGGAACGGGTGCTGCGTGCCGGCGCCAACACAGGGAAATTCTGTATGTCGCCCCGGGGCAGCAAACCTTGCGCACGCGCCTGCGCAAGTTCGGCCTGGACTTCGGCTCGTGTTTTGGTCGAGACGACCGGCTCTTGTGTAGGGAATGGATCGACATCTCCGGCAAAGACGGAACCGGTCGCGGCCAATACGGCCAGCGCAGCAATCAATCGTTGAACGTTCATTTTTGAATCCTCAGCATTGGTTAAATTAGGCATCTGTGCAGCTTCAAGCAATTCACCGCGACAGAGCACTAATTCAGCCAACGGCAGTACAACACCCGCAATGCGAGAGGCGGCCGTACCGTGGCACCGATCGTCGCTTCATGGATGGCAGTTCGTTGATGGAATTGCGTTGCCCATGACGACGGCAGTGCTGTCGGGTTGTCGTCCCGTTCGACCGTGCGATCGACCGACGCCGGCGCCAAGGCACACGTTGCACACGCCTGGCAGTCGGCCATTGCCATTGCCTGCGTCATTTCGTCACAAGGCGGCATCTCGACCTGTGCGGCAAAGGCCGGCACATGGACGCTCCACGCCAGCCACGCTAACGCGGTCCAGCGCCGGAGATATCGCATGCCCGTTGCCTTATCCAACATGGGCCACTCTCTTTTCCGTCCGATGCGCCATCTGCACGGCACGTGCCTGCCGGCGCCGCAACAGCAGATACACGACCGGCACCACGAACATCGACAGCAGCGGCGCGGTGATCATGCCGCCCACCATCGGCGCGGCAATCCGTTGCATCACTTCCGAACCGGTACCCGCGCCGATCATGATCGGCACCAGGCCGGCGATGATGACCGCCACCGTCATCGCCTTCGGCCGCACGCGCAGCACGGCTCCCTCGCGGATCGCATCGAGCAGATCGGCTTCGCTGGCCTTGCCTTTGGCCAAGCGTTTTTCCCACGCCTGCTTCAGGTACAGCAGCATGATCACGCCGAACTCGGCCGACACTCCTGCCAGCGCGATGAAGCCGACGCCGCTGGCGACCGACAGGTTGTGCCCGAGCAGCCACAGCAGCCAGATGCCGCCGGCCAGCGCGAACGGCAGCGTCGCCATGATGAGCGTCGCTTCATCGAATCGCTGGAACGTCATGTATAGCAGCACGAAGATAATGAGCAGCGTCGCCGGCACCACGACCTTCAGCTTGGCGCTGGCCCGCTCCAGGTACTCGAACTGGCCCGACCATGACACCGCGTATCCGGCGGGCAGCTTCACCTCCTTGGCGACCGCTTGCTGCATATCGCGCACCGCCGAGCTCAAGTCGCGTCCGCGAATATCGACATACACCCAGCCCGACAGGCGCGCATTCTCGCTCTTCAACATCGGCGGGCCGTCGGTGATGCGGATTGTTGAAACATCGCCGAGGCGGATTTGGGCGCCGCGTTCAGTCAGCACCGGCAACTGGCGCAGCTTCTCGACCGAGTCGCGCACCTCGCGCGGGTAACGCACGTTGATCGGGAAGCGCTGCAAGCCCTCGACGGTCTCACCGATGTTGTCGCCGCCGATCGCCGCCGACACGATGCTTTGCACATCCGAGATGTTCAGGCCGTAGCGCGCGGCCGCGTCGCGGTCGATATTGACGTCGATGTACCGTCCACCGCTCAGGCGTTCCGCCAAAGCCGAGGAGACGCCCGGCACCTGTTTGACCACCCGCTCGATGTCGCCGGTGATGCGGTCGATTTCCTGCAAGCTCGTGCCGGCGACCTTGACACCGACCGGGCTCTTGATGCCGGTGGCCAGCATGTCGATCCGGTTGCGGATCGGCGGCACCCAGATGTTGGCGAGTCCCGGCACCTTGACGGTGCGGTCCAGTTCCTCGATCAACATGTCCGACGTCATGCCCGGCCGCCACTGATCGCGCGGCTTGAACTGGATCGTCGTCTCGAACATCTCCAGCGGCGCCGGGTCGGTCGCGCTTTCCGCGCGCCCGGCTTTACCGAACACGCTTTGCACTTCCGGCACGGTTTTGATCAGGCGATCGGTCTGCTGCAACAGCTCGGATACCTTGCCGGCAGACAGGCCGGGAAGCGCCGACGGCATATACAAGACATCGCCTTCATCCAGCGGCGGCATGAATTCACCGCCCAAACGGGAGACCGGCCACACCGTCACGACCGCAACCAAGCCGGCAACCAGCAGCGTCGTCTTCGGAAAGCGCAGCACGCCTTCCAGCAGCGGGCGGTACAACGCGATCAGGAAGCGATTGAGCGGGTTCTTTTGTTCATCGGGAATGCGTCCCCGGATCAGATAACCCATCAATACCGGGATCAACGTCACTGCAAGGCCGGCAGCCGCTGCCATCGCATACGTCTTGGTAAAGGCCAGCGGCGAGAACAGGCGTCCTTCCTGCGCTTCCAGCGTAAAGACCGGAACGAAAGACAGCACGATGATCAGCAGCGAGAAGAACAGGGCCGGCCCGACTTCGGCCGCTGCATCCGCGATGACCCGCCAGTGGTCGTCCCCTTTCAATTTCTGGCCCGGATGCGCATGGTTCCATGCCTCGATATGCTTGTGCGCGTTCTCGATCATCACCACCGCCGCATCGACCATCGCGCCGATCGCAATCGCGATGCCGCCGAGCGACATGATGTTCGCATTCACGCCCTGGTAATACATCACGATGTAAGAAGCGAGTATGCCGAGCGGTAGCGACACGATCGCCACCAGCGCCGAGCGGATGTGAAACAGGAAGATCGCGCAGACCAGCGCGACGACGACGAATTCCTCGATCAGCTTTTCTTCAAGATTGCTCACCGCGCGCTTGATCAGGCTGGAACGGTCATAGGTCGGAATAATCTCGACACCGGGCGGCAGGCTGGGCTTCAGCTTCTCCAGCTTGGCCTTCACCGCGTCGATGGTTTCCAGTGCGTTCTTCCCGGAACGCATCACAATGACGCCGCCGGCGACTTCGCCTTCACCGTTCAGTTCCGCGATGCCGCGCCGCATTTCCGGTCCCACCTGGATCCGTGCGACATCGCCCAGCCGCACCGAGACGCCGGCCTCGGTGGTCATCAGCGGAATCTTGCGGAAGTCGTCGAGCGACGCGAGATAGCCGGAGGCACGCACCATGTATTCGGCTTCGCCAAGTTCCAGGACGGAGCCGCCAGTCTCCTGATTGGCCTTCTGCACCGCCTCGATCACTTTTCCGTGCGGGATGTTATAGGCGCGCAGACGGTCCGGATCGAGCACGATCTGGTATTGCCGCACCATGCCGCCGACGCTGGCGACTTCGGACACGTTCGGCACCGCCTTCAGCTCGTACTTCAGGAACCAGTCCTGCAACGCGCGTAGCTGCGACAAGTCCATCCTGCCGGTCTTGTCCACCAGCGCGTATTCATAGACCCAACCGACGCCGGTCGCATCGGGGCCGAGCGCCGTCTTGGCTTGCGGCGGCAGGCGTGACTGCACCTGGTTCAGGTATTCCAGCACGCGCGAACGCGCCCAGTACGGATCGGTACCATCCTCAAACAGGATATAGACGAAGGAATCGCCGAAGAAGGAATAGCCGCGCACTGTCTTCGCGCCCGGCACCGAGAGCATGGTGGTGGTGAGCGGATAGGTGACCTGGTTCTCGACGATCTGCGGCGCCTGGCCCGGATAGGTGGTGCGGATGATGACTTGCACGTCCGACAGGTCCGGAATCGCGTCGAGCGGCGTGCGCGTCAGCGACCAGATACCCCAGGCGGTAATCATCAGCGTCGCCAGCAGCACCAGAAAGCGGTTGGCAATCGACCAGCGGATCAGCTTGGCGATCATTTGGCGGCTCCCTGCTTGGCAGGCGTCTTATCCTTCATGCCCGGCATCGGCGTTTGCGCGGTCGGCGCAATCGTGGCGATCTGGAACATGCCATCCTTGGTCTGGCGGATTTCGAAGACGACGCTGTCGCCTACCGCGACATTGTTCGGCAAGCCGTTTCCCGGCGGTTTGAAGCCCATCGTCATCGGCCCCCATTGCAGGCTCGGGATCGGGCCGTGCGACAGCGTGATTTCATCCTTGCCGATGCTCTCCACCTTGCCCTCGCCACGATGCGTCGGTCCTCCCGTGTTGCCTTGTTCCGGCGCCGGCATGTCGCCCATACGCGTCGCGGTGCCCTTCAGGCTCGCTTCGGAATCGATCAGGAACTGGCCGGAGACCACTACCTTTTGCCCGGCCTCCAATCCCTTGCGGATTTCGGTTTGGCCGTTTGTTTCAGCGCCGATCTCCACATCGACCGGCATGAATTTGCCATCTCCTTGCGCGACCATCACGACGTTGCGCTTGCCGGTCTGAATCACCGCTTCGGTCGGTATGGTCAACACATCTTTGCGCGCGGCAGGCGTGAAATTGACGGTGGCGAACATACCCGGCACCAGGCGGCCGCCGGGATTCGCCAGTTCGACGCGCGCTTTCAGTGTGCGCGTGGCGGGATTGACTTCGGGCAGAATCGCGCTGACCTTGCCTTTGAAAACCGTTTCCGGCAGCGACGGGGTGCGCGCCTCGACCGCATTGCCCGGCCGCACCAGCGACGACAGGTTTTCCGGCACGTCGGCATTGACCCAGATTGTGTTCAAGCCATTGATGCGGAACAGCGGCGCGCCCGCCATCACGGTCATGCCTTCGCGTACCGCCAGTTCCGCTACCACGCCTGCGAGCGGCGCGGTGACTGTCAGGCGCGCATGGATCTTGCCGCTGGACTCCACCAGGCGGATCTGGTCGTCGGTCATGCCGGCCAGGCGCATGCGTTGCCGCGCGCCGTCGACAAAAGTGCCCGCACCGGCACCCTGCATGCGCTTGACCGACAGGTATTCCTCCTGCGCCGCGACCCAGTCCGGCACATACAGTTCGGCCAGCGGCTGGCCCTTCTTCACCGTGTCGAGCGGTGCGCGCACATACAGCCGCTCGACGAAGCCGTTGCTGCGCGCCTGCACCATCACCACGTCGCGCTCGTTGTAGGCAACGCTGCCCACCGCCTCGACCGTCGGCGCCAGGTTGCCCTTGGTGACTTCGACAGTACGAATACCCAGGTTTTGCTGCACGCGCGGGCTGATGCTGACCTTGCCTTCGTCGCCGGCCTCGTCCGCGTACACGGGGACCAGTTGCATGTCCATGAAAGGCGACTTGCCCGGCTTGTCGAACTTCTGGCCGGGGACCATCGGGTCGTGCCAGTACAGCACCTTTTTGCCGGTGGCGGGATCGACCGCGCCGCTGCCCTCGGCATTGCCTGCCGGCGCCGCTGCCGGCGCCGACTGCAGCCCCTGATTCAGGCCGATCCGATACAGGGCGTAGCCGCCGGCGCCAAGAACACCTGCCGCGACGAGCGCGAGGATAATTTTTTTACTTTTCATTTTGATCCCTTGTTCATAGTCGCAGCCGGATGCGCGGTATCGCCATCTTGCGGAAATAGAAAATTCAGTTGCGCCCACAGGCGGGCGGTGTCGGTCTCCAGTTGCAATGCCTGGATGCGCACGTCGATTTCATTGCGGCGCGCGGCCAGCACCTCCATCAGACCGGCTTTGCCGCCGCGGTAGGCCGCAACAGCCGCCGCCGTGCGCTGGTTCGCCAGCGGGATCAGTTCGCGCTCGTAACGGGCATGACGCTCGCGGCCGTTTTCCCATTCATGGATCATGGCGCGCGTTTGCGCGACATGCATGCGCAGGCTCTCCTCGCGTTCGGCTTTCGCCTGTTCCACCATCGCCAGCTTCGACGACAATTCCCGGTCCTGGCGATTCTTCCGGTCCCATTGCAGCGGGATCGACACGCCGACTGAAATCATGTTGTCGTAAGCGGAACCGCGTTGCTGGAAAGCCAGTTCCACGCTCCAGTCGGATTTCTTGTTGGCTTGTGCGAGTTTTGCTTCCGCCGCGGCGATTTCTTCCTGCTTGGTCAGCACCGCGATTTCGGGGTGATGCGCGAGCTGCGTGTCGAGCGTCGTTGCATCCAGGCGAATGGCATCGGCGGCTGGCTTGTCGGCCAACGGCATGTGCGCAGGGTCGCCGATCCAGCGCGCCAGCATGATGCGAGCATTGCGCGCCCGGCGCTCGGCTTCGCTGGCGCGGTCATCGAAGGCCGCCAAGGCGCCATGAGCCGCAAAAATGTCGGCCTGGCTGCCGCGCCCGCCACGATAGGCGCCTTCGGCCGCCCGGATTTCGAACTTGGCTTGCGTCGCTTGTTCGGCAATAACTGCCGACATCGCTTCCGCGTAGTAACGATCGAGCCAAGCCAGCGCCGTATCGCGCTGAATCGCCGCGACGGAAGCGGTTTTCTCGGCGGTCGATTTTTCTGCTTCGCGTTCGAAACGTTCTGCACGCGACTGGCGCTTGTCGGCGCGGGTAAGTTCCTGCATCACGCCGATGCGGCGCATCGTCATGAAATCACGCGTGGTGCTGAAGCGGTCGGGGCCCTGGACCGGTAGGTTATCGATGCCGGCCTTGAGCACCGGGTCCGGCAACTGACCTGCTGCAACTGCCATCTCGCGCGACGCAGTGGTCGCATGGTCTTTGGCGGCGAGCTGCCGCGAACGCTCGGTGGCCAGACGCTGCGCGTCGGCAAGTGTCAGCGGCGCTTCAGCGGCAACGGCGGCGGTCGAAAGAATACCGGCCAATGTGGCCAACGCGATTCCCGGCAGAAGCCGAAGAACCGCATGACGCACCCGCGAACGGGCGGCAAACGGGAATGACATGAAACCTCCAGATGGCATTGAACAACACCGTGCGCGCAGCACGCGCGACGGTGACGGACTAAGCGATCCGGGAGCTTAAATTCGGAAACAGCAGTTGCGGATGGACAGCGGCGGTGCGGTGGCTCGCACCAGAGAAATTGATTCTAGTGGTGCCGCGGTGGGCGTGTCGGCAATATCGACGAAGCTCAATGCCAGTATCAATGCTATCGGCACGAAGGGCGCGACATTCGGCAACTGGGGCTTGTCGAGGGACAGGTTGTCTGCCTGACCATAGGCATGGCACAGGCTGGGCTGCGCTGTATCCATGGTTTCACACGCGGCCATGCTTTGATCGTCCATACCTGCCGCCATCGCGACCGATTCGGTTTGCCCCATCCCGATACCGGGACACGCATACGACGCCACAGCGAACTGCATGAACAGTACGCTGATCAGCGCGATGAGCGCGGCAACGAAGCGGGGTGGACGGGGATAGCGTATTTTTACCTTTTTTAGGGTACGCAGTGATCAGTCTGTTGTCAAG
>VFQO010002201.1_pt1 | contig 12478 bp, 15 predicted proteins | sample 3512331 | NCBI WGS metagenome assembly VFQO01 (sample SAMN10412371, study PRJNA504923) | tailings metagenome | isolation source: Replicate 3 from Balatoc abandoned mine | place: Philippines: Itogon, Benguet | collected 2017-08-28
CCAGTCCCTCCTTTAATACTATTTTAAACCTAGACACAGTTTAATGAACTATTCCTTTCACAGCTATTCTAACAATATCTGATCCAAATGAAAAGGAGCCTGTTTTTAATGACATGAGACAAATTCTACAATCATTAGGGGTTCAGGCAGTTGATATTAAAACTGCCGCTCGAATTGTACCAAGAGTTTAATTTACAAAAACTAAAAATATTATTATGGCAAATTATCATGTAACACAAAAAAAAGGACAGGAAGGATGGAATGTCCAAAAAGAGGGAGGCAAAAAGGCTTCGGCCATTGTTAGCACTCAAAAGCAAGCGGAACAACTTGCAAAACAGTTTTCATCAAATAATGGTGGCGGAGAAGTTAGGATACACCGACCAAATGGTGGCCCTATACGAGATAGTGACACTGTAAAGCCAGGAAATGATCCAAAGTCAATTAAAGACACTAAGTTCTAATGAAAAAAAGATTAAGAAAATAAAAAACCAGGCTTAAATCACCTGGCTTCAAATTCCTTTAAAGGAAACAAAAGCCCTTGCAAGGCTTTTGGTGGTATTGTTTTCGCACTTCAAAACTACCTCCTTTATTTGAAATAAACAAGCTTTTCGTGATTTTAAACCTTCAACTCGAAGAATTCAAGTTGTTGGGCTTGGTATTAATAGTATAAAATTTCAATTGCATCAGAGTTAACGCTAGCATAGGGCAAGTCCCTTGTTCATTACTGAAATGATAGGTGATGAAAACAAATTTATTTTAATAATTAATACTGATTTAAAAAATGCATAATAGCAACAATAAAGGAGAACAGAGTTCTTCAAATGAGAAAGTACCTTTAAAGTTTGTAATAGAAGGCAAAGAGTATGAGACTTTTGACCAATACAAAACAGGGGCAGAATTAAAACAACTTTCAGGTATACCTTTAGATACTGAGTTATTTTTATCAATCAGCAAACCTTATCAGGATGAGCTTATTGAAAATGAGAAACAGGTTAATCTAGCTCGGCCGGAGACTGAATATTTCTTTGTAAAGAAAAAACTCCAGTTTTTCATTAACGACAAACCTTTTACTTGGTATAAGCAATACATTAGAGGTGCTCAAATCAGAGAGCTAGGTAATATCCCTGCTGAAGATGATATCTTTCTTGACATCAAGGAAGGTTGGCAGGATGATCAAATACTAGATGATGAAGTAGTTGATTTAGCTCGTCCGGGTAAAGAGAGATTCTTCTCTAAACCAAAACCAACTGAAGTAACTATCATTGTCAATGCACGTCCACATAAGTGGAAAGAAATAAACATTTCTTTTGAGCAATTGGTTGTATTGGCTTTTGGATCATACGACAATAACCCTAACAAGGGTTATACGGTCACTTATAGCAGAGGTTGGGAGCCTAAACCAGAAGGCACTATGGTTAGAGGTTCAGTTGTTCGTGTCAAAAATAAAATGATCTTCGATGTCACAGCAACTGATAAATCATAGCCCCGATCTTAAGCGTCTAAGAGACGAAGGTTATGAGATCGAGGTACGTGGTGGATATTTACTTATCCACCATATACCCTTTGTCGATCACAATAAGCAGATTCAATATGGCGTATTGGTAAGTACGCTTACGTTAAGTAGTAATAACCAAACAACAAATCCGGATAATCATGTTATACATTTTATCGGGGATAATCCTTGCGGTGTTGATGGTACAATTATCACCGCTATTCAACATAGTAATACGAATTCTACACTGAACCATCAAATTACGGTAAACAGATCCTTTTCTAATAAGCCTGCTGCTGGATACCCGAATTATTATGAAAAAGTCAAAAGGTATGCCGATATTATTTCAGCGCCAGCGAAATACATAAACCCATCAGTTTCCGAAAAGACTTTTAGGGTTATAGCAGACAGTGCTAATGAAACAGTGTTCCAGTACATTGATACCAATTCAAGCCGAGCTAACATAGAAATAATCAATGCAAAATTAGAAGGGCAGAAAATTGCAATTATTGGTTTGGGCGGTACTGGAGCATATATTTTGGATATGGTTGCTAAGACCCCAGTAAAAGAAATTCATCTTTTTGATGGAGACAACTTTGATCAACACAATGCATTTCGTTCACCCGGAGCTGCATCAATGAGCGACCTTGATGCAAACCCCAAAAAGGCGGTCTATTATCAAAAGATGTACTCTAACATGCACAAGTATATTTATGTTCATGACTATTATGTAAAGAAGGAAAATTTGCAAGAGTTGGATAAAATGGATTATGTTTTTGTTTGTGTTGATAGGAATGCTGTAAGAAAAATGATTACAGATTACTTAGTTGATAAAGCTACTCCTTTTGCTGATGTCGGTTTAGGAGTAAATGTTGTAGATGATAAACTCATTGGTCAAGTTCGAGTTACATCAGCAACCAAAACAAAAGCCGATCATCTTTCAAAACACATATTTTCTGAGGACAATGAAAATAATGATTATGCAACAAATATTCAGATTGCAGAATTGAATGCACTGAATGCAATTTTCGCAGTACTGAAATGGAAGAAGATATCTGGAATTTATGTTGATTTAGAAAATGAACATCATAGTTCATTTTCTATTAGCACTTCTAAAATTTTTAATGATGATGTTACAACATAAATTTGTCGAATTCATTCCTGAGAAGATTGAAGAAGGTATTTTATACATCTCAATCGAATATTGCACTACAATACATAAATGTGTGTGTGGTTGCGGTAATGAAGTCGTAACACCATTGTCTCCGACAGATTGGAGGTTGACATTTAATGGAAAATCAATTACGCTTTATCCATCTATAGGTAATTGGAATTTTGAATGTCAGTCCCATTATTGGATAAAGAACAATAACGTTGAGTTTGCTGGTCATTGGACAGAAAAAGAAATCCGTCTAGGTAGAGAAAATGACTTAGAACGTAAGACGGAGTATTTTGAAATGCCGGAGATTCCAAAAGGAGAACCAGTTATTCAAGAAATCTATAAGCCTACTCTTTGGCAGAAGATATTGAGACTTTTCCGATAATAGGACTTTTATTTTTCTATTAAAGCCGAAGCTAACACTTCGGCTTTTTTTTGTGCTGTTTTTTAATTAAATAATTCTTTCCAACTCTCTCACAAGTGCTAAAACTAATGTAATCTATTTCATAAACACGCCAATGACAGCCAAATACTTCCTTTGACAGCCACTTTATCAGAGTGCTTTGATTTCCGAAACACCTTTGTTCCGAAAGCCCGCAAGGTGTGGGATAAACGTAACAAAATAATGTGTTTCAATTATGGAAAAACAAAGAAAAAAAGTTTTGTTGGCAGCCGCGGCTATGCTGTCAGCAATTGGCGTGTTCGCACAGGGGAACGGTTCGGCAGGTATCAACGAGGCTACCCAAATGGTAACTTCTTACTTCGATCCCGCAACCCAGCTTATTTACGCTATCGGTGCCGTCGTGGGGTTAATCGGAGGGGTTAAGGTTTATAACAAATTCAGTAGTGGTGATCCTGACACAAGCAAAACGGCAGCTTCGTGGTTCGGAGCCTGTATCTTCTTAATCGTAGCGGCTACGATCCTGCGTTCATTCTTCCTTTAATGCTTTGCCTTATGAATTACAACATCAATAAAGGCATCGGAAGAACGGTGGAATTTAAGGGACTGAAAGCACAGTACCTGTTCATTTTCGCAGGTGGTCTTCTCGGTACGCTTATTCTCGTGATGATACTGTATATGGCCGGCGTAAATTCTTACGTCTGCCTGTTCCTTGGTGCAGGTGGTGCTTCGCTGATTGTATGGCAGACCTTTTCGCTGAATAGCAAGTACGGTGAGCACGGTTTGATGAAAATCGCTGCTAATAAAAGGCATCCCCGATACATCATGTGCCGCAAGCCGGTACACCGCTATTTAAAATTCACGTCTAAACCAAATGTCGTATGAGAAATGTAGCAAAAACCACCACACTGGAAAGCAAGTTTCCACTGCTGGCAGTAGAGAACAACTGCATATTATCCAAAGATGCAGACATTACCGCTTGTTTTGAAGTGCGTTTGCCGGAACTGTTTACTGTAGCATCTGCCGAATACGAAGCCATTCATTCCGCATGGCATAAGGCTATAAAAACTCTGCCGGATTTTACAGTGATCCATAAACAGGATTGGTACATCAAGGAAAGCTATGCTCCCGATTTAGCAGCAGACGACCAGAGTTTTTTGGCAAAATCCTACCAACGTCATTTCAACGAGCGACCATTCCTTAATCACTATTGCTATTTGTTTCTGACGAAGACTACCAAAGAGCGGATGCGTATGCAAAGTAACTTCAGTTCACTTTGTAAAGGTTCACTTATCCCGAAAGAAATAAGGGATAAGGAAGCGATACATCGCTTTATGGAAGCAGCAGCACAGTTTGAGCGTATCGTAAACGATAGTGGCTTCATTACCCTGCAACGTTTGACCGAAGATAAAATTATCGGTACGGACGAAAAGCAGGGATTGTTGGAACAATATCTTACACTTTCGAGAGAAGCAGGAACACCGATGCAGGACATTGGTCTCGGAGCTGAAGAAGTGCGTATCGGCAACAAAAGGTTGTCTTTGCACACCTTATCCGATACGGATGATTTGCCCGGAACGGTTTCGGCTGATACCCGTTTTGAAAAACTGTCTACCGACCGTAGTGATTGCCGTTTATCATTTGCCGCACCTGTGGGCTTGTTGCTAAGCTGTAACCATATCTACAACCAATATCTGTTTTTGGATAACAGCGAAGCAAACCTACAAAAGTTTGAGAAGTCCGCACGGAATATGCACTCGCTGGCTCGCTACAGCCGTGCCAATCAGATCAATAAAGAATGGATTGAAAGATACCTGAACGAAGCCCATTCGTTTGGACTTTCTTCTATTCGGGCACACTTCAATATCATGGCGTGGTCAGAAGATCCGGCAGAACTAAAGCAATTGAAAAACGATTGTGGTAGTGCCTTGGCACTGATGGAATGTAAGCCCCGACATAATACGACTGATGTAGCTACTTTGTATTGGGCAGGAATGCCGGGCAATGCGGGCGATTTTCCAAGTGAGGAAAGTTTTTACACCTTCATTGAACCTGCTCTATGCTTTTTTACTGAAGAAACAAATTACCACAATTCGCCTTCACCATTCGGCATCAAGATGGCGGACAGGCTAACAGGCAAACCTATCCATTTGGATATATCGGATTTGCCGATGAAACGTGGTATCATCACAAATCGGAACAAATTTATACTTGGTCCGTCAGGAAGTGGAAAATCTTTTTTTACCAACCACATGGTTCGGCAGTACTACGAACAAGGTGCTCACGTACTACTCGTAGATACCGGTAACTCATATCAGGGATTATGCGAACTCATCAAAGGGAAGACCAAAGGCGAAGACGGCGTATATTTCACCTACACCGAAGATAATCCGATAGCCTTTAATCCTTTCTATACCGATGATGGCGTGTTCGACATTGAGAAGCGTGAAAGTATCAAGACTTTGATACTGACGCTTTGGAAACGTGATGATGAACCGCCTACAAGGTCGGAAGAAGTAGCATTGTCCAATGCTGTATCAGGTTACATCGAACGTATTAAAAATGAAGGGATTTTTCCATCCTTTAATGGTTTCTACGAGTATGTACAAGGCGATTATCGCAAGGTGTTGGAGGAAAAACAGGTCAGGGAAAAAGACTTTGATATTGCCAATTTCCTCAACGTACTTGAACCTTATTACAAAGGTGGTGAATATGATTATTTACTCAACTCCGACAAGCAATTAGACCTGCTTTCCAAACGCTTTATTGTGTTCGAAATTGATGCGATCAAGGATCATAAAATCCTCTTTCCCATCGTCACCATCATTATTATGGAGGTGTTCATCAACAAGATGCGTAGGCTGAAAGGTATCCGAAAGCTGATACTGATTGAAGAAGCATGGAAGGCAATTGCGAAGGAAGGAATGGCGGAATACATAAAGTATTTGTTTAAAACCGTTAGGAAGTTTTTTGGAGAAGCCATCGTGGTTACACAGGAGGTCGATGACATTATTCAGTCGCCCATTGTCAAGGAAAGTATCATCAATAATTCTGACTGTAAAATTCTCTTAGATCAACGCAAGTATATGAACAAGTTTGATGATATACAGGCAATGTTAGGATTGACGGACAAAGAAAAAGGTCAGGTACTTTCCATCAATATGAACAACGATCCATCACGGCTTTACAAAGAGGTTTGGATTGGCTTAGGTGGTACGCACTCGGCAGTCTATGCCACCGAAGTTAGTTTGGAGGAATATCTCGCCTACACCACGGAAGAAACCGAAAAAATGGAAGTGATGCAGTTCGCATCTGAACTCGATGGAAACGTCGAACTCGCCATCAAGCATATCGCTATGCAAAGGCGTGATAAAGTAAATCAATAATTATTAATCATTTAAAATTTAGAAACAATGAAAAAAGTAATGTTACTGGTGTGTACGGCACTCATGCTTGCCGTAGCACCCTCCGCAAAAGCACAATTTGTCGTAACTGACCCCGCTAATTTAGCTTCAGGCATTCTCAACTCAGCCAATGAGATTGTACAGACTTCATCTACGGTAAGCAACGTAGTGAAGAATTTCAAAGAGGTTGAAAAAGTCTATAAGCAAGGTAAAGAGTATTATGATAAGCTGAAAGCCATCAATAACCTTGTGAAAGATGCCCGTAAAGTGCAGCAAACGGTTTTATTGGTAGGCGATGTATCTGAAATGTATGTACAGAATTTCGGAAAGATGATGAACGATCCCAATTTCACACCACAGGAACTGGTTGCTATCGGTAACGGCTATTCGGCATTGCTAAACGAAAGTACCGAGTTACTCAAAGAACTCAAGCAGATAGTCACCTCATCAAGTCTTTCGCTGAATGACAAAGAACGTATGGACATCATCGACCGTGTGTATAAGGAAGTAAAGGAATACCACAGCCTTGTACGCTATTACACAAATAAGAACATTTCTGTAAGCTACCTGAGAGCGAAAAAGAAAGACGATGCCAAAAGAGTATTGGATCTCTACGGAACTTCTAACCAAAAATACTGGTAAACATGGAATGGAATAATCTTCACGAAGTCCTGCGGTCTCTCTACGATGATATGATGCCGCTTGCAGGCGATATGGCGGCAGTGGCAAAAGGTCTGGCGGGATTGGGTGCATTATTCTACGTGGCATTAAAGGTTTGGCAGGCTTTAAGCCGTGCCGAACCTATTGATGTGTTTCCGCTTTTGCGTCCGTTTGCTTTGGGACTGTGTATTATGTTTTTTCCAACCATTGTTTTGGGAACCATTAATGCGGTACTAAGCCCGGTAGTTACGGGAACACATTCCATCTTAGAAAACCAGGTGCTTGACCTGAACCAATTGCAGCAACAAAAAGACCAGTTGGAATATGAAGCGATGGTACGAAACCCCGAAACAGCTTACATGGTATCGGACGAAGAGTTTGATAAAAAGCTGGAAGAATTGGGTTGGTCGCCTTCCGACATTGGAACAATGGCAGGCATGTACATGGACAGAACCGCTTATCAGTTAGAGAAAGCGATAAAGGACTGGTTTCGTAATCTGTTGGAAATACTCTTTCAGGCAGCGGCATTGGTCATAGATACCATACGAACGTTTTTCCTGATAGTCCTCTCCATACTCGGACCGATAGCCTTTGCTATTTCCGTTTGGGACGGATTTCAATCCACGCTCACCCAGTGGCTAACAAGATACGTCAGCGTATATCTATGGCTGCCTGTTTCTGATTTGTTCAGCTCCATGCTTGCAAGAATACAGTCACTCATATTGGAACGAGATATTGAAATGCTTGCAGATCCCACCTACATCCCTGACACCAGTAATACTGTTTACATCATATTTATGATCATTGGTATCATCGGATACTTTACGATACCAACCGTAACAGGCTGGATTATCCAAGCAGGTGGTGCAGGAAACTTTACCAGAAATGTAAATCAGACCGCAATGAAAGCCGGAAATGTAGCAAGTGCCGGAGCGGGCTCAGCAGCCGGAAATATTGGTGGGCAGCTATTGAAATAATGTAAAATAATTAATCATCTAAAAAATGGAATTTAAAACACTAAGAAATATAGAAAACAGCTTTAGGCAGATAAGATTATATGCCATTGTGTTTGCCGTTCTCTGCATTAGTGTGGTAGGATATGCCGTATGGCAATCCTACCGTTTTGCAGAAGAACAACGACAAAAGGTTTATGTGCTGGACAATGGAAAATCACTAATGCTGGCTCTTTCACAGGATGCAAGTATCAACCGTCCTGTAGAGGCAAGAGAACACGTTCGTCGTTTTCACGAGCTGTTCTTCACACTCGCTCCCGATAAGAATGCGATTGAAAGCAATATGAAACGGGCGTTTAACCTTGCCGACAAAAGTGCCTTTGATTATTACAAAGACCTTTCGGAAAAGGGCTATTACAACCGTATTATTTCCGGAAACGTACAGCAACGTATCGAAGTGGATAGTGTGGTCTGCAATTTCGACACTTATCCGTATGCGGTAAAAACCTACGCCAAACAGTTCATTATCCGTTCGAGCAACGTCACCCGACGTAATCTGATTACCTCCTGTTACCTGGTGAATTCCGTCCGTTCTGACAACAATCCACAAGGGTTTAATATTGAAAAGTTTGCCGTAACGGAAAACAGGGATATCGAAGTCATTGAACGCTAAAAACAGGGGTTATGAAACAATTACTTGATTTAGACACATTCGCAAAAACCTTAACGGATAAAGGATATGACGGTTATTTCCAAACGGAGGCAGCATACGCTGACAAGCTCAAAGATAGCATCAGCAGGTTTTTGGAGGCTTGTAAAAACGGAACTGACAAACCGATGTTGCCTAACATTATGATGCTGATAACCTATCTGGAATGGAATGGCGACGATAAGCCAAAGGTTGAATGCAATATGTGGGTGAAATATGAAAACGGTCTTTTCGATGTGCAGAAAATGAACATCGAAAGAATAGATCAGTACGGACAAATATTGAAGCAATCGAAATTAACAGATCTGTCTACAAGTTCGGTTCCGAGAAGAAAAGAAGCCATTGCACAAGTATCCGAAAAGCCCAGAGAACAGTTGTCTAACCAAAATAGACGGTTCAGAATGCGATAACCGATAATCATTAAAGTATGAAAAAATTAAGAGCAAAGGTGGACAGCTACTTTGACCGGTTGGACGATCGCTGGCGGGAATTGCCTGTACGCAAACAGCACAAATATACCCTTTACTTTTTTGTGGGTTATCTGATGCTTACCGCAGGGGTGATAGCCAAGGTTTGGTACGACACCGGAAAGTCTGAAAACGATATGAAAATTGAGCATATCGAAAATCCTGTCCTCAAAAGTGGGAATCCTGCAAGCTTGCAGGATAGTGTATCAACAATTTTAAAAAATAAGATTTATGAAAGAAAATGAGAACAAAAAGACGGTAGTTCGGGTAACCGAGGGTAATCCGAAAGAAACCGCTGATGTGCTGCAAGACAGTACACAGACCAAAGCCGAAAAGCTTAAAAAGCCACTCATATTCGGCTTGATGGGTATTGTCTTCGTTGGTTGTATGTACCTCATATTTAAACCATCGGAAGATAAGAACGAGATTGAAAACCTCGGATTGAATGATGTCGTTCCACAAGCTACGGAGGCTGGAATGCAATCGGATAAACAAAAGGCATATGAGCTGGAAATGCTGGAACAGAAAGATCAGGAAAAACGTAATGCCCTGACAACGCTTTCAGATTACTGGAATACAGACAGCTCGCAGAATGCGGAAGAAGAACTACCTGAAGAAGAGGAAGGCTATGATTTTAGTGGGGGCAACAATACCCGAAGATCCGGCAATTCAGCTTTGAACAGCTACCGCAATGCACAAAGTACATTGGGTTCATTTTATCAGGATAATAATTCTGAAACAATGGAACTCCGTAGGCAACTGGATGAACTCAAAGAGCAATTGGCTGAAAAAGATGTGCCTCGGGCTACAACAGTAGATGACCAATTGGCATTGATGGAAAAGTCTTATCAGATGGCGGCTAAGTATTTACCACAAGGCACTACAAATACAGGAGAAGCTACACCTGTTGCCAATAACAATACAGCTTCCAATACTTCTGCTGTTAATCAAAAAGAGCATTTTGTAGCGTTTACACCAGCAAGAAAGAATACCGTTTCAGCCTTGTACCGGGAGCCTACCGACAGTGCGTTCTTAGCCGATTGGAGCCAGAATAAAAACCGAGGGTTTTATACCGCAGGTTCTACAAGGGAGGTGATACAGCCGAAAAACAGCATCAAAGCCAGCATACACGAAACACAGACGGTTATTGGTGAAACAGGCGTAAGACTGCGATTGTTGGAACCTGCTCAAACACCCAGCCGAACCATTCCTCAAGGAACGATTGTAACGGCAAATGGAAAGTTTCAAGGCGGACGTTTACAGTTGAAGATTACCTCTATCGAATTGGAAGGTAATATCATTCCGGTAGATATAACCATTTATGATCTGGACGGACAGCAGGGATTGTACGTTCCGTATTCTCCTGAAATGAATGCCCTTACCGAAATGGCAGGCAATATGAGCCAGACTTCAGGAACAAGTCTGATGCTCACACAAAATGCCGGACAGCAGGTTGCCGCAGACCTAAGCCGTGGCGTGGTACAGGGAATTTCAGGTTATTTCGCCAAAAAAGTAAGAACGCCAAAAGTCACCCTGAAAGCAGGACATCAGGTCTTTCTTGTATCCAAAAAATAATGTTGAATCAAATAAATAAAATAATGAAAAATCATTTAAAAACCTATTGGGCTATTGCCCTGATACTCGGCTTTGCCGTACAGACTTACGCACAGGATAGCGTAAGAACCAAACTTGAATTGGGCAAGATAGAACCCTATAAAATGGAAGTGACCTACGATAAAACTTCGCACCTGATATTTCCGACTGCCATACGGTACGTGGATTTGGGAAGCGAATACCTGATTGCCGGGAAAGCAGAAGATGCGGAAAATGTATTGCGTGTGAAAGCATCGGTCAGGGATTTTGAAACGGAAACCAATTTTTCTGTCATTACAAATGACGGACGTTTTTACAGCTTCAATGTGTATTACAGCTCTTACCCGGAGGCTTTAAGTTATGATTTGCTAACAATGCAAAAGGCCGTTGATAAAGCAAACGGAAACGATGTGCTTTTTGAAGAATTGGGAAACAATTCTCCCTCATTGGCTGGCTTACTGTTGGAAACGATTTATAAGAAAGATAAACGTATTGTAAAGCATATCGGGGCTAAAAGTTTCGGTATTCAGTTTATCCTAAAAGGCATCTACATACACAACGGCAAATACTATTTCCATACGGAACTGAGAAACCGTACGAATGTGCCTTTTCAGATTGACTTTATCAATTTCAAAGTAGTGGATAAAAAGGTAGCTAAACGAACCGTAGTGCAGGAAAAGCCTTTAATCCCACTTCGTACTTATAAGCCATTAGAGGATGGAATTAATGGCAAATCAACCGAACAAAATGTATTTCTGTTAGATCAGTTTACCATTGCCGATGACAAAGTGCTATTGATTGAAATCTTTGAGAAAAACGGTGGCAGGCATCAAACACTTCAGGTGGAAAATTCGGATTTGATCAAAGCTCGTTTGATAAGCGATATGCACCTTAAATTTTAATAACCACTTTTAAATCAATAATAGAAAATGAAAAAGTATATCTATACTGCGATGCTCATAATCCTGGGCATCACGACCAGCCAGGCACAACGTATGCTGCCTAAACAAAAAGGATTGGAAGTTAGTGCCGGTATTTTGTCAGATGATAAAATTGGCAACGATTATTACATCAACATCGGAATGACAGTGAATGGCAAAAACGGAAACTATCAACTTTGGGCCTTAGAATACACACATCAATACCACGATTACAAAGATCTCCGCATACCGCAGGAAACTTATACAGCCGAAGGCGGTTATAGTTTCTTCCTGCTGGGCGATGCACGTAAGAACGTTACACTGAATTTGGGTATAACAGGCATAGTAGGTTACGAAAGCATTAACCGTGGAGAAGCGATGTTGTATGACGGTGCCAAGATATTGAGTGAGGACAACTTCCTCTACGGAGCTGGTGGACTGTTAACATTTGAAACTTACCTGTCTGACCGATTTGTATTAGTCCTGCAAGGACGTACAAAGGTTTTGTGGGGTACAGATCTGGAACAGTTCCGACCATCTGCCGGTGTGGGTTTAAGGTTTAACTTTTAAAACGTAAAAACGATGATAGCAATATTCAATAAATTCAGAATAGGATTACTGCCAATATATGTATTGTTAGCAATCCTCACAGCTTCGGTTACGCTTGTATCTTGTAGCAAAGATGATGAACTCGAAATACAGAACGATTTTCCTTTTGAGG
>VFQO010002203.1_pt1 | contig 12464 bp, 8 predicted proteins | sample 3512331 | NCBI WGS metagenome assembly VFQO01 (sample SAMN10412371, study PRJNA504923) | tailings metagenome | isolation source: Replicate 3 from Balatoc abandoned mine | place: Philippines: Itogon, Benguet | collected 2017-08-28
CTCGCTCACGCGGCCTGAAGGCCGCATCGCTGCGGGCGCGCGGTCGCGCTTGCGGTTCATCTGTGATGAACCGATATAGTGCGCGGTAGAGAGGACAATTCATGGACAATCCCGACCCCCGCACCATCACCGATGCCGAGTGGCGCGAGCGGCTTAGCCCGATGCAGTATCACATCCTGCGCGAGGCCGGCACCGAGCGGGCCTTTACCGGCGAATACGACAAGTTCTACGACGAGGGCGAATACCACTGCGCCGCCTGCGGGACGCAGCTGTTCTATTCGACCGCCAAGTATAACAGCGGATGCGGCTGGCCTGCCTTCACCCGCCCCGCAACCGACGAGGTGATCGAGGAGCACCGAGACGTGTCATACGGCATGATCCGCACCGAAGTGCGCTGCGGCAAGTGCGGCGGGCATCTCGGCCATGTCTTCCCCGATGGTCCGCCCGAACAGGGGGGCTTGCGCTACTGCATCAACTCGGCTGCGCTGGTGTTCACCCCGGCTGACGACTAGGCCGTGTGATCCCGGCGGTGGGCGAATGCTTAACGGCGGTTCACCCGCGGTTACAACTCGCCTATGCAAGGGCCGCGTGGCGCCAGTGGCGCTTCATCGAAACGGATAGAACCAACGTCCATGTCCAGAAGGGGTGACCGGTTGCAGAACAAGGGCGCGCGCGGCAGTCGCCGGGCGGCAGCGCAACGGGCCGATGCACCGGCTGTGCGCACCAGGCTGAGCCGTGATGGCAAAGGCAGCGGCGGCGGCGAGCCGCCCTCGCGCGTCAGGGTGTGGGCCCGGCGGGCCTTCATCTGGGGCGGTGCGCTGGCGCTGCTGGTGGTGGTGTTCCTCGGCTTCGCGGTCGGCTTTGCCGCCAATTCGCTTCCGAGTTACGGCGCCTTGCAGGCCACCCAGCCGGGCCAGACCATCGTGGTGCGCGCGCGCGACGGGCGCGAGCTGGTCGAACTCGGCCCCAGCTTCGGCGAGTGGCTCGATTACGACGACATCCCCGACAACATGAAGAACGCGATGGTCGCGGTCGAGGACAAGCGCTTCCGTTCGCACCTCGGGATCGATCCGGTGCGTCTGGTGGGCGCGGTGGCCGAATGGGTGCTGGGCGAGCGGGCGCGGATCGGCGGCACTTCGACCATCACCCAGCAGTTGGCGCGCAACCTGTTCCTCAACAATAACCGCACGCCCGACCGCAAGGCGCGCGAGGCGATCCTCGCGATGGCGCTCGAATGGAAGTTCTCCAAGGAGGAGATCCTCGAGCTCTATCTGAACAAGGTCTATTTCGGCGGCGGCGCCTACGGCATCGATTCCGCTTCCCGCAAGTTCTTCAGCCACCCGGCCAACGAGCTGTCCGTGGGCGAGGCGGCGATCATCGCCGGGCTGGTGAAGGCTCCGAGCCGCTATTCGCCCACCGCCGACACCCAGGCCGCGGTCGACCGTGCCAAGGTGGTGCTGCGGCTGATGCGGGAACAGGGCTACATCACCCCCGATCAGGCAATGGTCGATGTCTCCGAAGTGCAGCTGAAGGAGCAGGCCGGACAGAATTCGGTGCGCTACTTCACCGACTGGGTGCTGCCGCAGCTCGATATCATCCTGCCCGAAACCTTCGAGCCGATCGAGGTGTGGACCACGCTCGACATCGGCATGCAGCGCGCCGCCACCGCCGCGATCGAGGCCAACACCCCCGGCAACGCGCAAGGCGCACTGGTCAGCCTTGATCGCGACGGCGCGATCCTGGCGATGGTGGGCGGCACGGATTACGTCGCCAGCAACTACAACCGCGCCACCGCCGCGATGCGCCAGCCCGGTTCCTCGTGGAAGCTGTTCGTCTATCTCGCCGCGCTCGAGGCGGGCTACACGCCCGAGGACACCGTCACCGACACGCCGGTGACGATCGACGGCTGGAGCCCGCGCAATTCCACCGGGCAGAACATCGGCGAGACCGACGTGCGGACCGCCTTCGCCTTCTCGATCAACACTGTCGCGGCGCAGCTCGGCAACGAGGTCGGGTTCGGCACGGTCGCCTCGATGGCGCGGCGCTTCGGGATTACCTCGGAGGTGGCGACCTATCCCTCGATGGTGCTGGGTTCGTCCGAAGTCCGCCTGATCGAGATGACGCAGGCCTTCGCCGCGATCTCGGCCAAGGGCACCGGGGTCGAGCCCTATGGCATCGCCAAGGTCACCACCGCGAGCGGCGAGGTGCTCTACCGCCACGAGGACACAAGCGAGCGGGCGCTGGTGCCCGACTATGTCGTCGCCGGGATGACCGACCTGTTGCAGGCCGCGGTGCAGACCGGCACGGGCCGCGCGGCGCAGATCGGTCGGCCGGTGGCCGGCAAGACCGGCACTACCTCCTCGAACAAGGACGGCTGGTTCATCGGCTTTTCGAGCGGGGTGACGACCGGTGTGTGGATGGGCCGCGACGATGCCAAGGCGGTGCCCGGCCTGCAGGGCGGCCGCGCTCCGGCGCAGGCCTTTGCCGCCTTCATGCGCTATGCCGTCAAGGACCGGCCCGTGGAGGAATTCGAGACCACCGTCGAACTGCCCGAATGGCAGATGGAGCCCGACGAAGAGGCGATGTTCGGCGAGCCCGAGGATTACTACTTCATCGACGAGCAGGGCAATCTGGTCGAACCCGGACGGCGCGAGCCGAACCGCAGTCCGTTCGGCCCTGATGGCGAGCGCCTGCGCGACGGGCCGCCGGCGGCCAGTCAGGACTTCCTCGAAGAGGCGACCGGCGGCGAGCTGCCACGCTCCCCGCGCGAACAGCGTCGTCCGCCGCAGCCGCAGGCGACCCGTCCTCCGCCCGACGAGTAGAGCGATGTCGCCCACGAAAAAGGGCGCCGGGATCTGCTCCCGGCGCCCTTTTCTTTCGGGTTGGCTCGCCGTTTAGCGCAGACGGACCGGAATGAAGGCCGGCTGCTGGGTGCGGCGCTGGATGCGCAGCAGCAGCGCCTCGCGCCCTTCCGCGGTCGCCGCCTTGACCTGCGCCAGCAGCGCCTCGACGCTGGCGACGTCCTGATAATTGGCCGACAGGATGATGTCGCCGCGCCGCAGGCCCTTGCGTGCGGCGTCGGAATTGGGATCGACCGCGCCGATCACCACGCCCTTGGTTTCCACCGGCACCCCGAGCGAGCGCGCGATCTGCGCCGTCATCGGGATCACCTGCAGGCCGAGCTTCTCCTCGATCGTGCCGTCCGAGGTGCCGGGTGCCATCGGCTCCTCGGCATCGGGATCGAAGGTCTGGGTTTGCTGCTGCAATTCGGCTTCGGTCGGGCGCTTGCCGAGCGTGACGTTGACCGCCAGCTTCTTGCCGTCGCGCAGCAGCTCGACCGGCACCTGCGCACCCGGCACGAGATTGGCGACGAGGAAGGACACGGTCTGCTCCGCGGTCACGTCCTTGCCGTTGACCCGGGTGATGATGTCGCCGGGCTTGAGGCCCGCGCGTGCGGCCGGGCTGTCGTCCTGCACGGTCTGCACGAATTCGCCGCGGCGCTTCTCGAGGCCGAGCGAGGCGGCGAAATCCTCGTTGATCGGGGCGAGCCCGACACCGAGATAGCCGCGCTCGATCTCGCGTCCGGCCTTCAATTGCTCGACGATCGGAGCGGCGATTTCGGCGGGGATGGCAAAGCCGATGCCCACGCTCCCGCCCGAGGGCGAGAAGATCGCGTTGTTGATGCCGATCACGTTGCCGCGCATGTCGAACAGCGGGCCGCCCGAATTGCCGCGGTTGATGCTGGCATCGGTCTGGATGTAGCGGTCATAGGCGCCGCCCTGGCCGGTGTTGCGATAGACCGCCGAGATGATCCCGCTGGTCACCGTGCCGCCGAGGCCGAAGGGGTTGCCGATCGCCACCACCCAGTCGCCCACGCGCGCCGCGCTCGAATCCCCGAACTTGACGAAGGGGAAGGTGTTGCTCGAGCGGATTTTGAGCACCGCAAGGTCTGACGCGGCATCCGCCCCCACCAGGTCGGCCTCGTATTCGGTGCCGTCGGGCAGAGTGACGGTGATCGATTCCAGCTTGGCGCGGCTGTCGGGCGGATTGATCACGTGATTGTTGGTGACGACATAGCCGTCGGCCGAGATGATGAAGCCCGAACCCAGCGACTGCGCCTCGCGGGTCTGCGGCTGGCCGTTGCCGCCCTGGCGGCGGTTGAACAGCTCGGCAAAGGGGGTGCCGGCGAAGGGGTTGTTGTTCACTTCGATGCGCTGGCGGGTGGCGATGTTGACCACCGCGGGCTGGAGCTGCGCCGTCAGATCGGCGAAGCTTGCCGGGGCACCGGCAACCGGCACCACACGGTCCATCACCGCGCCGTCGTTCTGCGCCACCTGGGCGCCGAGAGGCTGGCCGGTGATCAGCGAGATCGTCGCGCCGCCCACCAGCAGCGCGCTCGAGAGTCCATACACATAGCGCACTTTGTTCACGTCCTCTTGATCCTTGTTCTCGTGTCAGGAATGCCTCGGGTGCCCGACGCGTTCCATGAAACCCTTGTTCGTGTGCCCCGCGCCGCGCCGGTTGCGGGCCAGATTGAGCGTTCCGGCCCTTAACGCCAATTGAACGCTTGCTCCGTTCGGCGGGCGTGGTTGACCGCTGGTCGAACGCCCGCCTGCGGCCCGGCCTAACGCTTGCCCTTGAACTGGCGGAAGTATTCGCTGTCCTCCGACAGCACCATGGTGCTCTGCCCCTCGCCGGTCAGGAAGGTCTGACGATAGGACTGCATGGCGCGGTAGAAATCGTAGAACTCCGGGTCCTTGTTGTAGGCATCGGCGTAGATGCGCGCGGCCTCTGCCGAGGCTTCGGCCTGGATGATCTGCGCATCGCGCTGGCCTGCGGCGCGGATGGTGGCGGCTTCTTCCTGCCGGTCGGTCTCCATCCGGGTGAAGGCGGCGTCGAGCGGACGGCCTTCGGGCAGGTCGGCCGCCTTGATCCGCACGTCGAGCACCTGCGCGCCGTAATTGCGCGCCTGCCGATCGAGCGTCTTGGTGATGTTGGCCATCGCCGTCCCGCGCTCGGCATTGATCAGCGCCGAGAACGGCCGCCGCCCCAGCTCCTGCCGCACCACCGAGGTGAGGATCGGCAGCAGCTGCGCTTCGAGCTGGCGTTCATTGCCCGCGCGCTCCACCAGCTTGACGGGATCGATGATGCGATAGCGCGCATAGGCATCGACCTGCAGGCGCTGCTGGTCGTTCGAGAGCACCTGGGTGCGCTCCATGTCGAGATCGAGCACCCGGCGATCGATCAGCTGCACCTGTTCGACAAACGGGATGCGCAGCTGCAGCCCCGCGCCGGTCTGGCCATAGGGCTGATCGGGGCGGAACATGTTGAAGATGCGCACCGGCTGACCGGTCCGGATCACCACTGCCTGATGGGTTTCGGGCACGATCACCACGCTGGCGAGCAGCGCCACGATCAGCGCGCCCACGGCAATGACGATCGCCTTGTAGTTCTGGAACACCTCGTTCATCGCCTTACTCCCCCTGCGGCCGGGCAGGCTGCGCCTTGCTGCGCTGCTTGACTTCGGGCAGCGGCAGGTAGGGCATGACATTGCCGGATTCGACGATGGTCTTGTCGGTCTTGGACAGGATCTGCTCCATGGTCTCGTAATAGAGGCGGCGGCGCGTCACTTCGGGCGCGAGCTTGTATTCCTCGTAGATGTCGTTGAACTCGCTGGCATCGCCCTGCGCGCGGGCGAGCAGCTGCTGCGCCACGGCGCGGGCGCGGTTGATCGCGGCATCGGCGTCCTGCTGGGCCGAGGACACGTCCTTGAAGGCTTCCTCCACCCGGCTCGGCGGATCGACCTTGTTGATTTCGATCCCCTGCACGCTGATGCCCGAACGATAGGCGTCGAGCCGTGCCTGCATGGCGGCGCGCACGTCCTGTTCGACTTCGGCGCGGCCCTCGCCGGTCAGCACCTCGTCGAGCTTCTGGCGGGCCACCGCTGCGCGCATCGCGGCCTCGCCGATTTCGAGCAGGGCGTTGCGCGGATCGGACAGCTGATACTTGTAGAGCGCCAGATCGGAGATGTTCCAGCGGATCAGGTAGCTGAGATCGACAAGGTTCTGGTCGCCCGTCAGGATCAGCTTTTCGGTGCTGGTGCCGGGGACTTCTTCAAGCCGCACCTGCGTCACGTTTTCCTTCTCGACCATCTGCACCGGCCAGGGCGCGGTGAAGTTGGTGCCGGAGTCGAGCGAGTGCGAATATTTGCCGCCGAGCCAGGTGACGACCGCCTGTTCGCCGGGCTGGATGAAGTGCACGCTGGTGACAGCCACCCACACCAGGCCGACCGCGCCAAGGATCACCGGCACCCAGCTCTTGCCGCCGGGGCGTTCGGGCAGGCGGAAAGTCGGGCCGCGCGATCCGCCGCCACCACCGGCGCGGCGCGGGCCTTCGGGGCCGCGGCCCTTGAAGATGTCCTCGATGCTGGCCGAGCGCCGCTTGCCGGGCTCGCCCCCGCCGGGCAGCCACGGGTTGCGCGGGCCGCCGGAGCCGCCCTTGTCACTGCCGCCGCCGCCACCGCCGTTCTTGTCACCGCCGAGGCCGCTCTCGCCGCCCGGGGTTTCGCCTGCGCCGTCCTCGCCGGGTTCGTCACCCTTGCCGGCATTGCCCCAGGGATTCTTGCCAGCCATGGCAAGGCCCTGTGCGGCCAGGCCAAGACGTTCTCTCCAACCGTCCATTCTCTGCATAAGGCCGTTATAGGCATGGGTTGGCGGGAAAAACAGGGGTTGGCTTCGCTAATTTCATGGCTAGGGATGAGCCGCAGGGCCCCGGGCACCTGCCGCTGCCTCGCCCGGGCAGGACGAGAACCATGACGAGCGACCCCGAACAGCGCGCCGCGGAAAGGGCGCGACAGGCCGAGCTGATCCGCCGGCACCTGCCCCCTGCGCTCGATGCGCGGGTGCAATCGGCGCGGATCATTTCCGGCCGCGTGGTGGTGGTGGCCGAGGCGGGCGATGTCGCCACCGCCGATCGCCCCGCGCTCGAAGCCGAGTTCAAGGCAGCGCTGGCCGCGGTGCCGGGCGCGAACGAGGTGCGCATCGCGCTCACCGGAGAGCGGCGGCGCATCCGCCTGATCGCGGTCGGTTCGGGCAAGGGCGGGGTGGGCAAGTCCACCGTCACCACCAACCTCGCGGTCGCGCTGGCGCGGCTGGGACGCAAGGTCGGAGTGGTGGATGGCGACATCTATGGCCCCTCGCAGCCCAAGCTGCTCGCCACCGAAGGCCAGAAGCCGATGGTGGAGGGCGACAAGCTGGTGCCGCTCGATAGCAAGTATGGTGTGAAAGTGCTCTCGATCGGGCACATCGTCGCCCCCGGCAAGGCGCTGGCATGGCGCGGGCCGATGACGGGCAAGGCGCTCTCGCAGCTGATCGACGCGGCGTGGGACGATACCGAGATCCTGCTGATCGACCTGCCGCCCGGCACCGGCGACGTGCAATTGTCGATGTTGTCCGAACATCGCCCCGACGGGGTGGTGCTGGTCTCGACCCCGCAGGATTTGGCATTGATCGACGCCGCGCGCGCCGGGCAATTGTTCGAACAGGGCAATGTGCCGATCATCGGCCTGGTCGAGAACATGGCGGGCTATGAATGTCCGCATTGCGGCGAAGTCAGCGATCCCTTCGGACAGGGCGGGGTGGAGCGGTTCGCCGCCGCGCTCGAACTGCCGTTCCTCGGGCGCATCCCGCTGACCCTCACCACCCGCATGAGCGGCGATGCCGGGACGCCGCCTGCCGCCGGAGACGGGCCGGAGGCGCTGCCCTTCGCTGCAATCGCGGCGCGGCTCGATCACTGGCTCGATACGGGAACCATCTAGGCATGCAGGTCTCGCGGCGCGGCATGCTGGCGGGAGCAGCGGTGGGTGGGGGCCTGCTGGTCGCCTGGTGGCTGATGCCGCGCGAATTCCGCACGCCGCTGGTGGCGGCCAAGGGCGAGCACGTGTTCGGCGCTTGGCTCAAGATCGCCAATGACGGGGTGGTGACAGTCGCCGTCCCGCAGCTCGAGATGGGGCAGGGGATCACCACGCTGCTGCCGCAGATCGTCGCGGTGGAACTGGGCGCGGACTGGCGGCAGGTCGCGGTCGAGCCCGCGCCGGTCTCGGGTGCCTATGGCAATGTCCCGCTGGCGCAGAAATGGATCGCGCTGTGGGATCCGAGCTTTTCAGGGCTGTCGGCCGGCACCGATGCGCTGATGGCGGAGCGCTTTGCCGGGATGGCGCGGTTTACCGCCACCGCCGACGGCACCTCGCTGGCCGCCTATGAACTGCCCTGCCGCGAGGCCGCCGCGGCGGCGCGGGCGATGCTGGCGCAGGAGGCCGCCTCGCGCTGGGGCGTGACCTGGGAGGAGTGCGAGGTCGCAGGCGGCTTCGTCACCCACGGCACCAAGCGCGCCAGCTTTGGCGAACTGGCCGAAGCGGCGGCGGAATATTCGCCCCCCGATCCCCCGCCGCTGCGTCCCGAACCCGCGCGCGAAAAGCCGCTGCCGGCCGATGCCGAGGATGCGCCCGCCTTCCCGCGGCTCGATCTGCCGTCCAAGGTCGATGGCTCGTGGCGCTTTGCTGGCGATGTGCGGCTGCCGGGCATGGTGTTCGCCTCGATCCGCCACGGGCCTGCAGACGACAGCGAGCTCGCCGGGTTCAACACCGCTGCCGCCGCCGGGATCCGCGGGCTGGCCGGGATCGTCGAGAGCAAGCGCTGGCTCGCGGTCGCCGCCGATACCTGGTGGAGCGCGGACAGCGCGCTGGAGGCGATGAAGCCGCGGTGGACCACCACTGCCCCCGTGAGCAGCAACGAAGTCGCCGCCAAGCTCGATACGCTGCTGACCGGGGGCGAGGCCTTCACCATCGCCGAAACCGGGTTTGGCGCGGGCGGCATGACACGGGTCGATATCGGGCGGCGCTACGAGGTCGAACCGGCCTATGCCGCGCCGCTCGAAACGGCCTGCGCCGCAGCGCGTTACGAGGACGGGCGGCTCGATCTGTGGATCGCAAGCCAGGCGCCCGAACAGGCGCGCATCGCCGCCGCCCGCGCGATCGGCATCGCGACCGAGGACGTCGCGCTCTATCCCATGTCCGCCGGCGGCAGTTTCGACGCACGGCTGGAACATGACCATGCCATCGAGATCGCGCTGATCGCCAAGGAACTCGGCCGCCCTGTGCAGCTGACGTGGCCGCGCCGCGACGAGCTGATCCGCAGCCGCCCTCGCGCGCCGGCGTGGCTGCTGCTGGGCGCGCAGCTGTCGAAAACCAACGAAGGCGCGATCGATGCCATGCGGGTGCGGATCGCCACGCCGCCCGCCGCGCGCGAATTCGGCCAGCGATTGTTCGGCAATCTCACCACCATGGCCGCGATCCGAGAGAGCGCGGGAGAGCCCGATCCGATGGCCTGCGAAGGCGCGGTGCCGCCCTATGCGATCCCGGCGGTGCTGGCCGAGCACGTGCCGGTCGACATCGGCCTGCCGGTCGGGCGGGTGCGCGGCAATGCTTACGGGCCGACCACCTTCGCGATCGAAAGCTTCATCGACGAGATCGCCGCCAGGGCCGGGCGCGAGCCGCTGTCGTTCCGCATGGCGATGCTCGGCAATGACGTGCGGCTGGCCGCCTGCCTGCAACGCGCTGCGCAGCTGGCCGGGTGGGACGGCGGGGTCGATCAGAGCGGGCAGGGGCTGGCCTGCGCCCGCATCGGCGACGGGCCGGAAGCCGCCCGCATCGCCTGCGTCGCCACCGCACGCCAGAGCGAAGGCGGGGTGCGCGTCACCCAGCTCGCCGCCGCGGTCGATATCGGGCGGATCGTCAATCACGACATCGCGCTCCAGCAGATCGAGGGCGGGCTGGTGTTCGGCATCGGCATCGCGCTGGGCAATCCGGTCAAGCTGCGCGCGGGGGTGCCCGAGGCCCGCGATTACGGAGCGCTCGGCCTGCCGACGGTGAGCGATTGCCCGGAAATGCGCATCGAATTCATCGCCAGCGAAGCCCCGCCTGCCGATCCGGGCGAATTGGGCGCTGTTGTCGCCCCGCCCGCGATTGCCAATGCGCTGTTTTCGGCTACAGGCTTGCGGCTGCGGCGACTGCCCCTACTTTCGGACGGCATATGACCCGGACAGATTTGCAACCTTGCGACCGGGCAATCGGCAAAGCCCGGAAACGAAATGCCTGCCAATCGTTAGGCGGGCTATGACCTGGCAGACCCAGCGCCTTCCGGGCGATCACCCTCCTGTATCGAGCGGCCTTGTTGGCGTGCTGCTGATCAACCTCGGCACGCCTGACGGGCCCGATCCGGCGTCGGTGAAGCGCTATCTCAAGCAGTTCCTGTCCGACACGCGGGTGGTGGAGATCCCGCCGATCGTGTGGCAGCTGATCCTGCGCGGGATCATCCTCAACACCCGCCCGCAGAAAAGCTCCAAGGCCTATTCCAAGATCTGGACCGACCGCGGCTCGCCGCTGGCTGACATCACCGCCCGGCAGGCCGAGGCGATGATGAGCCGGTTCGGCGAGAAGGTGGTGGTCGATTACGCGATGCGTTACGGCAACCCCTCGATCGAGAGCCGCCTCACCGCGCTGATGGCGCAGGGCTGCGACCGGATCCTGATCGCGCCGATGTATCCGCAATATTGCGCCGCCACGACCGCGACGGTGTTCGACGAGGTGGCGCGCGTGCTGAAGGCGATGCGCTGGCAGCCGGCGCTGCGCTTCGTGCCGCCCTATCACGACGATCCGAACTATATCGGCGCGCTGTCCGATGATCTCACCCGGCAGGTGCGCAGCCTTGCGTTCAGGCCCGAGGTGATGCTGCTCAGCTTCCACGGCATGCCGCAGCAGACCTTGCAGAAGGGCGATCCCTATTACTGCCACTGCATGAAGACCGCGCGGCTGCTGCGCGAGGAACTGGCGCAGCGGCCCGAATTTGAAGGCGTGCGGTTCGAAACCACCTTCCAGTCGCGCTTTGGCCCGGCGGCGTGGCTTGAACCATCCACCGACGCGACCCTGATCGCGGAAGGGGAGAAGGGCACCAAGCGGCTGGCGGTCGCCGCGCCCGGCTTTGCCGCCGATTGCGTCGAGACGCTGGAGGAACTGGCGCTCGAAGGACGCGACGAATTCGTCGAGGCCGGCGGCGAGGATTACGCCGTGCTCGACTGTCTCAACACGTCGGACGATGGCCTGGCGATGATCGATGCGATGCTGCGCCGCGAGCTTTCCGGCTGGATTTGACGGCGGGCGTTATTTACATCAAAGTCAGTTGCGAATCCGAACTTTCACCGGAGCATCGAGACAGACATGGCCACCCTCGCTGAAGCCCCGACCGCCGCTGACACCGGTGGCGGCACCGCCCCCGCGGGCGCGCCCCGCCACTGGAGCGAGGGCCGCATGACCGAGGCCGATCTTGCCCATATCCCCGGCGATGCCGGCTGGCCGCTGGTGGGCAACACCTTCACCATGCTCGCCGATCCGCACGCCTTTGCCGAGCGGATGATTGCCACGCACGGCAAGGTCTACAAGAACCGCGCCTTCGGGGGCTGGCAGGTGGCGCTGATCGGCGCCGAGGCCAACGAGCTGCTGCTGTTCAACAAGGACAAGATCTTCAGTTCCGAACAGGGCTGGGGCCCGGTGCTCGACCAGCTGTTCCCGCGCGGGCTGATGCTGATGGATTTCGATCATCACCGGATCGATCGCCGCGCGCTTTCGATCGCCTTCAAGCCCGAACCGATGCGCCACTATTCGGGCGCCCTCAATCGCGGCATCGCCCGCGAAGTGGCGACCTGGGCGGGGCCGAAGGAGTTCTACCCGGCGATCAAGAAGCTCACGCTCGATCTCGCCGCCGACAGCTTCATCGGCCTGCCGTGGGGGCCGGAAGCCGACAGGATCAACGAGGCCTTCGTCGACATGGTGCAGGCCTCGGTCGCGCCGATCCGCAAGCCGTTGCCCTTCACGAAGATGAAGAAGGGCGTCGATGGCCGCGCCTTCCTGGTCGACTATTTTACCCGCGAAACCCTGCGCCGCCGCAAGGAAGGTGGCGGGCAGGACATGTTCAGCCAGTTCGCCACCGCCACCCGCGAGGACGGCAGCCTGCTGCCCGTGGACGAGGTGGTCGATCACATGAACTTCCTGATGATGGCGGCGCACGATACCATCACCTCCTCGGCCACCTCGCTGATCTATCACCTGGCCACCAACCCGGAATGGCAGGAGAAACTGCGCGAGGAGATTTTCGCGGTCACCGGCGGGCCGGACGGGGACGGGAACCCGCGCCCGCTCGACTATGATGATCTCGCCAAACTCGATCTCACCGAAATGGCGTTCAAGGAATCGCTGCGGATGATCCCGCCGGTGCCTTCGATGCCGCGCCGCGCGCTCAAGGAATTCGAATATGGCGGCTACCGGATCCCGGCGGGCGCCATGGTGGGGATCAACATTTACTGGACCCACCATTCGGAGGAATATTGGGAGAACCCCTTCACCTTCGATCCGA
>VFQO010002206.1_pt1 | contig 12445 bp, 11 predicted proteins | sample 3512331 | NCBI WGS metagenome assembly VFQO01 (sample SAMN10412371, study PRJNA504923) | tailings metagenome | isolation source: Replicate 3 from Balatoc abandoned mine | place: Philippines: Itogon, Benguet | collected 2017-08-28
CCCGGGACGCTTCACTTTCGATCGCCTCGCGCAGCGTGTAGAAACCGCCAAACGCGTAGGCGGCAACGTAGAGCACGAACGGCAGCCAGTCTGGTGCGCCGGCGACCAGCTTTTCGAGTGCAAAGCCGATGCCCAGCGCCGCGCCGCAGGCGAGCGCGAAGATCAGTTCAGTATTCGGCCCGAGCAGACCGCCATGACCGTGATCATGGTCATGCTTTTTCCCCGGAGGATGGTCATGATCCTTTGCATAATCGCGCTCTGGCGCGGTCGACACGAGCTTGGCAGCCTTCTCGTAGGTCGGTCGAGCGCCAGCGTCGCGCAGCGCCTTCAAAATCGACTCTTGCGATGTTGCCGACCGATCGAACTCCACCCGCACCAGACCCGACACATTGGCCTCTGCCTCAAGGACGCCGGGGAGGCCGCGCAGCCGATCGCCCAGCGTGCGAGCGCGGCGTTGATGGGTCATGCCGTCGACCTGCCAGATCGCATGTCCGAAGCGATCACCAATTTCTGCGCCCGAAGCGTGCGCTAGCTCACGGATGCGCGAGAGCGACACCACTTCGGGATCAAAGTGGATGCAGAGCATTGCGGGAGCGTCCGCTTCGGGCGCTACCACATGGGCCTGTTCGACACCGGGACGTCCTTCCAACGAGCCGACGAGCCTTTTGACACAGGCGTCGGCTGCGTTCGTAACGTCGGGGAGGAGGACAGGAATATCGAGCCGAAGTTTTTCGATCATGATGTTCTCCTTCGCGGAGCGCGATTTTGTGGTGAAGCGAAGAGGCCCGCCATTTTTGTGCGGCCACCGATAACTTTGGCGCTCATCGGGTTTCTTCCTTGGCCTGACGCGCTTCCTTTCGCGTGTCGCGCAGGATCTCGATGCCGCCCTTCACGGCGATAATCGCGGTGAGGAAGCCAACCAGCAGATCGGGCCAGTTGGAACCCAGCCACCAAACGAGTAGTCCGGCGACCAGAATCCCGCCGTTCGAGATGAAATCGTTGAAGCTGAATGTGGTCGCCGCGCGCAGATTGACGTCGGGCTTGCGCAGCCGTTGCAGCAGCCGGAGGCAGATATAGTTCACGACTGCCGCGACCGCCGACATCGCCATCATGGTGCCGCCGATCGGCTCGCTTCCCTGAAGGTATCGCCGCCCCACATCGAGCAGGATGCCGCCGGCGAAGATCAGGAGCATGACGCCCGACACACCTGCGGCGCGGGTCTTCCATTTCGTGCCCCGGCTGAGCGCGATCAGGCTCAGCGCATAGACGGCGGCGTCCGACAGGTTGTCGAGGCCATTGGCGAGCAGCGCGCTGGAATCGCCGCTGACGCCGGCGATTAGAAAGGCAAGCGCGATCGCCGCGTTGAGGACCAGCACAATCCAGAGCGTGCGGCGCTCCGCGTCCGTGATCGAGGAAGCAAAGTCAGTCATTGGGTCGTCTTTCGCGCGAGCTGCGTCTTGCGAAACAGGCGGCGATGGCGATTCACGCTGAGGCCGTTGCCGCGCACCTCCTTGGTGAGATAGCGGATTAATGCCGCATCTTGAGCCTGCATGGTTTTGCGCAGGCCGCGCCGCGCCAAATAGCCAAGCGGGCTAAGCACCCCTTCCACAGCGATCGTATGGCGCACCTGTGTCTGCGCGCCGGCTCCGGCGAATGCATATTCCTCGCGAAGGGCAAATATCCCACCAAAGCCGGTCTGCCAGGCGAGCCGGTGAGCCCGTTCGTAGGCAATGATCTTAGCTTCGGCTGTCAGCGGCAGCTCTCCCTTGAGCAGGGAGAAAGTAAGGCTGACGTCGGCATCCGGCGCGGCGATTCCTCGAAAGCGATAACTTGGATGCCACAGCGCGAACGTGGGTAGGTCCACGATATGGGTCCAAGCCCGGATCGGGGTGATGGTCAGCGCGAAAGAGGTTGTTTCCTTCATGCCCGGATAGACCTTCCGCTGGTGTCCAGTGCGGCGGACGGCAAAGCCGCCCGCCGCTGAACACCGTGCATCCCCATTGTGGGGATGCGACGGCCGCCGAGGCTCACAGCGGAGCCTCGGCGAGATCAGGCGTCGGTGCATCGGGCCGCTTGTCGGGCGCTGGAATGTCCATCTCCCTGCGCCCATACCGGGCGTAAAGCGTCGGCAGTAGGAACAGGGTCAGCAGGGTCGCCGAGATGAGGCCCCCGATGACAACCGTCGCCAGTGGCTTTTGCACTTCCGCGCCCGCACCCGATGCGATCGCCATGGGTACGAAGCCGAGCGACGCGACCAGTGCCGTCATGACCACGGGGCGTAACCGCATCATCGCGCCTTCATAGGCTGCTTCCGATCGGTCCATACCTCGGGCCATCAGTTCCTGGATCGACGTTACCATGACGAGCCCGTTCAGGACGGCGATGCCGGACAACGCGATGAACCCGACCGCCGCCGAGATCGAGAAGGGCATGCCTCGCAGGAACAGGGCGAGCACGCCCCCCACCAGCGCCAGCGGCACGCCGGTGAACACGATCGCGGCGTCGCGCACGCTGCCGAGTGCCCCGTAAAGCAAGAGCATGATCAGCACGAAACAGCCCGGCACCACCAGCATCAGCCGCTCGGTCGCTGATTGCAGGTTCTCGAACTGGCCGCCCCAATCGAGATACTGCCCGGCAGGCAGACGCACCTCGCTCGCAATTGCGGCCTGCGCATCGGCAACCACGCCAGCTACGTCACGGCCACGCACGTTCGCCTGCACCACGACACGCCGCTTGCCGTTCTCGCGGCTGATCTGGTTGGGACCATCGGTGACGCCGATGTCGGCCACGCTTTGAAGCGGCACGAACCCGCCGTTCGGCAGCGGTACCGGGACCTGACCGAGCGTTTGCAGATTGGCGCGTGCCACATCCGACAGGCGGATGGTGACGGCGAACCGCCGATCGCCCTCGAAGATCATACCAGCATCTCGGCCACCGATCGCAGCCGAGATCGTGTCCTGCACAGTCTGCGCGGTGATACCGAGCCTCGACATGATGTCGCGGCGCGGCTGAATGTCGAGCATGGGCAGGCCCTCGGTCTGCTCCACCCGAACGTCAACGGCGCCTTCCGTCTTGCGCAACACGGCCGCAATGGCATTGGCTGTCGAATTCATGGCGTCGGTGTCGTCGCCGAACACCTTCACCGCGAGGTCGCCGCGCACGCCGGCGATTAGCTCGTTGAAGCGCATCTGAATGGGCTGGGTGATCTCGAACGCACCGCCCGGTAGACTTTCAAGCGTCTTCTCGACCTTCGCCACCAAGTCAGTCTTGCTGAGCCCCGAGTCCGGCCATTCGTCGCGTGGCTTCATGATGATGAAGGTGTCCGAAATGTTAGGGGGCATGGGGTCGGCGGCGAGTTCCGCCGTGCCCGTTTTTGAGAAAACGAACCGCACTTCGGGCAGCTTGCCGATCTCGCGCTCGATCCGCGACTGCATCGCCTGACTCTGATCGATTGACGTCCCCGGCACGCGGAGCACTTGGGCGGTCAAATCGCCCTCGTCGAGCTGGGGCAGAAACTCCTGGCCTAGGAACGAGAAGGTGAGGATGGCGGCAAGAAACGCGCCGACACCGACGCCCATGGTGAGCGTCGGCCGCTTCATCGCGCGGTCAAGTCCCGGCTCATATTTGCGCTTGAGCCACGTCATGATCCGGCCTTCCTTTTCCTCGACGGGCTTCGACAGCCAGATGGCGAGCATGGCCGGCACGAAGGTCAGTGAGAGGATGAAGGCGAAGACGAGTGCGATGATGACTGTCATCGCCATCGGCGTGAAGGTCTTGCCCTCAACACCTGTGAGCGTGAGCAGCGGCACATAGACGAGGATGATGATTGCCTGCCCGAACACGGAAGGGCGGATCATCTCGCGCGCGGCCTGAGCAACGACGGACAGCCGTTCCTCGAGCGCAAGCGTGCGGCCATAGTGATGTTGTCGTTCGGCGATCCGCCGCAGCGCGTTTTCAACGATGATGACCGCGCCATCGACAATAAGACCGAAGTCCAACGCGCCAAGGCTCATCAGATTGGCAGAGACACCGCCTTGCAACATGCCGAAGCTGGTCATGGCCATAGTGATCGGAATGACTAGCGCCGCGATCAGCGCCGCCCGGAAATTGCCGAGCAGGACGAACAGCACGACGATGACGAGCAGCGCGCCTTCGGATAGATTCTTCGCCACCGTCTTGATCGTTGAATTGACCAGCGCAGTGCGATCGAGCACCGGTTGTATGACCACATCAGTCGGCAGCGAGGCGTTGATTTCGCCGATCCGTTCCGCGACCGCAGAGGCGACCGTGCGGCTGTTCTCGCCGATCCGCATGATGGCGGTCCCGACCACGACCTCCTTGCCGTTCTCAGACGCGGAGCCGTAGCGGATCGCTTGGCCGAGACGCACTTGCGCCACCTGGTCGAGCCGGATCGGCGTGCCTTCGCGGGTCGCGATGACGGTCCCGGCCAGCTCGCTGACATTGCGGATGCGCGCATCGGAGCGGACGGCCAGGCCCTCCCCACCACGATCGACCACGCCGGCACCGACGCCGACATTATTCTCTTCAAGTGCGCGGGCGAGGTCGGTCAGGTTCAGCCCCAAGGCGGCAAGCCGCTGGACATCGGGAATGACCTGAAACTGCTTCACATAGCCGCCGATCGAGTCGACGCCGGCAAGGCCCGGTGTGTTCTTGAGCAGCGGCGCGACGATCCAATCCTGCGTGGTGCGCAGATAGGTCGCCTGATCGGCCTCGCTGACGAGACGGTCGCCCTCCGGCGTGATGTAGCTGCCATCGGGTTGCATGCCGGGCTCGCCCGGCTTGTGCTTGTCCTCCTTCCGATGCATGAAATGGACCGTCCACATATAGACTTCGCCCAGGCCTGTCGCGATCGGCCCCATGGTTGGAACCGCACCTTCGGGTAGGCTTTCCTCGGCGACGCGCAGCCGCTCGGACACTTGCTGGCGGGCGAAGTAGATGTCGGTCGAATCCGTGAATACGGCCGTGACCTGGGCAAAGCCGTTGCGGCTAAGCGAGCGGGTATATTCAAGACCGGGAACACCGGCGAGCGCGGTTTCGATCGGAAAGGCGATTTGCTTCTCGACCAGCTCGGGTGAAAGGGCCGGCGCGCTGATGTTTACCTGCACCTGATTGTTGGTGATGTCGGGAACAGCGTCGATCGGCAGGCGAGAAAGCGCCCAGCCTCCGATGGCCGCGGCGATGAGCGTCATGAGCAGGACGAACCAGCGACGCTCGACGGAAAATGTGACGATGCGATCGATCATGATCAATGCCCATGCTCCGCTTCGCCCTTCCCGAGCTCAGCCTTGAGGGTGAAGCTGTTGGGGCCGGCGAGCTGTTCGTCGCCCTTGAGCCCCGACGTCACGACCACATTGTCGCCGCTTGGGTTTCCGAGCGTGATGGGGGTGGCCCTAAAGCCATGATCGGTGCGCACGAACACGGTGGACCGGCCTTCGACCGTCTGCACCGCGCTTTGCGGCACAAGCAGCGCCGCCGGGCCGCCGCCGGGAAGCTGGATCGACGCCGTGACCGGCTCGCCCACACGCCATTGGCCCGCGCGGTTGTCGATGACCGCGATCACGCTGGCGAGCCGCGTGGTTTCGTCCAAGATGGGCGAGACGAAATCGACCCGTGCCACCGATCGGCGATCGCCCGAGACGATTTCGATCTGCGAACCAGGTCGCACCTTGCCGGCGTCTGTCGGCGACAGGGCCAGCGTGACCGCGACACGCCCAAGATTGGCGACACGGAACAGTTCCGCATCGGCCGCGACTGTCTGACCCAGCGTCACGCTGCGCGCGACGACCTGCCCCGAGAGGGGCGCGCTGATCGCGATGCGATTGAGCGCGCCTCCGCCGCCGCCCGCCGCCGACACCTGCTGCTGCGCGAGACGTAGCGCGATACGCGCTTCGGTGGCTGCCGTGCGTGCCGCGATCAGATCCTGTTCGGGCGACACGCACTCGTTGAACAGGCGCTGCTCACGACGAAGGTTGCTTTCGGCCAGCGCCAGCCTCGCGCGCGCCGCCTCGATCTCGGCGTTGAGTGATGCCGCCTCGCGGCTTTCGATGATAGCGAGCGTCTGCCCGCGTCCGACTGACTGGCCCAGGTTGCGGGTGAGCGAGACGACACGACCGCCGATGGCGGCGGAAACGACCTGCATCCCTTGTGGGTCGCCTTCGATCGTTGCCGGGAGGGTCAACGCGCCGCCGCCGCTGCGGATGACGCGCACTGTCTCAATGCCAGCCTTGCGAATCTGATCGGCGCTAAGGTCGATTTCGCCTTCTTCATCGGCATGACCTTCTTCTGCGGCCGAGGCAGCATTCTGCGCATCATCAGCCGTCTTCTCGCCGCCAGAGCATCCGGCCATCAGCAATGCGGCCAACGTAAGCGGCAACGCCGCTATGGTACGGGTTTTCATTATCATTCCCCCTGTGTGGTCGGCGCGCGGGCGGTAAGCCGCTCAAGCTGCGCCTGGGCGATGTGGTAGGAGAGCAGCGCGTCGATAGCCGCCGCCCGCGTCGCGGCGAGCGTCCGTTCGGCATCGAGCAAATCGAGCTGGCCGAACTTCCCCTCCCGATAGCCGATGCGGGCTATGCGGGCGGCTTCTTCGGCCGCCGCGAGTGCGGGACCGCTGGCCGCTGCCGCGCTGGTGGCTGCGTTGGCGGCATCGGCTTGAGCGCGCGCGATGGCCTGATCGACATCGAGCGCTGTGAGACGCCGCTGCGCATCGGCACGCTGCCGTTCAGCAGTTGCTTGGTTCAAGGCCGCGCGCCCGTTGTTGAACAACGGGATCGGGATCGACATGCTGAAGATAGCCGCTGTGTCGTTGGTCTGCTCTAACCGGCGAGCGCCGGCCCCAAGAGTCAGATCCGGCACGCGCTGCGAGCGGGCGAGCCGCACACCCGCATCGGCGATGGTGAAATCGGCATTGGCTGCCGCCATCACGAGCGTGCCCGCGCTCTCTATCGGCCGTAACGGGCCATAGGTCGCCGGGATTCGGGAGAACCAGTCTGCATCGAGTGGTCCCGAAATTGGCTGGCCGATAATGCGTGACAGGGTGAACCGTGCGACTGCGACGGCCCGTTCCTCACGCAACAGCGCAGCGTCGGCGTTGACCCTCGCCACGTTCGCTCTCTCGGCTTCAAGTGGCGAAGCACGACCCGCTTGCACACGCACACGGGCGGCTCTTAGTGCTTCATCAGCAATCCGGGCCTGATCCTCGGCTGTGACAAGTCGGCGCTCCGCCGAGGCGGCCTCCGCATAGGCGCGCACGACACTGAGCCGGAGATCGGCTTGCGCGATCGCCGCCTGTATCGTCGCCCGGTTCGTCCGGGCGTCGGCGACGGCGATCCGCGCCGATCGCTTGCCGCCCAGTTCGATCGGCAACGTAAGCGATGTCGTCGCTTCAAGGCTCTGTGTTCCGCGATACTGGCCGGAGCCGGCGACATTTTCAGCCTCGACCGTGACGCTCGGATTGGGACGTAGGCCCGCAACTTGGCGTCCGGCTTCCGCCGCGCGGATGTCCGCCGAGGCTGCCTCAAGCGCTGGCGATACGGCGCCCGCGAGTTCGAGAGCACGGTCAACAGTAAAAGCCGACCCCGTCAGTGCGGGCGACCTGCTTTGTTGCTGCGCCGGCCTGGCCTCAGCCAGCGGCCCGGTTTGAGCTTGCGCGATGCTCGCGCAAGCGGTCGCGGCTAGCAAAGCCGCGAGTGATCGGTGCATGATCGAAAGACTCCTGACAATTCCGAAGAAGCCCCCAGAGGGAGCAGGTTAGAATTGTCAGGCTTTCGGAGGGCGGTGCGCGGGAGCTGTCAGAGTGGAAACCAGATTCGTCGCGTTCCCAAGCACAGGCGACGCGGTCCGCAGATGTACTACGGGTACGAAGCCGTCCTTCACAGGCTCGCCAATCTGGTGGCCATGGCAACCGCCGTGATGGTGCGGCGTCGCCTTGCCGTCGTCAGATGGGACCTCATCCCGATCGCCATCGGCATGACCGAGACCTGCCGCGACATTCGAATCGAGGCAACCGATGGGTTCGGCAGCATGCGCAATCGCGCCCACCATCAACGATAGTGAGGCGAGGCACATGAGTATGAGGGCTAGGAAGCGTCCCATCGAACGGGCTATAGCATAATGATCAAGTCAGAAAAGGCTTCCTTTCGTGAGCTCGGCTTTGGTGTACCGTTATATCATGCATTTTGTGTGTTCGATGAAGTGACCGTGGCTAAATCCTGACCGTCGACTTGGCGCATGATCAGAACGGTTTCACGGGCATAACATTCCGACAGAATAGGCTGACTGCAGGCATCAAAACTATTGCTCAGCGCATCTGAAAACCTAAACTCACCTCAGAATGGAAGTAGCGCTGATCTGACACTTACAGTTAGCCTAGCTTCGCCATCAGCCGCCCGGCCGCACCCTGCTCAGCGGCAAGGTTGCGATTATAGGCGAGCGGCATGCGCGGACTTTTCCAGCGCAACGCGTCCATGATGCCAGTGAGGCCCTCGCCGCTGGCGAACAGGTCCTGGTTGAGTCCCACCCGCGTCGAGTGGGCGCTGATCCCCTTGAGCAGCCGCACCAGATCATCAGCGGTCAAGTCGCCGAGCGCCCCGCGATCGAACGCCCGCTGGATGATCCGTCGCCAGATCGGGCCGATCGATCCCGGGTGTAGTGCGGCCTCGCCGACATCGTACTCCACCCGCGCCGCCATCGCGCGTTTGGGCAGCGTCTTGCGCAGGTCCCAGGCCTCACGCCCCGAGATGCTGGCGATCGGCCGGCCCGGATCCGCCAGCCTCGCTTTATAGCGCCGCACCTGCACGCGCCGAAACAGCGGGCCCGCGGCGATCCCCGAGGCCGCGCGCCACGCCGCAATAGCCCGTACCGAGCGAGGCGATATAAATGCGGTCGCCCCCTCCCCCTCCTGATCCGCCTTGCTGCGCGGGATTTCGAGCAGCCGTGCCTCCGGATCGAGAGCGTCCACGATATGCTCCACCGCAACCGCCACTAGTTCGGAGGCGCGCAGGCCCGTGTCATAAGCCGCCGACAGCAACGCGCGATCGCGCAGCCCCGGCAGATCGTCGCCGCAGGCCTCCAGCAGCGCGCGAATGTTGAGCCCGCGAGCCTGGTCCCGCTCGACATCCTTGACTGGCCCCTTGAATCGCAGCGGCCTCGCCTGCTTTTGCGCCGTGCCAGTTCTCCGACGGATCGCCGCCAGACGCAGCTTCACCAATGGCGCCTGGGTCGGATCCTTAAGTTCGAGCAGTTGATGGACCTTGGCGATCGACGCTTTGTAGCGACCGAGCGAGGCGGGTTTGGCACCCTCCCCCGCGCGCGCATCGAGATAGTCGGCGACCATCTCAGGCGTCGCCGGGAGTGCAATTCGCTGTGTGCGGCGACACCACGCATCGAACGCCTCAATATCGGATCTCAGCGCGCGGACGCTGTGGGGCGACGATGCGGCCTGATAGGCGGCGATCAGCGCCTCGTTCACGACGATCGGCTCGACAGCCCTCATCTGCACGATCGCCCATGGAAGGTCGCCTAACGGCGCAATGGGCGTCAGCGCAGTCTCAGCGGCCGCTACAACGGATTCTCGCTCTTCTCGGGCGGTATCGGTGCCCATGACGTGCCACGCTCCTCAGGCGGGCTTGTACGCCACCTAATAAAGAGAGGTCAATTCCGGATATGTGATAACTGCAATTATCACATGTTCGTTCACCAACCACCTGAGTAGTTGTGCAGTGTTTTGGCATTCACTACACATCCGGCATGGAGCGCTTCCATCCCCTCGCCGCCGACACCGACGTCCCACCCGAGGAGCTCGCCCTCGCGCAAGGCGAATGCGCGCTGGCGCTCGGCCGGCTCGACGGGCTCCTCGCCAGCCTCACCGATATCGAAAAACGGCTGTTCTGCGTAGGGCTGCTGCGGGAGGTGTTGCTTTCATCCCTGGCGCAAGCGGGATTTGCGGACGCCGAACACCGGTTCAACGCCTGGTTCGCCGGGCTCGACCGCGGCCCCCAAGAGACACCCCTCACCGGCTGCTCCGCCTATGCCGTGGTCCGCGCCCTGCTCGGCGAACTCAGCCGTCATCCGTGGGAACCGCTCGCCGATGCCGCGCAGACCATCGCTCTGGCCGCTCGCTTCGGGGCCGACCGCCCGATGCAAGCCGAAGACGCGCTGGCGGAGGAAGCGATCGGCAGGGCGATCACGCTAATGAAACAGGCCGGCGCGGATGACGAGACCCCCCTGCCCTTCGCGGGTCTGGCCCGCCTGCACGCGCTGCTGCGCGCCGATCCGCGGTTCGCGCCGCTGGAGCGCGCGGTGCAAATCCGTTCGTTTGGGAACCGCGCGGTGGCGATCGAGCAGGCCGCCACGCGCACCCCGCTCTGGGCGGTCGATGCCGCGCTGGGGCGGCTGCTGACCGCGTCCGGCGCGTGGGCCCGCGCCCTCCCCTGCCCCGGCGCGGTGACGGCGCAAACGCTGCAGCCGCAGCTCTGGCCGGGCGAACGCGCCATGCTGGCGGCCCGCAGCCTCCAGCGCAGCGTGACCCGGCTTGCCGAGCAGGTCGCGCAAGCGCGGCGGCGCGCGGCGCTGATGCGCGAGCAGTTGGGGCACCTGCGCTCGAGCGCGCGGGCACCGCAGGTGTGGATCCTGCTCGCTGGTTTTGCGCCACTCGGGCTCGATCAGATCACCTGGGCGTTCGGGATCAGTCGGCGCGGCACCTATGCGATCGGCGACGCCCTTGTGGCGGCGCGCATGGCACGGCGGGAGACGGTCAAGGGGAAGGCCCTGCTGGTCGTCGAAGAACCGGGAAGGGATGGGCAGCCGGCGTCTTTGGACCAGGCTACCGCCCTCCCCCATGCGGCTCTTGCCGAGTTCGACGCGGCGATGGGTGAGATCGACCGGCTGCTCGCCGGCAGTTCTGGCCATCCCTGACGCGGCATCGCGCGCATTCGGCGTGTATGAAAACTGATCTCTTCTTGACGTTATGTACAGATATCATACATAGACAGAGAAAGAAGGAGATGGCCAATGGCCACAACTGCCCATTCCGGCGTCCCCGCCAAAGCGCCCAGCCGCAAGGATCTGAGCGGTCCGGCGCTGCGCACCTTTTTCCGCATTGCCGACGCCTGGGACCTCAAGGAAGCCGAGCAGATGAAGCTTCTCGGGCTCGACAGCCGCTCGACCTTCCAGACCTGGAAGCGCGGCGCGGTCGCGGCGATTCCCAAGGATGCGCTGGAGCGCATCTCCTATGTCATGGGGATCTACAAGGGGCTGAAGATGCTCCTGCCCCGTACCGCCAACGAATGGGTACGCAAACCCAATGAGGCGCCGCTGTTCGCCGGACGCCCGGCGATCGAGCGGATGGCCTCGGGCAATGTCGCCGATCTCTACGTGGTGCGTCAATATATCGACGCGCAGCGCGGCTGATGGATGCCATTGCGACGACGCAAGTGCGGTGGCAACCGTGCTACCGGATCGTCGCAAGCCGGTTCCCGCCCATATCGCTGTTTGAGGATGTCGCGGATCCGGCCGACCTGGAAGCGGTCTATGCGATCGAGGCGATGACCAACGACCGGCTTCGCGACGAGGTCGGGGACCTCGCCCTCGTCCCACCGGAGGACCGCGTATCGGGACCCGGAACATCGGCGATCATGGCAGCGTTCACCCACCTAAATCCCGATGGCAGCCGGTTCTGTGACGGCAGTTTCGGGCTGTTCTACGCTGCCAGCACCATCGAGACTGCGGTTGCCGAGACGCGCCATCACCGAACCCGCTTCATGGCGTACACCCACGAACCGGCGCAGGAACTCGACATGCGCGTCTACGCGGTCGACCTGGACGCCATGCTCCACGATATTCGCGGCCTGCGCGATGAACGCCCTGCCCTCTACGCCCCGGACAGCTATGCCGCCGGCCAGGCGCTTGGCCGGCACCTGCGTGAGCAAGGTTCGGATGGCATCGTGTACCAAAGCGTGCGCGACGCCGACGGCGAGTGCGCCGCGGTGTTCCGCCCTCGCCTACTCGCCAACAGCCGACAGGAGCGGCACCTGTGCTACGTTTGGGATGGCCGGGCGATTGTCACCGTCTACGAGAAGAAGACATTCGCCTAAAGGTCCTGCGGACAAGCTAACCTTTCGGCCTTGAGTGACGCCTGTCAGGAATAGACCCCGGCAGCCATACGATCGAGATCTTCCATGACGATATCGATATCGCCATTCGCAACCAATTCCGCGGCCGTTTTCCCAACTCCAGAAATGGGTTGATGCTTGAACCAGATAACCGCCTTGCCTTCTTCGCCTGCAAGTTCTGCCGCTCGCGTTATAACTCGGGCTATTTCCTCCAGTTTAATCTGCACGGTCGGGGCGGAGGGATACAGAGTCATGGCCTTAGGCTCAGGACTCGTTGATCACAGCCAGAAGAGCACGGTGGCTGCGAGAGCGAG
>VFQO010002208.1_pt1 | contig 12414 bp, 10 predicted proteins | sample 3512331 | NCBI WGS metagenome assembly VFQO01 (sample SAMN10412371, study PRJNA504923) | tailings metagenome | isolation source: Replicate 3 from Balatoc abandoned mine | place: Philippines: Itogon, Benguet | collected 2017-08-28
TCCTTGACCACCCCTTCCTCGCCATCATAGCGCCATGCGTGGAACGGGCATTCGAGCAGGTTGCCATGCACCTTCCCGCCGTGGCCCATGTGCGCGCCGAGATGCTTGCAATAGGCATCCATCATCCGCGCCTGCCCGTCCTCGCCGCGCCACACGGCCAGATCGCGCCCGAAATAGCGCGCAGGCTGCACCTCGCCCACCGCCAGATCGCGGCCCAGCATGAAGGGATACCAGCCGAAGGGGTAACCGATATCGAGATTGCGTTCCGCCGCGGGGCGCCGGTTGCTGATCGGCGCGACACGCCACGCTTCGCGCTCGTCCTTGCTCATCTTTTCGAGCACTTGCCACACGGCCACGGGAGCGGTGCGGGCATCGGTTGCGGTATCGGTCATCATGTCCTCCCCGGCACGGGCCGGTTGTCCTTCGATTGTTTCAGAGCTTGAAAACCTTGCGCGCATTGTCGCGCAGGAACTTGGGCCACACTTCGTCCTGCAGGGGCACATGCTCCATGTCGGACATGATGCGTTCCAGGCTGAGGCCCATCGGGAAATAGCCCGCGTAGATGATCTTGTCCGCGCCGCGGGTGTTGGCGTAATCAATGATCGCCTTGGGGTAGTGCTTGGGCGCGAAGGCGCTGGTCGAATAGTAGAGGTTCGGCCACTTCAGCATCAGCTTGACCGCAAGGTCCTGCCACGGTTCGGCCCCGTGGCGCATCACGATCTTGAGATCGGGGAAGAACCAGCACACCTCGTCGAGATGCTCGACCTTCTGGGTCTCCATCGGGATGCGCGGGCCCGGAATGCCGACATTGAGGCAGATCGGAATGTCGAGCTCCACCGCGCAGGCGTAGAGCGGGAACATGTATTTGTGATTGATCGCCACCTGCGGCAGCGTGCCTGCGGGGAAGACGCTGATCGCCGACAGGCCGACTTCGGCATGGATGCGCTTGATGCGGCGCACTTCCTCCATGCCCTTGTTCGGATCGCAGGGCAGATCGAAGAAGAACCGGTCGCCGAACATCTCCTTCGCCCGGCGCGACGTCGCATTCTCGTTCCAGCCGATCAGGGCCTTGTCGATGCCGTGCCGGTCCATCTGCTCGACCGTCCACTTGACGTAGTCGTCGGCGTGGCCGGTCTGCGGCACATCCTTGAACATGTATTGCGCGGGCATTGAAAACTGCTGGAGCGTTTCGGCATCCTTGATCAACGGACGGAAGGCGGTGAACCAGTCCGAACGATTCTCGGCCTCGGGGATGCCGAGCATGCAGTCGATGATGCCGATGTCCTTGGGGAAACCCATCTCAATTGTCTCCGTAAAGCTTGGGCCAGGCAGCGCGCAGGGCGATCTTGTCGACCTTGCCGACATGATTGCGGGGCAGCGGTTCGGCGACGATCGCGACGTGGCCGGGCGCCTTGTAGCGGGCGAGCCGTTCGCCGACCCAGTCCTTGACCGGTTGTTCGGCCAGCCCCTCGCCCCGCACCACCGCGACCAGCAATTCGCCGAGCCGTTCGTCGGCGATGCCGAAGGCGGCACATTCGCCCACGCCGGGCAATTCGCCCAGCACGCGTTCGACCTCGGCGCAGTAGATGTTCTCGCCGCCGGAGATCACCATGTCCTTCACCCGGTCGACGATGAAGATGTAGCCTTCATCGTCGATGTATCCGACATCGCCGGTGCGTAACCAGCCATCCTCGGTGAAGGCGGCGGCGGTGTCTTCCGGCCGGTTCCAGTATCCGGCCATGACCATCGCGCCCTTGAGCTGGATCTCTCCGCTCTGGCCCGCGTGTTGCTGGGTGCCATCGGGCGCAACGATCCGCACCTGCGCCAGTGGCAGCACCCGACCCGCAGAGGATCGCTTGCGCAGGAAATCCTCGCCCACCGCCTGCGCCAGCGAGCCCGAGGCCTCAGTCATGCCGTAGCCGGTGCCCATCACCGCCTGCGGACAGGCTTCGCGGATCGCATCCAGCAGATTGACCGGCAGCGCCTGCCCGCCCGAGGCGATGTTGCGCAGCGATGAAAGGTCGGCCTCGCCCGGCTGTGCCCGATGCAGAAGGTCCCACAGCATTGTGGGCACGGCGGAAAACATCGTGATTTTCTCGGCTGCGATCAGCCGCGCCGCTTCGCCCGGATCCCAGCGGCGCATGATCACCACCTTGGACCCGGCAAACAGCGGCGAGAGGAAGGCTGCGCCAAGGCCGGAGATGTGGAACAGCGGATAGACCAGCAGCACCGCTTGCTGCGGCATGGCGGCCATCAGCTGCGCCGGTTCCATCCCCTGCGCGCGGGCCATGTTATGCAGCACCATCGTGCCCGACAGTTGCATCAGCATCAGTCCGGTGATGAGGCTGCGATGGGTCAGCACCGCGCCCTTCACCCGTCCCGTTGTGCCGGACGTGAACAGGATCGCCGCCGGATCGAGCGGCTGGGCCGAGCCTTGCGCGGGACCATCGCTGGCGGCGCGGCGGGCGATCTCTTCCTCGGGGAAAGGCCGGGTCAGGTCCAGCATCCGCCCCGGATAACCGCCCTCGCGGATCAGTGCGGCGCGGCGGCTGTCGGCCAGCACCAGCGCGGGTGTCACCTCGGCGATCATCGCGGCAAGCTCTGCCGGAGAACCACGGCTGTTGAGCAGCGCGGCCACTCCGCCTGCCTTGATCACCGCCATGAAGGCGACAATCCATTCGGCGCGGTTCCTCATGCAGATCGCCACGCGATCGCCGCGCCGGATGCCGAGCATAGGCACGAGCTGGTCGCACCACGCGAAGACCTGTTCGAAGGTCAGCCGCCGCTCGGCACCATCGGCGGAGAAATCGACGAGGAACGTCCTGTCCCCGTGCCGCCGCGCGGAATCGATCATCAGCGCAAGATCAGGCGCAGCCTGCGCGAATTGCAGCAAGCCATCGCGTTCGACCAGTTCGAAGGGCGTGCCCGGCGCTGTGACGGCGGCAAAGACGGGGTCGATCTGGTTCATCGCGCAAGGGCTGCCATGTCAGTAGACCGCGGCCGGGTTTTTGGGGCGCGGGCTGCCGAGCATCTCGCGGTAGCTCGGCTTTTCCTTGCCGCGATCGGTGACGCCCAGTTCCTTGGCGATCTCGGCGCCGATCAGGGTCTGGCCCGAAAGCGCGTCACGATTTGGTGCGGCGGCAATGGCATCGATGATGTGTGCGGTGAACTCGGGGTTCTCGGCTGCGTCGATGAAGCCTTCATATTGTTCGGGATTGGTCTTCTGCGCGATCAGCGACCGTTCGGTAACCAGCGGCCCCATCCAGATCGACACCGCAATCACGCCGGTGCCGCGCAGATCGTGCTCCATATCATGCGCGAACTTGTCGACCCCTGCTTTCTGCGCGCCATAGGCAGGACCGTGCATGTAGCAGGATCCGCCGAATGAAGAGCCGAACGCGATCACGCCCGACCCCTGCGGCACCATCATCCGGGCCGCATGCCAGCTCGCCACATAGGCCGAACGCAGGCCGACATCGAGGATTCTCACCGCATCGAGGTCTTTCTCCCAGAAGGGCATTTTCTCGATCAACTGGCGGTGAATGTACGTTGCATTGTTGACCAGCACGTCAAGCCGGCCTTGCTCCCCGGCAATGCGCTCGAAGAGAGCTGCGACTTGCGCATCATCCGAATGGTCGCACATCACGGGAATGCCCGTGCCACCGGCAGCGGTCACCTCGGCCGCGGTCTCGGCGACCGTGCCCGGCAGCACGGTGCCGTCCCAGCCTTTGGCATCTCCCGGCGCGACAGTGCGGCCGGTGACATAGACGGTGTAGCCCAGTTCGCCGAAACCACGCGCGATGCCGCGGCCTGCGCCACGACTCGCACCGGTGACAAGCGCCACTCTGGATGCCATTGAATTCTCTCCCGCGATTCGACGCATTCGCGCCTTTGGTGCTCACTATACCTTTGGTCTGCGGATTTCATAGTCAAAAATTCTACGCAAAATGCGTCTTTGTGGCTGAGTCTTCCGAGAATCGCGTTGAATCGGTCGTCAAAAGCCGAACTGGCTTGTGGGGATCACATCGATCGTACCGCGATCGATGAAGCGGTCACAGCTTGCCATCATCCGGTCGAGATTTTCGCGAAAGCGGGCGGGATTGCCGACGGCGTCGAAGAACACGAAGGGATCGGTGAGTGCGGCTTGCGGAAAGCACTCTTCGACAATCGCGACATAGGGTGGCGCGTCGGGCGTCAGGGCGTGCACGACGAGGTTCTGGACATACTCGAAATTCGCCTGGGTCTCGATCGCCACTGATGTGTGGAGGTCCTGCCAGATTTCGCGCCACTGTGCATGGTGCAGACGTTCAGGCAGGGTGAGGAAGGCCATTTGCGCCCAACCCGGCGTGCGCTGGCCCGGTGGGGAAGGGTGGGCGGTGTTGGCGATGATGGTCGATTCCGCCACCACCCAGCCGTGCCAGTGGTCGCACTCGCTATCGAGCGCCCGGTCGATAGCGCCGCGCAGCAGGCGGTTGGCCGAGGGAAGCCAGAACTGCACCACCGCATCGTGCTGCCGGCTTCCGCGGGACTGGCGCAGCGGCGCACCTGCCGCGACCTCGGCATCTTCGAGATTGAGGCGAATTCGGATCGCGCCGGCATCAGCCAGCGCGGCGGGCAGGCGTTGCCGCAGCCCGGCATTGAACCGTTCGCGGTCCACGCCTTCTTCGGCCCACAACAGGCAGATGACCTTTTCCATTGCAGGGGATCAGTCGAAATTCGCCTGTCCGCCGTCGAGCGGAATGGTGGCGCCTGTCAGATAGCTCATGTCATCCGAGCACAGCGCCGCGACCGCACGGCCGATATCTTCCTCGAGTCTGCCGATCCGGCCCAGCGGGATGGTGCGGAAGAAGGCTTCGGCTTCCTCCGGATTGTTGGCCACCCACCACTTGAGGCCGGGGCTTTCCGCGTGCGGGGCGATGGTCAGCACACGGATCCCGGCGCGCCCCCATTCGGCGGCCGCTGCGCGGGTCAGCACGCGGGTCGCCTGCTTGACCGCGCCGTATGCGCCATAGCCGCTCATGTCCCACCGGATCCCTGCGGAAGAGGCGAGGTTGACGATCACTCCGCCTCCACGTGCCGCCATGTGCGGGTGTGCGAGCTTCATCAGCCGGAAGCTTGCCAGCGGACCGGATTCGAACCCGGCCACGAAGGCCTCGTCGGTCACCTCGAGCAGCGGGCCATTCGGCACTTCCTGCGCGTTGTTGACGAGGATATCGAGCCCGCCGAACTGGCTGACGGTCTGCTCCACCATCGCCGCCAGACTGCCCGGATCCTTCACATTGCCCTCGATCGGCAGGGCGCTGCGTCCGCGTTCGGTGATCAGCGCGCAGGTCTGCTCCAGCTTGGCCCGGGTGCGCCCCGTCACCGCCACCGCGGCCCCGGCAGCCGCGAGGGCAACAGCGATGCCCTGACCGACACCTTGTCCTGCTCCGGTGACAAGCGCCACCTTGCCTGTAAGATCGAGCATCGGATATCCCCTCGCTTCGGACGCGCCTTACGGATTCGTAGCGTAAAGTTTGAAATTTTACGCGTCGTGTTGACTTGAGGTGTATATAAGCACAATTTGCGTTTTGCAATTAGAGTGCGGTTCAGCCACGCAGCTGCGAAGAAGGAGAGGTGCATGGGGCAGGATCTGACCGGCAAGGTCGCGCTTGTCACGGGGGGCAGCGACGGGATCGGGCTTGCCACAGCCGCGCTGCTCGCCCGCCGCGGGGCGCAAGTGGCCATCTGTGGACGGCGCCCCGAACAGCTCGAAACAGCGCGCGCCGCCATCGCTGCCGAAGGTGGCGCGATCGAGGCCCATGTGCTCGACGTCACCGACTTCGAAGCCTTCGCGGCCCTGATCGAGGATATCGCGGCGCGCCATGGGCGCTTGGACATGCTCGTCAACAACGCCATGTCGACGCATTATGCCCCGATCCACAAGCTGAAGCTTGAACACTGGCGCAAGGATTTCGCCGTGAATGCCGATGCGGTCTTTGTCGGCACCAAGGCCGCGATGAAGGTGATGGCGGCACAAGGATCGGGATCGATCGTCAACATCGCCTCGACCACTGCCATCCGCGCGATGGCCAATTATTCGAGCTATTCCGCCTCCAAGGCCGCGCTGATCCAGTTCACTGCGGTTGCGGCGATGGAAGGCGCGCGGCAGGGTATCCGCGTCAACGCGATCGTGCCGGGTCAGGTCAACACCGCCGCCACGCTGGATTTCGCGGCCAAGGCACCCGAGCTGGCCGCGAAGACCGCAGGCGCGATCCCGATGGGGCGCGGCGGCGAGCCGGAGGAGCTGGCCGAGGCAATCGTCTTCATGCTCTCCGATGCTGCCAGCTACATCACCGGGGTTGCCCTGCCGGTCGATGGTGGCAAGGCCGCGCAGCTCTACATTCCCTCCTGATGGCCAAGGGCGAAACGATGGCAGCGCAGTGGGACAAGGAAGTCGATGTTCTGGTGGTGGGCTCCGGCGCGGGCGGGATGCTTGCCGGGCTGGTCGCGGCCAAGAACCATGCCGATGTGCTGATCATCGAGAAGGAAAGCCTGTGGGGCGGCACCTCGGCGACATCGGGCGCGGGCATCTGGATCCCGGCGAGCGATCAGGCCGCGGCAGCGGGATTTCACGACAACGTCGAAGATGCCTTCACCTACGTGCGCGCGCTGTCTGCCCCCAACGTGCCGGATGCCAATATCCGCGCCTATGTCGAAAATGCCTCGGCGATGCTGCGCTGGATGGGGGCTCATACCCCCATCGAGTATCACGCCTTCCCCTATCCCGATTACCACGCCGAAAACCCCGGCGGATCGCCGACGGGCTACCGCACCCACATGCCTCTGCCGATCAACGGGAAGAAGCTTGGCAATGACGTGCGCACCCTGCGCTTCGCCTCGCCCGCAGCTTCGCTGTTCGGCTATCTCAACTGGCATTTCGACGAAACCTATATCCTGCTGTTCCGCGCCAAGGGCTGGCCGTGGCATCTGGCCAAAAGCCTCGCGCGGTACTGGTTCGACTGGCCGTTCCGCTTCACCTCGCGCAAGGACCGGCGGCTGACGCTGGGCAATGCGCTTGCAGGGGGCTTGCGCATGGCGCTCAACCAGACGGGCGTGCCGTTGTGGCTGGATAGCCCGCTGGTCGAACTGGTTCACAAGAACGGCCGCGTCGCCGGGGCGCTGGTGCGGCACAAGGGCAAGCTGATGCGGGTGGCCGCGCGCAAGGGCGTGGTGCTGGCAGCAGGAGGCTTCGACAAGAACCCCGACATGCGCGCCGCCAACGCCCCGCTCTACCCCGAGGCGCTGCTGTCCGGCGGGACGAGCGGCAATACCGGCGATGCGATCCGCGCGGGTCAGGCGCTGGGGGCGGATGTGATGAACATGCAATCGGCCTGGGCCGCGCCGGTGTTCTATGTCCCTGGCGAGGATCGCGGGCGGCTGTGCACCATCGAGCGCGCTCTGCCGGGTTCGCTGATGGTCAACCAGAAGGGCGAGCGTTACCTGAACGAGGCGGCATCCTATCACATCACCGGCCAGATGATGGCCCGCCGCCAGCGCGAGCATGGCGATGCCAGCCCGTCGTGGTTCGTCTTCGACCACCGCTATCGCCACAGCTATCCGGTCGGCCCGCTCTATCCGATCATGCCCGACTGGGCGCATCCGGCCGCAGTGCGCGGAATCCTCAAGAAAGGCCGGACGATTGCCGAACTTGCCCGTGCAATCGGCTGCGATCCGGCCGTGCTGGACGCGAGCATCGCGCGGTACAACACCCATGCCGCAAAGGGCGAGGACCCCGATTTCCAGCGCGGTGCGGCGACCTATGACAAGATGTATGGCGACCCCCGCGTCGGCCCCAATCCGTGCCTTCGCCCGCTCGACAAGGGGCCATTCTATGCCATGCCGATCTACCCCGGCGACATCGGCACCAACGGCGGGCTGTTGACCGACGAACTGGCGCGGGTAATCGGCGCCGATGGCCAGCCCATTGCCGGGCTTCACGCAATCGGCAATTGCGCCGCTTCGGCGATGGGGGAAAGCTACCCGGGCGCAGGAGTCACCATCGGCCCGGCGCTGACCTTCGGCTACATCGCTGCCAATCACCTGACCGGCAGCAACAAGGGCTAGGCGGGGCGGCTAGTCCGCCCGCACTTTTACCTTCGGTGCGGCGGTGCCGCGGCGCATGGTGGCGAGGAACTGGTCGAGCGGGGCAGGCTCGGTCACCGGCCCGCCCTGATCGCCCTCCCGCGACCAGAACTCGGCATAGCTCGGGAAGAGCTTGTGGAAGTTTCCTTCCACCCAATCGGTGCCGGGCCAGCGCATCTTGTTGTCGCCGACCGGCGGCTTGTTGAGATCGGTCGCGTACCAGTAAAGCGGCAGCCGCCGCGCGAAGTACCACTGGGCATCCTGCCGGATGTAGTCATCGACATACATCATCTGCATGATGACCCATTCGTCACCCGTCTCGTGTTCGTTCTTGGAATAGACGACGCCATGCGCGTGGTCCGGATCGTCGAACTCGATCACGTGCCCGCCGATATGGTGCGAGGTGCCGGTGAAGGGCGACCGCAGCGTGCGGTCCATGTACTGGCGCAGCGCCAGCCGGCCGCTCGCCTCCTTCCCGACCCGTACATCGGCGGGAAACAGCGAAACCATCGCATCCATGTCCCGCATATCGAGCGCGAGGGCATATTTCGCCGGCAGCTGCCGGATTGCGTCGAGGGATTCCAGCCGGTCGATCCGGGTTTCGAGGTCGATTGCTGCACTCATGGCTGCTCCTGCGATCCGCATTGTACCAAAGGGACGCAGAGCGCCCGCCGATCAGCCGATCGGATAGCGGAATCGCGCACCCCATTCAACCTCTTGACTACGTCTATCAATTTGAAGCTTGAGTCTGGGTCGCTGTTCGCGTAGTTTTATGCAATAATAATTACGCAAAAAGGCTGGCAAATGGCCTTGTAGCAGGAGGATGCCATGAACCATTTTTCGACCGCCGTCTCGGCGTGCGCCTTGGCCTTTGCGCTGGTTGCCCCGGCCGCTGCACAGGAGTCGGAAGTGGATCAGCCCGCCGATGACGGCATCGGCCAGATCATCGTCACCGCCCAGAAGCGCGCCGAGAACGTGCAGGACGTGCCCATCGCCATCACGGCAGTGGGCAGCCAGTTTCTCGAAACCCGCGGGATTGATTCGATCGATGACCTTGGCACCATCGCGCCCAATGTGAAGTTCGAGCGTGCGCCCGCGTCCAAAACCATCTCGCAGATCGCGATCCGCGGTTCGGTGACGATCAACCCGGCGATCACCTGGGAGCCCGCAGTCGGCCTCTATCTCGACGGCGTCTACATCGCCAAGGCGCAGGGATCGATCTTCGACATTGCCGATCTAGAACGCGTCGAAATCCTCCGCGGTCCGCAAGGCACGCTTTATGGCCGCAATGCGCTGGCCGGTGCGGTCAATCTCGTGACGAAGAAGCCGAGCGGCGAAGCCGGCGGCATGGCGGAAATGACCTATGGCAGCTTCAACGAGGTGCGTTTGCGCGGGGTGCTCGACCTGCCGCAGGCCGGCATTTTTTCGGCAAAGGTGTCGGGGCAGTATCGCAAGCGCGATGGGCTGATCGAACTCACTGCACCCGACGGGCGTGGGCGCAATCGCACCGACTCGATCGACAGTGGCAGCTTCATGGTCCAGCTGCGCGCCGAAATCGCCGACAACGTCACTGCCGACTACACATACGACTACAGCAAATCGAACCAGACCCCGCCGTTCTCGCAGCTCCTCAGGGTCAACCGCAATCGCGATCCGCGCGATATCTTCGATCCCGGCTCGCCCAGCTATGCCTTCGGCGGGGCCTTCTTCCCGCTCGATACTGTCGCCAATCCTGACCGTATCACGTCAGCAGCTATCGATGCCCCTGTTTACGAGCGGTCGCGCAGCTACGGCCATGCCCTGACCCTGACGGTGGGGCTGGGCGATGCGGAACTGAAATCGATCACCGCCTACCGCGATCTGGCCTGGGCGGACGGCCTCGATCTCGACGGTTCGCCCTTCCCCGTAGCCTTCACCCAGCGGATCAGCGATTACCGGGCTTTCAGTCAGGAATTCCAGGTCACCGGCACAGCGTTTGCCGACCGGCTGGCCTATGTGCTTGGGGCGTTCTATTTTGACGAGACGGCCGAAACGCTGAACCCGCAAACGTATTTCGGCGGCGGGGTGGACCTTGATTCCAACTATGGTTCGAACACCGAGGCATGGGCGCTCTACGCACAGCTCGATTTCGACATTACCGAGGATCTGAAGCTTACTCTCGGCGGCCGCTATACCGAGGAAACCAAGGATATCAGCCGGTTCTTCCGGGTGAATTTCGATCCCGCCAACGGCATCACCACCCCGCTGGTGATCGCCGATCTGGCCTATGGCGATCTGCCCGATGCGAAGTTCACCGACTTCTCGCCGGCAGTGACGCTGAGCTATGCCGCGAGTGACAATGTCAATGTCTACGCCCGCTTCGCGCAAGGGTTCAAATCGGGCGGTTTCAATGGCGAGAGCAATGTCTTTGCCGCACCCACCGCCGATTGCCCGAGCGGCGCGATCGAATTGTGCCAGCCCTATCTCCCCGAACAGGTCGACAGCTACGAGATCGGCGTGAAGAGCCGGTTCCTCGATGACCGCGTGATCCTCAATCTCGCCGCCTTCCGGAACGAGAGCACGGATATGCAGCTGTCGGTGTTCACTGCCACGACCGGCGCGGCCTCGGTTATCCAGAACGCGGCAGCCGCACGGATCCAGGGGCTCGAAATCGAGACCGTGCTGCGTCCGCTCGACAGCCTGACCATCAATGCCTCGCTGGCTCTGCTGGACCCTGAATACAAACGCTTCATTGATGGCGGCGTGGATGTATCGGGTAACCGCGCCTTCCCGCATGCGCCGGAAACCACGGCCTCGATCGGGGCCGACTGGCGTGTGGCGGAAGGCGACTGGGGCAAGTTCAATATCTATGCCGATCTGAACTATTCTTCGGAATACTTCACCTTCCCCTATGCGCTGACCGCGCCCGCGGCCTCGGATCAGGTCGCCGCATCGACCCAGTCGCCGGGGCGCACGATCGTCAACCTGCGCGCCACGCTGGCGGAGTTTGCAGTCGGCGGGCTTGAGGCTGATCTTTCGGTCTTCGTGCGCAACCTGACGAAGGAGCGCGCGCCGTCCAACTTCATCGATTTCGGTCCGGGGTTTGGCGGTATCCTGCTCGGCTATTTCCCCGATCCGCGCACCTTTGGCGTAACGGCCGGCATGCGGTTCTGAAGATCGTGAATTCGCTTGAACAGCGGCTGGCGCGGTTGGAGGACGATCGCGAAATCCGTGATCTCAAGGCCCGTTATCTGCGCGCTTGCGACACCAAGGATCCCGAGTCGGTGCGCGATACGTTGCTGCCCGATGGCGCGTTCATCGCCTTTGACGGCTTTCCGCCTTTCGAAGGGCGCGATGCCTTTGTGGAGGCCTATCGCGCGATGGGCTGTGCGCCGGGCGTGTTCGATATCCACCACGGAGCCAACGGAGTGATCACGTGCGAAACCCCCGAACGGGCGCGGGGCGTATGGTCGCTGCTGTTCCATTCGATCAACCTCGGCCAACGCACGCTGACCCTGATGGGCGTCGAATATGACGACCTCTACGTGAAGCAGGACGGGCGCTGGTGGATCGCCGAAAGCCGTTCGCGGCGGCTTTCCTGTCTGGTCCAATCCGTGGACGAGGCAGGCACCGCAAAGGTCTCTGTCATGGGCGAACCGCCCGCAACTTTCGGCTAGGAGGCGCAAACGTGCGGTTTTCAGGAAAGCGTGTGTTGGTCACCGGTGCGGCGTCTGGGATCGGCCGAACCACCGCGCTGCTGTTCGCCCGCGAAGGCGCAACCGTGACCATCGGTGACATCAACGCAGCAGGTCTGGCCGAAACAGCGGAGATGATCGGTGCGGCGGCGGTGCCCGTCGGTTACGATGCGTTGGATCACGTCTCGTGCAGGGCGCTGGTCGATACGGCCGCGCGCGACGGACTGGATGTGGTCTGCAATGTCGCGGGGATGCTCAAATGGGGGCCGACCGCCGATTTCGCCGTCGCCGATTTCGAACGTCTGCTGGCGATCAACACCACCAGCGTCTTTGTGATCTGCCAGGCTGCGCTACCCCATCTCGTCGAGGCCGGGGGCAATATCGTCAATATCGGGTCGACCTCCGGCCTGAGGGGGATGATCTACACCGCCGGTTACTGTGCCTCGAAACACGCAGTGGTCGGCATGACCACGGCGTTAGCCGCCGAGTATGCGGCCCGGGGCGTGCGGGTGAATGCGGTCTGTCCCGGCCACGTCGAAACGCCGATGACCCGGCAGGCACCGCCATCCGGCAATCTTGATTGGGACATGATCCGGCGCGGGATGCCCAAGCTGAT
>VFQO010002209.1_pt1 | contig 12414 bp, 3 predicted proteins | sample 3512331 | NCBI WGS metagenome assembly VFQO01 (sample SAMN10412371, study PRJNA504923) | tailings metagenome | isolation source: Replicate 3 from Balatoc abandoned mine | place: Philippines: Itogon, Benguet | collected 2017-08-28
CTCTCCACCAGGCAACCGAGGTGTGCAAGGCCTGGCTGCGTCGCCGGTCGAATGAACCGGGCGCTCCGTGGATGGAAGATCCTAGTCCTACTGAACTCTACGCCGCGATGCAGAATGCCAAGTCTAGCGCGGGAGCTCTCGCGTTTGAGAATGGGAGGCGTACACCCGTTGGGGCCGGCTCGATGGCGAAGTGATATATGTATTTGTACAACAGTAAAGAAATCCCGTTACACGTATAGCTTGTTTTTTTTTTAGTGCTCACTGAAGAGTGCCAGCGTGGCCTGCCAGAGTGGCCAAATAAGCCTGAAGAGCGCGGAAGTCCGCGTCGATCAACAGACTGTACTCGGCACTGGAAATAGAACGGAATTTGGAGTCCGCAATCAGCTTCTCCGGGACAACGATGTCAGAAAAGACAACACCGAAGGCCTTTTTCAACCTGGGGAGCATGTAGAGAATATCCACTGCTTGTCGCGCGTCGTCGGTGTCGTCGAGAAGCTCGGCTTTCTTCATGGCGGCGGATATATAACCGTCAATCTCTCCTAGGGTGATCATCAATTCAACGGCCTTCTTCCTGTCAATGTCCTTCAAAGGGACGTCGACGGCGGCGTGGTTCTTCTTGATCTGCTCCTCTTCAGCCTCCGAGCCTTGAGCAGCAGGGTTAATCACCGTTCCCTTGAAATAGGCATCATTGATCTTAGTCAAGGCCGCAGTGGCCAGTCGAGCCGCGGCTGAGAGGCGACCTGCGACAATGTGGTACGCCCTGGAAGTGGGCTGTCTGGAAGCCCGTTCGAGGGAGAGAACCTTCTCCTTGTAGGCCAACTTCTCCTCCATGCTCACGCTTCGCTGGTTATGTGAAGCAAACTCGGACGGAGCATTGATGTTGGGAATACAGCCAGTGAGCTTTTCGCGCAACTTAGCACGAGCCTCTTCCTCGTCGTCGATGCCGGCGTCGGCGTTCTCGCGCATGGGAGGGAGGCCGTCGTCTTCTTCTTCTTGCTCCTCGCCTTGGTCATCCTCTACAGTCTCTTGGGCAGAACTTTCATCGTCTTGTTCTTTCTCCTTTCCCTTCTCTCTTTTAGCGCGCTCTTCTTGTTCCGCAACAAATTTTGCGGACCCACCCATTGCGTTTTCGACAAACTCGTCCATCCTGCTTGATATGTGAAGTGCAAGTGCTCTTTGCTGAGGTGTGCTAGATATGAACTGAGAATGACCTAAACAGTGCCGAGTGGACTGGCGCGGTGCGTGAAAAAAGGGGGTCGGTTTTTCTTTTGCGCAAGTTTTCCCCTCCTCCTCGCGTGGGTCTGGCAAGGGTTTTGGTCAACTCCGATTTAAATCAGACTTTAAGTCTAGACTAGACACAGGCCCAAAACTAGAACTTGTGGTCTGTCGGTCAAGAAGAAAGAGGAAGGTCTTGCAGACACACGCGCGTCGCCTCTCTTTTTTCCCCTCGACCCTGGTCGAAAAAAATCCCCGCATCGCCCCCAGAGGTTCGTCGCACCTAGTCGTCTAATGATGTCATGATACCACACCATATGACAATCTATGTATAAACATCTTTTTTTCTAACCCGCATGTCATCGAAAAATAGGTGAACAAATAATTGACGGGGTCAGCAGTGTCCCAGGAGTCTCCTCCAGAAATCCACCTGCTTGTCGCTCCCGTCTTGGGCTAGACCTGATCCTGGTCTCCTTTGCTTTTCTCTTTCTAGTTTTAACGTCTGTAAAGAGTATGTCGTATTCTTCGGCGAGTAAACGCGCCAAGATCACGGCAGCGGCCAAGGTAGCCAACTCTACAGAACACCTCTACGCCATTGATCCGGCTTTCTTGAGTTCCATGCCTCCTAGTTATCTTCAAGCAGGCATTTCCATTCTCAAGGACTCCAGACCCATCACTCCTGACGAGAACACGGCGTTTGGTGCCGTGCCTCCGGGCGAAAGCCAAGTCATCCTGATGACCACGGTGCCTTTGGCAGGAGCCAACGAGGCCCTCGGGTTGGTCAATCTCACCAGCATACAAGATAGTCTAATCACACTCCCTCAGCTGCGTACCGGCGCTAAGCCCTCTCGCCAGCACGTTCGTTCGGGGTCACTCAGGTACTTGCAGATTCTCGTGATGCTCAATGCTTTCATCTCGGGTACTCTTCAATTGCGTGAGAAAGAAGCCAACGAGGTTAAGGCGGCAAGGAATCGAATCAAGAAGGCCGAGAAGAGTTTTCAGCAGGGTGCGCGTTGGACCGACTTTGTTCGAACCACCTACAACCAGGTCCAAGGAAAGGCTTCTGCTTATAGTGTATTGGTTCGAGAATCCGTGCTTGATAAAGAACAATCGGGAACAACCTCTGTGAGATTCTGGCTCTTTATTCGAGGACCCAACCCGAAGAAGACCCTGATCGACGCTTGGGCTCAGCTCCAGGAATTCGGCGCCATCTGCTACACGGAAGAAGTTTCTCACATCATGGGACTTGGTCACACTCCGGATTCGGTTTCGGCTTCTGACGCCGCAGCACAGGCCGAGTACAAGAGGCAGAATAACCCACAGGCCCAGCAACAAGCCGCCGGTGCCAGCATTGCCGCTGCCGCCGCTGTGTCAGCAGCAAACTCTCTGGGAACCGGAGATCAGTTTAACCACGATCAACTGGACCGGCTTATGGACGGGCTGGACTTTGGCCAGATGGGCGACGAAGAAGCCCCTCCTCCTACTGCGCCCGAAGACATTGCCTTGCAAGCCGCCAACATTATCGCAGGCAACCAGAACGACCACAATAACAACAACAATGGATTTGGAGGTGCCGTGGGTAATGGAGGAGCCGGAGTAAGAGCAGGAGGCAACGCCGCAGGTGGAGTTTCGGGAATCGACTTTGAGCACAAGTATGGCCTCGACTGGAGCACCGTGCCTCGCGACCGCCGACGTAATGATGAAGGTAGTATCATTCCTACTTGGTTGAAGAACATTATGCAAGTTGTGAACGAGCAGTGGCACATTGCAGGAATCCCTTCTTCCGGCGTGAAGGCCATGATCGAGTCAATCAACTCAGGCAAGGTTCTGGAATACAACGTACCGTTTCGATTGTTTCAATCCGTGTGTCCAGACGAGGCCGAGTACGTCTCAAGCATGGACAACGAGCCCGACTATGTTAGAATCACTTCCGCTACGGGCAATTCGGTCTCGACCCACACGACGCGCTCTCGGTATCGCGACGATAGAAAGCCCGTCGAGAGACTGGAATACACGGGTATAGTCCACAGTCAACACTTAGAGAAGGAGTGGTTTCATCTAGGAGACTACGTCCAAGGGGAAGGGAAGTTAGTCGCCTTCCAACCGGCGTACCTGTTTCCCGCTCACGCCCTCAGCTCGTGGAATTCAGACGCCACATCGACTCGACAGATGTTTATTGGTAACTACTTTTACGTCAAGGGAATGTTGAACGATAATTTTGGCGTTACGGCCGACGGAGAGGTTGACACTGCGAGCGCGTTGGATCGTAAAATAGCCGCTCTGGCCGCGGACGCCAAGGCTCCTCTTCACGAACTTCTTGATACCTATTTTGCGGCGCAACCTGAGATTGTCAAGTCTCTTGGAATGAGCTTGCACGATCTAGACTCGGTCCAGGCGTTGATTCTCAACCACGCTGCCCGGGACTCCCGCTTTGGAATGGAACCCACCGAGATCGGCTACAACTTTAGAGGATTCCCCGACAGTAGATTGGTTCACGTGATCTCCCCGAGCATGGCTGTTAACGTGGCCGCCATACCCACGCTCTACTGCCCTCCTCCCTCGTCGATCAGTTCCGATATGACTCGGTTCATGGAGTGGGAAGACCAAAGATTTGACACCAAAGAGGCCATTCACGAGGCGTTCAAGAAGAATGCCTACTCTCGATTTAACTACCTGTATGACTTACTCCAGTGGACTCTGAGACCCGCCATGATCGGAGACTACGCCTGTAAAACTTCTCGTGACGATGAGATAGCAAACCATTTGATCTCCACGACTATCCTCTACGGATCGTGCGAGCAGGTGGCGTCGTTGATGAAAGACGCAGAGCGCGTGTTTCTAGGCGATCACCGCGCCCGGGATCTGTTTGACGTGGCTACCCTGGCACAGCTTAAAGCTGCTCGTTGTATGATGAGAACTCTTGCTGCCATGTCGATTCCCATGTATTCCTTCTGGCAGAGTTGCAGCAATTCCGAGTCACTCAACGTGAGCTACGGAGAGTACATTCTCCAGGCGAGCTCGATCAGCGCTGGTACTGCGGGTCAGATCAAGTTTGAAACCCGAATAAACGAGCAGACGGGCGCGCCTGAAGTAGTCAAGTGGCCGGGCTTCTTTGACACCCAGGACCCCGCCGTCGTGGGCGATGACCTAGGTTACTCTGACTGGGCCAAGCTGTTCCAGCAGGCCGAAGAGACTACCGAAAAGCAGAGGCAGCATCTCCACAAGAGTCACGATCAGAATTTGGCCATCTTGGAACCATCTTCGTTTCTCCGACGCGTGAGAACCAAGGCAGCTGTTATGCCGTATCGCATGCCGCATGCCAAGAAGTCCTTGGTGAAAGAACACATAAGATGGCATCAAACCCGTCTTTACGATCGTTTGTGGAAGCCACGACCGGGGCTGGCGGCCAGACAACAACCCGGCGGACCAAGGCCGCCCGCTGGCGGTGTTCCGGGATCGGTCAGTGCCGCTGCCGCTGTGGTCGGAAACGCGCCTAACCCCAGTCAACCCATTCTAGTTCAAGATCCGGAAACAGGAGCCATGATCAGTCTCCAGGGCGAGGAAGCTCAAGAGTTTACCCGCATGCGTCAGATCGAGGATGCCATCAACGCGTTTGGAACTGACACTGGCGTGGGCAGAAATTTGGACAATGAACGGTTTAATCACAGAGGAAGTCATGGAAGCAGCGATAGTTCGAGTGGATCAGGTGACTCTGGAGGAGGCGGTCGCGGTGGCCGTATGCCGTTTCCTACCCGTGCTCCAGCAGCAGGAACAGGAGCTTCTACGGTTCCCGAGTACGATCCCATTACTATGGGAGACATGGGAAGCGCTTTTAGCAACAAGGACTGGTTCCAGGCGGGCGCGTTGAGATCTCGCGCGCGTGACAACATTGACGCCTTCCGTGCTTCTACTCACTTCCCAGAGTTTGTGGGTCTCTACTCTGATAACGTTAAAAAGTTTGTTCAGAATCTTTTGGACGCTCTCGAAGACTACTCCATTGCGGTGAGCCTGCCCGCCAATCTCAAGGAACGCCCGGAGTATGCTCAGATCAACTTCCTTGCCGAGAGATTCCGCCTGTCTTCCATCAGAGCCATTGGTTTGGTTAAAACTACGTGCCATTTGATCAACCAGTGCAATATCCGTCCTCTTCTGGTGTGGCCAAGCTCCCACCCCAACGTGCCCAGTCTGGCGCGTGTGTTTGCCTCCATTCTCAAGCACTGGAAGACTACCTACGGCAAGACTACCTTTGCAAGCAAGTTCCCGTACAAGGACATGTTTACCAAGTGGGGCAAGCTGGACAACATGCACGCCTGCTTTGACCGACTGATCACCGAGTCGATCATGAACCTGGGAATCGGAGAAAGCGGCACGGCTCATATGGTTGCCTTTGTGAAGATTCTGTTTGCTTGTGTCTGCACTTCCCTAGTTCTCGACAAGAGAGACGATAACGTCGTGGCTCTCAGTGTTATCTGCACCGGAGGAACAGGAGAGGGTAAGTCTCACGGAGCCACTACGGCGCTCAAGCTAATCACCCCGGACACGCACGAGCCTATTTCTTCTCACACAGCCATGTCGAGAAACACAGAAGACAATGCCGATGGCGCAGTCGAATTCATGGACGAAGGAGCGGTGGCTGTCACCGGCGGAAATTCCAAACACCTTGACGAAGCCCAGATCGCGGACTGGAAAGCCGAGCAGTCTCTAGGCTATCTGGTCAGAGAAAGAGCCATCAAGGATGAAGCAACCGGAATTTTCTTGAAGGAGAAGACAATCTCATCTCGTCGAGTCTGCAAGGTCCTCTGCCAGAACAAGACTAGCCCGAACGACGCGGCTCTGGCAGCCCGTTTCTTGTTGCTCGTCGCCAAACAGCTGTTCACCGGAAAGAATCAAGCCATTTGGGATTCTATTACGGGTCACGTTACCCAGAGTTCTTCGATGAACCAGGACACCAAGCGACAGTCGGAGAGCAAGACTGTCAACCCTATTCGAATGATTCATGCTCTCAAGGGAATTATTGAGATGCTCATTTACGCTGGAATTCTGAGCGTGGAGTACGAGCACACGGTCAACTACGCTAACTCGCTCATGGAGATTCTCAAGCCCAAGTTCAACGATCCCGGAAAAAGCAGAACTCGTCAGTCCAACAACATGGGCCGTCTTATCCGTTCCGAGGTCACCACAATAGCGGCTATGAATCTTATCGTGGCCTGGAATATCCACCACGACGTCAACGGGTTCTCCGCCTCGGCCACCGACATCCCTCTGGACTTTATCATCCGAGAGGCACCTCGGTTCCTCTATGCTGATTCCAGTATTGCTGCCAAGTGTGCTACTATGTTGTTTTACTCTGATGTGGACAACGAACAGCATGCCAACTTGCTCAAGGGTATGATTGGCATGATGCGAAACGACCTCAGCCAGCGACACGTCAAGTTCTTGGTCGAGAAGTACAAAAGGCCCCACAAACTTACTTCGGAATACCCCTTGCTGAGAAACAAGACGAGAAAACAGCAGAACAGATCACAGCTCGCTTCATCGGACGGCCAGGAGGACCAGCAGCAACAGCAGCGGGATGCCTACGAGGAAGAACGCAATGACGAGCATCAAGCCAAGCAAGAAGCACGAGATTGGTTCTCCGACAACGCTCCGTATGTCACGTGGTCCGATCAAGAAGTTGCCTGGGAAGAGAAGGACAGAGAAGCCGCCCAGGGAGGCGCCCGAGCCGCAATAGCCGGAGCCATGGGAACGGACGAAATTGCCGTACTCAACTGCAACTACGTGGTTATAGAGCAAGGACAAGAATGTACTACGGAAAAGCAGTTCTGCCTGCAATTGGAAAAGCACCTGCCGGCCGACGGTAAGTACAACTCGGAGCACATTGCTCCAATCATGAGAGACATGGCCAAGATTGAGGTTGAAATAGGCCCGGAGCAAGATTACAACAGAAAAATAGCCGAAGTCTACAACGCTGAAATAGCCGCGCGAGCGCACAAAATGGGCGAGAGACTTCCCTCGATGAGTGGGTATGATGACTTTTCCAGCGGCCATCATCTTGATAGAAGAAAAGATTTTGCTCTTTCTTCCGGAAGAGTGAGCGATCCTCCTTCTCCGTTTACAGGAGAGAACTACGATTCTGACGCGATGACCCACGAGGATCGAGTGACAAGCCCTCAGAGACTTGCACTCAACCCCGGAGGCGGCATTGCTTCAAATGACACAACAAGCGTGTTTGATACTTCGGATAAATTTGCCAAGCCTGTGGGAAGATCCACCTCGGCCGCAACGGTGGCAAAACTACTCAAGACCAAGGGTAAACAGGCCGTGTCACTCGCTGGTCAAAAGAGCTTGCTCTCTTACGGCGAGAAGCTTCCAAAGAACGCAGACACCTTTTCGAATATTGAATCAGGATTCTCTTCTACGGGTCTTCCCAATGACACTCAACGCATGCAAGAGGAAGAACAGGCCAAAGCTCTTCTTCCCTCCACTTTCCACACGGCCGAGTACCAGGGTTCCGCAACTTTGGAACAAGCGGCCGCTCAGAAGTACCCTTTGCTCCATTTGAACGCGTCTGAAGTTCACAAGGTGCCTCTGATCCGAGTTTACCGAGGAGAGTACAAGAAGCAGCCCCATCGCGTCGTTGTTCTTTATCAAGCTCTGTACGACATTTACTGCATTCTCACCGGCCAAGCTCTCGATGGAGATTACTCCACCGCTTACGATCGAGTCCAGCGCCCGTACAAGGGAACCATGATCTCCCTGCTGGAACAGCGTCTGCGCGAGACCCAGAAAGAGGTTCCTTATCCTTCTTTTGTACCCAAGGAGATTTACACCCGCGATTCACACGAAATCACTCAATACATCCCCACATCGGTGATGGCCTCCGCAAACCCGCAATACGTGTTCCGTTTTGCTCACGCGGTGGTTGACCGTGCTTTGGAGTTGCACGCCTTTACCTCTGCTCCTAGGTTGCATCCGGCTGTGGTGGAGTTTATGAAGAGGCTTCCAAACAAACTGTTAGTCTCCGACTTCACCATGAACGTGAGCGACGTGATCGTAGCCCGGTACAAGAATTCCGATGAATGGCGCTACACCATCAACAAGACTCTCATGCCCAAGTTCCATGAGGATATCAGTGCACAAAGAAGACTTTTGAGCGGCAAGAATGTACCCTTGATCGAGAATATAGACGGCCTTGTCAACTCCCCGTCGGACCGCATTGTGTCCTTCTTCGTCGAGCATCGCAAACGCCTCAACAAGATCCAACAAGGTCTTCGTATGTACCCTTATGGCGCAGATTTCGAGAGCTACGCTGCCCACTGTGCCGAAAGTTATCCTCCGAGTGACCCCTGTCAACCTGCCAACTACATGACCCTGGCTCTGTGTTACAAGAAGGGTCTCGAGAGTTACGTCGAATCTATCGGCGTGTTGGACAAGTGGAAATCTTCTATTACCAATGCCATTGAGGCCGAGCATGCAAGCGACCCTGTTCTGGCCAAGGTGATCAAATCCCTGGACGACCTGTTCCCCATGATCCCTGTCTCGGCCGCGTCTCAAGACTACCCTCAATGTGATTTGGATTTCCAGCTCAAGTCTAGATTCAATATACAATTATACCAACAGTTTTCGGATGTCGGACCACGACTGTCCGAGTTGGAGCCGGCCAACTTTCCGCGCCTGTCACCGGCCGCCTGGCTCGTTCGCTCTTGCGTCATCTTGTCGCATTGGTTGAATGAGATGAAGTGACACGCACACACCCACACAAAAAGAAATGTGTTTGTCCAATAAAAAAAAGTGTCAAACAAGCGTCATTCCCGGGGTCTCGACCCAGGAACGGGCTTCTTTCTAGCGGCCGCTATCCGCCAGTAGGTTTCATTGATTTGATTCATTTGCGTAGCCGTTGGTTTTTGCGCGTTATTAAGCGGCACGGCTTGCCAATAAGTGACTGGAGGCGGTACAAGACCGGATGGAGGCGGGACAAGACGCCCGTCGGAAGTATCGCACTCGGGGTCTGTCTGCACCTCGGGCGCTTCGTAGTCAGGGTCGCAGCAGGTTTTGCAGAGTCCGCAGCAGTTGCAGCAGGTGCACGCATTGTGACACCATCTTACTGCGCAGCACCATTCTATACAGGCGTCGCCGCACTGCCGGGTGGAAGAAAAGAAGAATTGCAGCCCGCCCACCGCCAGAGGAATAGCAAAAACATTGACAAATCTCTCCCATACGTCGTAAAGATTATAGGCCAACGTTTCTTTCGGTGAATGCGGGAAGTAGAGATAAGAGAGAGCCCAGATCAGAGTGACAAAGGTCCAGGTGGAGCGCGCGAGTAACCATTTGGGGAAGTGCTTCGAGTTGATTGCCCAGACCAGTAAACGGCCGATGAGTTCGCACAAACCACAGCATCCGCAAGTTAGACTAAAACAGCGACAACATCGGCGAAGTTTGGTGGGTCCGGCGCGCCTCCGGGCCAGAAGGCGCGGAACTGACGCGCTTGCAACGGGAGGAGGAGCCGGTTGGGCGGCTGCAACAACCACGACCTGAGGCTGGGGTCGATACTGGAGTGTTGGAGTTGTTGTTTTAGGATTTGAATTGACTAATGCAGAATCTGTCATTGTATTCTAGGCCACTCTGGGTGCTCCGATTGGGAACAGGCCAGTCACTCAAATGTGGGAATGGCCGTTTCTTTTTCCGGATCTCTAGTCCAAGTAAAATCCCGCCGAAAAATATGGCTAATCAATGTTAAATTCTTAGTAAGAAAAATCAGTGCTCCAACCCCGACCTTGGATCTCCACGTAAAGAAAGGGGGTGACTTGTGCTCGGGGACAAATTGGGAGGTAGTCTAGCGCGCCGGACCGGTTTGCTTGGTCAGTCTGCTCTCCTCCGCTCTGAACTTCGCCTCAAAGTTTGTATGTACGTCTCTTCTTCACCTTTTTTTATGCAATCCCGTATGTCGCACATTCTGATTCGGCTTGGGTGCCCAGCCAGAAAGAAAGAGAACGCAGCAAGCAAACAAGGGAAAATGTCCGGTCCAAATTCGACCGCTTTAGTTCCCTCTTCCTATTCAGGCGCTCTCACAATCAGAACCGCCGACAAACACGGCAAATGGGCACAACTTGTCAACATGGTGACCGAATCCACCCGCCAAGCAGGCGACCAAGCCCTGGTCAAAGCCACCGCCAAAGCGCGTGATACAGCCGTAAAGCAGAACTCTACCAAGGATAAAAGCGTTCTGGTTCGAGCCATCACTCAAATCGAGGTCAAGGGAGCGTCTATGTACAAGAAGACGGAAGAGATGCGCGTTGTTCACTCTATCCAGTTTGAAGAAGATCCTAAGCATGAAAAGGGAGACTACATCAACGTGCCTCTTAATGCCAAGTTTGGTTTTATGGACGGCGACGTTAACCTGCTTCTCAAACCTGCCAAGGGCGGCTCCGTGACGGATAAAGTGGCCTACTGTCATGCCATGAAGATCTACCAAATTCTCTATCGTTGCATAGAAGAATACGAAGACGCCGTGGTAGAAGGCAAGGACGACGCCTACATGGCCAGGGTGCCCGCCTTCTTCCGCGGTCGCCCGGAACTTCAGAACCTTCCCGATTGGATGAAGAAGTTTATTACTATTGGCAACGCCCCAAGAGGTCTCATTCCACCTCATCACTTCTCTTTGACTGTGAATTCCAGACCGGACATGATCTTTGACATCAAACGCCCCGGGTACGAAGCTGCCCTCCAGCAGTCGACTGAAGCCATCTACGAGGCTCTGGATGAGTATTTTCTTCTTGCCTTCATTCGACATCTCGGAACTGTTCCTGCGGTAGGCACTGAAACGTACCCAGAGTTGGCCGAGAAAGTGTACGAGGAACTCGACCGCCGAATCGTCGCCGCTGGCTACCCGGAGAGCGAGCTTGAGAACTTCGCCTTGCGTAATGAATTGCGTAAAAAGATTCAAGTGGTCAATCCAAAGTACCCGTCGGACGTAAACCCTGATAAGACTGCCCGCCAGTACATGCCTCCCAAGGTCGCGGGAGAGGTTATCTCCGAGCTCGCTTTCTACGTCCACGTTCAGCCCACGTCGCCTTTGGTAGACACTCCCAAGGGAAAAGAGTTCTGCGATCCTCCCGGTAAGCCGGCGATGAAGTTGATCATGTACTGGCAGTGCGTGGGTTCCATGTACCGCATCTTGGCCGAGCGCGACGAGACTCAGATGCTGCGAGACAAGATCAAGAATCTGCAACATACGACTCACTTGATCGGAATGCCTGACTACGCTGTAGTGGAGCGAATTATTGTACCCAACCGAGTGGGCACCATGATCGCCACTCTCGCCGACAAGCAAGTTGAGTCTATCCAGCAGCAGATGGAGCACAACAAGGAACTCAAAGAGTTGGATCTCATGTGCAACCAAAACGTAGTCCTCTGGCAAATTTTGGGAGCCCCGCCCAAGGAAGAAGAGCACTACACCATGGTCAAGCAGGGATCGGCCCCTAATCCCAATGCCCAGAAGGCTCAAAACCACCGTAACTACAGCAGCAAGGTGTATATGGCTTCTGAACTGCCCGCGCCAGAGTTTGAGATGGAGGCTGTCCCGATAGCAGGAGGAGGAGCACCCGCTCCAGCTGACTCCGCTGCCTCACCCGCCGCTGGCGCCGCCGCCGCCGCCGCCCCCGAATCCAAGTCGGATTCCTCTTCCTCCGCCGATACTGTCGTCCAACAAGCGGAAAAGAAAGAGGAAGCCGTTGACAAGGTGATTGCCTACAAGAATTTTGTGATTGGCACCAAGGTCGAAGGAGGTCCTCTCATCCGTAACTGGTCTGCCACTCTTCCTGACGGCACTGAGAAGAACTATGTTGATCTCAACTGTAACGTTTCTCAATACTACGGAGATATTCTCCTCACTCCTAAAGAGTGGGGCAAGCTTGGTTTCAGGGAATCTGATCACCAAGTGCGCGACTTTATGCATCCACTTGCAGCGTCGACTGTCTTTCACTACACGGGCAAATTGGCTTCTGCCAAGAAGATAGCCTCCACCAAGGCAGTTTATACCACTTTGATCTCCACCGACGGCGAGCGCAAGGAGTTGACGACCAAGGCCCGCAATGCCATGCAGCGCGCGTACGAGCTCCGCGCTAAGCAGGACATGAATCTTCTTCTTTCTTTGAGATCCGACATTGAACAGTATCAAAATTCAGGCATTGTCACCTTTGA
>VFQO010002212.1_pt1 | contig 12389 bp, 7 predicted proteins | sample 3512331 | NCBI WGS metagenome assembly VFQO01 (sample SAMN10412371, study PRJNA504923) | tailings metagenome | isolation source: Replicate 3 from Balatoc abandoned mine | place: Philippines: Itogon, Benguet | collected 2017-08-28
TGCTCTACAAGCCCAACACCGGCGCGATGGTGCGCGTCCACGGGCCGTTCGTGTCGGACGAGGAGGTCGAGGCGGTGGCCGATCACTGGCGCGCGCAAGGCTCCCCGACCTATATTGATGCCGTCACCGAAGAGCCTGAGGACGGCGGCGGGTTCGGCTTCGACGATGAATTCACCGCGTCGGACAACCCGGAAGAACGCAAATACCGGCAGGCCTGCCAGATCGTGTTCGAAAACCAGAAGGCGTCAGGCAGCTGGCTCCAGCGCCAGATGGGCGTCGGCTACAACACGGCGGCCAAGTGGATCGAGCGCATGGAGGAAGACGGCTTCGTCGGCCCGGCGAACCATGTCGGCCGCCGCGAAATCTACCGGGACAAGGACGGAAGTCCGTTGTGAACCGGCAGTCCCTCTTCATTCGCGCTGCGAATGGGTAGGACCCGACCTCCACCCCGTCATCCCCGCGCAGGCGGGGATCCAGCTGGACGCTCAGGCATGAACTGAAGCTATGTTTTCAGGCGCGCAGGTAGCTGGATCCCCGCCTGCGCGGGGATGACAGGGGGTTTAGCCAGGAAACCTCCGGCCGGCTGCCGATGCAATTCGGCAACGCCTTCAAATTGTAAATAAATTGTAACGCGCGCTTCATCCAGCCGTCGCCTCTGCGTCACGGATTGGTGCCACGGGCAGGGCCTCTCTCATGCAACAGGGAAGCCAGAACATGAACCGCACCACCCTCTCGCGCGTCTCGCTCGTCGCGGTCGCCACCATCCTCGCCGCCGCCCCGCAGACTGCCTTCGCGCAGGACGCCGAAGCCCCAGCGGACAGCGATACCGCCTCAGGCAACGAAATTATCGTCACCACCCAGAAGATCGAACAGCGCGCCGTTGACGTGCCGATCACCATCACCGCCACCACCGGCGAGCGGATTCGCGATCTCGGCATCACCGATCTTGATGAGCTTTCAAGCTACGTCCCCGGCCTGCTGATTCAGGAGCAGAGCGCCAACAACCCCGGCATCGTGATCCGCGGCATCACCTCGGACAGCGGCTCGGCCCAGCAAGGCCCGCGCGTCACGCTCTATTACAACGGCGTCGACATCTCGCGTTCGCGCGGCTCGTATCAGGCGATCTATGATCTCGAACGCGTCGAAGTGATCAAGGGCCCGCAGGCGACCCTGTTCGGCACTGCCTCGGCGGTCGGTGCGATCAGCATCGTTTCGGCCCGCCCGCGTGAAGGCTTTTCGGCCGAAGTGCGCGGCGGTTACGGCAACTTCAACCAGACCCTGCTCGGCGGCTTCGTCAATGCTGGCAGCGACACGCTGGCCTTCCGCCTTGCGGGCGAATGGCGCACGCGCGATGGTTATGTCGAGAACCTCTCCCCCAATCAGGAGGAGGAACTCTACGCGCAGGACCAGCTCGGCCTGCGCGGCTCGCTGCGCTGGCGCCCGACCGAGGATCTGACGGTCGACCTCGTCGGCACCTATGACCAGCAACGCAATGGCGGCACGCCGTTCATTTCGGGCCGCTTCCCGGCCTTCACCGGCGCGCCGGGCGGGTCGGCCAATGCCTTCCGCGACGCCAACCTTGGCGGCAACCCGGCGGGCGCGGCGGCGCTGGGCGATGACCAGCTTGGCCTCAACCGCGAGGTTTACGACATCAACCTCACCATCGACCACCAGTTCGACACCGACTGGAGCTTCACCACTGTCAACGGCTACCGCAAGTTCGACAGCGCCGAAGTATTCGACGCGGACGGCAGCGCCGCGCCCTTCCTCGAATTCGCCGAGATCGCCGATGGCTGGCAGGTCAGCCACGAAGGCCGCTTCACCTATACCGGCGCCAAGCTGCGTTCGAGCTTCGGCTGGAACGCCTTCATCGAGGACGGGCGCCAGAACGTGCCCTTCGCTACCGAGGAAGGCACCTTCCTCCAGTGCCTCTCCTCGCTGTTCGGCGCGCCGCTGGTGCCGGGCATCGCCTGTGTCGCGCCCAACGGCTCGGTTCCGGCGAGCGGCGTGACCGCGATCCTCACCGGCGGGGCGGCGACCGCGATCCCCTACACCTCGGTGTTCGAAAACCGCGGCCGCAACGAGGCCTATTCGCTGTTTGCCGATGCCACCTGGATCCCATTCGAAAGCCTTGAGCTGACCGCAGGCATCCGCTGGCTGACCGAATATCGCGGCTCGGAATTCTTCGCCCGCGTGCCCAACAGCCAGATCAGCCGCGCGGCGCTGATCCCCGGTCAGATCGACACCGGCGGTCGGACCTTCTCGGCAGACAAGTGGTTCCAAGCCTGGCTGCCGCGCGTCAACGCACTTTATCGCATCAGCGATGACGTGAATGTCTTCGCCACCATTTCCAAGGGTCGTCGTTCGCCGGTGGTGCAGGTCGCCGCCGCGCGCAGCGGCGGGCGTCCGGTGCCCAACGTCCAGACCATCGCCGAGGAAACCGTCTGGAACTACGAAGGCGGGATCAAGCTGGCGACCGGCCGCGTGTCCGGATCGATCGGGGTCTATTACCAAGTCTACAACGACTTCCAGGTCTCGGTCGCGCAGCTCGATGCGCAGGGCAATCCCACTGGCGCCTTCGTCACCCAGAGCGCGGGCAAGGCCTCCAACCTCGGGGTCGAGGCGGAGCTGGCGGTGGACGTGACCGATTGGCTCAATGTGTTCGGCAATGTCGGCTATATCGACGGCGGGATTGACGAGGACGGCGCGTTCTCGCCCGCCTTCTCGGGCGCGCGGTTCCGGTTGCAGCCGGAAATTCAAGCCGCGGGCGGCTTCACGGTCGATTACGAATTCGGCAACGGGATGCGCTTCTTCGCCACGCCGAGCGTGACGCACCGCAGCCGGATCTTCTTCGAAGTGCCGAACAATCCGTTGATCGCGCAGGAAGCGGTGACGCTGGTGAACGCGCGCGCCGGGCTCAGCTTTGCCGATGAGCGGTACGAGATCGCCGGTTTCATCCGCAACGCCTTCAATGAAGACTACCTGCTTGACGCGGGCAACACCGGCGGGGCGTTCACCATCCCGACCTTCATCCCGGCCGAACCGCAATTCTACGGGGTGGAAGTCACCGCGAAGTTCTGAAGCCGCTCTAGCGGGACATGATGGCGGGCGGGGGAAGCAATTCCTCCGCCCGCTGCGCATCACGCTCGGCGATTTCGGCGGAGGTGAGCGGACGGAAGCGGATGGCAATGGGCGTGAAGCTGCCGTCCTCGCGCTGGCGGATTGTCACGATGCCGCGCTGGTCGCCGTTACGCAGTTGTTCCTCAAGCTGGGCGGCGCGGCCCTGCCCGAGATAGAGGCGCCCGGTCATCAGGGCATAGATGCCGTAGACCCCGCTACCATTGGGGGTGATCGGATGGGTGCACGCCGCTGCACCACCGGCCGCGAACACGGCATCAAGGCGCGGCGGCTGCCCGGCGAGACACAATGCTTCGGGCTGCTGGTCGAGCTCTCTGGCATCGAACCCCGGCCAATCGTAACTGAACTCGACATAATGCCCGCGCAGGTAATCGCGCGGGTCGTAGCCTTGGATCGGCACCTCCCATTCGGTGCCGGAGTTGTAGGTGCGGTCGCTCTGCGCCCACAGCGCGCCGAGGCCAAGCGCGGGGACAACGACAGCGGCAAGGCGGATCAGGCGATTCATGCGCCGGCCTCCTCACGCGGGGCGAATCGCTTGGACACCCGCACCGCGACCCATGCGACGCCGAGGATCATCAGCCCCGACAGGATCAGGCCGAAACCGCTCGTCAGCAGGTCGCCCGCCAGCTCGAAACTGAGGATGATGAGCCGCAGCGCGATCACGCCGACGCTCAGCTGGAACACCCCGCGCCACTGCGCCGCCAGCGCGGCGGCGGCGATCCCCGCCCACAGCGCCATGAACAACAGCGCGGCGGGGACAGTGAAATCGTTGCAGGCATAGGCGAGCACAAGGACGCCCCCGGCCCCGGCTATGATCGCGTCCGCCATCCGGCCCGAGACGGTCGGCCGCGCCAACATCACGCCAAGACCGGCGAGCACCAGCACCGCACCGCTCAACGCCATGCTCGCCCATTCGCGGAGCAGCACGGTTTCGCCGAACGCGTTTGCACTGGCCATGGCGCAGGCGAGCGACGCTCCGGCCACGGCATAGGCAAGCGCCAATTGCTCCAGCCGCCGCCAGAAATCGGGGCGATCACTGCGCGCACGCAGAGCGGCCGCAAGCGGCGCGAAGACAACCGGGAGAGCGATGACGAAGGCAAGCCACATCAGCCAACCGAGCCCCGGATCGTGCACAGCGCCATAGCCGGTCATGTCGGTGGCATATTCCCACACCGTCCATACGCTTCCGCCCAGCACCGCCAGCGCGGCTGGCCAGCTCCGCCCCATCAGCAGCAACAGCGGCGCGAACAGCGCCAGCCACACGGCCAGCGGCTGCCACAGCGGCGAGGAGGTCTGGTAGACCTGCCCGAGGTGTCCGAAGAAGGTGAGGCCCAGTGCCGCGGTGACGAACACCAGCGCCTCTACCGCCCAAGGGGAGCGCTCCGCCAGCCGCTGCTCGCGCAGGAACAGCGCCGCCAGCAACCCGGCAATCAGTGCGAAGTGGACGGACAGCCGCACCAGACCGGGAATATCTTCCCAGTTGGCGGCAATGACCGACACCAGACCCAACCCGATCGCCAGCGCGCCGATCCCGAACACCGCCCACAGCACCAGCGGGCGGGCGTGCTCGGTCTCATAGGCCAGCAGCCGATCGCGCGTGGCCGCGTCGATCAGGCCGGCGTCATGCCATTGGACAATCTTGCGCGCGCTCATGGCGCCACGCTACCCGCTCGCCCGGTGCCGGGCAATCGGCGCGGCTATTTGGCTTCGAGTTCGGCCTTGGTCAGCAGGACCATGTTCTGCACTTTGGCGGCGTTGGCCGTCATCGCTTCCTCCGGCATCGCGACCATCCCGATCTTGGCGAGCGGGCCGGTCTTGCCCCAGCTCTTGACCCATTCCTTCATGAAGTCTTCAAGCCCCGGAATCGCGCGCATATGCTCTTTCTTGACATAGACATACATCGCCCGCGCGCCGGGATATTTGAAGCTGGCGATGTTGTCGTAGGTCGGATCGACCCCGTCCATCGGCAGGCCCTGCACCCGGTCGGCGTTTTCTTCCATGTAGGAATAGCCGAACACGCCTACAGCGCGCGGATTGCCGACGATCTTCTGAACGATAAGGTTATCCTGCTCGCCCTGATCGACATAGCCGCCATCATCGCGCACTTCGGTGCAGATCTGCTTGTACTGCTCCTCGTTGCTATCCTTCAACGCCTTCATGGCGGGATCAGTCTTGCACCCGACTTCGAGCACCAGCTCCTTCAGCGCATCACGCGTGCCCGACGTGCTGGGCGGGCCATAGACGAGGATCGGTTCGGCGGGCAGCGCCGGATCGACATCCTTCCAGGTCTTGGCGGTCTGCGGCTTGCCGTAAGGCTGCGCGGCGAGCGCTTCATACACTGTCTTGGGCGACAGGTTGAGCATGATCCCGCCCTTTGCCGAGGCGAAGGCGATGCCATCCAGCCCGACTTGCAGTTCGATGATCTCGTCGACCTTGTTCGAGGCGCAGCTATCGAATTCCGAAGGCTTCATCCGGCGCGAAGCGTTGGCCATGTCGGGGGTGTTGGGGCCGAGCCCCGAACAGAACAGCTGGATGCCGTTCCCCGTCCCGGTCGATTCAATCAGGGGCGAGCGCTTGTCGGGGAACGACCGGGCGAAATTCTCCGCCACCAGCTTGGCAAAGGGATAAACGGTTGAAGACCCAACCGCGTGGACCGACTGATTGGCCGAACCGTCGCCGCTATCGCAGGCGGTCAGGGATGCCGCGCCCAGCGCCAGCAAGCCGCCGACCTTGAAGAAATTCGTGAAAGTGTGTGCCATGATTATTCCCGATGGGTTCGGATCGAACCCCTGCCCAAACGGCGCATCAAGCAGCGCCCCGACCCGCCCCTAGGCGGACTTCATGACAAGCTTGTGACTATTTTTTGGCCGGGGGTCGCGATGCTGAATCTTTCGAACAACGCGGCATAGGCGGTAGCGATCAACCGCATGAGAACGCGCCAGATTCGCTCCAGAATGGAGAAGTCTCGCTTAACAGCATCGTAACGGCTTCCATAGTATCACCCGCCGTATGGCACTCGTGCGCCTCCTGTTCCGTTACGTCCTGGCTGCGGCGCTTATCGCGCTGCTGGCCGCGCGTCCGGCTGCGGCGAATGATCATACCGTCCCAACCTTCGCTGCGCCCTGCCATGCCGTAACCGGCGTAGAGGTCACCGTGCGCGATGTGCAGGCGCGCGGGCGATGGATTTGCAACAACCAATCATGGCGGTCCGATGTGCCAGTGGTCTGGCTCCGGTTCGAGGCGGGAAGCTGGCAGGGCGACAAGCTCCCGCAGCAATTCTTCTCTCGCATCGCCCGGTTCACCTCGATCACCTTCCACGCCATCGACGCCAACGGTCAGACCCGCGTCAAGCACCTGACGCAGGCCGATGGCGTGCCGTTCCCCGCTGGCCCGGTGTTCCAGCTTCCCCTGCCCGAGATCACGACCGAGACGACCCTGCTGCTGGCCCGGATCGAAGCCCCGCACTCGGTCCCGTTGCTGACCGAGGCGCGCGTCACCCATGATCCGGGCGAGGCCGAATGGTCGCAGACCGAAATGATGCTGCTGGCCTTCGTGGTCGGCATGCTGGTGCTGCCGCTGTTGTTCGACATCAGCTTCTTCCTGGTGCTGCGCGAACGCTTTGTTGTGCTCCATGCCGCAATGGTCAGCGCGATGATGGTCTATGTGGTGACGGCGGGAGGGTTGGCTTCGGCCTTCGTGACGCTGCCGGTTGCTGTCCTCGCCGTGGTTTCGCCGCTGTCCTACGCCATCGGCGCGGGGCTTTCGATGCTGTTCCTTGCGACCTTCCTGGAACGCGGCGCTCAGTCGCGGGTCATGCGCAACCTGACGATCATAACCGGCTGGTTCACCATTGCCGCGCCCGGGTTCTTCGCGTTCCAGTTTGATGCGACCCAGCCGTTCGACGACCGCGGCTATTTCATCACCTTCATCCCCTGCATTGTCGTGATCAGCGCCGCGGTGATCGAGGCTGTGCTGCGTGGCAGCCGTTCCGCACGCTATGTCGCTATCGCGTGGATGCCGATTATCATTGCCTCGACCGAGCGTCTGTTGCGCGGCTTTGGCTGGCACGTCGGCCCCTCCAGCCTTGACCAGATGATCTATGTCGCGGTCGGGATCGAAGTTGTGGTGATCAGCCTCGCCATCGCTGACCGCTTCCTCGCCCTGCGGCGCGAACGCGATGCGGCGCTGACCGAAGCGAAGATGCTGGAACAGATTTCGACCCGCGATTCGCTCACCGGCCTGATGAACCGCCGCGCCATCGAAGCGCGCTTCGACGAGCTGGTGGCACAGGGCTTCGATACCTTCGCGCTGGTCGATCTCGATCGGTTCAAGGCGATCAACGATCTCCACGGCCACCAGGTTGGCGATGCCGCGCTGATCGCCTGCGCCAGCGCAATCCGTGCGACCGGCGACCGCGATTCAATCGCTGTCCGGCTGGGGGGCGAGGAGTTCGTGGTGCTGCTGCGCGGCCCGCGCTCGCTCGAACGGGCCGAGGCGCTGCGGCAGGCGATCCCGATGCGGATCGCCAAGGAAGTGCCCGGGCTCGACCTGCCGGTCACCGCCAGCATGGGCGTGATCGTGATGGCCGAAGCGACCCGCCACAAGATGGCCTTCGCCGAATTCTACGCCCGCGCCGACGCGCTGATGTACGAAGCCAAAGCGTCAGGCCGCAACCGGCTCGCCTATGAACGCCTGACGGTGTTCACCAGCGCCCCGCCCGAACGCGGTCGGGGGCGCCTGGCTTAGCGTGCTTGCATCCCTCCCCGTTCCGCAGGAATGGGGAGGTGTCAGATGCCGCAGGCGGCTGACGGAGGGGTAAGGCGGCGGGGCAACGCCCGTCCGTCACCGCTTCGCGGCGCCACCTCCCCATCCTTTCAGGACAGGGAGGGAATGAGCGGCGATTATTGGAACGGCGCCAGCACTTCCGGCCGCACCCGCGCCAGCCGCCCGGTAGCACGGTCGAGCATCGCCCAGGTGGTTGCCGCGCTGACGAGGCGTTTGCCTGCGCTATCGGCAAATTCCACCCGGCGGAGTGATTTCGCGCCCATTGCCGGACCTTCGATCCATGTCGTCGCGGTGACGGTTTCGCCCTCGCTCACGTTGCCGCGATAATCGATCTCGTGCCGCACCACGACCCAGAAGAACGCCGCGCGATCCTCCGGCCGGGCAACAGCATCCCAATGCGCCGTCGCCATGTCCTGAATCCACTGCACCCACACGGTGTTGTTGACGTGGCCGAGCGCGTCGATGTGCGAAGGCTCGGCCACGAAGCTGCGGGTGAAGCGGTTGGGGCCGGTCATTCGCCCTCGGTCTTGGGCGCCATCCCCATCTGCCACAGGATGAAGGCGAATTCCTCCGCCGTCTCCTTGAGGGAGTTCCAGCGGCCTGACTGACCGCCGTGGCCGGCACCCATGTTGGTCTTCATCAGCAGCAGGTTGTCGTCGGTCTTGAGTTCGCGCAGCTTGGCGACCCACTTGGCCGGTTCCCAATAGGTCACGCGCGGATCGTTGAGGCCCGCCGTCACCAGCATCGGCGGATACTCCTGCGCGACCACCTGATCATAGGGCGAATAGGACAGCATATAGGCGAAGGACGCCTTGGAGGTGATCGGGTTGCCCCACTCCTGCCATTCGCCCGGTGTCAGCGGCAGCTTTTCGTTGAGCATCGTGTTCAGCACATCGACAAACGGCACGTGCGCGACGATCGCGCCGTACTGCTTGGGGTCCTGATTGATGATCGCGCCCATCAGCTCGCCCCCGGCCGAACCGCCGCTGGCGGTCACCATGCCCTCGGCGGTGTAGCCCTTGGCGATCAGGCCTCGGCCCGCATCCACGAAGTCGTTGAAGGTGTTCGTCCGCTCGAACATCTTGCCTTGCAGATACCAGCGCCGCCCGAGATCGTCCCCGCCGCGGATATGCGCGATGGCATAGGCAAAGCCGCGGTCCACCAGGCTGAGGCGCGAGGTCGAGAAGCCCGGCGGGATGGCATAGCCATAGGCGCCATAGGCATAAAGGTGCAGCGGCCCCGGCCCTTCGATCCCGGCCTTGGCAAGGATCTCCGCGCGATCCTTGCGCATCACGATGCTGACCGGCACCATCGTCCCGTCCCGCGCCTGCACGGTCACACGTTCGGTGGTGTAGAGCGAAGCGTCATAGCCGCTCGGGATTTCCTGCGTCTTGAGCGTCTCCAGCTTGGCCGTCTTGACGTCGTAATCATAGACCGTGCTCGGCGTGACCATGCTCTGGTAGGACAGCCGGAGTTTGGTCATGTCATATTCGGGGTTGTTGGACAGGCCCGCGGTGTAGCTCGCTTCCGGGAAGGCGATCGGGGTGATTGTCGCCGGATCGGCATATTGGCGCAGCTCGATCTGATCGAGGCCGTTCTTGCGCCCTTCGGTGACGAAGAAGTCCTTGAACAGGTCGAAGCCGGTCAGATAGAATTCGTCCGACCCCGCGATCACCGTCTGCCAGTCACCCGGCGCATCCAGCTTCGCCTTGGCGAGGCGGAAGTTGATGTGTTCGTCATTGGTCCACACCCACAATTCGCCGTCGCGCACGTCGACCGAATATTCGACGCCCTTCTTGCGGGCCTTGACCAGAATCGGCTCGGCAGTCGGGTTGGCCGCGGGCACAAGGCGCACTTCGCTTGTCTCGTTGTCGCCGGTGGCGATGATCAGCCAGTCTTCCTGCGCCGTCAGCCCGGTGCCGACGCCAAAGCTCTGGTCTTCCTCCTTGTAGAGCGTCACGTCGCTCTCCGCCGGAGTGCCGATCACGTGCAGCTTGGCTTCGAGCGTGCGCCACTCCTCGGTCGAGGGGCCATAGACCAGCGCCGTGTCATTCGCGACCCACACCATATCGCCGCGCAGGTTTTCCAGCACATCGGGCAGCAATTCGCCGGTCTGCAAATCCTTGATCCGCCCGGTGTAGCGCTCCGACCCGTTGGTGTCGGTCGAAAAGGCGAGATAGCGCTGGTTCTGGCTGATGGAGGCTGCGCCGAGGCGGAAATATTCCTGCCCTTCGGCGAGCTGGTTTTCATCAATCAGCAGCTCCGCCTCGCCGCCCGCGACGGGCTTGCGCCAATGCTTGCGATACTGCGCGCCTTCCTCGAACTCGGACCAATAGAGGTAGTCGCCATCCTTCTGCGGGACGGTGCTGTCGTCTTCCTTGATGCGCGCGCGCATCTCGGTGAACAGCGCTTCGGTCAAGGCCGACTGACCCGCCATCTTCGCCTCGAAATAGGCGTTCTCGGCCTTGACGTGGTTCAGCACATCCGCGTCATCCACCACCGGGTAAGACTTGTCATAGAGCCAGTCATAGGGGTCTTCGATGGTGATCCCGTGATGCGTGTAGGTATGCGGGCGCTTTGCGGCGACGGGCGGTGTGATGTCGGTACTGGCGGCAGTGGAAGCGGCGGATGACGTGGTCACGCGGGACTGTTCCTCTCGGGTGGTGGTGTTCGCGGCGGCTGGCACACAAGTGGTGGCCGCAAGGGCGGTGGCAAGAGCAAGGCGGCTGATCGGGCGGGTCATGGTTGGTCGTCCCCTATGGCAGGCGGCCAGCGTGCATCCGGGTGGAAAGACGCGGGTTTTGGGCCTATGTTGGCGGTTCTAGTGATACATTCCTGCGCGGCAAGTACCCCGCGCGATAAGCCGAGGATCGACGAAATGCTGATGCAGACCCATGAAGCCCGCCTCGCCGCCTTGCGCGAGGAATTGAAGCGTCGCGGCGTGGATGGGTTCATCGTGCCGATCAGCGATGAGCACATGAGCGAATATGTCGGCGAATATGCCCAGCGATTGGGCTGGCTGACCGGGTTCGGCGGCTCGGCGGGGTTTGCGGCGGTGACGCTCAACCACGCGGCGATCTTCGTGGACGGTCGCTACACCGTGCAGGTGCGCGAGCAGGTCGACGGGCAATTGTTCGATTACAAGAGCGTGCCCGCCGAAAGCCTTGCCGGATGGCTGGCCGAAGTGTGCGAGGATGGCGCGCGCATCGCCTATGACCCGTGGCTCCACACCTGGGCTTGGGTTGAGGCGCTGGAAAAGCAGGTCAATCCCAAGGGCGTCACGCTCATCCCGCTCGCCAGCAACCCGATCGACGCGGTGTGGGCGGATCGTCCGGAGCCCTCTGCGGCTGTGGCGACGGTCCATGACGAAACACTCGCCGGGCGCTCCTCGGCGGACAAGCGTGCGGCGGTGGCCGATTGGCTGGTCAAGGAAGGCCATGATGCCGTGGTGATCCCGGCGCTCGATTCGGTCGCATGGCTGCTCAATATTCGCGGCGCGGACGTGTCGCATACGCCGGTGGCGCTATCCTATGTCATCGCCCGCAAGGATGGCAGCGCCGAGCTGTTCATCGCGCCCGAGAAGGTGACGCCGGAACTCACCCGCCACCTCGGCAACGCGGTGACGATCCGTGATCGCGGCGCGTTTGAGGGCGCCTTGAGCGAATATGCGGGCAAGAGCGTCGCGCTCGATCCCGATTTCGCGGTGGTCGGCATCGCGCAGGCCCTGCGGGCGGGCGGCGCCAAGTTCGCTTTCAAGCAGGATCCGACGATCCTCGCCAAGGCGATCAAGAACCCGGCCGAACAGGCGGGCCAGCGCGATGCGCAGGCGCGGGATGGGGCGGCCGTCAGCCGCTTCCTGCGCTGGCTGGAGATCGAAGCGCCAAAGGGCGGCGTGGACGAACTCGCCGCCGCCGCGCGCCTGCAAGCCTTCCGCGAGGAAGACCCCGGCCTCAGCGATCTGAGCTTCGACACCATCTCCGCCGCCGCCGGCCATGCCGCGCTGCCGCATTACAAGGTGGACGAGGACAGCAATATCCCGATCCCGCCGTCCTCGATCTATCTGGTCGATTCGGGCGGGCAGTATCCCGGCGGCACCACCGACATCACCCGCACAGTGTGGGTCGGCCCCGGCGAGCCGACAGCGGAAATGCGCGACCGCAACACGCGCGTGTTGAAGGGCCACATCCAACTCGCCCGCGCAGTGTTCCCGCAAGGCACCTGCGGCGGCCAACTTGATGTGCTGGCGCGGCAATATCTCTGGGAGGCGGGCGTCGATTACGCCCACGGCACCGGGCACGGCGTGGGCAGTGTGCTCGCCGTGCACGAAGGCCCGCAGCGCATCGCCAAGCCTTCGGGCGGGCAGGCAGGCACCGGGCAGGAGCTGTTCGCGGGCATGATCCTCTCGAACGAGCCGGGCTATTACAAGCCGGGCGCCTTCGGCATCCGGATCGAGAACCTCGTGCTGG
>VFQO010002213.1_pt1 | contig 12387 bp, 10 predicted proteins | sample 3512331 | NCBI WGS metagenome assembly VFQO01 (sample SAMN10412371, study PRJNA504923) | tailings metagenome | isolation source: Replicate 3 from Balatoc abandoned mine | place: Philippines: Itogon, Benguet | collected 2017-08-28
CGTGTCGATTGAGAATGTCCCAGTATTCGCCGATCGCGGGCCCGCGCCATGTCAGGCTGATGCCGGAGAGCGACACCACGAAGAACTCGGAAAGCGCAAAGGCAATCCGTTTGCGCACGGCATTGTCGCCCGCAAGCAGCTGCGACCAGATCATGTAGTCGCCTGTGATCGCGCCGTTGTAGAAGCGGTTGGCATCGACCCGGTCGAAGCCACGGTCGGCGAAGAAACCCTTCGCGCTCTGGCTGTTGGCGGCGGCGATCTGGCGATCGAGCCACGGCTCGTAGCCTTCGCTGCGCAGCTGGGTGATCGCCCCGGTCGAGGCGGACAGCGAGGCCTGCAGCAGGAACCGCGCCGCCTCCCCATCGGTCTGGGGCTTGCGCACGGTCGCAACCGGCGGAGGACCGCCACCCGTGCTGCTGCTGCCACCGCCGCCGCAGGCCGCCACAGCCAGCGCCAGCGTGCTCACCCCGAGTGCTCCGGCCTTCGACAGGGCAGATGGCTGTTCGGCCCGGTTCAGGGGAGGGGACGGCGGGGTCGCCTCCTGTGCTGTGGCATCCCGCATGGCATTCTCATCTTCACCCGGACAATACATTCGAGCGCTCCCCTCGATGCCAATACGTGCGAGAGCTATGCGACCCTTCGTTGCTTGCCAATTAAATTTGCATCCGCCGCCCGATACCCGCGCCAGAACACCCGCCCCGGCCTGCGAGCCGGGACACCCTGCGGCGCTATGACACGCGGAAAGGCGCAGGACTGCGCGTATTTCCGGGGGTGATTTTGGAAAGCGTAGTCCTTGCCAGACAAGAACTTTATATTTGGTGCGCGACGCAGTCTGGAGCGAAAGGGTCTCACCAATCCATATCCCTGATATACAGGGAATCTACACGGAATTTTTCAGTTCGGGGTGCCACGTCGCAGTATTCTGCTCTCTAATACCCCCAGAAATCCTTGGGTTTGGGCGGCCAATTCCCTAGATTGTGAAGCAGGGAATTATCAGGCGCAGACCAGCGAACGATTCAGGCAGGCAAGTGAGAATTGGTCTTGGATGGCACCTCCCCTTCTGCGCAACCCGATTGGGCGGGACCAGAACTGACAGCCTTTCGAGCCCGGTTGTCCGGCGAAGCTGCCATGATTCTCGAACTCAGTGATGCAGAGAAGATCGAGGTGCTCGGTGGAGCAATCAAGAAAGCCCACGAACAGTATCAATTCTTGAAGTCCATCCAAGGTAGCATGCGGTCATCCAAGGAGCTGAAGAAGGAAATTGGCAAGCTGCATGGTCGGCTCTTCAAGGTACTAGAGAGCCTCTGCTCGATTGAACCCCTTTATTTCGGTGCACTCGGCGCAAGTGCACAACGTGCGGCACCGCACCGCAGTTTCGATGTGGATTCAGTTATTCCCGATCTGCAGCAACTCACCATGGGCGTCTCTCACTTCCTTGATCTGTTCGACCCGCCCAAGGGTAATCCGGGCAACCTTCCACTCGAGGCGGCTGTTCGGGTTCTGCTGCCGGTGGTCGAAGACCTTACTTCGAGTAAGGCGCTGGTCAGTTTGAACAAGCACTCGGGCGATAGTCCGCACCCACGATCCAATGCTGCTCGCGCTATCGTGGCGACCATCCGCAAGTTTGAAGAGCCCCCTTCTGACAGTGCGATCCTTAACATGATCACGAAAGTTCAGCTAAGGCCCGAACCCACGCTTGATACAATCGATGCGATTCTCGAGGCGCAAGGAAACCCGCTCCCTGCCGGTGATTTGGACGATTAATCCCTGAGGGGGAAAGGGGACGAAATTTCGTCCCTTTAATGGTTTTCAAATTCCGCGTTTTTGCTGTCATTGACCTGCTCCCCAAAATTTTGGAGCACTCCAATGTCAGACATATCGAACCATCCTCGCATCGAGATGGTCGCAACCACGGCGCTCAAGCCAAATCCGCGCAACGCGCGGACCCATTCCGACAAACAGATCACTCAGGTTGCTGCGAGTATCAAACGCTTCGGGTTTCTGGTGCCGATTGTCATCGACAATGCCGGCATCATCATGGCTGGCCATGCAAGGCATGGAGCGGCCGAAAAGCTCGGGATGCCCGAAGTGCCGGTCATCCGCGCCGAGTTCCTCACCAAAGCAGATCGTCGCGCTTTCGTGCTCGCAGAGAACCGCCTCGCCCAGCTCGCTGGCTGGGACAAGAAGTTGCTGGTCGAAGAACTCGAGATCCTTTTTGAAGGTGGCTACGACCTCGAGATCACCGGCTTCTCGATTGCCGACCTCGATTTCGCGATACCCGAACAGGAGGCAGAACAGCCGGCCGAAGAGGTCGAGCTTCCCGGCCTGACTGCAAAGGCGGTTACCCGCCCCGGTGACCTTTGGCTCGTCGGAGAGCATCGCATCTTGTGCGGCGATGCCCGCGCGACCGAGAGCTGGGAAACTCTGCTCGGCAATGAGCGAGCAGCGCTCGTGTTTTGCGATCCGCCATACAACGTTCCAATCAACGGCTTTGTCTCTGGTAACGGCCGCAACCGCCACCGCAACTTCGTGATGGGCGCAGGCGAGATGAGCCCCGGCGAGTTCGTCACCTTCCTGCGCGCGATCTTCCGATTGTGCGTACAGTTCTCGAAGAACGGCTCGATCCACTATCATTGCATGGACTGGCGCCACATCCGCGAGCTGCTCGATGCCGCCGATGGCGTCTACTCCGAGTTCAAGCAACTGGTGGTATGGGTGAAGAACAATGGAGGCCAGGGGGCCTTCTATCGAAGCCAGCACGAACTGGTCTTCGTGTTCAAGTCCGGTAAGGGCAAGCACACCAACAACTTCGGTCTCGGCGAGAAGGGGCGCTATCGCACCAATGTCGTTGAGTACGCAGGGGTCAATACCTTCCGCAAGGGCCGCGATGCCGACCTTGCCGCCCATAGTACGGTCAAGCCGACAGCCCTTGTTGCCGACTTCCTGATCGACTGTTCGAACCTCGGTGAGCTGGTCGTGGACCCATGCCTGGGGTCGGGTACCACGCTCATCGCCGCACACCGCACGGGCCGGCGCGGCGCGGGTATCGAACTCGACCCGCTCTACATCGACACGGCCCTTGCGCGCCTGGCAGCGATCAGCGGCCTCACGCCGGTTCTCGCGAGCGACGGTCGCAGCTTCGACGAAGTCGCCGCAGAACGTCTCGGAAAGGAGGGCTGAGCAATGTCCGATGACTACGATGTCGGCTATGGCAAGCCACCCAAGCACACCCGCTGGCAAAAGGGCCAGTCAGGCAATCCGCAGGGGCGTCCGAAGGCTTCGCGTGGGCTCAAGACCGACCTTCATGCCGAGCTCGTCTCGCGCATGACCATCCAGATCAGCGGCAAGCCGATCACGGCGACAAAACAGCAGCTCATGATCAAGACCCTGACGGCACGCGCAGCTGCAGGCGATGTCAGGGCCATCCAGACGCTGATCAAGCTGGTCATGGAGGTCTTTGGCCCTGAGGACCGAGGTGGTGACCCGAAGCGCCTTTCGGCCCAGGACCAGCAGATCCTCGACGAGCTGCTCGCGCGTCCGCCCGGCGACGCCGTCAAAGGGCCTCCCGACGAGGAGACGGGCGATGCGTAAAAACTCTGCAGAAGACCCGCAGGCTCTCTTCACCGAGCTGTGTCGCCGCGACTTAGGTGCCTTCGTTCGCAAGGCCTGGCCCTGGATCAGTGGCGGAGAATTGATCCATTGGAACTGGCACCTCGATGCAATCGTCCACAAACTGGATCGTGTCGCCGATCGTGAAAGCCGTCGATTGTTGATCAACATGCCGCCGCGCAACGGGAAGTCGAAGACAGTCTCGGTGATCTGGATCGCCTGGATGCTCGGCCAAAATCCGGCACTCAACTTCGTATGCGTCAGCTATTCAAACGAGCTGTCTGGAAAGCTGGCGCGAGATTGCCTCGCGATTATGCAGGCCCCTTGGTACCGTGAGATCTTTCCCGGCACCCAGATCACGAAGTCGCGCTCGGCATCCTACGATTTCGAGACCACGCGCGGCGGCGGCCGGCTTGCGACCTCGGTCACCGGGACCCTCACGGGCAGGGGCGGCGACATCATCATCCTCGACGACGTGATCAAGCCCGAAGAAGCGAACTCGGAGACCACTCGTAACTCGGTCAATGACTGGTACCGCTCCACCCTCGCATCCCGCCTCAACGACAAGGCCAGCGGTGCCATAATCTGCGTCATGCAGCGCCTCCATGAGAATGATCTTTCCGGCGTGCTGCTCGAGCAGGGTGGTTGGGATCACCTGTCGCTTCCGGCTATTGCGACCGAGGACCAGTCGATCATCCTCGCGCGTGGCGGCGTTCATCGCCGGCGCCAGGGAGAGGTGCTGCACCCTGAACGCGAACCGCTCGAAGTCCTCACAGAGCTCAAGGCCTCGATGGGCTCCCACGCCTTCGAGGCGCAATATCAGCAGCAGCCCTTGCCTGCAGAAGGCAACCTGTTCCGTGCAGAATGGCTCAAGACCTATGCACCACAGTCCGGCGCACGACCGACCGGGACAATCATCCAGTCGTGGGACACCGCGATCAAGACCGGTTCCAGCAACGACTATTCGGCATGTATCACCGCCAGGCTCGTTGGACGAGAGATCCACATCATCGATGTCTGGCGCGGCCGGGTCGAGTTCCCGGATTTGCTGCGCAAGACAATCGAACTCGCCCAGCGTCGTAGGGCGAGCACGCTGATCATCGAAGACAAGGCCTCTGGCCAGCAGCTGCTTCAGGCATTGCGCGCCGAAAGCCCTCGAGGTGTCCCCATGCCGATTGGAATCACGCCCGAGCAGGACAAGTACTCGCGTGCCGCCGGTGTCAGCAGCATGATCGAAGCAGGCCAGCTGTTTCTCCCCGAAGAAGCGCTTTGGCTCGCGGACTTTCTCAAGGAACTGCTGGCCTTCCCGAATTCGCGCTTTGACGACCAGGTCGACGCCATTGCCCAGCTCCTCGCATGGGCGAGAAACAGCTGGATGTTCGAGCCGATTCCGATTGCCGCTCCGATCCTGCCCGCGACGAATGCACATTGGGAGATCCAATCGAACCAGGACGATGATCTGAACGATGGGTGGTCGTGCGATATGTATGCCGATTAGTTCAAGATACATACTGGCGCTTGTCTTGACTGATCCCTGTTACCGGGCAGGCAGAATTCGGACGAGCGTTGGTCTGCATTTATTGTTCATTTCCAGTGGCTTTTGGGCCGCAAGCAAGCGACAGTGATGCGCATGAGAACGAGTCATTCGCATCCCCTGCAGATTGCCGCGGTGAGCCCCCGGAATGGCCATGGCCGGATCGGGATCACCTTCTGTCCGGGCAAGAAGCAGCCCGGTGCGCTGACCGGCGCCTGGGACCGCGATCTTGGCCTTGATCTCGATGCCATCCACGCCTTCGGGGCTGCGGCGCTGGTGACGCTGATCGAGGATCACGAGATCGACGATCTCAAGGTTCACGGCATCGGCGCGGAGGCGGTGCAGCGGCATATGGACTGGTTCCACCTGCCGATCAGGGATGTCTCGGTTCCAGAGGCAGAGTTCGAGCAGGCATGGGAGGCCCATGGCCCCGGCCTCCGCGCCCGACTTCGTGACGGGTTCGACGTGGTGGTCCATTGCAAGGGCGGTCTGGGGCGCGCGGGGACCATCGCCGCGCGGCTGCTGGCGGAACTCGGCATGGAGCCGGCGCGGGCCATCCATGAAGTCCGCACAGCCCGCAGCGGCGCGATCGAGACCCGGGCGCAGGAGGAGTATGTCCTCTCTCATCGGCCTGTGATCGAGCCTGCGCCTTCCACTCACGAAGATGCGATCCGCGACCGGGCGATCGGTGCACTCATCGGCCTTGCCGTCGGCGATGCGGTCGGCACAACGCTCGAGTTCAAGCAGCGCGACAGCTATCCGCGCCTCACCGACATGGTCGGCGGCGGCCCGTTCCGGCTCAAGCCGGGGCAATGGACCGACGACACCTCGATGGCGCTGGCACTGGCCGACAGCCTGATTGAGAACCCGGATCTCGATCCTGCTGACCTGATGCGCCGCTTCGTCGCATGGCGTGACGAGGGCGCCTATTCCTGCACCGGGACCTGCTTCGACATCGGCATGACCGTAAACGCGGCGCTGTCGCGCTGGCAGCGCACGGGAGATCCGCTGGCAGGCTCCAGCGATCCCAATTCAGCCGGTAATGGCTCCTTGATGCGGTTGTCGCCCGTGGCAATCCGCCACTGGCAGGACCGCGAAAAGCTTCGCCACATCGCCGCGCTCCAGAGCCGGACCACCCACGCCGCGCCTGAAGCGGTCAGCGCCTGCGTCGCCTATGCCGAACTCATCGCCGATGCGATTGCCGGACGCCCTCGACACGAAGTACTCGCGCCGCGCCAGACCGATCATGCCGGCAGGGTTGCCGAGATCATGGGGGGCTCGTGGAGAGGTTCGCTTCGGTATAACATCGGTTCGAGCGGGTACGTTGCCCATTCGCTCGAGGCGGCGCTTTGGTCGGTCGGGCGTACCAACGACTTCCGCTCGGCGATCCTTACGGCTGCTAACCTCGGAGGCGACGCTGACACAACGGCCGCGATTGCCGGGCAGCTTGCTGGCGCGCTTTATGGGGCAAGCGGGATCCCCGGAGATTGGCTCGCCAAAGTCGCGTGGCGCGAGGAAATTAGAGCGATGGCGGTCAGCCTGCTCTCCTTCTAATCGGGAAGATGGCAGAGTTTATTCCTGACGATTGATTATGGGATGATATCAAATCCCATAAACAACATTAAAGGATAATAATTCCTGTTATCCTCAATTGGACGTTGAATCTTTCCATCCGGGTTTGGTTTCTGGAAACTGCTTGCAAAAACAGTTTTCGTGGATAAATACTCGCAGATTCAGACATCAGCGACCGCCGAGCCGGAGTTTACTGGCGCGCGGTGCGGTAGCTTTAGTGCTTTGTCGCGCATCTTGTTCCGGATGAAATTCCTTGGTGGCTGATTATGGTGCCACCCAAGATTGCCCCCCATTCTTATCGCGCAACAGTTCACCTTGGCAGCTTCATCGTGGCGGCCTCGTTGACGCTTGGCACTAAAAAATTGGCGTTCGAAGATAACCATTTCACCGAAGCCGGATCTGTCTCGCCACCGTGCTATGAGGACGCTTTGAAATTCTCGGCTCGAATAGAATTCGAATTTGGAGAATTTTGAAATCATGAGAATCCATTTCACAAAAAGTTATCAAAAGGCACTGGCTACGTAAATGCCATGTCCATCCGATAAATGTATTTTCTCCCATAATTTATAATACAAATTATTGTCGTGTCGGGATCTTGGCGGTGCTTCTAGCATCAGTCGGCATTCGCGTGCGCCTGTCGTCAGGCGAACTGATAAAATCTATTTTTCAGTAATGGCAGGCGCATCAATAAAAACGTCAGCGATATAATCGGCGCATACGTTTCAATAAATGCAATAAATATTTCAAAGTGGAGGGAAGTTTATGAAAATCGTTTCAAAGCAATATGTTGCTCTTTCCAGTTTTACAACCCTGGCATTGCTAATGTCTGGCTCGCTGGCTGCCCAGACATTAGAAGGTACTGTCGCAGTAAACGACAATGACTCACTGGGGGGGCGCGGTTACGCTGGCCAACAATACGACCATCGAGGTCAGGGCCGACGGTTTGGTCCTCGACAATGACATCACGATCAATGGTGTGGGCAATATCGACACCGGCATCAACACCGTCACGCTGTCCGGTTCGATTACGGACGGCACGATTGAGACCCTCAACTTCGTGGGTCAGTGGCGGGTTGACGATGGGCCGTCATTTAGCGACCTGCCGGCGGCCCTCACTGGGCAGGAGGTCGCGGCGCTTCTGTTCGGTGGTGAGCCCGGGGATTACCAGATCTCGACTGCGGGCCCGCTTGTCGAGGATGTCAATCGCAGGGCGTGGGTCAGTGTCTATGGGGCTATCGATTTCCCGGACTGTGAAGCATATCCTTGCGGTTGAGAAGTCGCTGATGATAGCGTTAGGGCTACCGACCTCAGCAATACGGGTCGACGTTATCTCACTCCCGGGGACGAATCGGCCTATGTCAGGGACTGGGCTATCGGGCCGCAATTCACCAACTATGCGTTCGGGGCTGTTTTGACGCCTGCGGCCGCAGAACTTCACAAGTTCGGCGCCGGAACCCTGATCCTGTCGGGTATCAGTACCTACACTGGCGGCACGTTTGTGCACGGTGGGGCACTGCGGATCATCGGTTCGATCGGCAACTCTCTGGTGACGGTGAACTCCGGAGCCACGCTATCCGGCACCGGGGTGGTCGGTGGCCTCGTTGCCACAGCCGGCAGTTTCGTCGCTCCCGGCGTGAACGGTGTCGGCGTGCTCGGCGTCAATGGCACGATCAATCTCCTGACCGGGAGCACGACCCAGTTGCAGGTGAGTGCAAACGGGCCGTCGGACATGATCCTCGGCAATGGGGTGGCCAACTTGGGCGGCACGGTCGCCTACACGAATATCGGAGGGACCTACGCCTTTAACAGCAGCATTCTGTTGTTGGAGGCGACCGGTGGACGGACGGGCGTCTTTGATGCCACGACCGGGCTCGAGAATTTCGGCATCATGTATCGTTCGGAACTGGTTTACACCGGCAATCAGGTGTTACTGCAGATGGCGCCCAATCAACCCAAAAGTATCGTCGAAAAGGGGCTGCTCTCCGCAAAGCGGTTTGAGACAGCTACGGCCGCCTGTCTTTGATGCTGCTCAGCGAAAGGCAGATGAAGGATTACAAAGGGGCGGACTTGCTTCCCCGGTGCCGAGGCGTTGTTGAGCAACCTAGGATGCAAAGCCGACCGGTTGCATGACGCTTTGGCAAGGGTGGCTTTCCGCCTGCCTCCCGTCGAAGAACAACCGAAAACTGCCTATCCAGCACGGCACCACCCGCGATCGATCACTCATCAATTGGTAGGATGCTGTGTGCTAGCATTAGATGTTGGTTGTTATGCGAATTCGATATAGGTTTCTTTATTTTGAAATGTATGTCTAGGAATGTAAATTTCCGATAAAAAAGAATAAAGCTATGAAGCTGGGGTCGTAAAAATAAATGAAGGCGCATCAAATGGCGGAGTAAATTATTCAATCAATATCCGGGCGGCGGCCAGACTCCTGCATTTGTATTTTCTTGTTCCGTGCCGACATTTTCAATTCTCTGAAAAAGATATTGATACATTTGCGTATCTGAAACGATCAATTCAGCCTTGGATGATCCAAGCCTACCGCTCTTTATGACCTGTACGATCTTTATGCTTAATTCGCTGGTGCCGTCGCGAGGTATTACCAGCGCGTAAAACTTAAGATCCTTATCGGTTTTAGCTCCCTTCGAGCCAGTGGCCCCTCTTCGTCCACTGATCTGGCCAGTTGCTCTATCAATCACGTCGAGTTTATATCCCGCGCCTTGAAAAACCGTGACAGTGCGATCAAAAATGTCCTCAATCGGCACCATAAAGCGATGTCTTTGATAGTTATTGTCTAGACTAAATATCGAACGATCTGGCTGAAGGGCCGAGCCACCAGCACAGCCTGTCAAAATCATACATGATATGGCGACAATTTGAATAAAAACTCGCATGAATCCCTCATATGGAAAAATAAACGTACAGACCGCACTGAACTTTATTGATCAATGAAATTTATCCGCGGAGAGAAGAACTTTTATATAAATAACTGCGTTTGGAGTTGCCGATGTGCGTGGTGCTGCGTAATATTTTAAGTTGAAATTGCTCGGCAGTAAAATTCGGCAGCCGCATTCTTGGCGGAGCGATGGCCGTGATCTGCGCGATGCGCCCAAAGAGCTGGTCAATGAGCGTCGCCGGCTCCCAATTCGCCGCTAGAATATGCTTCGGTCTGACGGAGCACCCTGACCGGCTTCTCAAAGGCGCATCGTCTCTGTATCGTCGGGGTGTCCAGGTAATTCGGCGAATTAGCCGCCAGTGTGAAGTGGGCGCCCAAGCTATGACGTCGGTGCTGGCCCTAATGAAAGGGGCAAGGATTTCGTTTTCGTCACAAACACATTGCTCATGCGTGTGGTCGCCGGGCTTCGGTACGGTTGCCAACGTCACTGCGGGCGTCCTTGAACCTGTGCCGGACACGTGACCAAATCTATGGCAACCATTTTGAAGGCGCCGAACGCCACCTTTGATTTATAGAAATTGCAGAAGGTTGGAACGTTCTTTCGTGACTGTGGTGCAATCGGGAGCGCATGCCGTTGGGATTGAGGTCCAACCCAAGCGCTACCCAAGGCCGTGCCGCAATCGCTAGACTGACGCCAGGAAATGGCCGAGGCCGTCATACTAAGCCGCCTTCTCCACGCTATCGCAGCACTTCTCGTCGGGCCCCTCGCACCCGAGATCACGGCTGATGAGGTACGCGAGCCTCCCGAAATCGCGAATGTCCGCAAGATCCACCCCATTCCACATGGAAAGCGGATTGAGCGAATAGACGTTGCAGCGGCGATCGTCTGGCGTATGCCGCATCGTGACGACGCACTGGGATAGAAGGTAACCCAATCTCCGCGACACGGTCGGCTGACTGGCATTCACGGAAGCATAAATTTCAGAAGCTTGAAGCGGACCCTCACTGAGAGCCAACACGATTTGACCGTCAACCGACGCCAGATTGCGCGCCCCAAACCCCACTCGTCTTTGCACTCCTATGTTCCTCAATTTGTTTGGCGCGACTCAAAAGGAATGCTCCCCAAACCGAACCATGGAATTGCAAATCACTGCAACGCCATTGGCGGCTCAACGGAGAGCCCCGCCCAGATTGGTACGGTGTGCCCTCAAATGCAAATTAGGGAAGCGCGTTCCATGCAGAAAAAGCGATTAGACTAATATAAAAAATGCATCACTAAAACTACGCATCTTCCAAATAAAAGACGTTTAAGATATTGGTCTTGCGTAAAAATCGGGGGGAATTGCGGCGCACCTAGGAAGAACGGGGTGCTCCTATGATCTCTGCCTCAACGCAGCAGCGCGCGACGCATGCGCGACTGCAATCTGGCCAAGAATCAAACTGGTATGTGGTAGAGTTGTTGCGCGACAAGGCATTTGTCGCCGAGGCGAACCTCAGGGCGCAGGGGTTCGACACTTTCCATCCGCGGCTGAGAGCATCCGTTAACCAGTTCGGCCGGCAGGCCAAGCGATTGAAGGCTGTTTTTCCGGGCTATTGCTTCGTTCGTTGCAGTCTTGCCGACGGGCGCTGGAGGGCAATCAACTCGACGCGGGGGGTGAAGCGGTTTGCTGGCCCGCCGGGTGTGATCCCTAGTCCTGTCCGCGAAAAAATCGTCCTCGACCTGATGGAGCGCTGCCCGAACGGGGTTCTGGATCCGACAATTTGTGAGCTGAAGGTCGGCCAGGCTGTCAAGCTAGAGGATTGCGCCTTCGCGGGGGCATTGGCGAAGGTCCACGAGCTGGACGACGCGGGCCGCGTAAGGGTGCTGATTTCGATCCTCGGTACCGAGCGGGTTGTCGCGGTTCCGCGCGCATCCGTTCAACCCGCCGCGCTCGCACTTTGACGGCTTGAGTCATGGCTGCGTTGTGGGAACTCGTATCGGAATCAGTTCTGGTGATCGCATGGTCGATCAGTGCTGCGATCGTCGGCCTCGTTCTCGTCAACAGGACCAAGATTGCGGCGCTCAGCGGTCTCGTCGATGACCCGAGCAAGAAGGCTCACGCAAGGCACGTCGGAACGGTGCCGTTAGTGGGTGGGATTGCGTGGGTATGCGGGCTCTACGGGTTCGTATTCGCTCTGTCGTGCCTGTCCCTCGTTTTCGATGCTGACCTTCTCGCGGAAACCGCCACACCCAGCTTAATCGCCTTCCTGTTGTTCGTCGGATCGTTCTTCATCCTCGGACTTGTCGATGATCGAAATGGACTGTCTCCCCGCAGCCGGCTCGTACTGTCAGTGGCTTTCGTCGCCTCGTTCCTGCTCTTCACCGGCCATACCTTCGTGCTCGACAGCGTCGGCGACAGCTTCCTTCAAATCGGAGCGCACTTCGGCCATCTGTCGGGCCTTGTTACGCTCCTCGCAGTGATCGCTCTCGTCAACGCGCTGAACATGACAGACGGCCGCAACGGCATCGTTGCCGGTACGATTCTGGTGTGGTGCTTTGCGCTGATTTCCAAGAGTCAGGATTTGCTGTTGAGCGCGATCCTGGGGGCTTGTGCCCTGAACAGTGTGCTCGTGCTTATCTACAATCTCAGGGGGCGCGTGTTTTTCGGCGACGGGGGCACCTACGCCATCGCGGCAGCTTTTGCAGGACTGACACTGGCCTGGCATTCCAACACTATCGGCGGTACGCAGCTCACATCGCTTCAGGTCTGCTCACTGTTTCTGGTGCCAGTTCTGG
>VFQO010002214.1_pt1 | contig 12386 bp, 6 predicted proteins | sample 3512331 | NCBI WGS metagenome assembly VFQO01 (sample SAMN10412371, study PRJNA504923) | tailings metagenome | isolation source: Replicate 3 from Balatoc abandoned mine | place: Philippines: Itogon, Benguet | collected 2017-08-28
GAGAGAGAGAGAGAGAGAGAGAGAGAGAGAGAGAGAGAGAGAGAGAGAGAGAGAGGTCTTTAGTCTCTTTTTGTTCAATTCTCCATTTACTGTTTATTGTAGACGGTAATACTATATATATAAAGCGAGGCTTACACAGGGGGAAACTTTTCCCGGCGCAAAGACGCAGATTTGTACATCACGGATGCCGCCGCCCGTTACTCGAGTAAGTCGTACACGACAAAAATGCGCCCAAATGTACCGGGGCTACCGGCTTTCGTCGCGGGCACGCGTTCCACGATGAGGAGCCCGGGCTTTGATATGCCCATCGCCGCACTGGTATTGATAATACCGACATAGAATCGACGGTTATTACCGGCCCCGAGGCTAAGCTGCGTGGTCGGCGATGTCAAGGCAAATCGCACCAATACCTTGCCTGGCGCGCCGGTCAAATAAGCGTCGCCCTTGCGGGGCTTTATCTTTAAGAGCATCGTCGGCTGCGCACCGTTGTCGGGGGGAGGAATCAAAGGCGACAATTTCATGTTTTCGTGGGACTTGGGAGGAATCTCCAGAATGCGCGTCGTCGTCGGCAGGCTGGAGGAGCCCGGAGAAGGTACGTAGATTTTCACCTCGGGGTTCGGCACCCGGAGGCCCGCGCGCGTAACGCTGGCGAATCCACCTCCGCCGGACACGAGACCCGCCTCGAAGCTCTTCAGTGTCACCGATCGGGTTTTCAGCCCAAGGTTGCGGGCCCAGCCCGACGGTAGTTCTTGCGGAGCAGTCGCGGGCGCCGCAGAATCATATGCGAATTGCTTCAGGAGATCGTCGTACGCAGTCAGCACTGACAGATCGTCCGCTGAAAGCTGCAGGTCGTCGCGCGTTTCCTGCACCGCGTCTCCATCGCGGGCGTACACTGCGCTGTCGTAGAGCACAACGGCGTCCTTCTTGTCTGTCTTGGAGCGTCGCGCGCTCCACGCGCCCTTGAGTTTAGAAAAGAGACCGTCGCTCGGGGTCATCGCGATCGATTCCAGAGCACCGCTCGATCGGCGACCAGCAGCGCCACGACGCGCGACCAATTGCCCCAAGAGCTGCGCCGCCGCCTCGGAGTAGCCCGCTTCGAACGCGAAAATCGTAAATTGCAGCAGTTCAATTCGCCCCGAGGACGAGACGAATGCACGGATGAGCAACAGAGCGCTGCTAATGCGCGAAGATGGCGCTCGGTTGATTTGAAGCGGGAGTACAAACGTCTGCGGGGTGCCGCCAACAGCCGCGCCATCTTCGTCGCGCGACAAATCCAGCTGTATCACTACGGGGTCCACGGCAAACGAGAAATCGGCGGTATCCGGCCACGGCGCCGCAATCGACAAATTTGTCGCGCCAATGCTAATGACGGGGCGACGCGCCGCGATACCCACGTCCAGGGCATCGAACTCGACGCAGACCACAGCCGTATCGCCGAGGCCCGTGGAGCCAGGCAGTCCCACGCTATTAGGGTACACTGCCGTGATACCAGACACCGTGGCGCGAGACTCCTGCATGCCCGCGTCTCCTGCGACCGGTAAGTATATTTCACCGTCCATGACTTGCTCGACCATTGCGCCGGTGCGTAGCTTGTCAGACCACGCGCGCGCCAGGGCCGCGGCATACTGGCGATTCATCATTCCAGCAGTGTCGCGTTGGCCAGTGGCTGCGATCAACGCGGCGCCGTGAACGCCGAGCGTCTCGCGTAGCGCCAGGGCGACGTCGTGATCGGCGCCCAGTCGGTCAAATAGCGTTTGAGTAATATCAGCCGAGCCGTCGGCATATTCAAGCTTGCGCATCGCGCGCGCGACGATATCCTGCAACTGCCCCGCTGTCGCGGGCCCCTCGTCTGCCCGCAAAGTCCACGCGGGCTCGTACGCGGCGGAAAGGACAATCTTGGTCAGGGGCAACGGGGAGTTGTTGTTGTTGTTTGTCTGCGCGACCGGCGTGTTTGCGGAAGGCGGCAGGACCTTGAGAGGCGCGGGCATTGGACGCGACACGGGAGGCTTCTGCTGCGTTTTCGTTTGACCAAAGAGCACGCTTGCAAACGGCGACAACGACAGTGGCTCATCGCGGCGGCGGCGATCGCGGGCCGACAAATTACGCGCGCCTGGGCTGGCCTTTGGCATGTCGGATTCAGGGGGCAAAATGTCACTCAGGTACGCCTCTCGTCCTTCGGGAGTACGGAGAGGCATGTCGCGCGCCGTGTCTAGCCGTGTTTTTGCCGACGCTTGCCGGCGAAGGCGTGCTAGTGCAATCTTCAGCGGGTCGTCGTCGTCGTCGTCGTCGACGCCGTCCAGCGACCCCGGAACCAGTGTCGGCCGAGTCATTACATCCGATTTGCGCTTGCCTTCTGCATTGTCCATGACAATGTCGCCCATGGCCCGCGAGTTAAAGGTCACTGGCGTCCGCGGCAATCCGTACACGGCTCGTTCTTGGGTCGCAGGTGGGAGCGTCTCGTATGTGCGCGAGTACGCGTTTGCGGGGTCGGGGATGTCGAGTAGGTCCGGATCTTCGCCGTCGGGCACCAGGTACGTGCCGTAGCGAGCGCCCGCCATTCCCAGCATCAGCCCGGTATTCTCGTCGGCGTACCGCGGCGGCTCCGAGGCGGGCGGCATCGCAGAACTCGGGGCCGAATAGCTGCCGAGGCGCATCGAATCGTACTGCTGCTTGGCCATCGCGGCGGCAATCTCCTCTTCCACGCTCGGACCGTCCCACAAGTCGGGATCCTGGCCAGGCCGAATTTCGTAGGCGTTATAGACGGCCTCCGATCTTGACATCTCGACGTCGCGGTCTTTGCGAGTCTTTCGGTCCAACTTTGTAGTGATCAACTCGCCCGCGCTGTTTACGATGCGCTTGGCATTTTCGGAGACAGTTTTCTTGAAGGACATGGACCTGCGTCGCTCGGACGGAGACGTCGAGCGCGACGACTTGCGGCCGGCGGGAGAGCTAGACCGAGACCGGCGCCCGTCCTTGCCCGGTGAGCCTGACCGAGACCGACGCCCGTCCTTGCCCGGTGAGCCTGACCGAGACCGACGCCCGCCCTTGCTTGGCGATCGGGACCTCGATCGGGACCTGCGCGTCTTCTTCTTCTTCTTTTTCTTGTTTGGCTGGCCAGGCGCGGTAGTCGATGTCGCCCCGGACTCCGCAAGCGTGAGCGACATAAGGTCCGTGACGCAAACGCCGTCGTCTTCGCTGTTGCTGCTGCTGCTGCTGCCGTCGTCGTCTGAAGACGACGACGCGTCGCGTTCGTAACGAACACTAAGCATCTGAAGGGGGCTGGTTTTTCTTCCACACCTAGCTTTGTTTTCTTTACTCTACTGCGCCCTCTTCTCCTCGCGGGGCCTGGTAGCGTAATTGAGGAAGGAAAGGGGAGTAAAAAAAAAAGGAGCACCGGCGAGGTGGTTGCACTTGCGCCTCGCTGCATTTAAAAAACGCAAGGCTCTCCGAGTAGGCTCAAAAAACAGAGTCGGTCAATGCCTTTTTTTTTCCAGCCCATTTCTTTTCTTTTTTTTTGGTAAGCAAATACTTGGCGGCCACCCTCCTTCTTTCCGCTCCCGAGCCCCTCTTTTTTTTTGCTACGCGGCCCGCGCACTCTGTTTTTTCGTACAAATGCGCGAACTGCGCGAGTGCTAGCCGCGTTTGGATCGGATAAAAATTGCCGGGGTCCGATGAGCGACGCATCTGAATTTTCTGTCGACGCCGATACAACAATTACCACTGCCGTCGTTACAAGCTCGACGCTTCCAATTACCAGCATGACGAGTGTCTACCCGCTTGCCATGCGCTATGTGGCGTTTTACGCCACCTTGTTCCTCGCGGCGCTTTACATCGCGCGGTCGTATTACATCCGCGCGACCTGGAATGGCATTCGCCAGAAAAAGAAGGGCGGCAAGCGCTACGTCGATCCCTTTGATCGCCTGATTGTGCAGGTTCAAATGTTGCCCGACTTTCTGGGCATCGTCTCATACACGTTGTACTTTGGCGCCGTGCTGGTTGGATACGGCGAAGACACTCCTCTCACCGGATCCTGGATCTACATTGCCGCCATCGCATACATCCCTCTCGCCGTCGCCGCGTACTGCGCCAAGGGCGCTCTCTACCGATACGCGGCACAGCTTCGCGCCCTCCGTTCCGATCCCACCGGTGACACGCGGGGCCGACTCGATCCCGCCATCAAGTTTTCTATGCTAAACAGCAAGATGATGCGCGTCATTTACAAGAGCATATCGGGCGTCGGCACGCTGCTTGTCGCCTGGCTCGTGACGCTCCGTTTGTACTTCCTCGACTCGACGCCCGGCGTCACGACGATCCTGTTTGGCATCGTTGGGCTTGCGATCACCTTGTTGGTCATCTGGGAGATTGTCGCCGGATGGCGCCGTTACATGCGCCCCGCTGGCATCCTCCAGGGCTGGGCATTTATGGGCATTTTCTGGATCTTGTACCTGGCATGCTTCTTGATCGCGCCCATCTTCAGCCCCTCGATGATCGGTAGCCTCACGTACGAGCAAACCTCGATTGCCAATGCCGTTCTTGTGCTCGTCGGCCCCGCGGTGACCATTGGCGCGAACTGGATCGAGGCCGAGATGCTCATCAAGTCGCACTTCTCCGGCCTGAGGGAGAAGTATGCTGTCTAGACCCCCGGATAGCCCGATTCTAAACGGCGTGCGCGCGCACCGTCGCCGTGAAAAAAAAAATATATATATCCGTCTCTTTTTTTTTTGCGTGCATGTGTGTATAATTCCGGCACCCGCCTCCTCTAGTTCACGTGTCTGGGTTTTGTGGTTTTTTGCCGTTGCGCCGCGACGGGCCCTCCGTGACAGAACAAACACACGGGGAAAAGGGAGGAGAGCGGAATGCCGGGCCATCTCACCTGGAACAAACAAAAATAAATCTTTGCTTCTTTTTTACCTTATTGGTCCTGTAGCTCGCGCGTTTCCTCTTTTTCCTTCCTTTATTCTGCCCGTCGCGCGTGCACTGTCACCACGCAAGGCGACCGTGGTATTAAAAAAAAATCAAACCGCCGCGGTGGCCCGGGCTTGGTTTTCGCCGGGAGTCCTTTAGCTGCGATTAAAGGTACATCGCGGAAAAAAAATGCAGCGTCGTGTCTGGATCACGGCGGCAGTCGTCGCTGCTGCTGCAATACTTTTTGCTGCCGCGTCGGTAGCAGCCGAGCGCCAAGAGTGCGCGTACCTCAATTACCTACAAGGGGCCTCGGTTGTCACGGTCCCGCTGAACGATACAGATCCAACGTACGAGAATTGCCAGCGCCACCCCGATGGACCCTGTATTTCTGCAGACATGCTCAACGCCGTGCATGCCGATCGGCGAGGACGGTACGCGTGTCCTGTCTTGGACGTGCCAAGCTCGGCGCTGGCGCCTTTGGAACTGGCGATAGAATACGCGGCGCACACATCGCTGGTTCACTACGCACCGAGCGCGCCAGCGCCCGCCTTCGTACGACCTCCGTTGGACGTGTACGTCATCGGCCATACGACGCCCCTAGGTGTGTACCGCCCAGCCGCCATGTACATGTACACAGGCTGTCGCTCGCAACTGCGAGGATTTGTCGGCGCTCGTAACTTGACAGTGGCAACACTGTCGTGCAACGTGACGGAGCTCATTGGCGACCTTATTGAGTCCTATCCTACCGCCAATCTCTCGCGCCTTGAACAGAGCGGATTTAGTGTCGTAATTTGCGCCCCACTCGACGCGGTGGCGCGCGCCCCTGGCGCGGCGGACGACGACATGGCAATCTACATGCCGGGGATGCGCGGATGCGGCGACTTTGACTGCGGGCGCTACCCAGAATACGCAACAGTCCTCGAGACGCAAGACACGCCGTTCATACAGACGGCCGAGCTCGGCAGGATCTCAGTCGCGCGCGATTGCGTCCGAGTGCCGCGGGCCGCGGACACCAATGAACCCCAGCCCGTCGCAGACCACCCCACGCCGGCCCCTGTGTTGTCGGCGCCCGAGGAGGGCTCCTTTCAGCCGTCTCCGCGCGCTCTGCGCGACTACCTGACACTCGCTGGCGTGCTCGGAGCGACGTGCGTGGCGTTTGCGCTCGTGCTTATCATCCGCGCCATAGTCAATGCGCGCCGCAGGCGCCGCGAGCACGCTTACAATGTGTGGAGCCAGCGGTCCGCGCAGATGCAGCCCACGGACATGTCCGTCATGACCGAGGTCACCGTAGATATAGCTTCTGACGAAGTCTCGACGTCGGGGTCGATGCAGCGCCTGATGCAAAAGTCGCACCATGCCGCCGGCCTGGCTGCCGATGCCGGTACCGCGGTCACCGCGCACAAGCGGCGTTCTGGCGTCGCCGGCGATGTAATTTTGTAACAGCCCGTCGTTGTAAATTTTCTATAGGGAGGAGGAAAAAAAGGAAGAAGAGACGCGGGCCGCCGTTGCATCCACGATACCGCGGCTTCCGTGGTTTATGAATTGCGCGATCGGTCATTCTGCGGTTTGGTTTTTTTCCGTCGCAAACGCGGGTACACGGACACGCACAGCGACCGTTTATCATGCCAGGGCAGGAGCGCGGGAATAAACAACAACAAAAAAAGGGGGAGAGGCGGGTGAAAAAAAAGATGTACTATACACGGGGCAAAAAGGAAAGAGAAGGGGTGTATCAGGCAAACGCAACGGCGCTAAAAGCGCCGCTTATTGCGAGCATCACGGCATCCGCGGGATATGCGTCGTCGCGAGCGGACACGGCCTGTATAAGGGCCGCGGCGGCCCATGCGCATGCAAGTTTCAGCGCGCTTACGGGATCGGGTAGCGCGGCAGATGCCACGCTCTGGAACGAGCTCAATAAGAACTCCAATATGTGATCCGACACGGCCTGGAATCCAAAATAATACCCGGTGACGCCCAGCACGGCGACTACAAGCGTGCCGCTGGCTAGCGACATGACGACCTTTCCGCCCAATCGCACGCACACACTCAGTATCTGAATTACAATGTTCATCGCGCCAAGCGCGATCCCTCCCGCCGAAGAAGACCGAGGCGGCGCCGCATCGGCACTTTCGGCGAGTGCCACGTCCCTTTGCAGCGCCGCGCGCCACTGCGCAAGCTTTCTGCGCTCGTCGGCGCCGGCGCCCTCGACGCCGAACAGGCTGCATATTTCCGTCTGGACGTCAACGGGCGTACTCCTTCGCACGCGCGCGGCCTCCCCCACGCGGCGGATGGCGTTAAACAAACGCATTGCTCGTGTTTTGATGGAACGCGCTGCACTCGGCAGCGCGGCGGCGCCGATAATAAGCGCCAGAGGAGCAATGATCGCGGTCACCTGTGGTGTGAATACGCTAGACAGTGCAGCAGGCGTCGTCGCGGGCGTTATCCACTCCGCGAACGTAGAGAGCAGGCGACTGACAATTATATACGAGGAGCCGACGAATCCCGCTGCAAACAAGGCGGCGTCCGCGATAACTTTGTACCATGGCTGCGATGACCGGGCCGCGACAAGGCTGGCCAGCGCGGTTCCGATGGCAACATCGCTGATAGCATCCGCCGCCGGAAAGCGCCCCTGATACGGCGTTCGCGTGGCCGCGCTGGCAATGGCAAGCGGAAACGTGTCGTGCATTCCCAGTATGAACGGCTCGATCACGGCACATGCCGCGGCAAACGCGCTCGATAGGCCGGACTGCCGCAGCGGCAGCGAGGTAACGGTGACGCTAAAAAGGTTGGGCGCAAGTGCGCCGGCGCGCGCCGCGCATCCCGCAAATACAGCGGCGGTAATCGCAAGCGCGCTCAACCCGGTCTTTGCGGCGCGGCGAAGAATCGCAACGTACGTACTTGGTATGTATGGCAGCCCTGCTCCCGTTTCGAGCCCTCCCTTCTTGTTCAGTGCCGCGTGCAACCGCGCCCATCCAAGCGCTCGGATCACATCAAGCGGGCTGCCAATGTAGAGGTCATCGGCCGCACGGGCCTCTTGATCGCCGCCCGCCGTCAGGGGTTTCAGATAACGGCTAGACAAGTTGTTTACGCGCTCGCTTGCAGCCAGCTCCAGCGCGGCACGCCACGTGCCGCCAAGCGCGGCATCGCCCGCCGCGACGGGGGCGCCCGGCGCCAGGGCAATGCATATCCCGCGCACATCCGCGGTGCCGGTCTTGATGCTCCACGGCTCTAGTCCGTATGCCGTAAGCGCGGCGTCAAACTCCGCGGCGCTGGACGCGGCAACGGGACTGGCCTTGGCGTATGCGCAGACACGATCCCAGGCGCGCTCGAGTATGTTGCACGCTGCCGCGAGGACAGATATCCATTTAATATGCTCGATCGCAAGGCGCCTCGCAACAGCCACATCGACGGAATCAGCGTCGCCAGGCTCTTCCTGTGCCTCCAGCAGCGCAGAAGGCGCGGCGCGTGCAATCTCGGCAACGTGCGCCCCCGCGTCGATAAATGCAAGCAACATGTCGGAGCTGTTGTTGCGTGCCTGCGCCCTCTGCGAGCGGCCAGTGCGCTCGGCAAGAACAATAAGCCGCCAGATGCGCTGTACATAGGCATCGTAGAACCCGCGCCGGGCTTCGTCGCGCACGTCAAGTATGCCCGCTTTAGCCTGGGAGATGATACCCTGCTGCACCACCGCGCGCATGTTGTGTTCTGCCAAGTGCCCAACAAACGAGAACACTGCATTGTCGCAAATCGCGCGCAAAAAGGAGCTTGGCGCCCCCGTGGCCTCGAATAGAACGCTCTCGCAGACCTTAACTAATTCTGCGACCGACGCGCCGACAGGGCCCTGGTCAGCGACACTTCGCACGCTCTGATCCCACCACCGCATAATACTAACGCGGGCCGCCGCGGCACTCATGAATCCGGGGATATGCTGACTTTGCTCCGCAGTAGCCGCGTCGACGGCGGCCAAGGCCGCCCGTAGCGTCTGCGGCTGTTGAGTGCCGCCGACGGACCACACGACGAATGAAGTGTAGTCGGCAATATTGGCGTGGTACGTGTCGCGAGGCGCGCTTTCGGCGGTCGTTACATCCCGGCCGTCTTGCGTATCTCGTTCCTCTGACAAAAAGCGCACAAGCTTCTGCATCCTGGCCGGTGTCTCGGGGCTGCCGCTAGGCAGGAGTCTTTCAATATCCGCAGCGGCATAGCGAAGAAGATAGGCGCGATGCAGCAGCGCCGTGCCCAGCTTGGAAAGAATGAATTCATAGGCGCGCGTCAGGCGCGCGGCGGCCACCTGAATGTTTCCTTGCCGCTCCGCGCCGCGGAGCAGTGTGTCAAAAACAACGGGCCATGCCGCCGGTGGTATAAACGACAACGGCGAGGACGGGCGCGCCTCTTGGGTCGCGGCCAAAAGCGCGTTTAGTGTGTCGGCCATCGTCGCGCCCTTGCTCGCGCGCTCTAATACGTCGTCGGTCAGCCTCGGATCGGCCGCTTTCAGCAACTTTCGTTGCAACGGGGACAATCCCACTGACGGATCCGTACCCCGCGCGCTTGCCAATTCCAGTTCCAGTTGACGGAGTGCCAGACATTGGTCATCGTTCAGCACTGTCAAAAACACGTCCGCCTGGCTGACACGGAGTGCCACGTACTCCGACAGACGCTCGGCAAGCGGCATGCCGCGGCGCGGAATACCTGGTGGCGGGGCAGCGGCCGCGCTTGTCGGGAGCGCGGCTTTCAGCGCTTGCGCCTCGCCACCCGCGTTTGTCGCAAAGAGACGCGTTTTTGAATATCGGAGTGTGCCGTCCGGACTCGTGTCCGGCAGGTCCATTCCCGCCAGGTAAATGCACCGACATAGGCGCTGCCTATTTAACGACGCACCCCGGCCCTGTCTTAGCATGTCCCACGCCGCCGCATGCTGCTGCTGCGCAATCTGGGCCGCGCGCGCTCGTTTGGTCGCATCAGCAGGGACCTTGCCCGTTAATTGCTCGGCCCACATCGTCTCGCTCAGCAGGCGACGGTCCGGGTCGTCTGCTGACAAGAGGACATCCAACGGCGACTCCACCGCAAGATTGGGATTTATGTAGTCGCGCGATACCTCGCGCCGGTGTACGGCGCGGAATACGGCTTCCATTTTTTTTCGGCCGCGCGACGCCAATAAAAAAAAGGAGGAGGAGGTAACTATTCCTGATTCCCGGTTAACGGATGGGGGGAAAAAAAGGCCGCGTCGCGCGCGGCCGTTCAAAAAACGCTTGGACGCGGTACTACATCCCCCCTTTTTTTTCGGGGGTTTGCGGATAGATGGGCGAAATTGCTGTTTTATTACAAGGGGATTGGTTTCCATCGGGCTAAACAAAAAATACACACGGGCTCGCTCACGCGCGCGCCCCGCCTGACGCGCCGCTGACTACCGTGTCGCTGATAACATGCGGCGAGCGATTGTACATACGCGCGTATCTATAAAAGACATTATGTGGCACCTTGTAGTACACCTTTGGGAGCTTGAACCCGGCCACGGCTGGCTCGCGCTCCGACTCGGGCACCGTCTCTTCGGGAATTGGCTCGAGGCGATAGTGTATTTGATGCGGGCGAACGGCGGTCGTGCATATCTGCCGCGCGGCTTCCGTGACGGTCGCGCCAATATGAATCGTCGTCTGAACGACGCCGGCTAGCCCACCGTCTTGATCTTCCGCGGGCAGACCGTGCATGTCAACCAACTGACCCTGTACCCTGTACGTCGTAATCGGGATGCCGTGCACTGGTTTCAAAAGCACCGCGCCGGTTGTAGATGCGGTAACGTGACACGCGCTGTGAATGCCGCTCGGAGCACTGGCAAACTGCGCGGCGACGCGTGGATCGGACCCGGCGTATTCGCACGTGTCCTGAAGCTGCGCCGACAGCCGGGAGGCGGGGTGGGCCGGGCACAGGGACGCCGACGGCAGTTGCGACAGCGCGTCGCCGAGGCCCTGCAGTATGGCAATGTACGTGCCCGATGGAACAAACGAAGGCGGCCACAGACAGAGGGTCACGTCATCGGAGACGACGCGCCTTTGGTCGCGATACACAAGTGTCATCTGGCCCGTGGCGACATTGTCGAATTCGTCCGCACTTTCAATTTTGATTGTGACCTCGCGTGGATCGCCTTCGACATACTCGCGGGAGTAGGTCGTATCCAGCGGCAAAACTTGCTCGCCGTACGCGTCTCGGCATGCATCGGACGCGTCGGGTTCGCTGCCCTCGGGCAACACAAGTCCGCCCACTCCGGTGCTCTGTGCGTCGGCGCGGGAAAGCCCATTCCAAGTTGTGCCCGAGTCCAGCGTGCAGGGCAGAGTCAGGCGGGATCCGAGAGCTCTGCCAAGGACGCCGTGTATCTGGGGAGCGCGCGTGTCAGTCACTAGAAACTGCGTGCCAATAGTGACATTCCGCGTCCCGCAGCTGTGCGGATGGACGTATACCTCGTAGTCTTCGACAAACTCTACAACACGCGACGCGGGCGAGTTTAGGCGGCGGCGGATGTGCCCACCGGCTGCCGTTGCCTGTTCGTATCGAACGCCACACGAATCGATTAGCGCAGGCTCGCCGCTTGGCGCAAATGCGCGGCGCGCCACGTCGATGCGAGCGCGCTCGAGCGATCCCGGCGCGCATTCGACGGCGGTGCCCGGCAGGCGGGATACGGTCGTGCTCGAGAGTGTACTGGCTTCGACGGGCGTAATCAGCATCGCCTGTTGCTCCGGCGCAAGCGACAAGTGCCCGTACACGCTGGCCGCCAGCGACCACTGGTATGTTAATTCAAAACAGCGTGCCGGCGATCCCTCGCTCCACGCATGTATCACGCCGCGGTGCACCTCTTCTTCGGGCGTTTCGTGCAAAAACTGGCACGTCAGCGCGGATACGTTGCGACCAATCTCCCATGTTTCGGTATCGAGAGTGATAAATTCGACGGCGGCCGACGTTACGTGAGAAATGTGCCGAGGACCGCCCGCGTCGCCGTCAAACAGGCGACTAAAGACGTCGTCGTCCGACAGCGCAAATCGCACGCGATTTCCAATGTTGCATGTAATGTCCAAGTGCACTGAGTTTCGCGCAAACGCGTCCGGATCACACAAGTGCACTTCCCCTTCTTCTTCTTCCGAATCTGCCGCCGGCGGACTGCTCGTCACGTCGTCGCCGTCAATGGGCGGAATGTCTGCACTCTGGGTCGACGCGACCGGCGAATTTGCATGGGTGTCATTATCGCGCGCGGGCGCCATCGTTGCACTGGCGCCAATCGTGTACGGCGCGGGGGCGGCGCGTCTCCCTACAAACCGTCCCGTGGCAACGTCCAGTAAGTAGTGGTGCGCGCTAACGGCCCCAGGGGGCTCGCGTTCTTGAACCCAGCACCGCGGCGCGGCTGGGACCGCGGTGTCGCATGGCTCTACGCACACGTACCCGAAGGCCGGGCACGCGACGGCAAAATCATCGCCGAGTGCCAGCGACGCTGCTAGTGCCAAGCAGGT
>VFQO010002215.1_pt1 | contig 12381 bp, 12 predicted proteins | sample 3512331 | NCBI WGS metagenome assembly VFQO01 (sample SAMN10412371, study PRJNA504923) | tailings metagenome | isolation source: Replicate 3 from Balatoc abandoned mine | place: Philippines: Itogon, Benguet | collected 2017-08-28
CATGACTGGTCTCCTGATTTCACTTACCCTGTTGACGGTCTGGTCTGGGTCAACACTGGCTGGTTTAGGACGAATTGGTTTTGAAAATCTTAATGGCGGAACCCGGATAAACGATCGGCCGAATCCCATAATCGGACAATGGATCACATGACGTTCGTCGCCGACGTCGATACTTTGGTCCACATGTTCGTGGTCGAATTGCCGACGTCGGTGATCGTGCTGACGGCGGCAAGAAAGATCAGGGCTAATATCAGCCCATATTCGACGGCTGTGGCGGCCCTGGTCGACCGCATCAGCCTGTAAATGTTCCGCATTGTTCCACCCCTGCCTGAGTTATAGGTCCCGAGGGTTCCCACATTCGCATAGGAAGGTTAACAATTTGTCCGTGCCCAGCCCCGCAAAACCGCCAAAAACCGGCCTGCTCGTGGTTGCCGCGGCGCTCGTCGATCGCGACGGAAGGTTGCTGGTGCAGCAGCGCCCCGAAGGGTTGTCGATGGCAGGGTTGTGGGAGTTTCCGGGCGGCAAGGTCGAACCCGGCGAAACCCCCGAACAGGCGCTGATCCGCGAACTGGCCGAGGAACTGGCGATCGACGTCGAGCAGGCGTGCCTCGCGCCCGCCTGTTTCGCCAGCGACATGCTGGGCGAACGGCATTTGCTGTTGCTGCTCTATGTGTGCCGCAAATGGCGCGGTACCCCGGTCGCCCAGCACGCCAGCGCGCTGCGTTGGGTGCGCCCGGTCGAACTGCACGGGCTGGCGATGCCGCCCGCCGACAAACCGCTGATCGGCTTGCTGGAAGCGCTGGTTTAGCCTTGCGGCTTGAGCGCCTCGGTCAGCGAGGCGGTGGCGCTGCCGCGCCGCGCGGGCTGGGGTTGATCGGGATGCGGCGCCCAGCCGCTGAAATGAACGAGGCGGAAGGTTTCGGCGATGCGGCCATCGGGGTCGGCCTGCGCCGCAAAAGCGGCCGCGATCCGCGCCGTCTCGTCGCGGGTCAGCGGCGGCGGGGCAGGGCCAAGGCGGCTCGCCAGCCCGGCGGCGCGCAGGTCGCGGACGAGCGCGAACCAGTCGCCATAACGCACCGTCAGCGCCTCGACATCGACCACCGGTAGCGTGAAGCCGACGCGCTGGAGCAGATTGCCCATCGCCGCGAGGTCGATCTGGGGATGCAGTCGCGCGATCGGACGCACGCCGTCGGTCATCGCCGCGCGGCGTAGCCGCGGCAGGCTGCCGTCGCCGACAAAGGCGCCGAGCAACAGGCCGTCGGGGGCGAGCAAGGCGCGGAGGCGGAGCAGCGCGCCCGGCACGTCGTTGACGCTGTCGAGCCCGCCGGGCCAGACGATCAGGTCGAAACTCGCGAACGGCAGGTCGATCGCATCGGCCTCGACAGCCAGCGCGCCGCTGGCGGCCGCCAACTGCGGACCGGCCTCGACGATCGTTACGGTGCCGCCGGTGGCGCGCAAATGGGCGGTCAGCATTCGGTCGTGCGCGCCGATGAGCAGGATGCGCGAAAAATCCCGCGTCACCATCGCCAGCCGGTCGAGCAGGGTTTCGGCGATGATCGGGGCAAGGAAATTGGCCGAGGCGGGCAGGCGCGCCAGCCGGTCGCGCTGGGCACGGTGGCGGGCGGTGGAAAATAGCGGGCGAGGCGGCGGCGACATGCGCCGCTTGTGCCGTCCCCGGCGATGCTTCACAAGCGGACGATGGCAACGACGACCGGGGATGCCGAAGAAAATAGCGAGCCGCCCCGGGGGTGGATCCGCGGCTTGCGGACCGCTGGCCGAGCGATTGTCGACTATGCGTTGCCGCCTCGCTGTCCCGGTTGCGGCGTCATCGTCGGCGCGGACCGGCAATTCTGCCTGACCTGCTGGTCGTCGCTGGAATTCCTCGACGGCCCGGCCTGTTCGCATTGTTCGATCCCGTTGCCGACGGCGCTGCCCGGCGCGCCGATCGCGTGCGGCGCCTGTCTAGCCAGCCCGCCGCCGTTCGATGGCGCCCCCGCCGCGGTCGCCTATGGCCCGGTCGCGCGCACCGTGGCGCTGCGGCTGAAATATGGGCGGCGCACCGGGCACGCGCGGTTGATGGCGCGGCTGATGGCGCGGCGACTGGCCACGCTTGGCGACGCGGGAGACATGCTGCTGGTGCCGGTGCCGCTGCACCGGTGGCGGCTGTGGTCGCGCGGGTTCAACCAGGCGGCGCTGGTCGCCGACGAGCTGGCGCGCGTCAGCGGCGCGGCGCGCGACCATCACCTGCTGCTGCGGGTCAAGTCGACCGCGTCGCTGCGCGGCAAGGGGCGGCGCGAGCGCGAGCGGATCGTTGCCGCGGCGTTTGCGCTGGCCGATGCGGCCAAGGCGCGCGCCGCGGGGCGCCACATCATCCTCCTCGACGATGTCCACGCCAGCGGGGCGACATTGCGCGCCGCGGCCAAGGTTCTGCGCCGCAGCGGCGCGGCGCGGGTGTCGGCGCTTACCTGGGCGCGGGTGGTCCCCGAAGCCCTGATGACAGGCAACATATTTGACTTTGCTTCGTTGGATTCCGATATATCGGACCAATTGTGACAGGATAGGCGCATGGCCAAGATCGAAGTGTTTACCAAATTCCTCTGCCCCTATTGCTCGCGGGCCAAGGCGCTGCTCGAGCGCAAGGGCGCCGAATATCTGGAAATCGATGTGACGATGGACCGCGCCGGGTTCGACGCGATGGTCGAACGCGCCGGCGGCGCGCGTACGGTCCCGCAGATTTTCATCGACGGCCGGCACATCGGCGGCAGCGACGACATGGCGGCGCTCGACGCGCGCGGCGGGCTCGACCCGCTTCTGGGGCGCGGCTGACCTTGATCGTTTTCGACCTTTGCTGCGCCGCTGGGGATCATCGCTTCGAAGCGTGGTTCGCGAGCAGCGACAGTTTTTCGGACCAGCAGGCGCGCGGCCTGATCGCCTGTCCGGTGTGCGGCGACAGCGAGGTGCGCAAAGCGGTGATGGCACCGCGGATCGGTGCCAAGGCGAACCAGCTGGTAGTCCAGGCGCCGACGTCGCCCGACCAGCCTGCGGCGGCAGGCGACATTTCCCCCGAACTTGTCCGCAGGGTCGTCGCCGAAATTGCTGCCAAACAGGCAGAGATGCTGCCGCAATCGCGCTGGGTTGGGCGCGATTTCGCTGCCGCGGCGCGCGCGATGCACGAAGGCCGCGCGCCCGACGACTTGATCCACGGCCAGGCTTCGCCGCAGGAGGCGCAGGCGCTGCGCGACGACGGAATCGCCGCCATGCCGCTGCTGGTGCCGATCGTCCCGCCCGACGCGGTTAATTGACCGCGCCGATTGACGCTCGACGCCCGCCCCCGCTACACGAACCGCGGCGCACCCGTAGCTCAGCAGGATAGAGCATCAGATTCCTAATCTGGGGGCCACTGGTTCGAATCCAGTCGGGTGCACCACCGACGCAGAGGACCGGGCGTCATCGGACCCCTTAACGCCGCGTGATGCCGTAATCGATCCTGATCCGGACCCAGGCGCCCACCAGCGGCCGGCCGCCGAGCCGCGGGGGTCGGACCTGGAACGCCCACGCCGCGGCGAGCACGGCGCGGTTGATCTGCGATCCGTTCGGATATTCGTCGAGCGCGACGCAATCCTCGACGCGGTAATCGGGGGCCGTGCGGCACGCGATCAGCCCCCAGCCGGGTCCGCTGGCAGTCGACAGATATCCGCGCAACTCGTCGTCGCGTGGCTCGCGGTACCAAGCCGCGGCATAGAGCGGCTCGCCATTGGGCGCTGTTCCGACCCGTTCGGTATCGCGCGAGGATGCGGGGCGGCCCGTATCCGGGGGGCCGTAAACGCGCCCGCCGGTCGGGCGTACGGGGGTTGGGGACGGGGTCGGCGAAGGCGCTCGTTCGGCCGGCGTTGGCATGATTGGCGCGACCTTGGGAACAGGCGTTGGTGCGGGCGGCGGGTCGGACGGTCGTGGCTCCGCGGCGTCAGGCTCTGGCGCGACGGGCTGTACGTCGCTCGGCGCGTCCGCCGCGCTTTCCGGTTCGGCGGTCTCTTCCGAACTTTCGCTGGCCTGAAGGCTCACGACGCTGATGAACTCCTCCTGCTGATCGGGCGGCTCTTCCGCGCCAAAGGAGAGCAGCATGAGCAGCAGGACCGCCGGGATCAACAGGGCCAGGCTGATGGCAAGCGTGCGGCGGCCCGCCCCGATGCTGAGCTGCTCGACGTAGGGAGAGGCTGGAACAGGGCTCAGCGGACGCAATCTTTGGTGGCGGTCGTCGCAGGGCAATTTGCCTGAGCGACATCGGCGGGATAGAGAGACACCCGACTTTTGACAAGCGGGAGCCGCGCCGGGCTCGCGGTTAACCCTGCACGTCGGCGCGCATCGTTGGGCGTCCGTTGGCATCGCGGGCCCAGAGCCGCACCCCACCGTCTTCGCGCGCCAGGCAGAGGTCGAACGGTGCGCCATCGATCAACGGCGCCTCGGCGCGGAAGCTGAAACGCGACGGCAGCAAATCGGGAATTTCGCGCCGCGCATGGTCGATGAGCAGCGTCGCGATCAGCGGGCCGTGCACGACCAGCCCGGCATAACCCTCGACATCGCGGGCATAGTCACGGTCGTAGTGAATACGGTGCGCGTTGAAGGTCAGCGCCGAATAGCGGAACAGCAGGACAGGGTCGGGCGTCATGCGGCGGACCGCATTGGCGGGTGCGGGCGCGGGCGCGGGTACCGGTTCGGACGCCGACCTCGCCCGGGGTGTCGCGGCGGTTGCCGCGGCGCGATAGACCAGATCCTGCTCCTCGCGGAGCGCCGGAACGCCGTCGGCGGCGATGTCGTGCTGCAAGGTCACGAACAAGAGGTCGCCGCTGGCGCCGCGCTTGGCGCGGATCGCGGCGATGGTGGTGACGCGGGTCAGCTCGGCACCGACCGCGATCGGGGCAAGGAATTCGACGCGGCCGCCGGCCCACATCCGGCGGGGCAGGGGCACCGGGGGAAGCAGGCTGCGCTCGTCGCGGCGCGGGTGGCCGTCATCGCCGATCGCCGACTGGCGCGCGTCGGGCAGGAAATAGAGCCAGTGGCCGAGCGGGGGCACGGTGGCGGGCGTCGCGGGCGCGTGGTCGAGCAGCGCGGCGAGCCTCACCAGTGGGGCCGCCGAAGCGACATCGCGCTGCGTCTCGCTGCGTCCGATCCAGTCCGAATAATCGTCCATCGCGGGCCTCAAAAACTCTTGGGCAGGCCAAGCGCATGGGTCGCGACATGGCTCAGGATCAAATTGGTGCTGATCGGTGCGACCTGATAGAGCCGCGTCTCGCGGAACTTGCGCTCGATGTCATATTCCTCGGCAAAACCGAAACCGCCGTGCGTCTGTACGCACATGTCGGCGGCGTACCAGCTCGCTTCGGACGCCAGCATCTTGGCCATATTGGCCTCGGTCCCGCCATCCTGTCCGGCGTCGAACAGCCGCGCCGCCTTGTCGACCATCTCGGCGGCGGCGGCGAGTTGGACATAGGCGCGGGCGATCGGGAACTGGACCCCCTGATTTTCGCCGATTGCCCGCCCGAACACTTCGCGTTCCTTCGCATAGGCGGCGGCACGGTCGATGAAGAAACGCCCGTCGCCGATGCATTCGGCGGCGATCAGGATGCGTTCGGCGTTCATCCCCGACAGGATATAGCGAAAACCCTTGCCCTCCTCGCCGATCAGATTGGCGGCGGGGACCTTCAGATCGTCGAAGAACAGCTCGGTCGTCGCGTGGTTCAGCATCGTGCGCACCGGGCGGACAGTCAGCCCGTTGCCGACCGCTTCGCGCATGTCGACCAGCAGCACGCTCATCCCGTCGGACGCCTTGGCGCAATCTTCGCGCGGGGTGGTGCGGCACAGCAGGATCATCAGGTCCGAATGTTCGGCGCGGCTGATCCAGATTTTTTGCCCGTTGACGACATAATCGTCGCCGACGCGGCGGGCAAAGGTGCGGATCCGCGTCGTGTCGGTCCCGGCGGTCGGTTCGGTCACCCCGAACGCCTGAAGGCGCAGCGCGCCGCTGGCAATCGCGGGCAGATACGCCGCCTTCTGCGCCGCCGAGCCATGTTTCAGCAGCGTGCCCATCGTGTACATCTGGGCGTGACAGGCGCCGCCGTTACACCCAGAGCGATGGATTTCCTCCAGCACCGCGGTCGCGGCGCCCAGTCCCAGTCCCGACCCGCCAAATTCTTCGGGGATCAACACCGACAGGAAACCGGCCTCGGTCAGCGTCTGGACGAACTCGGTGGGATAGATGCGGTCGCGGTCGAGCCGCTGCCAATATTCGCCCGGAAATCCCGCGCACAGACGGCGCACCGCTTCGCGGATTTCGGGATAGCTTTGCGGCTGGGCATCGGACATCGGCACGGGGTCTCCCTGATCGTCAGGGGAGCCTTAGGACGCCAACGCCTCGCGCGCCAAGCCCAATCGGAGACCGGTTTGCGATGTAGGAAGTGGCTCCCCGGGTAGGATTCGAACCTACGACCGATCGATTAACAGTCGATTGCTCTACCGCTGAGCTACCGAGGAACACGCCGCTGTCGCGGACAAGGCGGCCCCTTTGCCGTCGCTTGCGGCATTTTGCAAGGCCTCAAACGATAAATTGTTCCATCGCGATGCGTTCGTCCAATCCCTGATCGGGATCGAACAGCAAAGTCAGCGGGCGGCTGCGGTCGGTGGTGACCAGCACGGTCTTCACGTCGCGGATTTCGCGCTGGTCGGCGACGGCGCTGACCGGGCGTTTCGCGGCTTCGCGGACGTTGAAGCGGACGCTCGTCGATTCGGGGACCAGCGCGCCGCGCCAGCGTCGCGGACGGAACGGGCTGATCGGGGTCAGCGCCAGCATTTCGGATTCGAGCGGCAGGATCGGACCGTTGGCGCTGAGATTATAGGCGGTCGATCCGGCGGGGGTCGACACCAGCACCCCGTCGCACGCCAGTTCCTCCAGCATCATCTTTTCGTTGATCAGCACTTCGAGCTTCGCCGCCTGACGCGTTTCGCGGAGCAGCGAAATCTCGTTGATCGCGGGCAGGATGTGGCGCTCGCCGCTGATCGTCGTGATGTCGCCGCTGAGCGGATGGATCAGGAATGGCCGCGCCGCCGCGAGCCGGTCGACCAGCCCTTCGATGCGAAATTCGTTCATCAGGAAACCGATGGTGCCGCGGTTCATCCCAAACACCGGCATGCTGCGCCGCTGGTCGAGCAGCTGGTGCAGCATGTGGAGCAGGAAGCCGTCGCCGCCGAGCGCAATGAGCAGATCGGCCTCGTTCAGGTCGACGAAGTCATAGAGCGGGCGCAGTTCGGCCTCGGCTTCCATGGCGGCGGGCGCGTTCGACGCCACCAGCGCGATTTTGCGATGCATAAGAACCCCTCAAAGGGCGGCGTGTCAGCCGCCCGTTGCACTCATATGACGCGCGACCGCCGGTGTGGACTTTCGTTCGATATGAAAGTCATGCGCGCGGGGTTTGCCAGCCAATGCCAGATCAATCAACCCATCGACGTCGCCCGCTTCGCGCAGCGCCGCGCGCAGATCGACATGATCGTCCTGTCCCAGGCACATATAGACGCGCCCCTCGACGGTCAGCCGGATGCGGTTGCACGTCGCGCAGAAATTGTCCGACAGCGGGGTGATCAGCCCCAGCGTGACCGGGCTGTCCTCGACCGCAAAATAACGCGCCGGGCCGCCGGTGCGCTTGTCGATCGGGTAGAGCGCGCGCGTCTCGCGCAACGGCGCAATGAAATGATGGAGCGGGATATAATGGTCGCTGCGGTCGGCCTCGACCTCGCCCAGCGGCATCGTTTCGATGAGGGTGAGGTCGCAGCCATTGGCGGCGCAATAGTCGAGCATCGACAGCAGCTGGTCTTCGTTGAGCCCGGCGAGCGCCACCATGTTGATCTTGACCGCGAGCCCGGCATCGCGCGCGGCGGCGATCCCGCCGAGCGCGACATCGACGTCGCCGACGCGGGTGATATGACGAAACGCTGCGGGATCGAGCGTGTCGAGGCTGACGTTGATGCGGCGAACCCCCGCCGCCGCCAGCATCGGCGCATGTTCGGCGAGCCGCATGCCGTTGGTGGTCAGGGTGAGTTCGTCGAGGCCGTGTCCGATCATCGCCCCCAGCCGCTTTGCCAGCGTGTCGATACCGCGCCGCACCAGCGGCTCGCCGCCGGTCAGGCGGATGCGGCGGATCCCGCGTGCGACAAAGCGTTCGGCGAGTTCGCCCATTTCCTCTATGCTCAGCACCGCCGATTTGGGCAGGAAGACCATGTCCTCGGCCATGCAGTAACGACAGCGCAGGTCGCAACGGTCGGTGACCGACAGGCGCAAGTAGCTGATCCGGCGGCCATGTCCGTCGATCAAGGGTGCCGCAGGCGCGGCGGATTGGGAAAATGTGGCAGCCACGGTCTCCTTGTGATGCAAAAGGCAGGAACTTGGCAAGCAAAGCCTGCTAGAGGGACGCCATGAATCGCCTTTCCGAATCCCTGTCCGCTTGCGTCCGAAAACTCGAAACTATGCACGCGCGCCACGACGCCGATGCCGGCGTCATTCTGGTCCAGGTCGACCAGATGGCGCGAATCAACAGCAGTGCCGGCACCGCGACCGGGGATGCGGTGCTCGACGAGATCGGGCGGCGGCTGGAAAATTTCGCCAGCGACGAATTCGGCCAGGGATCGTGCGTCGACCGGCTCGACGGACCGCGGTTCCTGATCGTACCCGCGACGCCGCTGTCGCTGGGGGCGCTGCGGGCGCAGGAACGCGCGCTGCATGTGGCGCTGGCCGAACCGATTGTCGGCGATCCCAATGGCCGCCTGGCGATCCGGATCGCCGCGGCGTTGATCACCCGCGACGAATCGGTTGCCGCCCAGCTCCGCAATGCCGGTGACCAACTGTCCCGCCCCGCGTCGGCGCGCGACGGGGTGATGGTCCATGCCGCCTTGTCGGGCAACGAGGTCGTCATTCATTATCAGCCGCAATATGACGTCGGCACCGGTGAAATGATCGGGGTCGAGGCGTTGCTGCGCTGGCAACACCCGGAACTCGGCCTGCTCGGCGCCGGCCCGCTGGTCACCGCCGCGCGCGCCGCGCGGCTCGAATGCGAGCTGACCGAACACGCCCACCGCGTCGCGCTCGCCGAAATGGCCAGCTGGCCGCGGTCGCTGGCGAAACTGCGTGTGTCGCTCAACATCACCGCCGCCGATCTGGGCGATCCCGAATTTGCCGGGCGTTTTGCCGCCATGGCCCAAGCGGCAAGGGTCGATCCCGACCGACTCACCCTCGAACTCACCGAACAGGCGATGCTGAGCGATCCGGCGAACGCCGCCGAACAGCTCGCGCAAATCCGCGCGCTCGGCTGCGCGATCGCGATCGACGATTTCGGCACCGGCTATTCCAGCCTGTCGCTGCTGGCGCGGCTGCCGATCGATTATCTCAAGATCGACAGCGGCTTTACCCGCACCATCGACGGCAGCGATCGCGACCGGATCGTCGTGCGCGCGATCGTCGATCTGGCGCGGGCGCTCGGGCTGCTGGTGGTGGCCGAGGGGATCGAGAACGAACGCCAACTGGCGCGTCTGTCCGAGCTGGGCGTCGCGACCTGGCAGGGCTTTTTGAAGTCAGGGCCGGTGCCGGGGAATCAGTTGCCGGGGTTGATGGAATAGGTCTCGTCATTGCGAGCGAAGCGAAGCAATCCAGGGGCGGCCTTGTGCAGCTCTGGATTGCCGCGTCGCCTTCGGCTCCTCGCAATGACGATTTTTGTCAGCCCACTTGCCGCGCCAGCTTACCCAAACCCTTCGACAATTGCAGCGCGCCATTGAGCCGCGCCCCGGTGCTCACCCAATCGCCGCTGACCGACAGCTTGTTGTCGGGGCGGATACGGGCACGGCCTTTCAGCCGCTCGACATAGGCGATCAGCCCGGGGACGTTCGCAAACTGGTCGCTGTGGAAGCTGACCAGCGCGCCCTTGGTGCCGACGTCGAGCTTGGCGATCCCGGCCAGCTTCGCGTTCGCCTTGATCTCCATCAGCTGGACCAGGTTCGCAGTCTCGGGCGGCAGCGGGCCGAAGCGGTCGATCATCTCGGCGGCAAAGGCGTCGAGCGCGGCGCGGTCCCCGGCATCATTGAGGCGGCGATAGAGCGCCATGCGCAGCGGCAGGTCGGGAACATAATCCTCGGGGATCAGGATCGGCGCGTCGATGGTGATCGTCGGTGACAAGGCTTCGCGCGGCGGCAGTTTGCCCGCGCCTTCCGCCTTGGCGACCAGGATCGCCTCTTCCAGCATCGATTGATAGAGTTCGAACCCGACCTCGCGAATATGCCCCGACTGCTCGTCGCCGACGAGGTTGCCCGCACCGCGAATGTCGAGATCGTGGCTGGCCAGCTGGAACCCGGCGCCCAGCGTGTCGAGATCGCCGAGCAGCTTGAGACGCTTTTCCGCCGTATCGGTGATTGCGCCATGTTCGGGGGTGGTGAGATAGGCATAGGCACGCGTCTTGCCGCGCCCGACGCGGCCGCGCAGCTGGTACAGCTGGGCGAGGCCGAAGCGGTCGGCGCGGTGAATGATCAGCGTGTTCGCGCTCGGAATATCGAGCCCCGATTCGACGATCGTCGTCGAGAGCAGCACGTCATATTTGCGGTCGTAAAAGGCGCTCATCCGGTCCTCGACCTCGGTCGGGGTCATCTGACCATGCGCGACGACATATTTGACCTCGGGCACGCGGTTGCGCAAAAATTCCTCGATGTCGGGCAGGTCCTTGATCCGCGGCACGACAAAAAAGCTCTGCCCGCCGCGATCATGTTCGCGCAGCAGGGCTTCGCGCAGCACCACTGCATCCCACGGCGCCACATAAGTGCGCACCGCGAGGCGATCGACGGGCGGCGTCTGGATGACGCTGAGCTCGCGCAGTCCCGACATCGCCATTTGCAGCGTGCGCGGGATCGGCGTCGCGGTAAGCGTCAGGACATGGACGTCGGTCTTGAGCTGCTTCAGCCGCTCCTTGTGGACGACGCCAAAGCGCTGTTCCTCGTCGACGATGACCAGGCCGAGCTGCTTGAACTCGACCGACTTGGCGATCACCGCATGGGTGCCGACGACGATGTCGATATGACCACTCGCCAGCCCGTCGCGCGTCTTTTGCGCTTCGCCTGCCGGGACGAGGCGCGACAGGCGGCCGATGTTGACCGGGAAGCCTTTGAAACGCTCGACGAAGTTCGAAAAATGCTGGCGCGCGAGCAGGGTGGTTGGGACGACGACCGCGACCTGCACCCCCGCCATCGCGGCGACAAAGGCGGCGCGGAGCGCGACCTCGGTCTTGCCGAAACCAACGTCGCCGCATACCAGCCGGTCCATCGGCTTGCCCGACGCCATGTCCGCGAGCACGTCGCCGATCGCGCGGTCCTGATCGTCGGTCTCCTGATAGGGGAAGCGGTCGGCAAAGGCGGGATAGGCCGCGTCCTGCGCCAGCACTTCGCCTGAGCGCAGCGCGCGCTGCGCCGCGGTCGCCAGCAGTTCGCCCGCGATCTCGCGGATGCGTTCTTTCATCCGCGCCTTGCGGCGCTGCCACGCCTCGCCGCCCAGCCGGTCGAGCGCGACCCCGTCGCTCTCGCCGCCATAGCGCGACAGCACGTCGAGATTTTCGACCGGGACGTAGAGCTTGTCGCCGCCCGCATAGGTCAGCGCGACGCAGTCGTGCGGACTGTTGCCGACCGGGATCGAGGTCAGCCCTTCATAACGCCCGATGCCATGGTCGAGGTGGACGACGAGGTCGCCGACGCTGAGTGTCGCAAGTTCGGCGAGGAAGGCATCGGCGCTTTTGCGTCGCTTCTGCCGCCGGACCAGCCGTTCACCGAGAATATCCTGTTCGGTCAGCAGGCTGATCGCGTCGGAGGCAAAGCCGTGGTCGAGCGGGAGGACAACCATCGCGGTCGCGCCGCCGCTTTCGGTAGACGCGGTACCGAGCGCTTCCTGCCATCTATCGACGGGCGCTAGCGAGCTCACCCCATGTTCGCGCAGCAGCCCTGACAGGCGATCCCGCGCCCCTTCCGAATAGCTGGCGATGATCGTCTTGCGGCCCTTGCGGCGCTCGTCCGACAGATGATCGGCGACCTTGTCATAGACATTGAGGTCGGCGGCGCGTTCAGGGGTGAAATCGCGCGCGGCAAAGGTTTCGAGGTCGACGACTGTCGCCGACGGCGGAACGTCGAACGGCGTGACGATGTGGATCGGGTGCTGCGCCGCCGCCCCGGCCCATTCAGCCTCGGTCAGATACAGCGTCTCGGGCGCCAACGGTCGATAACTACCTGGCGATTCGCGTTCGGCGGCGACGCGGTTGGCATGATAATCGGCGATCGCGGCAAAGCGCGTCTCGGCGGTCGCGTCGCTGCGAT
>VFQO010002216.1_pt1 | contig 12367 bp, 10 predicted proteins | sample 3512331 | NCBI WGS metagenome assembly VFQO01 (sample SAMN10412371, study PRJNA504923) | tailings metagenome | isolation source: Replicate 3 from Balatoc abandoned mine | place: Philippines: Itogon, Benguet | collected 2017-08-28
GAATGATATAGAGGCGTTGATCGCCCGCGCCGGCGGCGACGACCATATCCGCCGGGAGTTCGTTGGCATGACTGGTGATATCGGTGGACCGGGTAACAATATCGACAGCCGGCGTGCTACGGGGCAACCACCAGGTGAGACCGTAGGCCGGATTGGCCTGGCTACCCTTGAACAGCTCGGCGAACGCCAGTTCATCGACAAGCGGCTTGCCGTCGAGCTTCCCACCGCCGCGGACGAACTCGCCGATCTTCGCCCACTCGGACGCTGCCAGCACGAGGCCCTGCGGCATGAGCGGTGCGCCATCGGGGCCGCTGCGCCAACTGCCTATGGTAACCCCAAGCGGAGTGAGAATGCGCCGCTCCACATAATGGCGAGCGTTGCCGTCTTGGCCCTTGGCAACGAGCTTGCGCCGCATGATCTCTCCAAAGATTTGCATCGGGGCGGGACCATATTGGAATTTGCTGCCCGGCGCCGCCGTGAGCGGTGCCTTCACCGAGTCCAGATACCCTTGGGCCCTGCCGACGGTCGATGCCTGGCCGCCCGTCATCGACAGCAATTGCCGAAGCGTGATCTGTTCCTTTTTGGGGTCGCCCCTCCATTCAGCGAGTGTCTCCGATGCCCGCTCGTCGAGGGTTAGAAGTCCATCCTGTGCGCCCGCCGCCGCCATCAGCCCGACAAGGCTCTTGGTGCCCGACCAGAGTTCCTGCGGCGTCGCGATGTCTGCCGATCGGCAGCGCACTTTGCCATCTTCAAGTATCAGCAGCGCAACGCCGGAATTAGCCTCAGAATAGGCGATCGCTTCGGCACAGCCGGGAAGAGGGGCGGGTTCGCCTGCCGCGGCTGGCTGTGCCGCAACCGCGGCCGCGAAAAAGAGGATGGTGCGCTTCAAGATCCGACTCCGATTTTCCGATGCTTGTCATTCTCCATATTATCGATAATAAATTCATTCGCAATCATCGATTGCTCGTGTGCGCTGCCCGATTAGGATGGCGCCGCGAGCAGGGAAAGCCGAACGGAGAGACATGGCCGCGACGAAGACCGACGACGACAGCGCGCCGACGCAGGACCGCGTGATCGCGCGCCTTTTGACCGACGACATCGTCGAATGGCGGATTCCGCCCGGATCGTGGCTGCGCGAGCGCGAAATCGCCGCGCGCTTCGGAGTGAGCCATGCGCCGGTGCGCGAGGCGTTCCGGCATCTCGCGCGGATCGGGCTTGTCAAGGTCGTGCCGTGGCGCGGCACCTATGTGATCGATATCGACGAGCATGCTGCGAACGAGGTCTATGAACTGTGGAAATCGCTGTTCGGCGTCGTTTGTCGCCTTGCGGCCGCCGAAATGACCGACCGCGACGGGCGCGAACTGATGCACCGGCTTGTCGAATATAAGGATGTCACCCAGCGCACCGACAATACGTTCGAGCATATCAAGGTCTCGAACCGCATCGGTCGCTTTATCGCCAAACGCAGCAATGCGCCGCTCGCGCTCGAGCTCCTCGATCGGGTCGCGCTGCTCGCGCGCTGGCAGCACAATGTCTATACTGACAGCTATATCGAGACGCATGGCAACGAGGCGGCGAAGCGATCGGCCATCCTCTACGACGCGCTTTGCCGCCATATCGTCGCGCGCGATGGCGATGCCGCCGATGCGGTGGCGCGCGATCTGATCGGGGTTACTCAGAATAGTTTTGGGCGCGCACTCGAGGAATATAAGGCCCGCCACGCAAAGCCTAAGCCCAGCCGCCGCCGCGCAAAAGTGACATGAGCCGCCTCCCGACCGACCGCCGCACGTTGCTTAAGGCGGGCCTCGCGGCGCCGATCGCATTGCAGGTTGACTCCGCTGCCGCTGTATCCCTGGATTTGACCATGTTCGGCCCCGGACGCCTCTTCGCCGACGTCCAAAGCTATGCCGAGGCCGGCAACAAGCAGTCGGGCGGCGCGGGCGATCGCTGGACCGCCGACTGGACAGCGAAGCGGCTGTTCAGTGCCGGATTCGAAGTGGATCGCCAGACGTTTGACGTGCCTTGGTTCGAGGCGTCGCATTGCGAACTTACGCTCGGCGACCACACGATACCGCTCGTCGCACAGCCGCTCGCCGTCGAAACCGGCGAGGCCGGTCTCGCTGCGCCGCTGCGCCTCGCAGAAATCCCTGAACGCCTCGACGGCGCGATCGCCGTCGTGCGCCTGCCTTTCCGCCGCTGGTCGAGCCTCGTAGATCGTGCAGTGCGCGAGCCGCTCGCCGATGCGCTTGCGCGCGGTGCGAACGGGGTCATTCTCATTACGACCGGGCCGACGGGCGAGGCCTTGCTCCTCAATGTCCCGGCCGGTCATCCCGTATCGGAAAAGCCACTTGCCTTGCTCGCGCCGCGACTCGCCGCCCCGGTGATTGAAGCCGCGCGCCACGGTGCCGCGGCGAAATTAGCGCTGCGCGGGCGCGGTGGGGCTCGGGCAGCTCAGAATATAATCGGGCGACTCGTTCGCTCCGGCCGCCCTTGGCTCGTCGTCTCGACGCCGCGTTCAGGCTGGACCGATTGCGCCGGCGAGCGGGGGCCGGGCATCGCGATGTGGCTCGCGCTCGCCGACTGGATGCCCCGAGCGTTTCCCCAGCACAGCCTGCTCTTTCTGTGCAACAGCGGGCATGAATATGAGAATCTCGGTGCGAGCCATATCGCCGACAAGTTTGGTCCAGCCCCCAGCGAGACGGCTTTCTGGTTGCATCTCGGCGCCAATGCCGCAGCACGTGACTATCAGGAAATGCCGGGGCGCTTGCTGCCGCTGCCGAGTGCCGATCCCTATCGTTTTCTCATGACATCGCCCGAATTCGTTGCGCGTGCGCGCGAGATATTCAAAGGCCAGCCAGGGTTGGAAATGGCCTATCCTTCGGCGGAAGGCACAGCGGGCGAACTCTCGGAAGTGATAAAGGCCGGCTACGTGCGTCATGCCGGCATCTTTGGCGCACACCGTCATCACCACGCTGTGACCGACGATTTATCGACGGTCACACCTGACCCCCTTGCCGCTACGGCGCGGGGCGTCCGCGACCTGCTGAGCGCCGTCGTCTCTTAGACCAGCGAACCACCTGCAAAGACATTGCGCTTTCCGGCTTGACTTGCCGACGGTTTTGCACAAAATTATCGATAATAATTGCGATAACAAGATGGGGAGAGTGACCATGGGACGCAGAGCGAACCTTCTTTTCTGCACGGCCGCGATTTGGGTAGCCGTCGCTCCGCCTGCTTTCGCTCAAGACGCACCGTCCGAAGCTCTTCCGGACGCGGCTGAAGCGGATGATGACGGCGCCATAGTCGTAACGGCGCGCCGCCGCGAAGAGCGGCTGGCCGATGTGCCGACCGCGGCGTCGGTCATCGATATCACGTCGCTCACCGATCGCGGCGGCGCCACGGGCAGCGGCGAACTCCTCGCCGATCAGCCAAGCGTTCGCTTCAACAATCTGAACTCGTCCGTCACGTCGGAGATCTCGATCCGCGCTTCGTCGACCGCGCGTGCCACCAATGGCGACCCGAGCGTCGGGCTCTATCGCAACGGTGCCTATATCGCCGGCGGTCCGGTGGGCGGTCGCAACTTCACGCGGCTCGACCTGCTCGACATCGGCCGCGTCGAGGTTCTGCGCGGGACGCAGGGCGCGCTGTACGGCCGCAACGCGGTCGGCGGCGCGATCAATATCATCTCGGCCGAGCCCGAATTCGATCTCTCGGGCTGGGCGAGCGCGCGCTATGGCTTCGAGAACAACAGCTTCCAGACGCAGGGCGTGATCAATGTCCCGCTCGCCGATGGCCTGGCGATCCGCATCAGCGGCGATCTCGTCGAGCAGGACAAGGGCTTCTTCTACAATCCCGACAACGACGTCTATTTCGACCAGCAGAAGGGCCACGGACTGCGCGGCCAGATCCGGCTGAAGCGCGGGCCGGTCGACGCGATCATCACGGCCGAGACCCAGCGGCTGACCACGCCGACGATCCATTACCAGATATCCATTCCCGCGGGCACGCCAGGCTTTCCCGGCGGTTATACGCAGGATCGCTTTCGCTACCCCTGGAACACCGCGCCGCGCGCCAGCCAGGACGTGGACGGCCTTCAGGCGCTCGTCCGCGTGGATCTGGGCGGTGCCGACCTGACGTCGACAACCTCCTTTCGCAAGCGCACGTCCGAATATGATCTCGACAATGACGCGATCAGCCCCGCCGAGCTGGCGCGTGCGCGCGCCGCGGGGCAGATCGGCGCTCTCACGCCGCTCGATGCCAGCACCGCGTCCTACGTCGTCGACACGACCGACAATTTTTCGCAGGATATTCATGTCAGCGGGGCGAGCGATCGCTTCACATGGCTGGTCGGCGCCGAAATGCTGTTGCTCGACAGCGATTTCTCGGTGGCGACGACGCGCACGCCGACGCTCGCCAATCCGTCGCCGGGCAATATCGCGCCCGCGCGGCTGCATTTCGAAAGCTATGCGGCCTATGGCTCGCTCGGTTTCGACATCACCGACAGCCTCAACCTGACCGGCGAACTGCGCTATACCCGCGACAGCCGGAGCATCTCGGCGCGGCTTTACGATTTGGGGACTGGCCTGCCCACCGGCGGGCCATCGCGGATCATCGACGACAGCATCAACGCCGACAATCTCTCCTACAATGCGACCCTCTCGTACAAGCTCACGTCGAACATCCTCGCCTATGGCAAGGTCGGCAGCAGCTATCGGGCCGGCGGGTTCAACACGCGCCTCTCCGATCCGCGCGCGCCGAGTCCTGTGCAGGTGCTGTTCGGCAACGAAAACAGCACGTCTTACGAAGTCGGCATCAAGGGCAGTCCGATCCGCCGCGGCTATTTCGCAATCGCGGGCTATTACACCGAGCTTGAAGACCTGATCGCGCAGGTCGACGATGGCTGCGCGCTCACCAATCCGGCGTGCCCGATCGCCGCGGTCGCCTATCTAACCAACGCAGGCGATGCGAAAAGCTGGGGTATCGAGGCCGAATATAGCCAGGGCTTCGATCTCGGCGAAGGCAATGGCCGCCTCGCCTTGAGTGGCTCGCGGCAAGAGGGCAAGGTCAAGAGCGGCCGCTATGACGGGCTGGACCTTGCGCAGGTTCCCGACTGGCTCGCCTCGGCCAACCTCAATCTGCGCTACCCGGTCACCAAGGATGTCGCGCTGACCAGCAATGTCCTGATCAGTGGTCAATGGGGCGGCAAACAGGAGCTGACAGCGACCTCGGTCGACCTCGATGATTATGTCCTCGTCAATCTTCGGGTCGGCGTCGACTTCGGCAAGATCAGCGTCAGCGCGTTCGCGAACAACGTCTTCGACAAGGTTTATTTCGTCGCGCAGGCGCCGACGATCAACCGGTACAGCCAGCCTCGCGTCGTCGGCGTCGAAGGACGCATTTCTTTCTAGGTCGCGCTCCCGTCCGCGGCCTCCAGCCGCTGGTCGGGAAGGGTAGGAGGGCGCAATGCGGCATTTGGTGATGGCAGCACTGTTCGGTGCCGCGATGCTGACCGGATCGGTGTCTGTCGCGGCGGCGGAGACGGCCCCCGCGGCGACAATCGCGCAGGGGCGCCTTGCGGGCGCGCGCACGGGGGACGTCGAGCGCTTCCTTGATATTCCTTTCGCCGCCGCACCGGTCGGCGCTCTTCGCTGGCGGGCGCCGCAGGCACCGCCGCGCTGGCGGGGCGTCCGCGATGCCGCAAAACTCGGCCCGGCTTGTCCGCAGACGGTGCGCCCCGCACTTGTCGCGGGCGGGGTAGCCGAGCATCAGTCTGAGGATTGCCTCCAGCTGAACATCTGGCGCCCGGCGGGGGCGCGAAAGCTGCCAGTGATGGTCTGGATCCATGGCGGCGCCCATGTGGTCGGTTCGGGCACCTTCCCGGTTTTCGACGGCACCGCCTTCGCGCGGCAAGGCGTGATCCTGGTGACGATCAACTATCGGTTGGGCGCACTCGGCTATTTCGCGCATCCGGCGCTCAGCGCGGCCAAGCCGCGCAGCGAGGCGCTCGCCAATTACGGACTTATGGACCAACTGGCCGCCCTGCGGTGGGTGAAGAAAAACATCACGGCGTTCGGTGGCGATCCGCGCCAGGTCACCTTGTTCGGCGAATCCGCCGGGGCGATCGGAGTGACGACGATCCTTGCCCAGCCCGAAGCCAAAGGCCTGTTCGCCAAGGCGATCGTTCAGTCGGGCGTTGGTCTCCTCGATCCGCGCCCGCTTGGCGAGCAAGAAGCGCTAGGCGCGGCGTTGGCAGCGCGCGCAGGTGCGCCGCCTTCAGCATCGCTCGACGCGCTTCGCGCGCTGCCCGCCGCCGCGCTCGTTGCCGCTGGCGAGGTCCGGACGCCGGGCGCGATGACCGGCCCCATCCTCGACGGCGACCTGGTACGCGAAGCGCCTTGGCGCGTCTTTGCGCGTAGCGAGCCGATCGACGTTCCGCTCCTCGTCGGCGCGAACAGCAACGAGGCGAGCGTCATCCTTGCCATGGGCGTGCCGCCATCCGCCGCGCTCGCCTATCTAGGGCGCGACCAGGCGGCGGGCCGGGCCGCCTATGGCATGGGGCTGGCCGATGATGAACTGGCGCGCCAGGTGTTGGGCGACGCCTGGTTCGTCGCCCCGGCGCGCTGGCTCGCGGCCCGGACGGCGGGAGGGGCGCCTTCGTATCTCTATCATTTCGACTATGTCGCAGCGGCGCGGCGCGACCGCGCCAAGGGCGCCGCGCACGGGTCTGAAATCCCCTATCTGTTCGGGACGCTCGACTATTTCGCGTCGGTCGCCGGCGCCGTCGGTGACGAGGATCGCCGCTTCGGCGAAGGCATCGCCGCCTGCTGGGTTGGCTTCGCCAAGACGGGCGTTCCTGGCTGCGCACTCGTTCGCGACTGGCCGCGTTACGATGCGGCAAGCGACCGTCTCGCAAAATTTGCGCCCGAGTCTGGCGTCGTCGCCGGCTTTCGCAAGGCGCAGCTCGACCATCTGCTCAATGTTCACTTCGGGAACGGCCAGCCCAGGCCCTAGCCCGTCCGGCCGCGCTAGGCCCTCCGTTTCGACGATGTGCAACGAAGCTGGGAGAGAGAAAATGGCTGGAAGAACGAAATGGATGTGGCTTGCCGCTGGTGCGGCGATGGCTGGGGCTGCGGCCTTTGCGGCGCAGGGCGGGTTCGGGGGCAACGGCGGCGGCGAGGCGCGTCCCATGGTGCAGCTTCCGCCTGCGGCGCCCGCTGCTAAAGCGTCGACGTCGGCGGCATCGGCGCCCGCGGCCGCCAGCCTTTCGGCCACCGTCGGCGGTTATACCTATGACTGGACCGCGTTACAGTCGGCAATCGACGCTGATACCGAGGTCGATAACGGCTATTTCATCGTCGGGAATGCTTCGGATCCCGACTATCTCTTCGCTTACGAGAAGGGCAGCTTTGGTATCGATCGGGTGACCCCGCTTGCGTCGGCCTCCAAATGGTTCGCCGGCGCGCTGGGGATGCGCATGGTGCAGGCTGGCATCGCGACGCTCGACGATCCGATGCGGCCGCCGCTTGCCTTCTGGACCACGATCGGAACGAAGAAGGATGTCCAACTCAAGCATGCGCTGTCGATGACGTCGGGCTTCAATGCGAGCCCGCTCGTTGGCGGCTGTCAGCTGCTTCCGGCCATGACGCTCTACAATTGCGCGAAGAGCATCCACGATTTGCGCTATGATATTTTGCGCCCGGGCAACGCGCCCGGCGCGCAATATAGCTATGGACCGCACGGCCTTCAGGTCGCCGCTGCCTATCTGGAGGCAAAGGATATAAGCATCGCGCCCGGCACGTCACCGGCACGCCAGCGCAATTTTCACGAACTGTTCGCGCAGCATGTGACGACCCCGCTCGGGATGACGAGCACGACCTGGTATGACCCTGCGGGAAGCGCTCCCACCAACCCGTGGGTCGCGGGCGGCGCCTATTCGACGCCGCGCGACTATGCGAAACTTCTGCGTGCCTTCCTTGGCGGCAGCTTTATTACCGATATGACAAGCTTCACCCAGCAACGTACCGCAGGCTTGCCGCGCGTTTTCGTGCCGGCGAGCGCGGGCAATTGGGAATATGCGCTCGGCTCCTTTGTCGAATGCGACACGCCTTCGGCCTGCGCGACGTCCAAGATCAATTCCTCACCGGGTGCCTATGGTTGGACCGGCTGGATCGATCGCGAGACCGGCTATTACGCTTTGATCGCCACCGAAATATCGAGCGGAGGCGACCGGAAAGGCGTCGAGCTCGAACAGGTCATGCAGGATCTGATCGAGGATGCGATCGCGAATCGCACCCCGGCGCCCTGACCTGACCCAGCAGTCTAGTCACGCAGCACAGGAGAACTTGATCTCCATGCGCTGCGTGGCTGGCCTGTCGGACTAGGCAAAGTCGACGGCTCAAAGGCGAGCGGCCAAACCCGCGTGTGACCGGCAGGGAGCCGATTTGACTGAATGGCCGATGCGCGGCCGTCCGGTCGTGGGTTCGGCCTAGGGACACGTCGCCAAAAAGCGTGTCGCTGCCGCCACTGCCTCGGCTCCGAAAGCTGCTGGGCATGCATCTGGCCGCGCAGATTGGCTCGCCTCGGGCGGTTATCAGGCGACGTAGGCCCCTCTACCACTCGCCACCAAGGTTCCGTCTGCGGCTAGGATCCGGGTAGCCGCGACGCTTATCTGCCGCCCTAATTTCACCGGGCTGCCGATCGCGCGAAGCGGCCCCAGCTTGGCCGGTCGGTGAAAATCCACATGGAGGTCCGCCGTCGCCCGCGCAGCACCCCCCATCGCGATGATCGTATAGAGGCCGGTCAGATCGATCAAAGCCGATACGATGCCACCATGCGCCGCGCCGACCGTCGGATTTGAGATGATTTCGTCTCGCCAAGGCATGGAGATCACCAACTCGTTGGCGCCGACCTCAGCGATGCTGAGCCCGAGCCAGCGGTGAAAAGGGGCCAGCGCCAATAGGTCACGTAATTCCTCAAGCCCCGGGACGGCGGGGGCATTCATGATTTCATTTCCGCTTCATGGATGCCGAGCAAAAACTCTAGGATCGATTGCCCGAAAGCGTCGTTCTCGTCCCCCACCACCATATGAGTCGCATTCGCAATGTCGCTATACGCCATATGAGGGACAAGGCCCTGGAAATGCTTGACGGCTTCCAGCGAGACGAGATCGCTTGACCCGCCGCGGATCAGATGCACCGGCAAGGTCAAGCAGGCAGCGGCCGCGCTGAGCTCGGTGCGGCCATGGTCGCTGGAAACGCCGCCGCCCTGCTGCGTCACTCTTTCGATGAAGGCGGGGTCCCAGTGCCAATAGAAGCGTTCATCGTCCTTGCGGCGCAGATAGTGTGCTAGCCCGGCCGAAGCCTTCCGGCTGGGGCGATGGGGCAGATAGTCGGCAATGACCTGTGCGGCCTCTTCCACCGACGCAAAACCATCGCGCGCATGCGCCGCCATGAAACCGACCACGCGGGCGACGCCGCTCGGTTCCATCTGAGGTGTGACGTCGACCAGCGTCAGCGATCCGAAACTTCCCGGTGCGCATTTTCCCTCGGCGATGATCCCGGCCAGGCCACCAAGAGACGCGCCAATCAGCGCCGGTTTGCTCGCCGTCGCCGCAGCGATCTCGACGAGATCGGCCGCAAAATCGGAGATATCATAGGCTCCGTCGCTGGCCCATGCACTCTCGCCGTGCCCGCGCATATCGACTGCGATGGTCCGGAAACCATGGCTCGCGAGCCGGTGGGCTACCGCCCTCCATGCCCTTCGGGTCTGTCCGCCGCCGTGCGCGAGGATTACCGGTAATCCGAGTTCCGGGCCATCAACCGACGCTGCGATTTCATGGCCCGCTTTCCCGGCAAGCGTGATCGACTGATCAATCATTCCACGATCATACTATATCATATCTTACAGTAAAGGGTTTTCAGAATATGATGTTGGCTCTACAGTCCATGACGATGGTTGAACCTCGCAATACAAGCGGCATCTCTCCCGCGAAAAGTCTTCTGACGGCCTCAGACGAGTTTGTCTTTCTCATCGAGGAAGTGCCCCGCAAACTGCGTCGGAAGTTTGATGCCTCAACGGCGCGCTTCGGATTGACGCGAACCCAGTGGCGCGCGCTCGTCTATATCTATCGGACCCCGGGCATGACCCAAACCGACCTCTCCAAATGCCTCGAACTGGAGCGTGCCAGCGTTGGCCATGTTGTCGACCAGCTGGAAAGAATGGTGCTCGCGGAACGGCGCGCTGCCAAGGGCGACCGGCGCGTCTGGGAACTTCATCTTTTGCCCCGAGCGATCGAAATCCTGCCTCAGCTGCGCGCCGAAGCCGACATGATCTACGCGCGACTGCTCCATATGATTTCCCCAACTGAGATACGCGCGATGCGCTCATTGCTGACGAAAATGTCCGGCAATCTCGAAAGCGGATCGGAAGACATGCCTCCTCGATAGGAGCCGTGGAAGATTTGAAATGGCCGACGCCATTCATCGTCAGCAAGCCGATATCCCCAACTGGCACCGCTCGCGTCTGAGGCGGCGCGCCGCGGCCGTTCTGCCCCCGCTGCATCAGGTTGCCAGCACTGACGGCTAACTAATTGCGAATATCGCGGCACGGAGCCCTACCTGCCTCCCGCCGTGTTGCAGAATAGTCCGATCGAGCCGGCAATCGTTCGGCGGTGAGCGCCCTCCCGCGAGGCGGGCCGCTCTTGGCTTCGCGTGCCAGCGCCAATTGACCGACGAGCTATTTCGTGCAACGAGTTGTCTACCAAGAAACGAACCTCTGCGTGGAGACCGACATGGCTCAACCCGAGCGCTTCATGTGAGGGCGGATTGCCGGTGCTGTCCGCCGTCAGCACCAATGGCACAGATTTGAGGTTGTGATTTAAGGAGGATTTGGGCTTCGTCGTAGTGACGAAGGAACGAAGATGAAGCCCAAATCCTCCTTGAAAAAATCGGCGCCGAAGGCCCCAGCTGAGCGGTTGGTGAAGGACATACGGCGTGCGACGCGCCGGCACTTCTCTGCAGAGGACAAAATCAGGATCGTGCTGGAAGGCCTGCGCGGCGAGGACAGCATCGCCGAGCTGTGCTGCAAGGATGTCATCGCCCAGAGCTTGTATTACACGTGGTCGAAGGAGTTCATGGAGGCGGGCAAGCGGCGCTTGGCGGGCGACACCGCCCGTGCCGCGACCACCGGCGAGGTGCACGACCTGCGCCGCGAAGCCCGTGCCCTTAAGGAATGCGTGGCCAATCTGACGCTGGAAAACCGGTTGCTCAAAAAAAGCATGATCGCGGATAGGGCCGACGACGAATGAGGTAACCCGCATCCGAGAAGCTGGAGATCATTCGGATCGTCGAGCAGTCGCACCTGCCGGCCAAGCGCACGCTGGAGCAGTTGGGCATCCCGCGCCGGACCTTCTAACGCTGGTACGACCGCTACCTCGAGCGCGGGCCGGAGGCGCTGGAGGATCGGCCATCGGCCCCGAGGCGGGTGTGGAACCGCATCTGCGATGATATCCAGCAGCAGATCATCGACATGGCGTTGGATACAACCGACCTGTCACCCCGCGAGCTCGCGGTGCGCTTCACCGACGAGAAGCGCTACTTCGTGTCGGAAGCCACGGTTTACCGTATGTTGAAAGCCCATGACCTGATCGCCAGTCCGGCCTTCATCGTGATCAAGGCCGCCGACGGGTTCCACACCAAGACGACGCGGTCGAACGAGATGTGGCAGACCGACTTCACCTACTTCAAGATCATCGGCTGGGGCTTGGTGTACCTGTCGACCGTGCTCGACGACTTCTCCCGTTATGTCATCCTTTGGAAGCTGTGTACCACCATGCGGGCCGGGGATGTCACCGACACGCTGGAGCTGTCCCTCGAAGCTTCCGGATGCGCGTCGGCCAGGATGATCCACAAGCCGAAGCTGCCAATGGGCCCGGCCAGCATATTGCCCGCGCCCCTTAATTCGTCAGGGAAATGGGCGGCGAGGAATTGCCGCATTTCGGTGCGAAATGCGTCTTCGCTCGTCTAGACATCAGGTTCTAGCTGAGTTGGCACTGAAACCTCCGTTCAAAACTGAATTTGCGACGCCGCACGCGCACGACAGGGCTGCGCTCTGTCTGGTCAGTATTGCTGCTCGGGAACGTGCAAAATCAAACCTTCCACTCCTTCCACCATGGGTATCTGGCAGGCGAGGCGACTGTATTCGTTGGCACCTTCGGCAAATTGCAGAAGCTCTGCCTCCGCTGCCCCTTCGACCAGGCGACCAACCCTGTCGATCCAGGCCGGATCGACATGGACATGGCAGGTCGCACAGGCGCAGACACCGCCGCAATCGCCGTCGATGCCCGGTACATCATTGAAGAGCGCCGCCT
>VFQO010002217.1_pt1 | contig 12358 bp, 15 predicted proteins | sample 3512331 | NCBI WGS metagenome assembly VFQO01 (sample SAMN10412371, study PRJNA504923) | tailings metagenome | isolation source: Replicate 3 from Balatoc abandoned mine | place: Philippines: Itogon, Benguet | collected 2017-08-28
TCGCCGAGAAGAAGCCGGTGATCACCTGCGCGCCCCAGAAGCTCATCTGGCCCCAGGGAAGGACGTAGCCCATGAACGCGGTCGCCATCATCAGGAGGAAGATTACGACGCCGAGCAGCCACACCATTTCGCGCGGCGCCTTGTACGAACCGTAATATAGCCCGCGGAAGATGTGCAGATAGACGACGATGAAGAACATGCTGGCGCCGTTCATATGCGCGTAGCGGATGAACCAGCCCGCGTTCACGTCGCGCATCACATGCTCGACCGAATTGAACGCGACCCCGACGTTGGCGGCATAATGCATCGCCAATACAATACCGGTGATGATCTGGATCATCAGCGCGGCACCGGCAAGAACGCCGAAGTTCCAGAAATAGTTGAGGTTGCGCGGGACGGGATAGCCGGGGCCGGTGGCGTTATACACCAGGCGCGGAATCGGCAGTTTCTCGTCCATCCACTTCATCAGTGGATGCTTCGGCTCATAAGGCTTGGCCCAGGGAAAGCTCATCTTATCTCGCTCCTCAGCCGATGGTCACGACAGTGTCGCTGGTAAATTCATAAGGCGGCACCACCAGGTTGGACGGCGCCGGGCCTTTGCGGATGCGCGCCGCGGTGTCGTAATGCGACCCATGGCACGGGCAGAAGTAGCCGCCGAAATCGCCCTTGTTCTCGCCTTCGGCGGCGCCCAGCGGCACGCAGCCGAGATGGGTACAAACGCCCAAGGTGATCAGCCAGTTTTCCTTGCCCGGCTTGGTACGCTCGTCGATCGTCTGCGGATCGCGCAAGTCGCTGAGCGGCACGGCTTTCGCCTCGGCGATTTCCTTCGCGACCAGGTTGCGGACAAACACCGGCTGCTTGCGCCAGCTGGTCTTGATCGCCTGACCCGGCTGGATCGCCGAAATATCGATTTCCGTCGTCGACAGCGCCAGCACGTCGGCCGACGGGTTCATCTGGTTGACCAGCGGCAGCACCACCGCCACCGCACCAACCCCGGCAAAACTCACGGCGGCAATATTGATAAAGTCGCGGCGCCGCACGCCATCTTCGATGCCGGCATTGAGTTCGGATTCACTGGCCATTCGACTGCCCTTGCATGGGTGAACTGACAAAGTTCTCGGAAAATTGGCCACCTTACGGCGCGCGCACGAAAGGCGCACCCCGGCGGCCCCTCCGGGAATTGCGGGCCTGATAGCCGCACATCCGGGGCTTGCCAACAGGCAATTTCCCCTTCTCTCACCGCATCGTCGCATCATGGCAAAGCCCCTCGATTCCGCAGGGACGGGGCGCTATGGCAATGCGATGGAAATCGCCCTGTTTCAGCCGGATATTGCGGGCAACGTCGGCACGACGTTACGCACCGCCGCCTGTTTCGGCGTGCCCGCGCACATTATCGAGCCGTGCGGCTTTCCCTTTTCCGACAGCGCATTGAAACGGGCCGGGATGGACTATGCCGTGCGGGCCAATGTCCGCCGCCACGCCGATTGGAACGGCTTTCGTGATTGGAACGCCGACGCCGGGCAGCGGCTGGTGTTGCTGACCACCGCGGGGGCGACGCCCCTGCCCGACTTCGCATTTTCGCAGGACGACGTGCTGCTGCTCGGCGCCGCGTCCACCGGCGTACCGCCTTATGTCCATGACTCGGCCGCCGCGCGGGTCGCAATTCCGATGCAGGCGGGTTTTCGCTCCTTGAATGTCGCGGTTGCGGCTGGCATCGCGCTCGCCGAAGCGCTCAGGCAAACGAAAGGCTTTCCGGCATGATCTCGCTCGATCCGCAGCAACAGGCCGCACGCGGCTGGTTCGAATCGCTCCGCGACCGGATTTGCGCCGAATTCGAGGCGATCGAGGCCGAAGCGGGCAGCGACGCCCGCTTTGCCTACACGCCGTGGGACCGCGAGGCCGAGGGTCTGGCCCCAGGCGACGGCGGCGGCGGTGTCCGCGGCGTGATGACCGGCAAGGTGTTCGAAAAGGTCGGGGTCAATGTCTCGACCGTCGGCGGCCAGTTTGCCCCCGATTTCGCAGCGTCGATCCACGGGGCGGGCGAAGACCCCAGCTTTTTCGCGACCGGGATCAGCCTGGTGGCGCATATGGCGAACCCGCATGTCCCCGCCGTCCATATGAACACGCGGTTCCTGGTCACGACCAAACGCTGGTTTGGCGGCGGCGCCGACCTCAACCCGCCGATCCCTTATCAGCAAGATACCGACGCCTTTCACGCCCGCCTGCGCGCCGCCTGCACGCCGTTCGGCCCGGATGTCTATGAACGCTATGCCAAATGGGCCGAGGATTATTTCTATATCCCCCACCGCGGCGTCCACCGCGGCGTTGGCGGCATTTTTTACGATCATCTCGAATGCGGCGACGATGCCGAGTTCGATCGCAATTTCCAGCTGACCCAGGCGGTCGGCGATGCTTTCCTCGACGTCTTTCCGCAAATCGTGCGGCGGCGGATGAACCAGCCCTTCACCGATGCCGATCGCGAAGAACAGCTGATTTGGCGCGGTCGCTACGCCGAATTCAACCTGGTCTATGACCGCGGAACATTGTTCGGGCTCAAGACCGGCGGCAACATCGATGCGATCCTGATGAGCCTGCCGCCGCTCGCCAAATGGAGCTGAAATAGCAAAAGGGCGCCCCGTTTCCGGAGCGCCCTGTCGTCTATTGGATCGTCGCGGCCTTAGGTGAAGACTTGGCTCACATCGTCTTGACCCAGGGCGCGATAGATGCCCGCGGGAATGGCAACGGTGAAATAGGCCATCGGGATGCTGATCAGCACGGTCATCAGGATTACGGTGCCAAAGCCCGGGATACCGCCGCCCAACACCATCGACTGGAACGCCGAGCCGACAATCAGCGCCAGGATGATCGCGATGACCAGGATCACTGCGCCGATGAGCAGGAAATAACCCGCGATCCGCCATTGCCCCTCGGACGTCATTGCCCAGCTGCGCTTTACCGCCTCGAACGGCAGATATTCATCGCGGTCGGCCATCGACGGCGCCGTGCAGCACAGCCGCGCTGCCAGCCACAGCATCAGCAAAGCGATCGCGACCATGAACAGGATACCAAGCCCGCCCACGCCGGCGCCACCCATCATCGGTCCCATCGAACCCAGCGCGTAAGAACCGAACACGGCCAGCAACAGAAAGAGGATTGTCAGAAAGCCGAACAGCGCCGGATACATGATCACGAAGCACAGCAGCAGCAGCAGGATGAACGGCAACGCCACCCATGGCGAAATCGCATAAGCGAGCAGACCCGCAACGATCAACGTCCCGATCAAGAGCCCGACGAGCACCAGCGCCGCGATCACGCCATAGCGCAGGCCGCCCACGAGATCGTCGCCATTCGATCCGAGGCCCAGTCGCCAGGAGGCGAAATAGCTGCCGAACTGCAAAACATAGTAAAGCAGCGACACGACCAGGATGCCCACACCCGTGCCGACGATCAGCGACGGATCGGCCATCATTGCGGGATTGAGCGCGTTCGCCATCGGGTTGCCGACGATGACCCATTGCAGAATCAGCGGGATGAGGATGCCGATCCCGATCAGTGCGATTGCGTGGTTGGCGGCTTGACCGCTGAAAAAGCCGGTCCCGCTGGACCAGGCCTGACCGATACTGAACCGATTCATTTCGTTTCTCCCCCTATCGAAACCAACGACTTCCCCTCAAACGATCCGCCTATCGAAATGTCTCCTGCGCCCCTGCCATCGACAATTGGCGATAGACGGCGCCGGTAATTGCCAGCGATACCAGCGCGCCGATCGCACCGACGATCGCCTCGATCAGCCCGACGACCATCCGGCCAGCCCCGTCGCCACTTCCCGCGACAATGCCGATCACCCCGCCGATAATCAGCGCCGCGATCATGAACACCACGATGACCAGAAACATGAACAGGAAAATGCGCCAGCCGTTGCCCTTCGTTACCGCCAGACTGTTCTGTACCGCAGTCAGCGGGTTGTAGACCGTCTGATCGGCGATGATCGGCGATATGACCGCAAAGCGCCCCCAGAAATAGGCCGCCAGACCAGCAAACAGGATCAGCCCCACGACCAGCAACAACGCACCGCCGACGCCGCCCAAAGCGACACCGGGGACGAACAAGATCATCGCCGCCAGGGCGAGCAGGACGACCAGCAACAGCTGCACCGCGATCATTGTCGGCACCATTTTCAGCGCAAAGATCAGCGCGTCGCCGACGCTCGTGCCGGTCCGCGACAACCACAGCCGCAGGATACCGACGCCGCCCACCGCGGCAATCACGCCGATCAATAGCTGATAAGGCAACATTTCGCGCCCCATCTGCTGGAACGCCGCCATGATCTGGTCCACCGACGCGCCCGCTGCGGGCTCGATCGGGGTTGGGCCGAACCAGCTCAGCGCCAGATTGGGCAGAAACAGGAACACCGCGGCGATCGTTCCGGTCAGGGGCAGATGCGAGCGCAACAGGACCATAGAGTCGTCCCATGCCGCGCCCATGTCGAATTTTACCATTGATACCCCATCATTTTTTAAGCCCCGGTTGGAAAGAAGGTGACGCTCTTCGGCTCCGATGTCCAGCCCCGTTGCTCGGGCGGGCTTCGTCCCCCTTGCACGCGACGCCTCGGCAAGGCAGGAAGCCGGCGCGATGCCCAGCCTGCCGACCCCCGAATGGATCCTGTCCCCCGGCCTGACCGACTATGCCGCGGCGCTTGCCGACATGGATGCCCGCGCCGCCGCGATCCATGCTGGCACGGGTCGCGAACGGATCCGGCTGCTCGAACATCCGCCGCTCTATACCGCTGGAACCAGCGCCGACCCCGCTGAACTCCTCGACCCGCGCTTCCCGGTCTATGACGCGGGCCGCGGCGGACGTTATACTTATCATGGTCCCGGGCAGCGGATCGGTTATGTTCAGCTCGATCTGTCGCGGCGCGGCCGCGATGTGCGTGCCTATGTGTCCGCGCTCGAAGGGTGGGTGATCGATGCGCTCGCGCTGCTCGGCGTCGAGGCGCGCCGCGCCGAGGGTCGTATCGGGATCTGGACCGACGATCAGAATGGCCGCGAGGCCAAGGTCGGCGCGATCGGGGTGCGGGTCAAACGCTGGGTCACGCTGCACGGCTTTTCGCTCAACGTCGCGCCCGATTTGGCGCATTTTGGCGGTATCGTCCCATGCGGCATTGCCGAATTTCCAGTCACCAGCCTCGCGGCGCTGGGTAAACCCGCGTCGTTCGCCGATGTCGATGCCGCGCTCGCCAGCACCCTCGCTGCCTTTCTCGACAAGCTCCAGCCGAGCGATTAGGAATACGCCATGATCCGCACGATGTCCGCTTCCCTTCTGCTCCTTGCCCTCGCCGCCTGCGGCAGCGGCGACCCGGCGGGCAATACGACCACCAAGCTCGACGCGGTCGAGGTGCAGCCGGGATCGGTCAGCGATTCGATGATCATCCTCGACAACGCGAGCGTCGACGGGACCGCGGTCGACAACAGCGTTCCCGACGATGGCACCAACAAGGAAGCGGCGAAGACCGACGAGGGCGGCGCCGAGGACAATACCGCCGACGCCGGAGAGCCGGATGACGCCGATGCCGTCCCCGTCCCCGCCGCGAAAAAGGCGATCACCCCCGACAGTACGGCGAAGAAGGGCGACTGAAGCCTAACGCAGTCCTAGGCTTTTGTGGGTCTGGAGCGAGAGCCGCCAGCGCGGGTCAGCCATGACCAGATCGATGCATTGCTGCACATTCGCCGCCGCGTTCGGATCGTCGAGCGGCTGGATCAGCCGGTGCGTAAAATCCAGGGCGGCGAGCGAGGAAACATCGCTGCCCGGTTGCGGCCACACCAGTTTCAGTTCGTCGCCGCTCGTCTGCACCAGATCGCTGCCGGCCTTGGGGCTGACGCAGATCCAGTCGATGCTGCGCGGCACCGCGAACGTCCCATTCGTCTCGATCGCAATCGTGAAGCCTTGCGCGTGGAGCGCGTCGATCAGCGGTGCATCGACCTGCAACATCGGTTCGCCACCGGTCAGCACGACATAGCGGTCACCTCCGCCCTGCCCCCAGCATTCGGCAATCACCGTCGCAAGCGCCGCGGCATCCGCATATTTGCCGCCCAGCGTCCCGTCTGTACCGACAAAATCGGTGTCGCAGAATTTGCAGATTGCCTTGGCGCGGTCCCGTTCGCGCCCCGTCCATAAATTGCACCCCGCAAAACGGCAGAACACCGCGCGGCGCCCCGCCTGCGCGCCTTCGCCTTGCAGGGTCAGGAAAATCTCTTTGACCGCGTAAGTCACGGTTTAGGCGCCGACGGCATAGCGCGTCGGGTCGGCGAGTCCCGCGTCTTTAAAGCCCTTGCTGCGTAGGCGGCAGCTGTCGCAATAACCGCAATGCAGCCCTCCGGGCGTTGGGTCATAACATGACCAGCTCATCCCCGCATCCATGCCCAGCCGCGCCGCTTCGGCGGCGATGTCGGCTTTGGTCATATGTTGCAGCGGCGCGTGGATGCGAAAATCGACGCCCTGATCGCCGTCGCGCGTTGCGAGGCGTGCCAGATCCTCGAACCCGGCGATGAAATCGGGACGGCAGTCGGGATAGCCCGAATAGTCGAGCGCATTGACCCCGATGACGATGTCTTGCGCCCGCCGCGCTTCGGCGAGCCCCAAGGTGAGCGACAGGAAAATCAGATTGCGCGCCGGGACATAGGTCACGGGCACGTCGGTACCGACGCCATCCTTTGGCACATCGATGTCTGCGGTCAGCGCCGAACCGCCAAAGCGGCGCAGGTCGAGCGGCAGGACGATATGCTCCGCCGCGCCGACAGTGGCGGCGATCCGCGCCGCGGACTCCAGTTCGACGCGGTGGCGCTGGTTATAGTCGATCGTCAGCGCGACGATGCGCGCCCCGGCCTCGCGCGCGAGCCCTGCGCACACCATCGAGTCGAGGCCGCCCGACAACAGGACGATCAGGGTCTTTCCAGCGAGGTCTTGCATCGGCGCCCGATACGCCCGTGCGGCGGGGGGTGCAAGTGCTGCGGCGCACCAAAGAAATGGGCCGCGCAACGATCGTCACACGGCCCAGTGCGGCATGAAGCCGTTAGGGAGAAGGACACACATCGGTGTGCCGCCCCTCCCGATTAGCGCAGGATGGTTAACAACCGGTTAGCACGGCCCACGGTTTCAGCACGGCCCGGCGCGGCGCGCTTCGATCGCCTGCGAGAACGGCTTGCCGTCCGCGATGCCCTGGGTATCGATCTGGACCAGCCGGTTCGTTTCGCTGCGGATGCTGGTCCGGCCATGTCCGGCTCCCGGGCAGGTGTAGTGCACCGTCACCGATTTGGGTGTGTCCTCGATAATGTAGCGCGAACAATTGGCCCGCGGATGCTGGATCTGGATCATCCGCCGCGCGTCGCCAACGCAAAATGTCTGCAATACCGCGTCGCTGCCGCGCTCGCGCAGCTGCCAGCTGCCCTTTTCCAATCGGTCGAGCATCGCCAGCGACGGCGCCTGTGCGGGGACCGCCGTCGCCGCTGCCAGCGCGGACGCAGCAAGAGAGCATCGTAGAATGGGAGCAAAGATCGCCATTTTCACCTATCCATCGGATGCCCATCTGCGGGCGGGAATGCGACCCCGTTTCGATGGAGATAACAATCCTGAAGCCGTTTTTCAACCGCTTGCCGCTGGATCGGACCGTTTCGTCGTCACTCGGGCGCCGAAATCTCGCCCAGCGGGATCGGGAAAATGCGCGAGCAAAACGCGCAGTCCACAACGATCTGCCCGCTTTCGTCGGCCATATTCTGCCGCTCGGCTTCGGGAAATTGCGCTAGCACACCAGCGAAATAGTCGGTGCTGCATCGGCACCCGCGCGACACAGCGACGCTTGGCTCGACCCGCACTTCGTCCTCGTGGAACAGCCGCCACGCCAGCGTTTCCAACGAATGCGCCGGGTCGGTCAGTTCCTCGTCCTTCAGCGTCGCGGCGATCGTCCGCGCATGCTCCCATTCGGGGTTGTCGTGGCGGACGTGCAGGCGATCGCGGCCAACCTCGCCCTCGGGCAGATGCTGCAACAGCAACCCGCCCGCGACACATCCCGCCTCATGGTCATGCCGCGCTGCCAGTCGGATCAGGCTCGAAATCTGTTCGGACTGCTCGAAATAATGTTCGGCCGCCTCGCCGATCGACGCGCCTTCGAGTGGAACGATCCCCTGATAGCGTTCGGCGGTCGTCGCCTGGTCGAAGGTGATCGCAAGGAAGCCTTCACCGAACAGCGCGAACAGCGTCGGATCGGGACCAACCGCGACCAGCCGCTCGGCATCGAATTTCAGGTAACCGCGCAGCTCGCCGCCGCGATAATCGCAGACGAGCAGCTCGATCGGGCCGCCGCCGGTCTGCGCCTGCAACGTCATCTGGCCGCCGTCTGCCTTGAGCGTTGAGCCGAGCAGGACCGTCAGCACCAGGGCTTCGGCGAGCAGTTTTTCGGCCACGGGCGGATAGCTGTGCGCCGCCATAATCGTATTGAGCACGGGACCCAGTCGCACAAACCGCCCGCGCACATGGCGCGCCGCGATGGTGAAGACCAGGGGTTGGTCGAACCAGGTTTCGATGATCTCGTCGCTCACAATGTCAAACTCACAGCTTGCCCAGCGCCCACAGCAGCACAGATTTCTGGGCGTGGACGCGGTTTTCGGCTTCATCCCACACCCGCGACTGCGGCCCGTCGATCACCGCATCCACCACCTCGTCGCCGCGATGCGCGGGCAGGCAGTGGAGGAAGATCGCGTCGCCCTTGGCGCCCGCCATCAATCGTTCATCGACTTGGAACGGCGCCATCGCCGCGACCTTGTTATGCGCATGATCCTGCCCCATCGACACCCAGGTATCGGTGACGACCAGATCGGCGCCCGCGACCGCCTCGCGCGCATCGGCCACAATGTCGATGCGCGCGCCCTTGGCGCGCGCCGCCTCGACAAAGCTGGCGTCGGGTTCATAGCCCTGCGGACAACCGGCGCGAACGTGGAACCCGAACAGCCCCGCGGCCTCGATCAACGACGACAGCACGTTATTGCCGTCGCCAAGCCAAGCGAGTTCCAGCCCAGGCAGCGCCTTGCCCTGTTCGACGATCGTCAGCAGGTCGGCGACGATCTGGCAGGGGTGCGACAGGTCGGTCAGCCCGTTGATCACCGGGACGCTGGCATAGTCTGCCAGCTCCTCGATCTTGGCATGATCGTCGGTGCGGATCATGATTGCATCGGCATAGCGCGACAGCACCCGCGCCGTGTCGGCGATCGTCTCGCCGCGGCCAAGCTGGGTCGTCCCCGCGTCGAGGATCATCGGCACCCCGCCCAGCTGGCGGATCGCAATGTCGAACGACGCGCGCGTGCGCGTCGAGTTCTTTTCGAACACCATCGCCAGCACATGATCGGCGAGCGGCGCGTCGGCGTCGGGTTTTGCCTTCGGCCAACCGACACGCGCCGCCTTGCGATCGATCGCATCGGCGATCATCGCCGCGACGGCGTCGCCGCCCGCGTCGGACAGGTTCAGGAAATTGGGCATAACGTCCTCCGTTCTACGGGAACGGAAACCATCAGGATTCGGGCGGCGTATAGCTCGCCGCGCCTGCCGACAATTTCTCGATGCACTCGTCGATATGGCTTTGTTCGATATTGAGCGGCGGCAGGACGCGGATCACATTGTCGCCCGCGGCCACCGTCAGCAGCCCGTGATTGTCGCGCAGATGCGCCACGAAGGCGCGGCTGTCGCTCTTCATCTTGACGCCCAGCATCAACCCCATCCCGCGCACGCTTTCGAACAGATGGTCGTGGTTGGGGATCAACTGCTCCAGCGCTCCACGCAAGCGTTCGCCCGTCGCCTTGACCTGATCGAGAAAGCCGTCTTCCAGCACGACGTCGAGCACCGCCTGCCCGGCGGCGCAGGCCAGCGGGTTGCCGCCATAGGTCGACCCATGGGTGCCGATGACCATGCCGCGCGCGGCCTTTTCGGTCGCGAGGCACGCGCCCATCGGGAAACCGCCGCCGATGCCCTTGGCGCTCGCCATGATGTCGGGAGTGACGCCGAATTCCTGATAGGCGTAGAGCGAGCCGGTGCGTGCGACGCCGCACTGGACTTCGTCGAACACCAGCATCAGGTCGCGTTCGTTGCAGATGTCGCGTAGCCCCTGCAGGAACGGCTGGGAGGCCGGGCGGATGCCGCCCTCGCCCTGGATCGGTTCGATCAGAAACCCCGCCGTATTGTCATCGACCAGATCGAGCGCGGCGTTGAGATCGTCGAACGGCGCATAGGCGAAACCGGGCAGCAGCGGATCGAAACCCTTGCGCAGCTTTTCCTGATTGGTCGCCGAGATCGTCCCCAGCGTGCGGCCGTGAAACGCATTGTTGAAGGTGATGAGCGTATGCTTGTGCGCATTGCCCGCGCTCGAATGATAGGCGCGCGCGGTCTTGATCGCGCATTCGACCGCCTCGGCGCCCGAATTGGTCAGGAACACGGTGTCGGCAAAGGTGTTGTCGACGAGGCGCTGGGCATAAGCTTCGCCCTGCGGGCTGCCGTACAGGTTCGACACGTGCATCAGGGTCGCCGCCTGATCCTGGATCGCCTGGGTCAAGTGCGGATGGCCATGACCGAGCAGGTTGACCGCGATACCGCTGGCAAAGTCCAGATAGCGCTCGCCGCGCTCGCCGATCAGATAGGCCCCCTCGCCGCGCACCGGACGCACCCCGCACCGGGGGTAAACGGGCATCAGCGGCGTGATCGACATGGCAGGCACCTTTCAGGCAAAAGTAAAAAGGCGACCCCGCTGGGCCGCCCTTGGTCGGGCCGACCCTATACTGCCGCAGCGCAAGGTGCGTCAACACGGGGCGCGGGCAGCGTGCAACCATGGCCCGCCGCTTGCGTTCGCCGGTCATGAAATCGCAGCTATGGCCTCTTCTTTTCGTCATTCCGGCGCTTACCGCCTGCGACAATCTGCCGCGCGATGCGTCCGGCAGCACCGACCGCATCGCACGCAGCGGTGAAATGCGGATCGTGGTGATGCCCGGCACCCCCGACGCCGCGCCCGCGCTTGCCTTGGTCGGCGACTATGCCCGACGCCATGAAGCGCGGCTGGTCCGCGTCGCGGCGCACGGCGACCACGCCCTGCACTGGCTGGAAGAAGGCAAGGTCGATGCGGTCATCGGCCATTTCGCCAAGGCATCGCCGTGGCAAACCGAGGTCGCCTTGTCGAAACCCGTCGGACGCAGCGAACCCGATGACAGCAAACAGCCGATATTGCGCCTCGCCCGCCGCAATGGCGAAAACGCGCTGATCCTCGCCACCGATCGCGCGATTGCGGAGGACGCAAAATGAGCCTGCACGGGGGCATCCCAGCCGCAATCGCCGACGACGTTCGCCGCGGCGAGCGGCTCGAATGGTGGACGCTGGGCTGGATGACGAGCGTCGTCGTCATCATGTGGCTGGTGATGGGCAGCAGCCAGGCGATGAAGGCGGCGGTTATCGAGGATCTGCTCAGCCTGATCCCCGCTATCGTGTTCCTGCTGTCGGCCCATTGGGAGCGCAAGCAACCCAATCGGCGCTTTCCCTTCGGTTATCGCCGCGCCAACAGCCTGGCCTTTCTGGTCGCCGCCACCGCGCTGCTCTCGGTCGGCGCTTTCCTTGCCTATGAGAGCGTCACGACGCTGGTGCGCCAGGAACACCCGACCGTCGGCGGCACCACCCTGTTCGGCCATACGATCTGGCTCGGCTGTCTGATGATCGCGGCGCTCGCCTATTCGATCGTGCCCCCGATGATCCTTGGCCATTTGAAGCAGCCGATCGCGACGCGGATCCGCGACAAGGTGCTGCACACCGACGCACTGATGCAAAAGGCCGATTGGCAGACCGGGCTGGCCGGTATCGCCGGGATTATCGGGATCGGATTTGGCCTGTGGTGGGCCGATGCTGCGGCGGCGCTGTTCATTGCGCTGTCGATCATCAAGGATGCGGTCGGCGCGCTGGAAAAGGCGGTTGCCGAACTGCTGGACGGGACGCCGCGTGCGCTGGATTCGAATGACCTGTCAGAGGATGCCGAACAGCTGACCGCGGCGCTGAAAAAGCAGTTCGGCGACGTCGAGGTGCGGCTTCGTGAAACGGGCCGCTATATCGCCGCCGAAGTCGACTGTGCGCCGCCGCGTTCGATCCCGACCGCCGAGGCGTTGATGGGCGACGAACTGGCCTGGCGTCTAGCGAGCCTGACGTTCCGGCCCACTGCCGCAGATCCGCCGGTCAATTAATCCGTCATCCCGGCGAAGGCCGGCATCTCACCGGCGCGAGATAACTCTAGGTCACCGACTCATTATGCCGCAACCAAATCCTGATTGAAGCAAGTTGGACA
>VFQO010002219.1_pt1 | contig 12344 bp, 14 predicted proteins | sample 3512331 | NCBI WGS metagenome assembly VFQO01 (sample SAMN10412371, study PRJNA504923) | tailings metagenome | isolation source: Replicate 3 from Balatoc abandoned mine | place: Philippines: Itogon, Benguet | collected 2017-08-28
CCGCAGCCTCGACGCCGGCACCCCCAGCCTCCGCAGCGCCGCGTATTTGAGCAGCGCGTAGTCCTCGCAGTCCCCCCGCCCGCTCTCGAGCGCCTCCCTCGGCGTCGCCCACCGATCCCGCGCTCCCCACTGCTCGCTGTCGAGCGCGTAAGAGAGCCTCCCGTTCCCCCACCGGCTCACCGCCTCCACCGCCTCGCGCTCCTCCGCCCCCTCCAGGCTCCTCGCCAAGCTCTCGATCTCCTCGAGCCCCGCCGAGCGCGCCGGCGCGCTCCCCAGCGCCGAGAGCCCCAGCGCCATCCCCAGCGCCATCCCCGGCCAACCCGAACGCCTCCCCGCCCTTTCGCGCATTCTCCGCTCCGATTCCTTGACCATTCGCCCGCGCGAACCTATCCTTCCCCGCTTTCCCCGTCCAGATCATACCGAATCATGCTCGAATCCATCACCGAACGCGTCAGCGCCATCGCCAAAAAGCTCTCCGGCAACGCCCGGATCACCGAAGAGAATATCGCCGAGGCCGCCCGCGACCTGCGCCTGGCCCTGCTCGAGGCCGACGTCGCCCTCCCCGTCGCCAAATCCCTCGTCGAGCGCGTGCGCGCCCGCGCGCTCGGCTCCGACGTCCTCTCCAGCCTCACCCCCGCCCAGGCCTTCATCGGCGTCGCCCGCGACGAGATCGCCGCCGAGCTCGGCTCCGAGGCCGCCGCGCTCGACCTCGCCGCCGCGCCCCCGGTCGTCCTCCTGCTCGTGGGCCTGCAAGGCGCCGGCAAGACCACCACCGCCGCCAAGCTCGCGCGCCATCTGCGCCTCGCCTGCGGCAAGAAGAAAGTCCTCCTCGCCAGCCTCGACGTCTACCGCCCCGCGGCCATGCGCCAGCTCGAGATCGCCGCCGCCTCCGCCGGCGCCGATTTCCTCGGCGCCCGCGAGGGCTCCGATCCGCGCGAGATCGCCCGCGAGGCCCTCTCCAAAGCCAAGGTCGGATTCTACGACGCCCTCGTGCTCGACACCGCCGGGCGCCTGGCCGCCGACGAGGCCCTCATGGCCGAGATCCGCGACCTGCACGCCCTCGCCGCTCCCCGCGAGACCCTGCTCGTGCTCGACGCCATGCAGGGCCAGGACGCCCTCTCCTCCGCCTCCGCCTTCTCCTCCGCCGTCCCCCTCACCGGCCTCATCCTCACCAAGGCCGACGGCGACGCCCGCGGCGGCGCCATCCTCTCGGCGCGCGCCGCCACCGGCGCCCCCATCAAATTCCTGGGCGTCTCCGAGAAGCCCGACGGCCTCGAGCCCTTCCACCCCGACCGCATCGCCAGCCGCATCCTCGGCATGGGCGACATCCTCACCCTCGTCGAGCAGGCCAAGGCCGCCGAGGACGCCAAAGACCGCGCCCGCCTCGAATCCAAGCTCGCGCGCGGCTCGGACTTCGACCTGGAGGACTTCCTCGCCCAGCTGCGCCAGATGCGCCGCATGGGCGGCATCGCCTCCTTCCTCGACAAGCTCCCCGCCGGCGCCCGCGCCATGGCCTCCGCCGCCCCGGGCCTGCTCGGCGACAAGCCCATCGCCCGCATGGAGGCCATCATCCTCTCCATGACCCCCAAGGAGCGCTCCGACCCCTCCCTGCTCAAGGCCACCCGCAAGCAGCGCGTCGCCCTCGGCGCGGGCGTGCCCGTCTCGGAAGTCAACACCCTCCTGCGCCAATACGAGATGGCCGCCGGCCTCATGAAGGCCGCTCGCGGCGGCCAGATCGGCGCCCTCCTGGGCGCCCCCATCCGCCGCAAATCCAAGCCCAAAGGCAAAGGCAAGAGCCGCCGATAGCCGCCCCGCTCCGCCGGATTCCCCAACGCGGCCCCGCGAGGGGCCGCTTCTTCGCCCCTAGAGCGCCTTGGGCCGCTTCGCGCCCCCCGCCCCCCCCGCCGCGCGATCCATCCGCTCCGCCTCCTCGGCCGAGCGCGCGGCCCCGGCGAGCTTGTCGAGCGCCAGGCGCAGCGAAGACCCCGCCGCCGAGCGCCCCCTCACCTCCAGAATCGCCTCCGGCGCCGACTTCCCCCGCGCCATCGCCCGCGCCACCCGCCCCCCCCCGATATTTCCCGGCCCCCCCCCCTCCCGATCCCCCGACCCGACCCCGTCCACCGCCTCGCGCGCCGCCTCCAGCCAGCCCCGCTCCGCCGCCGAGAGCGCCTCGCCGAGCCGGAATTCCCGCCCCCCCTCCGGCCACGGCGCCTGCGAATCCAGCGCCGCGTCCAGGAAATCGATCCCCTCCATCCCCGAATCCAGCAGCGCGTCCTCCAGGCATTTCCCCGGCCTCGGCTTGATCGCCCCCCCCAGCGCGATCTCGAGCGCCTCCTGGGGCCCCAGCCAGCGATCCGTCGCCCTCGGCCTCTCCCCGTCGAGCGCCCGCTGCAGATCCCTCGACCCCTCGCTTCCGGGCAGCCCCCAGTCCCACAGGCTCGCCCGCAGCGCGATTCCGCCGGCGAGCTTCGCGATCATGGGCGCGCAGACGAACTCCTCCGGCGCCCTCGCGCACGCCAAATCCCACTCCCCCGGCCCGTCGCCCCGGCGCGCGCCCAACAGCGCCATCTCCCTCCACCCCGGCGCCTCCTGGCTCTCGTCATCCCAGATCCACACCGTCGGCCCGCTCCAGCCCTTCGCCCTGCGCGCCCGATCGAGCGCCCCCGCCGCCAGCCGCTCGGCCAGCTCCTCCGACGGCCGCCGGCTCCGCCGCGCCCGATCCCCGGCGACCCACTCCCAAACCTTCACCGCCCCGCCGCCGATCCCCTCGCTCAGCGCCGCGCGCAGCTCCGCCTCGCGCCCCTCCGCCGCCAGCGCCGCGATCCGCGGCGCCTCGCTCTTGCCCGCGAATCCCGCCGCCTCCCGGCGCCGCTCCCCCTCCCGCCAGACCGATCGCATCCTCGCCTCCCCTAGCGCTTGGCTTTCGCCTTCGCCTTGGGCTTGCCCGATCCTTCCCCCTCGGGCTTGCCCGTCCGGAAATCCGGCAGCGCCCTCGCGCGCTCCTTCGCGCGCTCGATCGCCGCCCCCCACCCCTCCAGCGCCGCCAGGATCGCCTCCCGATGCTCCGGGCGCACCGCGCCCCCGGGGATCGCGCGCTCGCCGATGAGCTGATCGAGCGCCTGCTCGGCCGGGATGTCCCGCTGCGCCACGTAGTCGTCCGCGTCGTCCGCCAGCAGCCCCACGAACAGCACCGGATTGCCCTCCAGATCCGCGTCCAGCCGCGCCACCGCCTCCAGCCCGCGCTCGACCTTCCCCCGCGCCGAGAGGCTCTCCCCGTGCATCGAGGCGAGCCGGATCATCTCCGGAACCTTCCCCTCCCCCTTCGCTCCGCCCTTTTCCTTCGCCATGCCCTTCTCCTCGCCGCCTCCGAGCCCGGGCCCTCCCGCGCTCCTGATCGCATTCTAGCGCCGAAGCGCGCGCCGCCGCCACGCTTTTCCCCTCCGCAAGAAACCCTTTGGCTTTCTCCCGCGCCCTGCTATAATTGTCCCATCAAGAGGGCGCCGCCCTCGCGAGCCCCCAAAACCACAGGAGAGAGTCCATGAGCCGCAAACCCACCGCCACCGACCTGTTCGACCCCGCCATCCTCCGCGCCAAAGAAGAGGCCAAGCTCGCCATCACCATGGCCGAGGACGCCCTCGTCGCCAACGGCGCCGAGAAGATCGCCTCCTGGGTCTTCGAGATGACTCCGGAAGCCACCCTCGAGTCGCTCAAGCGCTTCGTCAACCCCCTCGCCTACGGCAAAGCCTTCGGCGACGGCCAGGTCTTCGCCGCCATCCCCGACACCCGCGTCACCGAAGTCTCCTTCTTCAAATTCGAGGACGGATCCGGCATCCAGATCGCCAAGCACGACGAGCCCTCGGAAGCCATGAAGATCATGCTCGGCAAGCTCTCCATGCCCGACCTCGACCTCATGCCCAAAATGCCCAAGCCCAAGGAGAAGAAGGCCGAGGTCAAGGAAGGCAAGCTCACCATCAACGGCTCCGAGCTGACCCTCCACATCGCCGAGCCGGCCGCCCCGCGCGACCAGGCCGCCGTCGCCGTCCGCCACGTCCCGCAGGAGGCCCTCGGCGGCCTCACCTGCGTGCCTCCCCACAACCCCGTCGCCATGAAGGCCTTCCTCACCGACGTCTGGACCGCCCAGCAGCAGGCCGTTCCCATGCATGACGCCTCCCACATGGCCATGGCCGCCATCATGGCCGCCACCAGCCAGGCCCACCCCAGCGACGACGCCTGGCCCGAGGGCATCAAGGTCAAGGACGCCGCCACGGGCGAATATTTCTCCAGCCCGCGCAAGGCGATGATGGTCTTCGACGCCGCCGTCTCCGGCGAGAAGGCCCCTGTCATGGACGAGTCCGACGTCATGGCCCAATTCAAGGCCTCCCGCGGCCCCAAGATGTGATCTTCCCCGCGTCCGCGAAAAATCCCCGCCGCGCGCGGGGATTTTTTTTCGCCGGGCCCTCCCCGCGGCCCTAGCGCAGCCCCGAGCTCGAGAACGCCACCGCCTTGTCCGCCACGAAATTCACCCGCGCCGAGCCCTCCCCGCTCTCCCAGGAGCACCCCTTCAGCCCGAGCTCCTCCGAGCAGCTCGACGGATCCCCCAGCAGATCCCGGACCTGCCCGTAATCCATCCCCGTCTTCACTTTCCCGAAGTTCTCCGCCGTCACCTTCGAGCACCCCGCCAGCGCCAGCGCCGCCAGCAGCGCCCAGCCCATCGCCGATTTCCCCATGCCCATGCCCTCCCCGTCCGAAAGCCCGCAGCTTACCGCCTAGGATCCTCCCGCTCCAGCCCGCGCGTCCGCCCGCGCGCGCCGAAAATCTCCCCTTTTCCCCGAAAATCCGCTATCATTCCCTCCGCGCTCCGGAACCGAGCGCGACCCGTCCGATTCCCCCACTTCCCACAGGAGACCCCCATGATCCGACTCACCAACAAGGAAACCGGCGCCGTCCTCGGCGAGATCACCGAAGAGCAGCCGCGCTCCCTCGTCGGCGGCCTCGAGGAGGAGGACTCCTCCGACTCCGACTACTGGATCGACGCCGACACCCTCGACTTCCTGCGCGAGGAAGGCGCCGACGAGGCCCTGCTCTCCCTGCTCGCCTCCGCCATCGAAGGCTCCGAGGGCGCCGAGATCTCCTGGTCGCGCGTCTGACCCGCCCCCGGCGAGCTCCCGAAGAGCCCCTCGCGGGGCTCTTCGCTTTTCCTGTCGCCCCTCTCCCCTCGCCGCCCCGAAAATCGCTGGACCCGCGCGCCCAAGGCATGCCATAATCCCCCCATCGCCCCCCGGGAGCTTCGCATGAGCCTTCTTCTCGACGCCATCCAATTCGCCCAAGAGCGCCACGCCGGGCAGACCCGCAAAGGCTCCGGCGACCCCTACTTCTCCCATCCCCTCGCGGTGAGCTACCTCGTCGCCGCCCACAAGCGCTCGCGCCACCTCGACGAGATCCTCGCCGCCGCCTTGCTGCACGACGTCCTCGAGGACACCGACGCGACCTTCCAGGAGATCGCCGAGCGCTTCGGCCCCCTCGTGGCCTCCCTCGTCCAGGAGCTCACCTCCGACCCCGAGTCCATCGCCCGGATGGGCAAGACCGAATACCTCAAGAAAAAGCTCGTCGGCATCTCCAGCTACGCGCTCGCCATCAAGCTCGCCGACCGCCTGCACAACCTCTCCGACCGCCCCTCCCGCCAGAATGTCCTCGACACGGTCGAAATCATCGGGCACCTGCGCGAGCGCCGCAAGCTCTCCGCCACCCATTCGGCCCTCGCCGAGGCCATCCTCGAGCGCTGCCGCGCCTTCCTCGCCGCCGAGACCCCCGCGCGGTAGCCCTGGCTCGCGCCTCTCCCGATCCGCATCCAAAAAAAAGGGCGCTCTTGAGCCTAGCCGTTACGCTTGGCTGTTGATTTCTCTAACAACCTAGCGCTGCGAGCCCCGTGCTGCCTGCGGGACCGACCTTCTTCGCCTCAAGAAGAATTTTCCTCCATTAAAAAGGCCGCGAACCCAAGAGGGACGCGGCCTTCAATCAAAGCTTCAACAGCTTAACGTAATGGCTAGGCTCTCGCCCTCCACAGGTCCAGGATCCAGGCCCCCTCGGGCGCTCGCGCGAGCTCGAGCGCCGTCTCGTTCGCCTCGATCTCGCGGATCGGCCCCGCGTGCTCGTAGCGCTGCGCGCCCTTCCCGATCCGCCCGTTCTCCCGATCCCGCCAGCCCTCCGCCCAATCGGCCCGCCCGAACAGGCGGTAGCCCTTCGTGCCCGTCGCCTTGCCGTATTCGAACACCACCACCGCCACCGCGAACACCCGGCCCTTCGCTTTCCCTTCGCTCATCGCATTCTCCTTCCGAACCAGTCCGGCGGACTCTCCGCCGGTTTCCCATTATACCCCCGAAACGGATCCGATTCCACCCCGGAAAAAGCGAAAGGCCGCATCGCGCGGCCTTTCAGGTCTGGTGGAGACGAAGGGGATCGAACCCTCGACCTCCGCATTGCGAACGCGGCGCTCTCCCAGCTGAGCTACATCCCCAGATCGCCGATAATGCTAAACGATCTTTCTTTCGATTTCAACCCCCTTTTGGCCGATCGAGATTTCTCGCGCCCGCGCGTAGCATTCGGCCTGCTCTCTTTTTGTTGATTTTCCCCATGAAAAGCTTCAGGATTCCCATCACGTATCCCCTTTCATGGATCCGCGCCATGCCCGCGAGCCGACGCATCCTCCATTCGCACCAATCCGAGCGCTCCCGCGCGGCCGCCCTGGCCGCGCTTTCCCTGCTCCCCGACGGCTCCGAGATCCGCGAGATCCTCCCCTCGGACCCCCTCGAGGGCCATCCCGAGATCGCCCCCTCCCTGCTCGCCTTCGGCTTCGAGCGCCCCGGCGAGGCCTCCGCCGCCGCCTTGCGCCGCGCCCGCGCCGCCTTCCCCCGCGCCCCCGTCCTGCTGCTCTTCGAGCGCGCCAGCGCCGCCGAGCTCGACGGGCTCTGCCGCCTCGGCGCCAGCGGCGCCTGGTCCCTGCCCCTGCCCGAGCTCTCCCTCGCGGCCATCTTCTCGCGCCATCTCGACGACGGCTGCGAGGAATGCCTTCTGCCGGAATCCTCCCTCATCGGCCACGACCTGCTCTTGCGCGAGAAATCCGTCTCCCGCGACCTGCCCTCGGCCATCATCGATCTGGCGCAGGACTTCGCCACCCAGGATCCCGAGGATCTCGCCCGCGCCGAATCCGCCCTCATCAGCCTCGCCAAGAGCGCCTCCGAGCTGTGCCTCTCCGAGCTCTCCTCGCGCGCCATCTCCCTGGCCGAGCGCTCGCGCAAAAGCATCCTCGAGGGCGGAGCGCCCCCCGAGGTCTCCGAGGCCCTCTCCCTGCTCGCCTACGCCAATTTCAGCCTCTCCGATCCGCGCGGGTCCTCCCGCGCCGAGGCCGAGGTCGAGATGGCCGAGGAGCGCCTGCTCTTCCTGGCCGACCCCGACTCCGCGCGCGGCGCGCGCCTCTCCGAGAGCCTCTCGCGCATCGGATACCCCAGCGTCGTCTTCCCCACCCTCCTCTCCGCCGCCGCGGCCGCCGCAAAAACGCCCCCGGACGCCCTCATCGTCGACGAGTCCCTCTGCATGGGCTGCTCGGACTCCCGCCTCGACCCGCTCCGTCGCCTGCCCAAGCTCATGCTCGGCGGCTGCGGCGAATTCTCCTCCCTGCTCAAGGCCGCCAGCGTCGGCGCCGTCGCCTGCCTCGAGCGCGGCTCCGACTCCGCGAGCGTCGCCGAGGCCCTCGACGCCCTCTTCCGCTCCTCCGAGTCCGAGCCCTTCGAGATCCTCCTGGCCGAATCCGACCCCGCCCTCATCGCTCGCCTTTCCCCCCTCTTCGAGTCCGCCGGATGGCGCCTGCGCGTCGCCCGCTCCGGCCCGGAGGCCATCGAGGCCCTGCTCGAGCGCCCCGCCGATCTCGCCCTGGTCGATTTGCGCCTGCCCGACTGCCCCGGCGGAACCCTCGCTCGCGTCATCCGGCTGCGCTCGGAGTGGGTCGGCGTGCCCATCCAGTTCCTCTGCGCCCCGGGCGAGTCCCATCTCGCCCGCGAGGCCATCAGCCACGGCGGCGACGGATCCGTCGAGGAGGCCTGGCCCGACTCCGAGATCCTCTCGGCCGTCCGCTCCGCCTGCCAGCGCTCTCGCCGGCTCGCCTCCGCCCTCGCCATCGACGGCCTCACCGGGCTGCTTTTGCACAGCCACGCCTCCGACGCCATCCGCCGCGCCTTCGCCGAGTCCGAGCGCTCGGGCTCCCCGCTCGCTCTCGCCATGATCGACCTCGACCGCTTCAAGTCCATCAACGACCGCTTCGGCCACCCCGTCGGCGACCGCGTCCTGCGCACCCTCTCCTCCATCCTCTCGCGCTCCTTGCGCGCCGGCGACCTCGCCGGGCGCTACGGCGGCGAGGAGTTCGTCATCCTCCTGCCCGACTGCCCCCTCGAGGACGCCCTCTCCCGCGTCGACGCCCTCCGGCGCGCCTTCGGCTCCGTCGAGTTCGAGTCCTCCGGCCTGCGCTTCTCCTCCTCCTTCTCCGCCGGCGTCGCCTCCTCCCTCGGATTCTCCTCCCACGAGGAGCTCATCCAGGCCGCCGACGAGGCCCTCTACCGCGCCAAGCGCGAGGGCCGCGACCGCGTCCTCCCCTTCCGCCCCGACCCCTCCGAATCCCCGTGAGCTCCCGCCGCCTCGGATCCTTCCCCTTCGACTTCGGCGAGGGCCTCGTCGCCACCGTCTGCGCCGTCTCCTCCCGCGGATCCCGCCTGCGCCTGTCCGTCTCCCCGGAGGATCCGGGCGCCCTCCTGCTGAGCCTGCCCGCCGGCGTCCCCCCGGCCGCCGCCCGCGAATTCCTCCTCGCCTCCTCCGCCTGGGCCCGCTCCGCCCTCGCCGCGCGCGAGCGCGCCCCCTTGCGCATCCGCTCCGGATCCGAATGGGAAGCCCAAGCCCTGCTCGGCTCCGCCTCCTTCCCCCTCTTCGGCGCCGAGCGCGCCCTCCGCCTGGCCCCCGCCCCCGGCGGCTCCGCCTCCTTGCGCTTCGGCGACGGATGGGCCGAGCTCTCCTGCCCCGACCCCGAGCGCCCCGCGCTCGCCGCCCGCTCGGCCTGCTCGGATCTCACCCTCTCCCTGGGCCGGCGCGTCCTCGCCCTCCTCGAGCCCGCCCTCCCCGAGCTCGCCCTCGAGCGCCTGCGCGTCGACAGCCTGCGCGGCAAATGGGGGCAGCGCAGCTCCTCGCGCGAGATCGCCCTCGACTGGCGCTGCTGCTTCCTCCCCCCGGACCTCTTCGCCCACATCTGCGCCCACGAGGCCGCCCACATCCTGCACATGGACCACTCGCCCGCCTTCCGCCGCCTGCTCGCCTCCTTGCGCCCCCGCGCCGCCGAGGAGGCCCGCGCCCTGCGCCGCTGGGGAACCCTCATCCCCCGATAGGCCTCCCGCGATCCGCCAACCTCCCCGCGGGAGCCCTTCCGCTCGCTTTCCAACATAAAATAGCTAAGTGTTCGCACTTAACGCTTGACAATGGTGAATGCAACCTGTAATCTTGTCGCATGTTTTCTTTCGCAGGATGTCGCGCAAATGATACGGAACATTGCAAAGTGGCAAAACAAAATGCTTGACAGTGTTGCCGGATCCGCGTAATATTCATCCCGTAGCTTCCTATCCACCTCTCTTCAGGAGAACCCGCATGAAATCTTTCGCATTCGCCGCCCTTCTCGCCCTCTCGGCCTCCGCCTTCGCCGGCCCCTACGAGGACTGCTTCTTCCCCGAGCCCGCCGAAGCCGAGGCCCCCGCCCCCGCGGAGGCCCCCGCCGACGAGCCCGCCGACGACGGCGCCGGCTGCGCCTGGGGCTCCGGCTCCTTCGAGTGACCCTCGCCTCCCCGTTCCCTTCCCCTTTCTTCCTTAGGAGACTTTCCATGAACATCGCCAAAACCGCTCTCTTCGCCGCCCTGATCGCCTTCTCCGCCTCGGCCTCCGCCGCCTGCGAATTCGGCTCGGCCTCCTTCGACGAGGCCTGCGCCGGCTCCAGCCAGCGCGACCAGGTCCGCATGGGCTACTTCGCCGAGAAGGCCCGCATCGCCCGCGCCTGCTCCGCCGTCGACATGGGCCGCATCGCCGCCGACAGCTCCCGCGCCAAGGAGCGCGCCGACCAGATCCGCTGGGGCTGGATCGCCGGCGACATCTGACCTTGCCTGGAGGCCCGGCTCGCCGGGCCTCTTGTCAATACCCCAATCAACCTATTGCTGAACCGATCCGCTTCGCGCATAATCATTTCCGCTTATTCGGATTGTCCCATCTTCTTTCACCCACCCTTCGGAGACCTCGCATGAAACCGTTCGCCCTCGCCATCGCCCTGTCCCTTTCCCTGGCCGCCCCGGCCGCCTTCGCCGACCATCACGCCGCTTCGGATTCGGCGGCCGCCGAGGACGACTGCATGTGGATCGCCCCGGGCCAGAGCCCGGCCGCCGGCCTGGCCGCCCCCGGCGCCAAGCGCGCCGCCGCTCCCCTGGATCCGCGCAAAGTCGAGGCCATGAAGGCCTTCGCCGCCGCCAAGATCGAAGCCGGCCGCTCCTGCACCTTCGCCGAGGTCTGCCCCTCCGAGCGCTGAGCTGAGCCGCTCTGATCGGCCGCTGATCGGCCGCTGAGCCCGCCGAAAGAAAGCCCGCGATCCGCGGGCTTTCTCTTTTCTCCCCCGCGATCCGCCAGACCCCTAGACCTTGCGCGAGCGCCGCGCCGGCGCCGGCGCGGGCTCGGCCGCCTTCGCCGCCCCCCGCCGCCCCTTCCCCGCCGACAGCCCGACCCCCAGCCGCAGCGCCTCCCACTCGGCCCTCTGGCTCTCCGGCAGCCAGCTCTCCGCCGCCTGCGCCGCCATCTCCAGGCTCTTCCCCGGATGCCGCGTCTTGCGCAGCGCTCGCTCGGCCAGCCCCGCGTCCCCCGAGAGCAGCCCGAGCGCCCCGATGTCGAAGCGGCCCGACAGCGCGTCCGCCTCCGCCAGCGGCCCGAGATTCTCCTCCTTCCCCCCCCGGCCATCGCGCTCGCGCCGCCCCATCCGCGCCAGCCCCGACGGGAACCCCGCCATCCACTCCCCCTCCCCCGCCGGCCCCGGCCCGAGCCCCTCCAGCCGCCTCTCCCCCTCCCGCAGGGCGCCCCGGCGAACCTCCAGGATCATCGGCGCGGCCTTCCAGGCCAGCTTCGGCGCCTTCTCCAGCCACTCCCTCGCGCAGCGCTTCGCCCCCAGCGCCAGGCTCGCGTGCAGAAACGTCGCGTCCGACCAGCGCGAGATCCGATCCGCCCACGGATCCGGCTCCGGCCTCCCCAGCGCCCGCGCGATCCGCTCCGAGCGCCTCCCGAACTCCTCCAGATCGTCCCTCGCCAGCGCCGCGAGCAGCGCGCGCGCCTTCGCGCGCTCGAGCTCCTCCTCCCACCCCAGCCCCAGCGACCCCCGCCTCGCCTCCACCGCCTTGAGGATCCCCTCCCCGAACTCCCCGGCCTCCCCCGCGAACGCGTCCTTGATCATCTCCGCCGTCGGCATCGCCCCGCGCTCGAGCCATGCCCGCAGCAGCCCGTCTCGCTCGGCCGAGGCCCTCTCCATCCACGCCTTCCCCGCCGCCGTCACCCGCCGCCCCGACGCGCCCCGGCCCCCGGCTCGCGCGAGCGCCTCCTCCTCCCAGCTGCCCCGGTCGAAATCCGTCTGCCCGTAGCGCCAGCCCTCGCTGACCTCCCCGCCCTCCCCGACCCGCGCCGGGAGCGCCTCGATCGCCTCGCGCGCGAGCCCCCATTGCCCCAGGTCCGCCCAGCGCGAGGCCAGCCACGCCCCCTCGCTGGCCATCCCCCGGTAGCGCGCCGCCTTGCCCCCCAGCGCCGCCAGGCACCGCCTCGCCCAAGCCGGATCCTCCCGCAGCGGCCCCGCCTCCAGCGCCGAGAGCAGCCTCTCGAGCGCCCGGCGCGCCTGCCGGTCCGTCTGCATCGCCGAGAGCCCCCTCTGCTTCTTGCGCAGCAGCGACAGCCCCGCCCGGGCCAAAACCTTGTCCCCGCGCCGGAGCGCCGCCTCCGGCAGCGTCTCGCAGCGCGGCTCCCTCCAGCTCCCCTCCGAATCATCCCCCCAGAGCCGCTCGACCTGCCCCCACGCCCCTCTCCAGAGCGCCCAGGCCAGCCGCGGGCTCTCCGGGAGCGTCGCCTTGATCGCCTGCGCGATCGCCCCGTCGGGCATCATCCGCAGCGCCGAATAGCTCGCCTGCGCCCCGCTGCCCGCCCCCAGCTTTTTTCTCCACAGCTCCGGCTTGTCCGCCATTCCCGCCTAGCCGAGCACTTGATCTGTTGAAAATTTCCCAACAGACGGATCCGTTCGGGGG
>VFQO010002220.1_pt1 | contig 12341 bp, 12 predicted proteins | sample 3512331 | NCBI WGS metagenome assembly VFQO01 (sample SAMN10412371, study PRJNA504923) | tailings metagenome | isolation source: Replicate 3 from Balatoc abandoned mine | place: Philippines: Itogon, Benguet | collected 2017-08-28
GACCAAACGAAATGGTCCCGTCGCACAGTCAGGGCAGCCCGCCGCAAAGATCCCTTTTTGGGGGTATCGATGGGGGTATTCTGCGCGTTGATTGCAAGGAAATCCATGCACAGCAGATAGTTAGTGGCTGGCGAAAGATCCCTCATCCGCTACCATTTTCAATGTCCACATGCATTCGTACGGTTCCGCTTGTATCCGCGAACGATGCTGAAAGCGGCAAAAATCCGCGCATTATCGTCGCGTCGCACGCCCTCATGTGTCTTCATGCTTCCGCTTGGTTCCGTGTGCAACCAGCAGAGGAGTGGGGGTATTTTGGGGATAGCCAACGAGGTCAATTCGCTGCTGTCGTCGTTGACCTCCGTGCGTGGCTTGCCTTGCATCCCCATCAGGCTTGTCAGTTCACAAGCCATCCGCATGTCCGACAGCGATGTAGCGGCCAGGGACGATCTGTCTTTCGGCAGGCGGTGCTTGTGATCCTGCCTCTCCCCGTCGCGAGTCATTGTGGTCGATGATTTAAAATATCCTATTATATTGATCTTATTCCCGCATGGCGTCATCCTCGTTCCGTTCGGATAGCAATCAACAGGGGAACGTCCATGGCGGCAGAAGCGGTCACAAATATCCATATAAGGCCCGCACTTTTCCGGCGTTCGGACGAGACGACAGACGCGTCCTCACTTCTCGACTACGCAGCGTATGCCGAGGAATTAGGCTTTGATGGCATCTTCGTGGGCGATCGCATGCTGGCTGATGCACCGGCAAAAGGAGAAATCGTCTATTCCGCGACGATGATCGAAGCGACGACCTGCATGGCAGCCATTGCTGCACGGACCAAGCGCATGAAGGTGGGCGTCCTTGTCTATGTCGTGCCGTATCGCCACCCGTTACAGATTGCCAAGACCTTCGCCTCGCTGGATGTTTTGTCGAACGGACGAATGATCATGGGGGCTGGGTTGGGCTGGAATCCCAAGGAATTCCAGAGCCTTGACCGTGATATGAAGGCGCGGGGCGAAATGTTTGAGGAAGCGATCCCGCTGGTCAGGAAACTCTGGAAAGGGGAGCGCGTCAGCCACACGGGCAAGCATTTCAATATGGACGATGTCATGATTGCTCCGCGCGCACGGCAAGCGGAAGGTCCGCCGATCTGGATGGCGTCATTCGCACCCAGCCATTCGCTTGATTTTTCCGATGGATTCGCGCGCGCCATCGCCAATGGTCTTCGGCGTGTCGGTCGGCTGGCGAACGGATGGGCGCCGCTCACCTACTCGGCATCAGCGAAGCGGCGTATCACGCCCGAACATCTGGCCGATGCCTATCGCATTGTCGGCGAGGGAGCGGATCGGGCCGGACGACGGGTAGAGGACATGGATCTGGTTCACTCCGATTGGGTCTATGTTCTGGAAAAAGGTGAGTCGAAGGACAAGGCATATGAAGCGGTCAGAAAATTCTTCACGGGGAGTTGGGAGGAGGCGCTCAACACCTATGTTATCGGCACCGCGGATGAAGTGGTCGACAGGCTGAAAACTCAGGTGGCAGGGATCGACCGCCGGGTCGAGTGATATGTGCTAACGGCGGTTTCGGACCAGGTCAGCCAGTTGCAAGCGAGTGAACAAACAGTCGCTCCTGATCTGCGGACTTAAGGGAGCGTTCCCGCTCCGTCACTCGGGCCGGGCGCGTCTGCCATCATCCCCGCTGGCACCTATGGCAACGCGATGCGATATGCTGCCGTTGTCCTGGCGGTGACTTCATCGGCAGTTACGCCGGGCGCGAGTTCGACCAGGCTGAACGGGCTGGCATGACAGGGCCGCTGGAAAACGCACAGATCCGTGACGATCATGTCGACCACATTCCTGCCAGTCAGCGGCAGGGAGCATTCGGGAATGAACTTTGGAACGCCGTTCTTGCTCGTATGCTCCATGACCACGATGATCTTCTTGACGCCCGCGACCAGGTCCATCGCACCACCCATGCCCTTGATCATCTTTCCCGGGATCATCCAGTTGGCTATGTCGCCGTTTTCCGCGACTTCCATCGCGCCCAGAACGGCCAGATCGATATGCCCGCCGCGGATCATGGCGAAGCTCTGCGCTGAATCGAAGTAGGCCGACTGTGGAAGCTCGCTCACGGTCTGCTTGCCCGCGTTGATGAGGTCGGGATCGACCTCGTCCTCAAAGGGGAACGGGCCGATGCCCAGCATGCCGTTCTCGCTTTGCAGCGTGACGTCCATGCCGTGTGGCACATAGTTCGCCACCAGCGTCGGGATGCCGATGCCAAGGTTAACATAGAAACCGTCCTGCAACTCGCGCGCTGCGCGTGCCGCCATTTCTTCCCGTGTCCAGCCTACGGATTGCTGCGCCATCATGCAGCCTCCCTTTCGCGTACGGTCAATTGCTCGATCTTCTTGTCATAGGGCGCGCCCAGAATCAGCCGGTTGACGTAAATGCCGGGCAAGTGGATCTCATCGGGATCGAGGCTGCCCACGGGCACGATTTCCTCAACCTCCGCGATGCAGACCTTGCCCGCCGTCGCGGCGGGATGGTTGAAATTGCGCGCGGTCTTGCGGAAGATCAGGTTGCCGCTCTCGTCCGCCTTCCAGCCCTTGATGATCGACAGGTCGGCGAAGATGCCCTCTTCCAGTATGAAATCCTTCGCGCCGAAGGTCCTTACTTCCTTGCCTTGTGCTACGGCGGTGCCGACGCCGGTTCTGGTGTAGAAGCCGGGAATGCCAGCGCCGCCCGCGCGCAACCGCTCTGCCAATGTGCCCTGGGGGCAGAATTCCACCTCCAGTTCGCCCGCCAGATACTGCCGCTCGAACTCCTTGTTCTCACCGACATAGCTGGAGATCATTTTCCTGACCTGCCGCGTGCGCAGCAGCTTGCCGATCCCCTCATTGTCGATTCCCGCATTATTTGAGGCGAAGGTCAGATCCTTGGTGCCCGCTGCCTGGATTGCGTCGATCAGGCGTTCGGGAATACCGCAAAGGCCAAAGCCCCCCGATGCTATCAGCATTCCGTCAAGCAGCAGGCCGTCCAGCGCGGAAGCCGCGTCGGGATAGATTTTTATCGCCATGATTTACCCTCAGATATGCTTGGCCAGTTACAGCCGTATCAGCCGCTTGCCGGCATTCTCACCACGATAAAGGCCCGCAATGGCATCAGGTGCGCTGTCGATGCCGTCGAGAATGTCCTCGCTGTATGCCAGCTTGCCTTCGCGCACCCATGCGGCCAGCTGATCGACCGCCTCCTGGTAGCGATCGGCATGATCGAAGATCACGAAGCCTTCCATCCGTGCCCGCTTGACCAGCAAATGCCGTTCCACTCGCGGGCCGACCGGCCATTCGCTCCAGTCACTGATGGATGCCGTACCGCACACCACCACCCGCGCGCGATTGGCAAGCAGGGGCATGACGGTATCGCTGATCCGACCTGCGACATTGTCGAAATAGACATTGACGCCATCGGGGCATGCCGCCTTGAGCGCGCCAGCCAGATTGTCGGCCCTGTAGTCTACGGCGCGGTCGTATCCGAACTGCTCGACACAGGAGCGTGCCTTGTCCGGCCCGCCGGCAATGCCGACTGTAGTGCAGCCCAGTATCTTCGCGATCTGCCCTACCGCCGATCCCACCGCACCGGCGGCCGTCGATACCAGCACGGTCTCGCCCGGCTGCGGCTGACCCACGAGAGTCAGCGCCAGCAGCGCGGTGACGCCGTTGATGCCGAGCACGCCAAGCGAGAGGGACAGCGGCAGGTCGTGCTCCGTCACTTTACGTACGATGGCATCCGGCGTGACGGTCGCATAGTCCTGCCAGCCCAGCCAGCCGGTGACCTTGTCGTCGGGCTGGAAATCGGGGCAGTTCGATTCGATCACCTCGCCCGCGGCGAGCGAGCGCATGACCGATCCGATCGGCACGGGATCTGAATAGTTGCCCGCGTCCGCAATCCAGCCACGCATCGCGGGTTCTACCGAGAGAAAGCGGTTGCGAACCAGGATCTCGCCGGGGCCGGGCCGCACGATATCGCCTTGCGCGATTCGGAAATGCTCCTTCTGCGCGATCCCGGTCGGCCGGGCCGCTAGCAGCACCTGGCGGTTGATGCCTTCAGAAGCCGACATGATCGCCCCCTTTCAGCCCGAGGATCTCGCGCGCTTCGGCGGGGGTGGCGACTTCGAGACCCAGCCCCTCGATGATGTGGCGCACCATCGTCACCTGCGCGGCGTTGGACGGGGCGAGCCTGCCCTTGCCGAGCCACAGATTGTCTTCGAGTCCGACCCGCACATGGCCGCCCATCGCGGCGGCCTGGGCCGCCACGCGCATCTGTGCCTGTCCCGCGCCCAGCACCGACCAGCGATATTTGTCTCCAAACAGGCGGTCGGCGGTGCGCTTCATGTGCAGCACCTCTTCCGGGTGCGCGCCGATGCCGCCCAGCAGGCCAAAGCAGGTTTGGATGAAGAGCGGTCCCTCAACCAGACCTTCCGTCCAGAAGTAGTGCAGGTTATGAAGATGCGCGGTGTCGTAGCACTCGAATTCGTAGCGCGTGCCGGTCTTGTTGAGCGTTTCCAGCGCGTAACGGATATCCTTGAAACTGTTGCGGAAGACGAGGTCGTGGCTGGCCTCCAGCATTTCCGGCTCCCAGTCATGTTTCCAGGCGCGGTCCTTCTTCAGCATCGGAAACAGCCCGAAATTCATCGATCCCATGTTGAGGCTGGCGACTTCGGGTTTCCAGACTTCGGCCGGTTTCACGCGATATTCGACCGGCATATAGGGCGACGCGCCGGTAGTGATGTTTACCACCACGTCGCTCGCCTGCTTGATGACCCTGAGGAAGGGTTCGAAATCCTGCGGCTCGTGAACGGGCTTGCCGGTTTGCGGATCGCGGGCGTGCAGGTGGACGATTGCCGCCCCGGCCTCGGCTGCCTCGATCGCCGAACTGGCTATCTCTTCCGCTGTCACGGGAAGATGCGGCGACATGCTGGGCGTATGGATCGATCCGGTGATCGCGCAGGAAACGATGACCTTGGTCATGGCGGATCTCCTATGTGTGCAGGGTCGTGGCCGACGCGATTGTCGCGTCGTCGAGGTTCAGCCGGTCGCGCAGGATCGCCTGTGTGTCGGCACCGAGCGGCTGGCTGGGGCACAGCGGCACCCGCGGCACGCCGTCGAAGGCGAAAGGCGACTGCTGCACGACGATGCGGCCATATTCGGGATGGTCGATCCAGGTCAGCGACCCGCGTGCGTGCATGTTCGGGTCGTTCATCACTTCGTCCAGCGTGCGCACCGGGGCGCACGGCACATGGGCGTCCATCATCTTTGCGAAAAGCTCCGCGGTGGTGAATTGCCTGGTCCAATTACCGACAGCCGTATCGACCAGATCCATGTGCGCGACGCGTTCCTTGAGCGTTGCAAAACGCGGATCGTCCGCCAGATGTTCGGCGCTCATCAGCCGGGTGAGGTTGCGCCAGTGGACTTCGCCCACGCAGATGATGGCTATATAGCCATCGCTGGTGGGATAGACGTTGTACGGCGCCTCTGCCATGCCGCCATGACGATTGCCGGTGCGCGGTGGCGGCGGTTCCTCCAGCCCCTGCGATCCCCAGTGCAGCCCTAGGCTGGAGCTGAGCGAGGCATAAACGGCATCCTGCATCGTCACTTCGACCCGGCGGGCGATGCCGCTACGCTCACGCTCGAACAGCGCGGTTACGATTGCGCCGTAGAGATGCGTACCGGCAAAGAAATCCGCCATGGCCGGTCCGGCCTTGACCGGCGGCATGTCGGGGAAGCCGGTGGTGTGCATCACTCCGCTCATCGCCTGCATCGTGAGGTCCATGGCGGGGTAGGCCCTGTAAGGCCCATCCCGTCCGAAGCCCGAGCTGGAAGCGTAAATGAGGCGCGGGTTTGCAGCCATGAGCGATTCCGCGCCCACGCCCAGCCGGTCCATTACGCCGGGCGCAAAGTTTTCGACCAGCACGTCCGCCTGCGCCACGAGCTTGCGCAAGGCATCCTTGCCTTCCGCACTCTTGAGATTGAGCGCGACCGACTTCTTGCAACCGTTGAGCATCGCGAAGGGCAGGGCGGCGCCTCCGACCACAGCCCTGCGGCGCAGGGATTCGCCGCCTAGCGGCTCGATCTTGATGACCTCCGCGCCGCCCAGCGCGAGCAGATAGGTGGCGTAGGGGCCGTTGTAGATCTGGCTGAGATCCACGATGGTGATGCCTTCGAGGGGATAGGTCACGCGCTTGCCTTCTCTTGAAATATTGCGCCCGCTTGTCTGGCGTTCAGTAGGATTTGGGCAGGTCCAGGACTTTCTCTGCCAGGAAGGACAGGATCAACTGTTCGGTAATGGGCGCGATGCGGAACAGGATGGATTCGCGGAACAGGCGTTCCACCTGATATTCTCGCGCATAGCCCATGCCGCCGTGTGTCAGCACGGCCTGCGTCGTCGCGTTGAAGGCTGCGCGCCCGGCCAGGAACTTGGCCGCGTTTGCTTCCGCGCCGCAGGGCAGGCCGGCATCGTAGAGCGAACCTGCGCGCAGTGCCATCCAGTAGGCGGATTCTAGGAAGGCCCAGCATTCCGCCAGCGGATGCTGGATGCCCTGATTCTGACCGATCTGCCGGCCGAAGACAACGCGGTCGCGGGCATAGTCGCTGGCGCGGCGGATGGCGTCGCGTCCCACGCCGATGGCCTCGCTGGCCACCAGCACCCGTTCCGGGTTCAGGCTGTGCAGGATATAGGAAAAGCCCTTCCCTTCCTCGCCGATGCGGTCCTCGTCGGGAATGAACAGGTCGTCGATGAAGACCGCGTTCGAATCGACACCGTTGCGGCCCATCTTGTGAATGCGGCGCACCTCGATCTTGCTGCGATCGAGGTCGGTGTAGAACAGTGTCATGCCGTCGGTCGGGCGTTTGCAGTCCTCCTTGGGGGTGGTGCGGGTCAGCAGCACGATCTTGTCGGCGACCTGCCCGCTGGACGTCCACATCTTGCGCCCTGTCACGCGGTAGCCGCCATCGACCTTGCGCGCGAAGGTCTTGATGCTGGTGGTGTCGAGCCCCGCATCCGGCTCGGTCACGCCAAAACAGGCCTTCTGCTCGCCCTTGATGAGCGGCGGCAGGAACCGGGCCTTCTGCTCGGGCGACCCGTGGACGACGACCGCATGCGGGCCGAACAGGTTGATGTGGATCGCCGATGCCGCCGTGTATCCTCCGCCGCTCGACGTGCAGGCCTGCATCATGATCGCTGCTTCGGTAACGCCCAGGCCCGCTCCGCCAAGTTCCTCCGGCATGGTGATACCCAGCCACCCGCCATCGGCCATCGCGCGGTGATATTCGTGGGGGAAGCGCGCCTTTTCCTCGCACTCGGTCCAGTAATCATCGCTGAAGTCAGCGCAGACCCGGCGCACGCCATCGTCAATCGCTTGCTGCTGTTCGTTAAAGGTGAAGTCCATGATCCAGTCTCTCCGGTAATGCTACAGGCTGCTTCGCCATTGGTCGGCAAGTTCGGCGCGGAAGGCGGGTGCGGCGATCGCTATCAGTCGCTCGGCCCGTTCGTGGACAGACAAACCCCGCAAGTCGGCCGCACCGTGCTCGGTGACGACGATGTCGACGTCACAGCGCGGAATCGAGGCGGCGTGAGGAGGCGGCAAGGTCGCGCGGATGCGCGAAGCCGTTCCGCGCGCCGCGGTCGCCGGCAGTGCGACGATGCTGAGTCCGCCGCCAGATAGCCGTGCTGCCCGCGCGAAGTCCGGAGCGCCACCGGCTCCGCTGATCGCCCGACCGCCGACATATTCGAGATTGCACTGGCCGAGCAGGTCGACCTCGATCGCGGAATTGACTGCGACCAGCCCCCGAGTGCCAGCCAGGATCGCCGGATCGTGCGTGATCTCACAGCCGGCAACCGCGAAATCATCCCGTTCCGCAATCCAGTCGTAAAGGGTCTGACTGCCGACGACCGCGCAGCCGCGATGCATCCAGTCGGGGGCGAGCGCGCCAGCCTGCTGCAATTGCATGAAGCTTTCGCCTATCATGCCGCTCTGGATGCGCAGGCCGCGCCGACTGGTCAGCGCCTTTCCCAGTGCTGCGGGAACCTTGCCGACCCCGACCTGAAGGGCGGCTCCATCGTCAATGAATTGTGCAACCAGTCGGGCGATCGTCTCCGAGCCGTCGTCCACGGTGCCAGGTTCGTAGCTCGCAAGTGGCAAGTCGACCTCGCAGACCGCGGACAGTTGCTCGGGCGCGACCTGTGGGGCACTGGCGATATGGGGCATTGCATAATTGACGATTCCGACGATCCTGTCTGCCTGAGCCAGCACGATGGGCAGGAACTCTGCCGACAGGCCGAGCGAATGCATACCGTTCGGACCAGGCGCTGAAAGCTGCAATACGACGACATCGATGCTCTCGTGCCCGTCGAGGAGATGGCGGGCGAAACCCCCATAGGATTGCGGCAGCCAGCGATAGCGCCCTGCTGCGTGCAACGTAGAGCAGGCCTGCGGCAGGAACAGGCCGGTTGTATAGCTCGTTTCGTGCCACTCGGCGCAGTCGAAGCGATTGATACCGGCGACCGCGCAACTGACGACCGCCAGGTCGCGGGTGCGTTCGGGATCGTCCCGCCAGGCGTTGAGCAGGGCAAGCGGCTCACCCGACGAACCGGGAAGAAAGACCCTGTCGCCCGGCCGGATCGCGTCGAGGATCGATGCGATCTCAGTCATGGCGATGCGCAGCTGCAAGCTGCAACACGAATTGCGCCTGCTTCAGGTGTGGGATGTCGATCATCTTGCCGTCCAGCCCCACCGTGCCGGCGCCCTGAGCATCGTCGAAGGCCTGCACGACGCGCCGGGCATGAGCGACTTCCGCCTCGCTCGGCAAGAATCCCTGGTTGATTGCGCTTACCTGGGCCGGGTGAATGGCAATGCGTCCGGCAAAACCTTCACCGCGCGCGGCGCGACAGGATGCCGCCAGACCTTCCTCGTCACGGAAATCGACATAGAGCGTCTCGATCGCCGGAACGCCTGCCGCATGGGCAGCCATCAGCACCATCGACCGGACCATGCGATAAGTGAAGGCCCAGCCTCCATCGGCATCGAGATTGCCGCTCGCCTGAAGTGCGGTGGAAAGGTCCTCCGCTCCCCAGGTCAGCCCGGCGAGCCGCCTAAGGTCCGCAGTGGCGTAGTCACTCAACCGGAACGGGGCGATCGCGGTCTCGGTGGCGACGGGCAGAATGCGGGTGGAGCCGGCCTCGGTGCCGCAATGCGCTTCGAGCGCGTCGAGATAGTGCGACAGCACGGCGACATCCTGTGGCCCGTTGGCCTTGGGCAGCATGATCCCGTCGGGCACGCCCGGCATGATCGCGACCAGATCGTCCAGCGCCATGCCGCTGTCGAGCGGATTGATCCGCACCCACAGCGCGCTTTTCCGCGTCTCGCGGGGGCGATTGCTCAGAAATCCGGCGACCTTTGTGCGCGCATCGGCCTTGTTTTCCGGCGCGACCGCATCTTCCAAGTCAAGGATCAGCGCATCGGCGCCCGCGCCGTCTGCCTTGCCAAGCTTCTTGTCGCTGTCGCCGGGGATGAACAGCCAGGAACGTGGGGTCATGACGCCACCGGCTTCTTGCGTTGAAGGCCCGCGCGTTTGCACGATGCGACCAACTCGTCGCGTTGGTTAAAGGCGCGATGAATGAAGGTGACGATGCCCTGATCGGGGCGAGACTTGCTCTCGCGCAGCTCGACGACCTCGCTTTCGACCCGGATCGTGTCGCCGTGGAACAGGGGCTTTGGAAAGCGCACTTCGTCCCAGCCCAGATTTGCGACGGCCGTGCCCAGCGTCGTGTCGCCAATTGAGATGCCGACCATCAGACCCAGTGTGAAAGCGGAATTGACGATCCGCTGACCGAATTCGGTTTCAGCGCGGCAATACTCCTCGTCCAGATGCAGCTGGGCAGGGTTGTGTGTCATTGCGCTGAACAGGACATTGTCAGTCTCCGTCAGCGTACGGCGGATCGGGTGCTGGAACAGCTGCCCCACATACAGTTCATCGAACCATTTGCCAGCCATTGGCCTTTGCTCCTCTCGGCTGTCTGAAGAGCGATTCGCGAGCCGTTTTCCGCCTCCGGACGCGTAAAGAATGCGCGTTATGGCGAGACGACCGAACCTCTCCTAGGCCAACCTATATACGAATACGCCCTAAATGGTAGACCAAAAACATTGGTCTAATAATTGTCTTGACCTTCAAAAACGAATCGCACATAAATCAGACCATAGAACGACGGGTCGAGAGGGGTTTGGACCAGCCGGCAAGCAAAGGCTTCTCGGAACAGGCCAACAGGTTTCTCTTTTCCCAAGTGCCAGACGGCGTCCTGACCTCTGATCATGGAAGAGCCGGAAAATTTGGAGTGGATGGTGTCCGATTTTACCGAGCGGGATGACGAGTTTCATTTCGACATCATGAGCGATCGCTGGTGGATCACCGAAACTGCGTGGTTCTCGTTCTGCCATCCCGAAACGGGGTTGGGTGGATGGCTTTACACGATGGTTCGGCCCAATATCGGCACGGTCGCTGGCGGTGCGTGGATCTGGGATACGACTGCGCATCTTCCGTGGGAAGTGCCCTATTCGGCCAACTACACGGCCTTGCGGCTACCCACCGACCAGAAGCTGTCGGACATCATCCTGCCTACCGGCGTGTCGATCAAGGCGCTCGAACCGCTGACCAAATACCGGCTGGGCTTCAAGGACGAAGGGCTTGTCGATCTCGACTTGGTCTTCGAGGCTGTGATGCCGCCACGTGCCCTGCGCAAGGGGGACTCGTCGTTCAAGAACCTCAACCATTTCGATCAGTTCGGCCGCGTGACCGGCACAATCATCCTGCATGGCGAAGCCATCGCCATCGACTGCTATGGAATGCGCGACCGCAGCTGGGGGCCACGTCCGGAGCATCGCCCGGGCAAGAGCGCCTATGTGACCGGCATCGCCAATCCGGACGAGGCCTTTCTTGCGGTTACCAAGTGGAATGACGAGGATAATCCGGTCGCCTATGGTTTCATGACGCATGAAGGCGTTACCGGCGATCTAGTATCGGGCCGCCGGATCGTCGAGCGTGATCCGCAGCAGGGCTGGGTCAACCGCATCGTTATCGAGGCGAGGGACGAATTCGACCGGCCGCTGCTGGCGGAGGGTGTTCGGCGCAGCGGCATCATCATCAACCGACACAGCTTCATCGACAGCAACGGCCTGATCGAATGGACGATCAACGGACATGTCGGTCACGGCGAGGATCAGGACATGTGGCCTGTTGCCCAGTGGTCGGCTTTTCGCCGCGCGTCGCGGGCGGCCTGACGGGAGTTTTCGAAGATGCGGTTCGATTCGATTGGAACTGTACGATGAACAATGTGGTCGGCATCGATGTGGGCGGCACCTTCACCGATCTCGTCTACTCGGTCGATGGCGTGTCGGTCGATCGGGTAATGAAGGTTCCTTCTACGCCGCAAGATCCCAGTCAGGGTCTGATCGACGCGCTCAAGGCGGCGGACGTCGATATCGGTGCGCTCGACATGATCCTGCACGGCACGACGATTGCGACCAATGCCGTGATCGAGCGGCGCGGCGCTCGCTGTGCGCTGGTTACGACCCAGGGCTTTCGCGATGTTCTGGAACTTGGCCGGCGCGACCGGCCCAGCATGTATGGCCTGTCCGGTTTGCAGTCGCCTCTGGTATCCCGCGAGCAGCGCTGGGAAGTCACCGAGCGCATGAACCATGATGGTGAGGTGCTGACGGCGCTGGATGAGACGCAGGTGGAACGCCTGGCGCACGAACTGGCGGGCGAGCAGATCGATTCCGTCATCATCGCCTTCCTTCACTGCTATGCCAATCCCGCGCACGAGCAGCGCGCGAAGGCCATTTTCGAGCGGGTCAAACCCGACTGGGAAGTGGTCGCCTCAAGCGATGTGGTGTGCGAATACTATGAATTCGAGCGGACCAGCACGGCTGCCGTGCAAGGTTATCTGCAGCCACTCGTTTCCCGCTATGCCTCCAACCTAAAGGGGCGGCTCGCGGATTTGGGGTTCGGTCGCGAAACTCTGGTGATGCAGTCCAACGGCGGGCTCATCCCGCTGCCCAGTCTGGGCAACCATGCCGCCAACATCGTGCGATCAGGCCCGGCTGCCGGTGTGATGGCTGCGGCGCGCATCGCCGCGGAGGCGGGCTTCGACCACGTCATTACCGGCGACATGGGCGGCACGAGCTATGACGTGGCGGTCGTGGTCGAGGGCGAGCCGCGGATAGCGGAGACGACCGAACTGGATTTCCGCGTGCCGCTGCGCCTGCCGATGATCGACGTCCATACCATCGGCGCGGGC
>VFQO010002221.1_pt1 | contig 12327 bp, 8 predicted proteins | sample 3512331 | NCBI WGS metagenome assembly VFQO01 (sample SAMN10412371, study PRJNA504923) | tailings metagenome | isolation source: Replicate 3 from Balatoc abandoned mine | place: Philippines: Itogon, Benguet | collected 2017-08-28
CGGTCCCGCGCGCGGCGAGGTCGATGCTCTGGGCGAGATCGCGGCCCGCGACCGATTGCTGGTCGACCGCGGTAGCGATCGAGACAGCGGTGGACTCAAGCTCCTGCACCTGCCCGGCAATTGCTCGCAGCGCCTTGACGCTGGCGCCGGTGGTGGACTGCATCGCACGGATCTGCTCGGCGACCTTTTCGGTGGCGCGGCTTGTCTGCATCGCGAGTTCCTTGACCTCGCTGGCGACCACCGCAAAGCCGCGCCCGGCCTCGCCGCCCCGTGCTGCCTCGATCGAGGCGTTCAAGGCAAGCAGGTTGGTTCGCTGGGCGATGGTCTGGATCAGTTCGACGATCTGTCCGACCTCGTCTGCCGAAGCGGCGAGGGCCGAGATGGTCTCGTCCGCCTCGCCGGTCGCCGCGGTCGCGAGGCGGGCAAGTTCGCTCGAGGAGGCCGCCTGACGGCTGATCTCGCTGATCGAGAGCGCGAATTCGTCGCTCGCCGCCGCCGCCGCGGTGGCGCCGGCATTGGCTTCTTCCATCGAGGCTGCGACATCCCCGGTCCGGCGGCTTGCTTCCTCGGCGCTCTCGGCCATACGGGTCGCGGTGGTGTGGAGCTGGCTCGAGGCCGCAGCCACGCCGTTCACGACATCGCCGACAGTGCGCTCGAACTGGCGCGCGACCTCGTCGAGAAGCGCGGCCTTCCTCGCCTCGGCTTCGAGCCGCTCGCGCTCCCGCTCCTGCTGGGCCTGCAATTCCTGTTCGGCCTTGGCCGAACGTTCCCCCGCCCAGGTCTCGAGCCGCTTGCCCGCCAGCTTGAACAGGTCGAGCGCGCGCACCATCGCGCCGATCTCGTCCTGCCGCTCCGCGCCATGGATCTCGAAATTGCGGTCGCCATTGGCGAGCCGGGTCATGGCACCGGTAATCTCGTGGATCTTGCGCGAGAAATCGCGCGACAGATAGGACAGCCCCAGCATCAACACCGCAGCCCCGCCCGCCGCCAGCACGGCCATGATCGCGATCATGGAGAAGAAATAGCTGATCCCGCTCGCTTCCCGCGCGTCGCCCTGCGCCGCGATGGCAGCGGCAAGGCCGCTGCTTGCGGCCATCACCGCATCGCCTTGCCCGGCGACTTCGGCAACGAGGCGACCGGGATCACCGGCGCTGCCCGCGGCCTTGTCGAAGGCCGTCTCGAGACGCGATACCTCGCGGCGCACGGCCTCGACCCGCGGGGCGAGTTCGGGTGCATCGCGTTCCACGGCAGCGCCGATCGCGGTGACCTGCGCGGAGAGCGCGCTCTGGCTGCTGCGCCGCGCAGCGCGCTGCGCGCTGCTGCGGTCATAGACGGCGCGCACCGAATGGTAACGCAGTTCGGCCGCGCCGGCATGGAGCTGTCCGGCCGCAACCAGGGTTTCCTGCAAGCGGGCCGAAGCATTGTAGCGGTTCCACAATTCGCCAAGGCCGAGCCCCAGCACCAGCACCATCAGCACGCCGGCTGCCATGAAGGTGCCGAAGACAGTGTTGATCTTGCGCGCGAGGGGGAGGTCGCGGAACCACGCCATGCGTTCGAGCAGCGTGGCACGCGGGGCGTCGGTTGCGGCGGCGGCGGAAGCGGCCCCATCGGCCGCAACCTGGCTCTGCAGATCGCGCAGGAAATCGGGCACAGCCGGTTCCTCGCGAGGGTCCTGCAAACTCATCATGTTCATGCCGCATCCCCTGAATTCGTTCCCAAGCATTGATGAAGGAAAATACTTTCCAAATGCTTGAACAAGGGGAAGAACCTAGGTTCAGCCGGTCCGCACCCGCGACAGGAAGCCCTGCACCTGGGTGCGCAGGGTGGCGGCCTGGGATTCGAGGCTGGTGGCGCTCGAGAGCACCTGCGAGGCCGCCGTGCCGGTCGAAAGCGACAGCTCGCGCACCGTATCGACATGGCCCGCGACTTTCTCGGTCCCGCGCGCGGCCAGATCGATGCTGCGGGCCAGATCGTGTCCGGCGACCGATTGCTGGTCGACCGCGGTGGCGATCGAGACGGCGGTGGTTTCGAGGCTCTCGATCTGCGCGGCAATGGAGCGCAGGGCGGTGACGCTGGCGCCGGTGGTCGATTGCATGGCCCGGATCTGCTCGGCGACCTGTTCGGTGGCGCGGGCGGTCTGGTTGGCGAGTTCCTTGACCTCGCTCGCCACCACCGCAAAGCCGCGTCCGGCCTCGCCGCCGCGGGCCGCCTCGATCGAGGCGTTGAGCGCGAGCAGATTGGTGCGCTTGGCGATGGTCTGGATCAGTTCGACGATGTGGCCGACCTGCTGCGCCGATGCCGCCAGCGCGCCGATGGTATTGTCGGCCTCGCGGGCCGAGAGGCTCGCCTCGCGCGCGAGCTGGGCCGAGGAGGCAGCCTGACGGCTGATCTCGCCGATCGACATGGCGAATTCGTCACTGGCGGCAGCCGCCGCGGTGGCACCGAGATTGGCTTCCTGCATCGCTGTGGCCGCCTCGCCGGTGCGCTGGCTTGCATCCTCGGCGGTGGAGGCCATCAGCTCGGCGGTCGACTGGAGCTGGCTCGAGGCGGCGACGACCGAGGTGACGACCTCGCCGACTGTGCGTTCGAACTGGTCGGCAAAGCCCTGGATCATACGCTCGCGCTCGAGCCGCGCTTCCTCGCGCAGCACCTGCTGGCGGGTCTGCTCGTCAAGCTCCGCGCGGGCGCGTTCGGCCTGTTCGCGGCCGAGTTGCTCGAGCCGCAGACCGGCGCGGTGGAACACCTCGGTGGCGCGGGCCATCTCGCCGATCTCGTCGGCGCGTTCCTTGCCGCTGATCGCGACATCGCGCTGGCCCGAGGCGATGGCGGTCATCTGCCGCGCCATCGCCGCCAGCGTCGCGCCGACCGTGCGGTTGAAATAGCGCTGGGCGAACAGGGTGACGAGCGTGAGGACTGTTGCCAGCCCGAGCCACAGCACCAGCAGGCGCGAGATCAGCGCCGCACCGTCAGCGGAGATCGTGTCGGCTTCCTTGCCGAGCGCGGCGGTCACCGCCCGCGCGGCCTCGAGCACGGCCGTGCCGGTGGCGTCGATCTCGGTGGCCTGGCGGCGGCGGGCGACGGCATCGGTCGCGGCCGGATCGAAGGCGGTGACCTGGCGGCCGAGATCGTCGATCCCGGCGCGGATCAGCGCGATCCGGTCCTGCGCCGCGATGCCGGTGGCAGCGGCGCGCCCGGACAGCGAGGCGGCGCTGGCGGCAGCCCGGTCGAGCGCCTCCTGCGCGGCGCGGCCGCGTCCGGCATCGCCGTCGGCGACCAGCATCTCGGCATGGCGCTGGCCCTCGCCAAGCTGGACCAGCAGGCGTTCGGCTTGCAGGGCGGCCTCGTGGGTGGCGCGGATATGCGCGGCGCGCTCGCCCAGTTCGACATAGCCGCCGACCACCGACAGGCCCGCGATCAGGGCAAAGCCGAGGTTGAGGCTGAAGAACAGCGTGATCTTGCTGTCGACCGGCAGCGCGGCGAACCACTGCCGCAGGCGGCCCGGGCGGGTGGCCGGGGCGGGGGGCGGCACAGCGGCAGGGTGCTGCGCCGCCCTTGCAGCCTCCATGTCGAGGGCGATATCCTGAAGCGCGCTCATGCGACCTTGCCGTCCTTGCTGGGGGTTGTGCGGGCGTTCTGTTCGGCAATGAGCCGGTCGATTTCCGGCGCGGGCAGCGCGCGGTGATAGAGCCAGCCCTGGATCTGGTCGCAGCCGGCAAGGCGCACCAGTTCGGCCTGCTCCTCGGTCTCGACGCCCTCGGCCGTGACGCCCATGTCGAGCGCGCGGGCCAGCGCGATCGAGGAAAGCATCATCGCCCGGCTGCCGTCATCGGCGCCGGCGAGTTCGACAAGACTGCGGTCGAGCTTCAGCTTCTCGAAGCGGAAGCGCCTGAGGAAGCCGATCGAGGCATAGCCGGTGCCGAAATCGTCTAGCACGATCCTGACCCCGAAGCTGCGGATCACATCGAGGGTGCGTTCGGCGACCACCGGATCGAGCACGAGGCAGGTCTCGGTCACCTCGAGTTCGAGGCGGTGCGGCGGGAAGCCGGTCTCGTCGAGCACCTCGCCGAGCTTGATCGGGAATTCGGCATTGCGAAGCTGGGCCGCCGAAATGTTGACCGACAGGGTGATGTCGCCCCAGCGCGCGGCATCGCACACGGCCTGGCGCAGCACCCACATCCCGAGCGGATTGATAAGGCCCGAATCCTCGGCCACCGGCACGAAGATATTGGGGCCGAGCGGGTCGCGCGTTCCGCGGTCCCAGCGCAGGAGCGCTTCGACCGCGACGATGCGCTTGTCGTCGGCATTGACGAGGGGCTGGTAGGCAAGGCCGAATTCCCCGCCCGCGATCCCGGCGCGGATCTCGTCCTCGATCTCGCGCACACGCTCGCGGCGGCGGTCGAAGCTTTCGTTGAACCAGGTGCAGCGCATCTTGCCGCCGCGCTTGGACATGTCCATCGCCACATCGGCGCGGCGCAGCATCTCCGAGGAGGCGATGCGCAGTTCGGCGGTCGAACGGGTCAGGCCGATGCTCGCGCCGACCGGGATGAGGCGGTCTCCGAGCGTGAGCGGCGTACCGAGCCGCTCGACCAGCGTGCGGCAGATGCCCTCGAGGATCGTGCCGGCGACTTTGCCCGACATGACCGCCGCGAATTCGTCGCCGCCGAGGCGGTAGCAGCGCGCCTCGCGGCCGCAGACCTCGCGCAGGAGATCGGCGCAGAGTTCGATGAGCTGGTCGCCGACCGCGTGGCCGTAGTGGTCGTTGACCTGCTTGAAGCTGTCGAGATCGATGATCGCCAGCGCCACCTCCTCGTCGCCGCGGGCGCGGTGCTGGATGTCCTCGTGCAGCGCGTGGCGGTTGGGCAGCAGGGTGAGCGGATCGATATGGGCGAGCTGTTCCAGCCCGCGCACCGTGGCAATGCCGCTGCGCCCGAGGAAGAGCAGCGTGGCCGCGTAGATCAGCACGCCGACAATCAGGAGCGAATCGTGCCGGACCGCGCCCGCGCCGCCCGAAAGGCCCGCGAAGAACCCGAGCGCGCCGGTCATGACGCTGGCCACCGCGACCGGGATGACCACCAGTCCCACCGACGTGAGTTGCAGCGGTTGCTTCGGCGTGAACAAGATCTGGCTTCCCGTTGGCGCGCTAGGAGGGCGCGTTCTCGGGATATTGTGCTAAAGGATAGCGGCTAAGGAAGAGTAAAGCCGCGCCATCGCGCCTGCCGCGCAACGCCGCTAGGGCTTCAAATTACGCAATTTTCCTGAGGTTGGCCGGCATGGGCGCGTTTACCGGCTCGAAGAAGCTCGCCCGGCGCGAAGTGGGCACGAAGCGGTCGGTCTGGCCGACCACGGTCTCGCCCGCGCCGAGCATCAGGAAGCCGTCGGGCATCACCGCTCCGGCAAGCCGGTGGAATGCCTCGGCGCGGACCTGGCGGTCGAAATAGAGCAGCACATTGCGGCACAGCACGAGGTCGAAGGGGATACGGCCCGGGTGGGGCGCGGCGAGCAGGTTGCTCTGGGCAAAGCGCACCATGCGCCGCACCTCCTCGCGCACCTGCCAGCCGGCCGGGGTCTCGTCGAAATGGCGCAGCATCTGGGCGACGCCGAGCCCGCGCTGGACCTCGAACTGGCTGTAGACCCCGCCGCGCGCCAGGTTGATCGCGCGGTGCGAGACATCGGTGCCGATAATGTCGATGGTCCAGCCCTGCCAGCGCTCGGCCTGCTCGGCGAAGAGCATGGCGAGCGAGTAGGCCTCCTGCCCGGTCGAGCAGCCCGCCGACCAGATCGACAGGCGCCGCACGTCGCGGCGGCGCCGGGCGAGCTCGGGCAGGATCTCGCCCGGGAGCTGGTCGAAGGTCGGCTTGTCGCGGAAGAAATAGGTCTCGTTGTTGAGCAGCGCTTCGACCACCTCCTGCGCCAGGTCGCGCGACCCGGGGGTGTCGAGCAGGCACACGAGCTGGTCGACATTGCTGATGCCATGGGTGCGGAAGATGCCCGAGAGGGCGGAATCCACCCGCCAGCGGCGGCTCTCGGTGAGATGCTGCCCGGTATGCGCCTCGAGCAGGTCGGCGATGATCTGGTGGGAGGCCTCGCTCGCTTCCATCGGGCAGGCTGCCTAGCGGCCCGCCGGAGCGGCGGGCGCTCCGGCCTGGTGCATCACCGCATCGCCGAGGCGGTCGGGCGGAGCGATGATGCTGGCAAGCCCGGCGCGCGCGACCGCGCCCGGCATCCCCCACACCGCGCTGGTATCGGCATCCTGCGCGTAGACCGTGCCGCCCGCATCGACCAGCGCCTTGGCCCCGATCACCCCGTCGCGGCCCATGCCCGACAGGATCACGCCGGTCGCGCGCCCCTCGCAGGCCTCGGCGAGGCTGGCGAGCATCGGGTCGACCGAGGGCACGCAGCCGCTCGCCGCGGGTTCGGTGCTGATCCGGGTGACAAGGCCAGCCGCCTTGCGGCGCACCACGATATGTCCGTGGCCGGGCGCGATCACGATCCGCCCGGGCGTCAGCGCGAGGCCGTCGGCGGCGATGTCGGCCGGACGCCCGCAGGCCGTCTCGATCTGGCGCGCGAAGACCGGCATGAAGGAGGCCGGCAGATGCTGGGTGATCAGCAGCGGCACATCGAAGCCGGGGGCGAGCCGGCGCAGCATCTGCCCGAGCGCGTGAATCCCGCCGGTCGAGGCGCCGATCGCCACCACCTCGGGCCGCATCCCGCGGCGCGGCAGGCCGGGGCGCGCGAAGGAGGGCTCGGCCGGTGAGCGCGTGCCGGTCAGGCCATCGCTCGGGGCCGGGGCGGCGGGCTGACGGGCGCCGAGCGCACGGATCTTGCCGAGCAATTGTGCGCGGTAATCGTCGGTGAACCCGCCCGGCCGCGGCTTCAGGAGCGTGTCGGCCGCCCCCATCTGCAAGGCGGCGAGCGTGTGCTCCGCCCCGTCCGCGGTCAGCGATGAGACCACCAGCACCTTCGGGCGCGCCGGGGTGGCGAGGATCGCGGGCAGGGCATCGAGACCGCCCATGCCGGGCATCTCCAGATCGAGCAGCACGACATCGGCCGGCATCTCGGCGAGCTGGGCGATGGCGCGCTCGGCGCTCGATGCGGTGCCGACAAGCAGCATGGCGGGGTCGCTGTCGACCATCCGCTTGAAGACCGTGCGGACCGTCAGCGAATCATCGACGATCATCACCCGGATCGCGGCGGCGGCGCCGGGACGGGCGAAGATGCGGCCCGCGCCGGACCCGCGGAGGCTGGAGGAAAGGGAGGCGGGGCGGTTCACGCAAACCCGACAAGCTGCAACTTGATCTGCAGCGTCTCGTGATCGAACGGCTTCATCACATATTCGTCCGCACCGGCCTGGATCGCCTCGCGGATATGGGCGACATCGTTCTCTGTGGTGCAGAACACCACCTTGGGCCTGTCGCCGCCCGGGCGCTGGCGCAGGTGCACGAGGAATTCGATCCCGGTCATCACCGGCATGTTCCAGTCGAGCAACACCACATCGGGCATGGCCGCATCGCAGGCATCGAGCGCCAGCCGGCCGTTCTCGGCCTCCTCCACGGCAAAGCCGAGGGATTCGAGGATGTGCCTCGAAACCTTGCGGATGACGCGGGAATCATCGACGATGAGGCAAGTTTTCATGGGACTTCCTGCGTTGCTCCGCCCGTCTAGGGTGCAGTTGGTAAGGATTGGATTAAGCGGCGGCCTCGATTTCGCTCCAGCCGCTCTCCGGCCCGGCGAGCAGGGCGGCCAGATCGAGCAGCAGGGCCGGGCCGGCCATGGTCTCGATCATCCCGCGCGCCACGCGCGACCATTCCGCCCCGAACCCGCCCGGCACCTGTCCGGGCTCGCCGGCAGCGGTGGTGATGTCCTCGATCCCGTCGACCAGCAGGGCATAGGAATGCCCCCCTTCGGAGACCACGGCGGCGCGGTGGTCGGTCGACCAGCCCTCGCGCCTGCACTCGGCCCCGAGGCCGATCGCGCGGCGGCAGTCGATCACGGTCAGCGCCTGGCTGCGCAGCGCGGTGATGCCCGCGATCCATGCCGGCGCACGCGGGACCGGGGTGACAGCCCCGACCTCGATCACCGATTTGACCTCGAGCGCCGAGAGCGCGCAGCGGCGTCCGGCGATCTGGAGGATGACAAGCAGTTTCTCGGTCATGCCGCTTCTCCCCGGACGACATTGCGGGCCGCTTCGGCCAGCGCGGCGAGCAGCGCCTCGCGGTCGTAGCGATAGATGGTCGCGCTGCCCGCCGGTGCCTCGGGCTGGTCGCGCAGGCGGATCACGCGTGCCGGAAGCGGGCGGCCGAGCGCCTCGGCGACCTCGTAGACATCCTCGAAGACAATGCCGACAGCGCGCGGGTTGGCATCGGCCTCGGCGGCAGGGACGATGTCATAGCCCGCGGCAGTGACCAGCGGCGCGAGGATCGCGCGCGCCCAGTCGCCTTCGGGCAGCACACAGGCGGGGCGCTGCGCGGCGACCGGCGGCTCGCCGTGGCGGGCAAAGAGCGCGTGGGCATCGATCAGGGTGGCAGGCTTGCCGCCGATCAGGGTCATCGCCTCGACCAGCGGATCCTCGGGCACGGGGCTGAGGGTCTCGGCCAGCTCGACCGCATCCTCCACCTCGCGCACCGCATAGAGCAGTTCGCAGGCCCCGTCGCTGAGGCGCAGCAGGCGCACGCGGGCCTGGGCCAGCGGCGTATCGGGCAGGCCGACGAGCGGCAGGATCAGCCCGTCGATCACCACCCGCGGGCGCGCGGCGGAGCGGTCGATCGCGCTGGCGGGTGCGGTCTCGATGCGCTGGACCAGCTCGAGCCGCACGGCCGAGCGCCGTCCGGCAAAATCGGTGAACAGCATCGCCCGGGGCGCGGAGCTCTCGGCCGCGCCGGCGGCATCGGCTTGCAGTCCGATCACCCGCGCACGGGTATCGGAGACGAGATTGTGGCGGGCGGCGATGTTGGCGACATCGAGCAGCAGCACCGGCTGTCCGTCGTCGAGCAGGGTCGATCCGGCATAGAGCCCCGATTTCATGACGGCAGGGGCGAGCGGCTTGACCACCAGATCGCCGTGATTGTGGATGCCCTCGACCGCGAGGGCGAACAGGTCGCCGCTGGCAAGACGCAGCATGACGAGGGTCGGCTCCTTCACGGCAGCGTCCCCCCCTTGGCCGGTGCTTTCGCCGTCATCGAGGCCGAGCACCTCGCCCAGCATCAGACAGGGCACGCGGTTGCCGCGGAAGGTGACCAGCGCGGTCTCGCCCAGCCGCGTGAAATCGAGCGCTCTCGAAGAGGCCTGGACGATCTCCTCGACATAGCCTTGCGGGATCGCGAAGCGGTGGCCGGCGACTTCGACCGTCAGCCCGGCAATGATGCTGAGGGTGAGCGGGATCTGGAGCGTGAAGCTGGTGCCCTCGCCCGGCACGCTGGCGACCTTGATGCTGCCGCCGACCTTCTCGAGGTTCTGGCGCACCACATCGAGGCCGACGCCGCGGCCCGAGACATTGCTGACGGTCTCGGCGGTGGAGAAGCCGGGCTCGAAGATGAGGTTGAGGACGCGCTCGCGCGGGAGGGCGGCGCGGTCCTGCGCGGCGACGAGGCCGGTGGCGACCGCCTTGGCGGCGATGCGCTCCTCGTCGAGGCCGCGCCCGTCGTCGGAGATGACGATGCTGATGGTGTTGCCCGACTGGCGCGCGGCGATGGCGAGCAGGCCGATCTCGCGCTTGCCGGTGGCGAGGCGTGCGGACGGCGGCTCGATGCCGTGGTCGATGGCGTTGCGGATGATGTGGGTGAGCGGATCGCGGATGTTCTCGATCATCTCCCGGTCGAGTTCGACATCGCCGCCGTCGAGATCGACCATCACCTGCTTGCCGAGTTCGGCGCTGAGATCGCGGACGAGCCGGGGGAGAGCGCCGAACAGGGCCTCGATCCGCTGCATCCGCATCCGGGTGATTGCGTCGCGCACGTCGGAGAGGATGGTGGTGAGGCGCTCGAACGGGCCGTCGATGGTCGGCTGGTTGCCGGCCTGGCGCAGGCGGTGCGCAAGGTCGTTGCGCGCGAGCACCATGTCGCTGACGCCGCTCATCACGCGGTCGAGCAGTTCGACCGGCAGGCGGATGGTGCGCTGGGCGAGGGCTCCGGAGGCTGCGGAATCGGCGCGGCGCTGGGGGCTGCCTGCCTCCTCGTGACCGGCGAGCAGGGTGCTCGCAGGCTCGTGCAGGGCGGGTTCAGACCCCCTGTAGACCCCCTCCAGACCCCCTTCGACAGAGGCGATTCCGGATGTTTCATGTGAAACATCAAGCGCCGCGATCAGGGCCTCGTCCCCGCCTTCGGGAAAGGCCGCGCCGGCCTCGATCGCGTCGACCATATGCGCGATGCGGTCGATGATGGCGAGGACCGCGGTGACCAGCCGGCTGTCCGGCTCGCGCCGCCCCGCGCGGCAATCGGCGAGGGCGTCCTCGGCGGCGTGGCTGAGATTGGCGAGGCGCGGGAAATCGAAGAAGCCGCAATTGCCCTTCACCGTGTGGACGAAGCGGAAGATCGCATCGAGCCGCGCGCGATCGGCCGGATCGGCTTCCCAGGCGACGAGTTCGCCGCCGGAAGCCTCCAGCATCTCGCGGGTCTCGGCGATAAATTCCGCCAGCAGGTCGTCCATCCTTGAGCGCGCCCTCTTTTCGCTTTGCTTTGAAGGCTATGCGGCAAGGTTGGTTAACAACCGCCTAGCGCGCGGGCGCTGGTGCTCGAGGCGGGCGGGCCAGGACATGGCGCACCAGCACGAGGGCCGAGAGCGCGCCGAACAGGTTGGCGGCGAGTTCCGCCGTGTAGATCGCCGGGGAGCCCATCGCCGGGCGCAGCAGCAGCGCGACCGGGAGCATCACCAGAAACACCCGCACCACCGACTGCCCGAGCGCATAGCCGGCCCGGTCGACCGCGTTCATGATCCCGTTGCCGACGATCAGCAGCCCGAAGCCGGCATAGCCCCAGGCAGCGATCTTGAGGTAGGTATCGAACTCGGCGACGACGCGCGGATCATCGGTGAAAACCCGCGCGAAGGTCTCGCCTGCGGCCATCATCGCGATGGCGACCGCAAGGCCCCAGGCGATGCAAAAGCCGAAGGCATAGCGCACCGCCTCGCGCGCGCGCTCGTGCTCGCCCGCGCCCCAGTTCTGCCCGACAATCGCCCCGATCGCGCCCGAGAGGCCGAGCAGCGGGACGATCACGAAGCTTTGCAGGCGCCCCGCCGCGCCAAAGCCGGCGACCGCGGCCTCGCCTTGGCCAGCGATCAGCGCGGTAAGAACGGCAAGGCCGAAGGGGTTGATTGCATTCGAGAAAGCCGCCGGCAGCCCGACCCTGATGATCGATCTTGCGGAATCGAGCAGGTCGCAATCGCGCAGCACGGCAAGGTTCACGGGCAAAGCCGTGCCGCGCAGCAGCCACAGTGCGGTCGCCACTCCGATCGCCCAGCCGATCGCTGTCGCATAGGCCGAACCCGCGATCCCGAGCCCCTCGAAGCCGCCCAGCGCCTCGGGGGTGCCGGTGATCAGGAGCGGGTTGAGCACCCAGTTGGCGGCGGCATAGGTGATCGAGACGGTGCTGGTCCGCTTGGCCTCACCCTGGCCGCGCAGCACGCCGTTGAAGCCCATGATCGCAAGGCTCAGCGGAAAGCCCGCCGCATAGGGGCCCATATAGGCGCGGATCAGCGGCATGAGGTGCGCAGGCGCATTCATCGCGGCGAAGATCGGGTCGATCAGCAGCCACAGCGCCGCGCCCATCACCAGACCGCACAGGCCGGCAAAGACGATCCCGAAATTGGCGCGCATCGCGGCCTTGCGGGCATCCCCTTCGCCCAGCGCCCGGGCGACGACCGAGTTGATCCCCACCATCACCCCCACCCCCAGCGAGGTGCTGGCGACCGCGACGGGGAAGATGAAGCTGATCGCGGCAAGCGGCGCGCTGCCGAGCTGGCCGATGAAATAGGCGTCCACGATCCCGATCGACATGATCGCGGCCACCCCGATCACGGCCGGCAGGGTCTGGCTGACGAGGTGTCCCGGGATCGATCCGCTGACCAGTCTTGCCGGGGAAAGGGCGGGCGCATTCATTGTCGGCAAGGCCTAGCGGCTGGCCGCGCGGCTTGCAAAGCATTCCCTGAGCGTGCGATAAACGCGGCAAGGACAGACGAGAGGAACGGCCCGTGGCAACCCAGCTCAAACCCGGTATCGAATGCAGCAAGGAAGAGTGGCAGGCGCGGCTCGATCTGGCGGCGTGCTACCGCATCTTCGATCACCTCGGCTGGTCGGAATCGATCTACAACCACATCTCGCTGAAGGTGCCGGGGGAG
>VFQO010002222.1_pt1 | contig 12298 bp, 9 predicted proteins | sample 3512331 | NCBI WGS metagenome assembly VFQO01 (sample SAMN10412371, study PRJNA504923) | tailings metagenome | isolation source: Replicate 3 from Balatoc abandoned mine | place: Philippines: Itogon, Benguet | collected 2017-08-28
GGCCCGCTCCTCGTACTGGAGGTGCAACCACTCGGTCTCGATATCGAAGGTTGGCTTCATGGAAATTCGCGGTCTCGGAACACTGCAGCGGAGTCGCTTGTCACCTGTCTGATCAACGCAAGCCCGGGAACGAGGCAAAGCCGTGGCCACGTTACCCAACGGTCGCAAGAGCCAGGCGCTGATGCAGCCACTGATCGGTGAAGGCTTTGAAGGTGGGGCGCCCGGGCTTACAGACCACGCTCCGGCCCCTTGGCCTCTAGGTAAAGGCACTGCCGGGCACCACATCCGACCTGGCAGGCCTACAAATAGCGTCCATATTCGCCAAGGCCTACTTTCTTTCGCTCGCTCAAGCATTGCCGGTCTGATGTGGCCGCGAACTACTCCCACGAGAGCAACAAGCGTGCAAGGTATCAAGCATCAGAACATCAGATCTGCATGGATAGAAGCAGATCATCATGCCGGGCTTCTCTTTAACAAGACGATTCGAAATACTGGGACAGGGTCAGGGTTGACGCCGACTACGGCTCGCCGATAGACCGTTGGTCCAAGCGTTCGCTCATCCGGTCGTCAATCCCAGTTCTTTCAACATCTCATCGCGCATCACGAACTTCTGCGCTTTGCCCGTGACAGTCATCGGCAACTGACCCTTGATGCGCACATACCTCGGTATCTTGTAGTGCGCGATCTTTCCCTGACAGTACGTCCGGATCGATGCCTCGTTCAGGTCGGCGCCCGGTCGAGGGACCACCCAGACACACAGCTCCTCGCCGTATCTCGCGTCTGGCACGCCGAACGCCTGCACCTCCTGGACGTCGGGGTGCCCGTACAGGAACTCCTCGATTTCCCTGGGATAGATGTTCTCGCCGCCTCGGATCACCATGTCCTTCAGGCGGCCGACGATGTTGCAGTAGCCCTGCTCGTCGATGGTGGCCAGATCCCCGGTCCGCATCCACCCGTCGACAACGCTCTCGCGCGTGCGCGTTTCGTCTTGCCAATAGCCCTTCATGACCGAATAGCCTCGGGTCCACAGTTCGCCCGTGACGTTCAACGACACCGTTTCCCCGTCGGCGTCTACCACCTTGACCTCCAGGTGGGGCTGTACCCGGCCTACGGTGGAGACCCGACGTTCGATGCTGTCATCGACCGCGCTCTGGAACGAGACTGGGGAGGTCTCGGTCATACCGTACGCGATGGTGACCTGGGGCATGTGCATGTCTGCAATCACCTGCCGCATGGTGGCGATCGGACACGGAGCGCCGGCCATGATGCCCGTGCGCAGGCTTTGCAAGTCGTGCCGCGCAAAATCCGGCGCTGCCAGCATCGCCACGAACATGGTCGGCACGCCATGCAGGGCCGTGCATCGCTCCTGCGCCACCACGCTAAGGGTCTCCCCGGCGTCGAATCCCTCGCCTGGAAACACCATGCAGCTGCCGTATACGGTGCACATAAGAACACCCATCACCATGCCGAAGCAGTGATACAGGGGGACTGGTATGCACAACCGGTCGTGCGAAGACAGGTTAAGGGCATGGCCAACAAATCGAGCGTTGTTGACCACGTTGTGGTGGGTAAGCGTGGCACCCTTCGGCTGCCCAGTGGTGCCGCTGGTGAACTGGATGTTGATGGAGTCGTGCGGATCAAGTTGCGCACTCAGGGCCTGGATGCGCTGACACTGAGCGGGTGCGGCCAATGAGCGCAGGGAGTCAAACGTGATCATGCCGGGCCTTGACTCGGCTCCAAGCTGAATGATGTGCTTCAGCGCCGGAAGCCGCTGCAGCTGCAGCCGGCGCGCGCCGTCACAACCGTGATTGCGAATCTCCGGGCAGATCTCCTCGAGCATGTCCAGGTAATTGCTCGACTTCACGCCCACAGCAGTCACCAGCAGCTTGACCTGAACCTTATTCAGCGCGTAGGCCAGCTCCGCGGTTCGATAGGCTGGGTTGATGTTGACTAGGATCGCGCCTATCCGCGCGGTAGCGAATTGCACGAGCACCCATTCCGGACGATTAGGCGACCAGATGCCAACCCGATCGCCAGGCTGCACGCCCATGCTCAACAGACCGGCTGCGACCACGTCGACCTGCTTGCTCAACTGGTCCCAGGTCCAGCGTGTGCCGTGACTTGAAAAGACGCACGCCTCCCGTTGCCCATGCAGCGCCACCGCGCGGTCCAGAAGGGCTCCGATGGTGAGGTCAAGCAGGGGTGGGTTGCTCGCCCCTCGAACGTGGGACACGCCTCCGAGTGGTCGCTGTGCCGCGATATCTTGCGAGGCCGGAAAGCTCGAGAACGGGTTGGCGGGCAGGGGTTTCATAGCGTCTTCCAGTCGACCGAACGCTCGTACGCAGCCGCGGCCCGATAGATGGTGAACTCATCCCAGTGCCGTCCGATGAGTTGCATACCCACCGGAAGTCCTTCGAGCAAACCGCAGGGCACGCTCATGGCGGGATGTCCGGTCGCGTCAAAAGGCGCGGTGTTGACGACCATTTCGAAGGCGCGCGCAATGATGTCGGCCAGCGGTGCGCCGGGTTCGGGAATTCGCTGCGCCACCATCGGCAGCGTGGGCATGAGCAGCAGATCCACGTCCGCCAGTGCCTCGTCATAGGCGAGCCGCAAACGGCGCGAAAGGTTCTGGGCCTTCGCATAGTAGTGACCCCGGTGCTGGCGCAGAAACCATTCGCCCACGAACATCGACAACTTGAGCGACGGCGACAACTCGTCCGCACGTGCTCGCCAGTTGGCGTGCTTGTCGAGCAGACTGGGCGAATACAACCCTCGCCAGTTGAAGCCCATGCCGTTGCCGTGCATCATCTGGGCCTGCATGCCTTCCAGGGTGATGGGTGTCCATATCGCGGCGCCGTCCAGATGCATGGGCACGCTGACCGGTACCAGGCGCGCGCCCAGACTGCCAAGTTTGTCTGCTGCGGCCTTGACCTTGGCGTCCAACCCGGGGGTGGCGTTGGGCAGGTTGAACCCTTCACGGACTACACCGATTCGCAAGCCCTCGATGCCCTGTTTCAGCGCTTCGGTGTAGCGCGACGTGCGCGGCGCGTATTGGCGCGGATCCAGTCCGTCGTCGCCCGCGATCACCTCGAGCAGCAAGGCGTTGTCGGCCACGCTGGATGTGATGGGACCCAGATGATCGACGGTCGCCTCGATGGGCATGGCCCCAGTGTAGGGAACTAGACCGTGCGTGGGCTTCATCCCGTAACAACCCGAGAAGGCGGCGGGAATCCGGATAGAGCCCCCCTGGTCGCCGCCGATCGAAAGATCAATCTCGCCCGCTCCCACCAGGGCGCCGCAGCCCGAAGACGACCCCCCCGCGATGTGCCCCTTGCGCCAAGGGTTGTGCACTGGGCCGGTGGCGTTGGTGTGACTGCCACCCGAGAGACAGAAGTACTCGCAATGGGCCTTGCCGGCAATCACGCCGCCGGCATCCAGCACGCGCCTCACCACGGTGGCATCGACATCGGGCACGTAACCCTCCAGGGTGGAAGCCCCGTTCATCATGGGCACACCGGCCAGAGAGATGTTGTCCTTCAACACCACCCGCCTGCCACGAAGCGGGCCGCTGGCGGCTCCCTGGATGTCGGTCTTGACATACCAGGCATTGAGGGGGTTCTCCTGCGGGTCGGGGCGGCGTCCGGGCGTTCGCGGATAGACCACTTCCGGCAGGAAATCGGGCAGTTGGTCCACGCGGTCATAGGCCTGAAAGCTGCCCTCCATCTGTTCGAGGTACTGCGTCAGCTCCCGATCCGACATCCGCATGTGAAGACTGCTCACCAGTTCTCTGAACTGCTCAAGACTGGGTCGGCGCACGGCCATGGTGTTCTCCTGTCGGGTCTGTATCGACGATGGCGAAGGGGATGAGGCGCTGGATGCGCGCGTGGCGCGCGCAGCGCCCCATCCCACGAGACGATCCATGGCTTGCGGCGAACGGAGTTCGCTGGCGCTGAACTCATCGACGATGACGCCCTTCTCGAGCATCAAGGCCCTGTCTACGCAGTCAAGGACGAAATCCAGGTTCTGCTCGGCAACCAGGATCGTCAGCCCTTCGTTGGCTCGAAGCTGCGACAGCGTGTCCGCCATCTCGGCAATGATTGACGGCTGAATGCCCTCGGTCGGTTCATCCAGCAGCAACAACCAGGGTCTGGCCACGAGCGCCCGCGCCAGCGCAAGCAACTGTTGCTCCCCCCCGGACAAGCCACCGCCGGGCCGATCCAGCAAGGCAACGAGTCGCGGAAATCGTGCGAGAGCGCGCTCGAGCGCCTGCGATTCGCTCTCGTCGACGCCGGCGCTCCAGCCAATCGCCAGGTTCTCGCGCACACTCAACGTCGGCAAGATGCCGCGCCCCTGTTGGACGTAGCCGATACCAAGACGGGCGCGGCTGTGGGCAGGCAACCGGCTCACGTCGACCCCGTCCACACAGATGCGCCCCGACCTGACGGGCAAGACCCCTGCAATCGCCTTCATCAGCGTGCTCTTGCCCATGCCGTTCGCGCCCAGCACACCCACGATGTCCCCGCGCTGCAAGCTCAGCGACAAATCGTGCAGCACAGCCATGGCACCGTAGCCGGCTGTCAAGGCCTGCACGCACAACGCCGCGGGCATGTCTTGATCGACACCCTCATGACCTTCGTTTGGACCGTTGAGGAGGGTGTTCATGGCTTCGCCATTGCCGCGCGGCCTAGGTAGACGTCCCGCACGCTCTCGTTGGAAAGCACCGCATCGGCCGATCCTTCGACCAGGATGCGGCCACGGTGAAAGGCAGTGACGGTCTCGGCGATGTCGCGTACAAAATTCATGTCGTGTTCGACCACGACCACGGTAGCCTGTGCGGTCAGAGCGCGCACCAACGAGGCCATGCGGTGAACCTCGTCGCTGGTCAGCCCCCCCGCCGGCTCGTCAAGCAGCACCAACCAAGGGTCGCGCGCCAGAACCACGCCGAGCTCCACGAGTTGCCTCTGGCCATGCGCCAGCGCGCCGGCCGTGCGCTTCAGGAAAGTCCCAAGGCCGATCTGCTCTACCACCTGATCCACCCGCGCATCGACCTCGGCGCGCGAGCGCTGCCGCACGGCGTTTGCCGACAGCCAGATGTTCTCGCGGACCGTCAATCCGTTCATCAAGCTCGGCACCTGCGTCTTCACGCCCACGCCCAGTCGCGCGACGTTGTGCAGGTTCATGCCGGCGATCGACCCACCCTGCAGCAGAATCTCACCCTCGGTGGGCGTGAGTTGCCCACTGAGGCATTTGAAGAAGGTCGACTTGCCAGCACCGTTCGGACCGATCAGGCAGCGGAGCTCACCGCGGCGCAGGTACATGGAAGCCCCATCGACCGCCGTCACCCCGCCAAACTTCATCACCACGCCGCTGGCGCGTACCACGACCTCAGCGTTCATGACCGCCTTCCTGCCTGCCGGCGCTCGCCAGACGGGCCAGCGCCGGCATGACTCCTTGCGGCAGGAACAAGACCACGGCCACCAGTAAGGCACCCATCACGAGACCGCTGTCTATCCACTGCTGCATTCCCAGCCAGCCCTTGAGCGCACCAAGGAGCACTGCTCCCAGCATGGGCCCCCAGAGACCGCCCAGCCCCCCCACCAGCACCCAGATGATGATCTCGGCAGAGACGCCCAGCGAGAAGACCTCCGGTGTCACGATCTCGGCCCAGCAAGCGAAGAGCACCCCCGCCAGGCCGGCCACCGCCCCCCCCAGGCCAAAGGCCACAGTTTTGACCAGCCGCACGTCGTAGCCGCACAGCTCCGAGCGCAGTTCGCTCTCCCGCACGCCTATCAGCACCCGTCCAAAGGACGTCGAGCCTACCCATCGAAGCAGTGCCCAGCAAGCGAGAACTGCCACCGCGACCACCGCGTACAGACCCAACCCGTAAACGACGACATCGGGCCTTCCCGGGACATTCATCGGCGGGAATCCTGGTATTCCGTTGAACCCGCCCAGGCGCGCCTGCCCGATGACGTACTCGCTGCCGGCCGTGCTGCTGGCGTACTTGAAAAGCAGCAACGTGAAGACCAGTGTGATCACACCCAGGTAGACATCGCCGATGCGCCCGTAGAACATCATGGCGCCCAGAGCCAGTGCGGCGACCGCTGCGACCAGCACGCCCATGATCACGGCCAGCGTGGAGCCGCCCATGTTGATCGACACGACCGCATACGTGTAGGCCCCCAGCCCGTAGAACGCCGCCTGCCCGAAGCACAGGACGCCGCCCAGCCCCCAAACAAAGGCCAGCGAAAGCGCCAGCAGGGCATAAATGGCCAACAGCGTGAGGGTGTACTCGGCAAACAGCAGCGGGGCCAGGGCCATCATGGCCGCCGTTGCTACAAACCCATGCCACCACCGTGCACCTGCCCGAGGCGTGTTCGTTCGCTGCATCAGGCCGATCCCTTGAATACGCGCGAGGTGATCCCTTGTGGCAGCCATCGCAAGAGAATGACGGCGCTCACCAGCAGGGCCAGCTCGCCCACCACCGGTGTGGCGAGCAACTCGAAGAATTTGGACACGGTGCCGAGCAGCGTGCTTGCCGCCAGGGTGCCGGCGACCACCGACGCGCCGCCCGAGATCACGGTGATGAACGCTTTGGCGATGAACTGACCGCCGGAGCTAGGCGTGATGCCCACCAGTGGCGCAAGCACTCCCCCGGCCAGGCCCGAGACCATGCTGCCCACGACGAAGGTCAGGGTGTAGATTCGCTGCGGCGAATGCCCGAGCGCGGCCACCACCTGGGCCGATTGCATGGCCCCACGCACCACCAGACCGGCGCGGGTTCGCTTCAGAACCAGGTACATGACCGACATCAGGACCGCAGTCACGCACACCACGAACACGCCGTAGCCCCCCACTTGGTAAGCCCCCAGCTGCACCGGTCCCAGGGGATTGGGAACCCCTGTGGTGGTGGTGCCGAAGACCATGGACATGCCGCCGGCCATGGCCAGCGACAGTCCCCAGGTAGCCAGCAGCGTGTCCACAGTGCGGCCATAGAGCCAACGAATCACCAGGCGCTCGACCAGCAAGCCGAAGAGACCAACGGTAAGTGGCGCCACCACCAGCATGGCAAGCCAGATGTTCACTCCCCATTGAAGGGCCGTGATCGTGGCATAGCCGCCGAGGACGATGAACTCGCCGTGCGCCAGGTTGATGACCCGCATGAGCCCGAACACCAGCGCAAGGCCGGCAGAGATCAAGGCCAATGTCGCGATGCCATAGGCAAGGTCGAACAGGCTGACGAGGAGTTGGTCCATGACGTGACGACCGCTGGTTCAAGCGTCCGATCGCTTACAGCTTGATCTCATGCTGGGTGCTGGCGTCGGGCGTCTTTCGCAGATCACACACGGCTTGCGTCTCGCGCGGTGGCTTCTGCCCGAAAGACTGCAGCACCTTGAGCTTCTGCCCCCCGATTTCCATCACATGGATATCCAGGGTCACATGGTGCGTTGCGCGGTCGATGGTCACCTTGCCCGAAGGCCCATCGATGGAGGCGCCGTTTGCCATGGCTGCAATCACTTTGGTCCGGTCCAGGCTGTTGGCGCGCTTGACACCTTCTGCCCACAACTTGATACCCTGGTAGTGCAGCACCGCCAGCTCGTTGATGGCCCCCGTATCTCCGCCGTGCATGGCACCCCACCGGGCGAGAAACTCCTTGTTGGCAGGCGTCGCAAGCTCCGGCGAGTAGTTGTAGGCCACCAGGATCCCATCGCCTTCCGCACTGGTGAGCACCTTGTGCTCGTTGCCCACCCCCAGTGTGGTGGAGGCTAGCGGTATGCGCTGCTTCATGCCGGCCGCCGCCCACTGCCGGTAGAAAGAGAGATGGGCTCCACCGACCAATGCGCTGATCACGAAATCGGGGCGGGCCTGTTGAATCTTCGCGATGGTGGAGTTGAAATCGGAGACATCGAGCGGAAAGAAGTCGACTCCGACCGCACTGCCCGAGCTGTCTCGCAGGAACTTCTGAAACCACTTGGCCATGTACTGGCCGTAGTTGTAGTCAGCGGCCAGGATGTATGCCTTGCCACCCCACTTCTTCGCGGCATACGGCACCAGCACCTCTGCCTGCTGGGCCGGCGTCGTCCCCGTCATGAACGCATTGCCGTCGCAAACGCCCCCCTCGTACAGCGGCGTGTACACGTAGGGAATGTTGGCCCGATTGAGCAGCGGACGAATCGCCTCGCGAGAAGCCGACAGGATGCCGCCGATGACGACATCCACCTTGTCCTGGCGGACCAACTGTTGCGCGAAACGTGTGTAGAGCGCCATATTGGACTGGGTGTCGTAGGCCACCTTGGTCACCGAGCGCCCCAGCAGGCCACCTGCCTTGTTGATCTCGTCGATTGCAAGGTCCAGCGCCATGGTCATGGGCTTTCCGTAGGCGTCGAAGTTTCCCGACGCATCAAGCACGCTGCCGAGCTTGATGGGCGTGCTCGCGTTGGCCCACCAGGGGGTTGCTGCGGCGGCTGACAAGGCACTGGCTTGCAGCAGCAGGTTTCGGCGTGACATCTTCATGGTGGAGTCTCCTCAAGCGGGGGGGTGGGTGGGATGGGGCGGCGTGAGCGGGGCGCTGGTCTTCTTGTGATCGGCAATAGCCCTGATGTGATCTGACTCGGCGCGCGCAAGCTGCGGCACGGTCATGTCCAGATCGGCACCGAGCGTCTCGCCCAGCTTCTTCAGGATGGGCAGGTTGAGCGCCATGTCATAGATCGCATCGAGCGGCCCCGACGCTGTGGCATGACCCGCTTGCCCCGAACCGTGGCCGCCTCCCCCCCAGCCCGAGAGGTGGTTGACACGGATGGATTCGATCTTTTGCAGGGGCTGCGCAACCTTCTCGGCCAGCGCGGGAATGGCCTCGATGCGGGCAAGCTCGAGGCGAAGGCGCATGAGCGCCTCGCTCTGTGTGTTGTCTGCCGCGATGCGGGCCGACTGGCCCTGGGCCTCCGCCTCCAGACGCGCCTGCTCGGCAAGCGCACGGGCCCGCGTGGCCTCGGCCTGTGCCTTGGCCAGCGCAAGCTGTCGGTCGGCTTCGCCGCGGGCCTTCACGGCGTCGACCTGCGCCTCCAGCTCCACTCGGGAGAGTGCCAGCAGACGGTTGCGTTCTGCAATTAACTGCTCACGCCGGGTCAGTCCTGCCTCCTGTTCAAGCAGCAGCTTCGTGCGGGCTTGCTCGCCCTCGATGGCGGCCAAAGCTTCCTGCTGCTGTTGTTGCGTCAGGGCAATGGCCTGCTCCACCCGCTGCAGCTCCAGTGACAACTGCGATTGCAGACGCGTTTGCGCAAGTGCTTGCTCGCGCTCGATTTCGGCGGTCGAAACGTCGCGCTCACGCTGCAGGCGCGCCTGCTCGATCTCGCGTTGTGCGCCCTCGCGTGCCCGGCCGATCTCGGCCTCCGTGCGCACACGGGCGTTCTCGACCGCCATGTGGACGTTCATGTCTGTCTGCTGCTGCTCCTGCTGCAGCTCCATGCGCCGCTTGTGCGCGCTCAACTGTGTCTGCGCCACGGCGACCTCGGCGTCCGCCTCGGTCTGCGCCCGCTGCTTCTTGTTGCTGGCCACGATCTCGGCGAGCTTTCGCATCCCCACCGCATTGAATACGTTGTTCTCGTTCAGAGATGAGAAGGGGGTCTGGTCAAGGCGGATCAATGCCACCGCCTCCAGAACCAGACCGTTCGCCTTCAGCTCGGCGTCCAGCGCCTCTCGGATCGCCTGAACGAATTCGCCCCGCCGCTCGTGCAGGGCGTCCAGGGTTCTCGCCGCCGCGCACGACTGGACGACGTCGATGAAACGGGCTTCAAGCATCTGGCCCAGCTCCTCCGAGCGCAGGGCGCGCGCGCCGAAGGTTTGGGCTGCGGCCGCCACCCCCTGTGCGTCGGCCAGAACACGCACGCGGAATTCGAGCGTGGCATCCATGCGCAAGCGATCCTCAGTGAGCAGCCCCATGTCACCGGCTCGCTGCACCAGCACCCGATGGGCGCGCATGTTGATCTCATCGACACGGTGCAGGATGGGCAGTGCGAAGAAGCCGCCATCCAACGCCACCTTGCGTCCGCCAGCGCCGGTCCGCAGCAACGCGGCGTCGCGTGTGGACTTGCGGTAGAAGCGCTGAAGAAACGCCACCACCACAACCACCGCCACGATGGCCAGAATGATCCAGACAAGAAGTGCCACGCCTTTCCTCCGGTTGGAGCTCCCGACATGGCGGGGCTACTGTTTTCCGTGGAAAGTATTTTACTTTCCTAGGAAAGCAAAATGCAACACCCCTGCAGAAAAAATCGTGGCGTGAAAAATCGCGTGCCGCGGTTGTGCGGCGTCAAAGGCTCTTGACGACCTGGAACGCGTGGCCGTCAGCCCGTGCGAGATGCACCGGGTAGCCCACGTGCGCGTTGTCTGTCCAGGTGATGCCGCGAACACCGTCGAAATTGAGCGGACAGGGGATGCGGGCCTCCAACGCCCGCCGTACGAGGGCTGCTGCAAAGCGTATGCCTTCGTAGGTGGATTGCCCCAGCGAGTTCAGCGTGGGTGCGCGGGGGCCGAAGCGCTGGTGATAGCGTTCCTTGAAGCTCATGTTGCCGTCGTCGCTCAGCGCGCCAAAGTAACCTGAACTAACGAACAAGTTCTCGGTATTCGATGCACCGATCGCCAGCAGGATGTTCTCTTCGATGGCGCAGGACAGGCGCAGTACACGTGCACCCAGACCGGCTTCACCGAACGCGCGATTGAAGTCGATTGCATCCTGACCAACGAGAGACAGCAGGACCGCGTCGGGCTTGAGGTCAGCCACGCGCTGGAGCACGTCGTCAAATACGCCCGAACCCAGCGCAACGTAGTGCTCTTCCAAAACTTCTCCCCCAGCACCGCCCACGTATCCGCGTGAAAGTCTGTGCGATATCCAGGGCCATTCGTAGTCGTTGCCGATAAACATCCATCGCCGCGCGGACCACTCGCGAACGAGTGTCTCGATGGCGGGGCGCAATTGACGCTCGGGCGTCTCTCCAAGTGCGAAAACGCCCGGCGATCGCTCTCCCCCCTCGTGCAGGGCCGTGTACACATAGGGCACACGCCCTTCGCAGCCAGCAATGACCGCGCGTCGCACAGAGCTGGTGTGCATGCCCACAATGGCTTCGATGCCTCCGGCATCAATGACTTCGCGCGTGGTCTCTGTGAGGTCATCGATCTCATCGGAGGCGTTGAAGCATTTGAGATGCAGCTCACGCCCGTAGAGCCCTCCAGCTCGGTTGATCTCCTCGGCAGCGAGCGTCGCGCACGCAATGGCCGAAGGCCCCCAAATGCCCGCCACCCCGCTCATAGGTACGAAAAGACCGATCGAATACTGGTCTGCACGGCGCCTCCACGGGATCGCTGATCCTGAGCCGTAGCCTGCAGCCAGCGAGGCGCGGCGATTTCGGGGCCCGAGGGTGCCGAGAGCCGAAGATTGGTGGAACATGCGAGCGTCCGAGTTGGCTGATGCGTCCAGCAGCGTGGGCAGATTTTGGGGACTTTACTTTCCAAGGCAAACAATTACAAGGCGGCGGCGCTAGAATGCTCTAAGGGATTTCAGCTAGACCGCCATGACCACCCCCGACCTTGCATTGCTACTTGAGCAGGCCCAACGCCAGGTCTCGCGTGCACTTGATCGCACTCTGGGCGAGGTCGGAGCATCGGCAGAGCAATGGCGCGTCCTCGAGCGTCTAGCTGACGAAGAGGGGCGTCCGATTGGTGAGCTGGCCCAGAACCTGTCGATGAATCCGCCAACAATGACCAAGCTCATCGATCGAATGGTGGCAGGCGGACTGGTTCAACGCATTGTTGACGCCGAGGACAATCGCCGGGTCCTGGTGGTGATCACAGATTCAGGCCTTGACCTGCACAAGAAGCTTTCTGCCAAAGCATCTGAATTCCACGCAGACCTTGCCGAGTCATTCAGCGCTCGCGAGACAGCCCAGTTGAGCAAGCTCCTTGGGCACCTGGTCTCTCTACGCCGCTAATCTTTCGCGGAGAGCTTGTCGGCGTTGCCGCGTTCTCTGCATGTGTACCCATCCAGTTTAAGGATCAGGGTCGAACGTCAATCGATAGTGCTGACGTTGACTCACACGCCACCGGACTTGGTGCAGCATTCTTTAATAAATAAGCGCCCCACCCTTCACGATGTGCTGGTCACGGGTAGCTGCTGGCTCTACAAACACCTTGTTAAGGTGACTGCGACTTGAGTACCAAGCGTCCTAGGCGTCAAGTACCAGAACATTGGATCTGCATCGAGAGACACAGATCATCATGGATTTGTTTGCCGCGCGCTCGTTTT
>VFQO010002228.1_pt1 | contig 12278 bp, 15 predicted proteins | sample 3512331 | NCBI WGS metagenome assembly VFQO01 (sample SAMN10412371, study PRJNA504923) | tailings metagenome | isolation source: Replicate 3 from Balatoc abandoned mine | place: Philippines: Itogon, Benguet | collected 2017-08-28
CAGAGCGCGCCCTGCACGTCCTCGAGGAGCTCGGCGAAAAGCTCTTGCCTGCCTAGCCGGGTGCCTTCGTAACGCTCGCGCAGCCGGGCAAGGGTCCCTGCCGGCAGGTTGTCCTTGTTATCGAAGGTCGAGCCGCTCGTGATCATCGCCCCGGGCGTGCGCAGGATGCTCCTGATCAGCGGCGTCGGCTTGGGAGTAGTGGTGGCGACCACTTGAGGGTTGTCGCCGAGGCGCAGCCCGAACAGAAGTTGATCCCATGCGGACGGGTCCGGCCAAGCCGCGACCTCATCCCCCCAGGCGCGATGGTGCTGGGGGCCGCGAAGGCGTTCCGGTTCGGTCGCCGAGAAGAGCTTGAACCGCGAGCCGTTCCAGAGCGTCACCTCGCCGATCGAGCGGTTCCAGCTTTCGAGGCACACCTTGGGCAGCACTGCCAGCAAGCCGCTCTCGCCTTCCACGCACGTATCGCGAGCGTCGGCAGCGGTGGGCGCGACAATGGCGATGCGCACGCCGGGATTGGCGCAGGCAAACCATGCCACGTCCTCGGCACCGGTACGGGTCTTGCCCCAGCCACGGCCCGCCAGCGCGAGCCACACCGGCCAGTCAGTCCCGGGCGGGGTGATCTGGTCCGGCCGGGCTTGGGAGAGCCACCTGGTGCGTGCTTCCACCGCTGCTTGCAATTGCGGCGGCAGCCCGGTCAAGGACTCCCTTGAGGGCAGCGAGAGCGTCGTCTCCGGCGACATTTACGGTCGCCTCCACAAGCGGGCGCTCGCCAAAGGCGATGCTGAGTTTGCCCAACCGCCAGCGTTCCGCATCGAATGCGAGACGGGCCGCCTGAGGATCTGTGGGATTGGCGCGGGCCGGAGCCTTTGCCGCTTCGACGGCCGCATCACCGGCATTGAGAAAGCCGATCTCGCGAGATTGTCGCAGTCGAGCCGCGAGTTCGTCATTCCCCTGCATCCATCGATAGACGGTTGGTTTGCTCGGCAAGCCTTCGAGCCTGCAGATCTCAGATAGGCTGAGCCCGTCCTCAAGCAGCGCGGCGATGCGATCAATGATGGCGACGGGGTAGCGGCTCGACTCCATAACTTTCTCTCGTGGATTGGGTTGGCGGAGACCTCAACGACCAAGGAAAGGCCCCCGCCGCCCGGCATCGGCGCGGCGACCTGATGGGGCCCGGCCGGGATGGGATTGCCGCGCGGGGGAAGGAGGACGGCGAACCCCCGCGCGGCATCCGGTTCGTGCATTGTGGAACACGAACCGGAATTCATTGTGCAGCCTCGGCATCGAGGCGCTTGATCTTGACTTTGGGCACGGTCGCCAGCTTCTTGGCGATATCGTGCGGGATCATGAGTTCGCGGCGATCCCAGCAACCCAGCGCGGCCGGGATAGAGCCGGTCACGAGCTCTTCAGGGAAGCGCACGATAGCCTCCGGCTCCTCGACGCTGCTCTCGACGGTGATCTCATATCGCCCATGCGTGCGCCGATATTCCTCGGCCGCCTTGGCCTTGGCGTCGGCCTCACGATCGGCAAGTGCGAATGCGTCGAGCCGGTCACGGCGGGTCTGATCGGCAACCTCCGATGCAAGCCGCTGCGCTTCGATTTCCTGTGCCGGCCATACCCGCCCGGCACCGTAGAAATCGGGGATCTTCATTTGCAGGAAGGGGGCGAATTGCTGCACGCCGCGCATCCCATTGCCGGGAACGCCGCGGGCGTGCCATTCCGCGTTGGCCTCATGGACGCCAGCCGAGCGCATCCGCTCGGCATTGGCCTGCACCGCCTTGAGCAGGTCGACCAGCTCGCCCGCCAGCGCAGGCACGCGCGCGGCAAACCGGGCGGCGATCTCATCGCGCTCGGCCAGCGCGCTGGCCTTCTCCGCCTGCTTGGCGCGCTGCGCATCGCTGTTGCGCTTGGCGTCGAGCTTGGCCTCGATCTCCTCGATCGCGGTGGCCAGGGCGGCGAGGGATCGGGCGTAACGCCCAGCATTCGCCGCGGCCTCCTCGCGATCCTCCTCGGAAAGCGTGAAGTCGATCGACTCGGCGCTGGCGCGCTCGTGGGCGGCCGTAAGGCGCTCGCTTTCGGCGCGCGCGTCCTCGATCAGCTTGACGAGGGTTTCGATGGTCGTGCGGTCGCTATCCCGCGCGCTGGCGAGCCGTTCCTGCAGGTTCTTGGCCATGGCGCATCACCCCTGATAGCGCGCGGCGCGCAGAGCATCGATCGAGACGCGGGCCGCCGGCGCGGCATCATGGGTCGACGGGTCGGCGCTGACCGTGCCGCCGATCGCCCGGGTCGAGCCTTCGGGCATGTCGACGAGCTTCGCGCCATCGGCAAACCGGGCGGCAGCGAGGGAACGGGAGAAGTCGGCGCGCTCGCGGATAGCGCGGTCCTCGAGGAGCCGGTCGAGGCCGTCACCGCCGCTCATCGCCGCGGTGAGCGTGTCGAGCGAGGCTTCATTGAGCCAGCGAAGGTCCGCGGCACTCTGTTGCGCGAGCCAGTCTGCAGGCTTCATGCCCGCCTTCTTGGCAGCGGCCTCGATCGCGCTCTGCACCGTGGCCTTGAGCGAGCCCTTGGGGGCGTCGGTGAGGAAGCGGCTTTCCACCGCCGTCGCAGCATCGCGCAGCATGATGTCGAAATGCACGGCCTCGCCGTGATCGAGAACGCGCCCATCGGGGCGGCGCTTGCGGGCCTGCACGTCGAGGGCGTTGAACGCCCGGAAACTGACGGGGTCGATTACGTTCATGTCTCTGCTCCGTTTCTGCCGTCAGCTGCGCGAACGGCGGCGCGTCGACAGGTGCCGACTTGGAGCAGATTGGCATCGAGGCGAGTGGCAATTCCCGCCGCTATAGGCTTGGGTTCACCTGGGCGCGGGCGCTCGGCTCAGGATCTCGTATTCGGTGCCATCATGGCGCAGTACGATGCGCCAGCGGTCGAATGCTAACCGATCACCATTGGCCGCCTCATCGACGGAACCCAAAGCGACCTGGTAAAGGTCCATTTGATACTCAATCTCAAGATAGCGGTTAGCGCCCGCGAAGACAGGGCAGCACTTGGCGAAGCCCAGAGGTGCTTTACGAGCTGAACTTGGGTCGATCTCGATTTCGGCCCCGGGCAAGACGATGACCGAGCCGAAAAGATTTCTCGTGTCCAAGACCCGGGCCGACTCTGCATCAAACAAGGCAGCGCAAATCAGGCCGTTCTGAATGGGGCCAGCGACAAAGGCCACGGGTTCCGGCTTGAAGTAGAAGCCGATATCGCCCGGCCGGATATCTTTGGCCGGCTTCACGGTCGCGGCATTCATAGGGATCATTGCGGCTCCTCCTCTTGATTTCAGAGACATAGCACGCGAGGATAAGGCCGGCCAACAGTTGGGCAGGACTAATCGGGGGGAAGCGGCATGCTACAGATTATCGGATGGCTGGGCTGCGCCATGCTCGCGGTGAAGGTGCTAGAGATCACCGCCAACCCCACTTCCTATCTCGAAGATGGGAACATCAAGGCGAGCACACTGCTCGCAGTCATCATCGGCTGGACCTCGGTCTTCGGGTTCGCTCTATGGCTTTACATGCAAGGCTCAGCCATGCCGGATGCGCCAGTCGGCCCCAGCGATATGCCGGCACCACTAACGGACGCCCAGATCGAATGCATCAGCCGGTCCAAGACGACCGAAGAAACGCTGGCCTGCGCGCCCTAACGGGACGTCGCTTCGCGCTGGTGCAGCGCCTTCAGCTTTTCGGCATCCCACCCCTTGGCGTGCTGAACATGGGCAATCCGGTTGAAGCCGTTCTTACGCAGATATTCACGGCGAGCCGCACGCAGTTCGTCGCCGCCGGCCTCCTCAATCCAGCGCACCATCACGCGCCAGTTGGTGCCGTACCAGTACTGCGCATCCCAGCCGGTGCGAATGTACTCTTCGCGAAAGTCCGCGGGCAGGGGACGGGTGCATTGAGGCCGAATGTGGCCGTCATAGGCCTTGCGGTTAGGGTTGCGGTTGCCAGCTCCGCCGTATCGTTTCCGCTGCTCGGCCATGCGGCGAGGATGGCAAGCGGCGGGGCATGCGTTCCCGCCGAGGCTTTCGGCAAGTGACGAACCGGCACGAAAGAACTATGATGCTGTAATGGCAAAGACGCCGAGGCCATGCATCTTTTGCGGCAATCCCGCCAACAGCAAAGAGCACGTGTGGCCTGTTTGGCTACATGAATTGCTCGGTCCGCAGGCACCTGGCGTCCGGCATAATCGCCAGATGCACACCTTCAGCCCCAAGGAAGGGGCTAAGGTCACAGGCCCGCGGAACCGGCAAGGGGACATACGCACTATTCGAATTCGCGCGGTATGCCGATCATGCAACAACGGATGGATGAGCAGTCTCGAAGAGAGCGTCCGGCCAGTCCTCACCCCACTTGTCAGAGGTGAGGCTTGCACATTGGATGCTGAGCAATTGCAGACGCTCGCGAGGTGGCTAACCCTGAAAACACTCGTTGTTGAGCACGCGAGTTTTGAGACGAGTGTGACGCCAGCTGCTGATCGACAAGCCTTCTTCGCCGATCGGGTGATCCCACCATTCTTCAACATCTATGCAGCGCACAATATCGGGCGAGCCCGCCTGTTTTTTCGACGCCACTCACATACCATCGCCAAATCCAGAGAGGGTCCTGTTCCGCCCTTGGAGGGGACGCACCGCAACGTTCAGTCCGTTACCATAGTCGCGGGCGAAGCGGTGTTTCAGGTCGTTGCCACCCGGCTTGAAGCTTTCAAGGTCGAGGAGAGGGCTTGGTGTATAGGCTTCCACGATCGCTGCAGAGTTTGGCCCGATCCTCCAGAGAGACTCCAGTGCCCTCCTCGGCCAAGACTTGACGACGCGCGGGTGGAATTCGTCGCCAGCTTCCTCGATCGCTTCTTCCATGCGCCGAATATGGTCTGGCTGGACTAGCCCGTCAGGCAGCGATCAGGTCCTTTGCCATCCGCACCGGCTGAGCATCTTCGCCGCCATGCGCCGGAAGGTCGATCAGCTTGCCGTCGCGCAGAAGCAGCACAGGCAATGCGCCGGCGGTGCAGTTGGCCGCTCCGAAAGCGAGGCCGGTTATGCGCCACTGACTATTGATGCCGCCCGAGGGCACTTCGAGGCACACCGGCTCGGGATCGAAGGCCACCACGGCGCCCGCATCATCGATCGCGACGGCATGAATGGCGAGGCGCTGGCCATCGTCGATCAGGCGAAATTCGGTGAGGGCGGGTGCGGCATCGAGCATAGACAGGCTCCTCGTCATGGCGGGGGGTGCCCGCTCGGCATCGGGAAGGGGTGATCCGAGCGGGGCGAGACGCAAGGTGCCTTGCAAGCGGGTGCGGGCTTCCCTCCGTTATCCGGCACTATCACGGCCGGGGCCAGCGGGTCGCATGCCCAGCCTTAAGCAGCGCAGCACCGAGGTCGACGCCAGCAGCCAAGCACCGCGCTACAGGGCGGCCATAGCGGTCTCGTGCCTGAAAGCCCGCCTTGCGCGGATCCGCGTCGACGAGCTCACACCGCACCTCATGGCCCTTGATCAGTCGCGCCAGCACCATCGTCGCTTCGGAGGCGCCCCTCTGCCCCCTCTCGGGGGCATCGATGAGGGCAAGGCGCACCCGGCCGCCCGCCTCATCAAGGTTGCGGCACTTGAGCGTGTCACCGTCGACGGCAACGGCGGCAAGGCAGGCGAAGAGGATGGACATGGAGCGGACTATCCCCGGCGCACGGTTTCAACGAGATCAAATGCCACCTCAGCCGCCTCCTCGGCCACCTTCCATGCACCGATGAAAGCCAAGCCGAAAAGCAGACCGCTCTCGAAGCTATCGAAGGCGCCCATCACTGCAACCCCCGCCAGAATGTGCCCCCAAGTCACGAGCTTCAACCATGCCGGCCAAGCCGCGCGGCTGCGCTCATATCCATAGTTGGGAATGACGCCCAGCTTGCCGAGCCGGTGAGTTGCGCCAAATAGAGCCCCTGCTCCTACCGTAATCTCTAGCACCATGGGCGAACCCTACCATGCAGGCGCAAGGGCAGAAAGCGGTGTGCCGATAACCCGACGGTCTGTCGCCTATATGATGCCTATTTGTAGAATCGCCAGAATTTCGGCCCACGAAACCCTGAATTTCGTGCCTTTCAGGCAAGGCTCACTGAATATAGATTAGTGCGCACGCCCTCACCCAACCTGATGCGCCGCCGGGAAGTGCAGTCTGAGGTCCATCGGAATTCCGAGGGCCCCGCGAGGTAACATTCGGATTACGGATGCTGCCTCATGGCGGGCCGATATCGTCGGGCCGATATTGAAGGGGGTCGATACCCAGACACCCTTTGGGCCTCTCCGCTAATCACGGGAAAATCCCGTGATTAGGATTGGCTCGCGCGCACGCGCGATACCTGTCTTGAAAGGTTGCGCGGTTCCACCGGTCGCGCGCGCGTAACTGCGACACGACTGACAACAAGCGTCCGCCCTACTGGTAGATCTCGAGCGTGCTGATGCGGCTCTCAAGGTCCCGGTTTTCCTGCTCCAGGTCGACGATGCGCTGCTCGAGCTCGTTGATGCGTGTCGACAGATCGCCCTCGACCATCGTAGCGCCGTCCGACGCGGCGGCGTCTGCAAAGTCCTCCGCGATCGCCTGAATCTCGCTCTCTCGCCACATGCGCGGCCGGTCACTGCAAGATGCCAGGCAAACTGCCAGCGTTCCCAACACAAGAATTCGTCGCATCGATCGCTCCCCTATTCCATGCGCGGCGCCCAGCTGTGGAACCCTAAACTGGGCTAACCCGGAATCCAAATTTCGGTTTAGGCTCAAGGAGTAAGATAATGGAAAATATGAAAAAAATATATCCTCTTATACCTATACCCTAATCCGAAATCACTCTCACGCTCCCCCGGATTTTTGTGCTTCCACCCGAATTCCGGGATCTTCGTTTCGGTTTTGGGGGGTTAGCTTTTTATTGGGATTTCAGGGTGATATGGCTGGCCCTAAACCGAAGTCGATTTCGGCTTAGGTAGCCACGAACCAAAGCGACGGCCGGCCAGGCTTGCCGTCAGCCCGCGGCCGCTCGATTTTCATGATGCGTCCCGCCTCTTCGAGCATCGTGAGGGCGTCCTCGCGGTCGCGCGTGCTCTTGAAGAAGCACAGCCGCTCCTTGAGCGGCGTTTGCTGGATTCCGTTCGGTCCCGCGTCCCGAATGATCTGCAGGGCTTTGTTGCGATTGCGCTCTTCGTCGGTGTCGGCAACCTTGTTGCGGATCGCATCCAGGAGCCGGTCTACGCTGGAACCTGCCAAGCCGCGCCCCCAATTCAGCGCCTCGACTGTTATGGCTGGGCGGGCCGGATTGTCGCTCACGGCCTTGATGAGGGCGATCTTCATGGCGTTCTCAGCGAGGCGGGCGATGGCCGAGGTCTTGTTGCTGCCTTGGTTTCGGCGCAGCATTTCGATCTGCTCGAGGCGGATTTCCTTGAACCGCTCATCGGCATCGCGCGTGGCAAACGGCACGAGATATGGCGAAGGCTTCTGCTGCGGGCCTTCACCCAGGGGGAAAGTGATGTGCCCCTCGGCTCCGGCGTTCACGGCCTTCGCCGCCTCGATGAGCGCGGGCGGCATTTCGTCTTCGCCGAGATCGAGGTTTGGGTCTGGGAAGTGATTTTCGCTCTCGATCACCAGCATCCGGGAGAGCGAGCCGTCAATGACGTTGCTGCTGGAAAATGAGCCCCAGAACGATTGTGGTGTCGTGATCCCAAACAGGCAAAGGCACGGCTGATCGATCGGCTGGCGCGGCTTTTCGCTCTGATCGGCGTAAGACGTTCCGAGAAAGACCTTCGTTGCCCTTGAATAGAGCTCTGTGAGGTTGTCGACGATGAGCCTGTCATGCGTCGATGAATTTCGGCCGTTTGCGCGGTTCAGCATGAAGCCGAGTTCGTCGAGCGGATAGATCAGGTTGCCGGCGCGGGTGATATCCGTGATCATGGCTTGTCCGCTGGCGATGCGCGAGCCGCCCAGCTTGTTGGTGAGGCCCGCCTCCGCGAACAAATCCTGAATGCAACCGAGCGCATGATCTTTGCCCCCGCCGCTGTCGCACAGCCCGATGACGTAGATATTCGAACGAATTCCGGTCGGGCTTTTGTAGCGCCTTCCGGCAAGTGCGCCGAACGCGGAAAGCGCGGCTCCCAGCGCGAGGAAGGGCTGCGGGCTGGGTGCTGTCCGCTCGGCATAGTCGACGAATTGCGCGAGTGCGCCATCGCCCAAGCCTGCGCGCCAGTCGAACCCCTCGCCAAGCCGGTCGGCCTGTGCTGCGCTTTTCACGGTCGCGGCTTGCGCCAGCATCTCTTGCATGTCCGCGTTATGCGCGCGCCCCCCTGCGGTCAGGGTCGCCCGATCGAAGCGCAGCGGCTCCGGCGAAGCGTCCGGCACGCCCTTGGGCTCCGCCATGCCATCGCGCAGCGCGCGGTCGACCTTGGCCATGATGATCTCGGGCGTCCAAGGGTCGGCTGGGTTGTGCGATGGCATTTGCAGGCCCGCGGCGATCAGGCGGGCGCGCGCGGTTTCGTGCCTGAGCACCCCGCCGCCGACAAAGTGCCCGATCTTGAGCCCAGCCCGGTTCAAGGTCGCCTCCTGCCCGCCATCGGTGGCGCAACGAATTGCCTCGCACTCGCCTTCGAGCGCGGCGAGCGCATAGGGATGCTCGTCAACAGGTGGGCGCGGCGGCGCGGCCGCATTGGAGATTGGCGCGGTGGAGGCACTAGCGATCGAGGGCCGCTTGCCTTTGCCGCGCGGCGCGGTGACGATCGCCACGAGCTCGGCGGGTGCGCTCGCCGGCTGATTGTCATTCGCCCAGCGATAGAGACGGCCGCTAGGGTGTCGCGAGGGCGGTAGGATGATGTAGCCCCCTTCGCCGCGTACCTCGGCGCCGGGAAGCTCGGGGATAGGCCACGCCCCGCCATTGCCTGGGCGCTGGGCATTCCTGATCTCCTCACGATAGGCGAAGTGCAGATGATAGCCTTTCCCCGTGTCACTGCGCCGGGTGGCCGGCAGCGTGAAAGGACAGGCCGGCTCGAAAGCGCCGGGATCATCGATGTCGAGGGCCCAGACACCAGAAGCGGCGCCGGTTGGCATTCCGATCATAGCGCCCGGCCACTTTGCCCACCAGCGCCGGATCTGTTCGGCATCGGTGGTGGCTTCCTTGAAGCCGTGCGTGGTGTAGGGGCGCTTGCTGGTTTCCCGGCAAGGGAACACAGGCACGCCCTCGGCCGCATATGCGAGCGCGGCGTCCACAAGCGCCTCAGGCAGGTTCTCAGCTGCATTCATGCCTTGCCCCTCCTGGCGAAAGCGCCGCACCAGTCCCACGCGGAAACGATGGGCCACGCGCCCTCGGGCAAGCCGTCCTGGAGGAACCGCGGGGGGAGAGCGCGGCACTCGCCGCCGCCGTTCTCGTACGGGTGCAGCATGGCGCACTCTGCGCACGAAGGCCTTGCATTTTCGGCCGGTTCGCTGTATGTTCTCTCTCGATCCCCAGTGCTGACGAAGCTGCGATCATGGCTCGGGTTGAGGATGGCCGTCCTCACCGGGCCGTTTCGTTTCGGCGGGCCTCTCATGCGGCGAGCTCCGAGGTCGAGCGCACGAGGCGGCCCGCAATCCATGCGTCGAGATCTTCTTGCCGGTAGCGTACGGCGCCCTTGCCTGGGCCGAATTTCGCGAAGCGCGGGCCTTCGCCGGTCACGCGGTAGCGGTCGAGGGTCGGACGGGAGAGGCGGCAGTAGTGGGCGGCCTCGGCAACAGTCATTAGGCTCATGGTGCATCACCCTTTGTTGTGATGCTGCACAATTGCGGCCCAACTGCGCCGGGCGCGATTGCCTGTTTTTGCGAGCCGGGGGCCCCTTTTTGCTACTTTGGGACAAATGAAACGGTGTTGGCCGGGAATTGAATTCCAGCCTGCACACACATGCCGAGGCGTCCGATCCCGCCCTCGATCGCGTGTGCCAGCCATTGGCGATCTTCAAGGATGCTGGCGAATTCGACGGGCCAGGCATCGTCCTCTGTTCTCATGAATATCTCGCCGCGCTCCACGATGAAGAGGCTCACGCGAAAGGCAGCGGCTGCATGCGCGACTGGGCGCCAGTTGCGCCACACTCGCCATTGCGCATTTACGAGATCCTCACCTCGCTCGTCTCGCCCACCCCCGATCGATGCCGCAAGGCTTTTTCCGTATTCCTCAGGGCCGATGCCAGTGGTGCGCTTGATGCTGTCTTGCCAGTATCGATCGAACAGGTCACCAGCCTCAATTGCTGTCCGCAGCCCCCGCCCTAATGAGCGGAGACCGCTTAGGACATTGGCCCTCGATCGATTATTGCTCGGGCGTTGGCCGCGCTGGACAGCGACCCAGTCGAGCAGCTTTCGCTCTTGGGCCTTTGGGTTGGTGGGTTTCGCCAGCCATGAAAGATAGCGCACAGCGCCCTCCACGCTATCCTCGATGGGGACAGCGACGGCGCTAAAGGTCGCGGAGCGGCCAGAGATCATGCTTCACCTAATCTCCGCGCAATCGCGACTCAGGCAAGGCGAGCCCGATTGCCCGAGCCCGCCTGCATCGACCCAACTTGGCCGCGCCTATCACGCCGCTGCCTCGCAGCTTGCGCCCGCATAGGTCGAAGGGCCAAGCAGCCGGTCCATGTCGCGATACATCTGGGCAAGGTACTCGGGCTCCCAAGCGTCGCCGCCGGTCTTGTCGAGCTTCCAGCGCAGGGCCATGTGATCCGGCGCGGGCATGGCCATGAGCTCGCCCTCGATCCTCACCACATCATCGACGAGCTTGTCGCGGTGCGCGTTCATGAAATCGGGCACGAAATAGGCGGGATGCTCGGCACGCAGTGCATTGAGCCGATCGAGAAAATCAGGCTGATTGCGCTGATCGTCGATGCCGACGCGAGCGCGGAGCGCCCATTCGAGGGCATAAAGCGGATCTGTCGCACGGCAATATTCGTTGCTCGCCGCCTCGGCCGCGCGCAGCCGCTCGAAGGTTTCCGCCCACTTGGTGGCGCGGTCGGTGGTGCTATGGGTTTCGGTAGTCATTGATCGATCCTCCTAGATCGGTTGGTGATCAGGCCGGGCCTCGGGGCGCAATCCCTTGGCTCGGCCGCTTTTAACGGCTCATGCCGATTTCTTCGCCGCATCGAGCGACACGACATTATCCCTTTCGCGCCCGCTCACGAGTGCGTCGATATGGGCGGCCCATGCCTCAAGGGCAGCGCGCTTCTCCTCTTTCCACTCATGGCGCTGATAGACGCCCACAATGCCCGCACGCGAGCCGCTGAGGTGGTGCAGCGCGGCCTCAGTCACTTCGAGGCGTACGCCTAGCCTTTGCAGGCCGGTGGCGACTGTGCGGCGGATATCGTGGAAGCGCCAAGGCGCGACGGCCTCACCCTCGCCCAGCTTGGCAATTTCACTGTCGAGCTTGGCCTTGGCCTTCGAGATCCCGCTGATCGGCGTCTTTCCGGTGGTGGTGAGCACAAGCCCCTTGGCGGGCCAGACGGGCTTATCCTCGGGCCACTTGCCGCCCAGCGCCTTGAGGGCCAGCGCGTCGAGCTCGGCCATCACAGGGGCGCTCAGGGGCACGATATTCGCCGCCTTGTTCTTCGCGCGGTCAACAGGAATGGTCCAAGTCGCACTATCGCGATCGAGCTCACCCCATGCCATGCCGGCAACTTCACTGCGCCGCTGGCCGGTGAGCACGAGCAGGCGCACGAAAGCATCGAAGGGCGCTGCCAGCTTGGGAGCAGCCTGCCAGACAAGCTTCACCTCGTCATCACTCAGCACGCGGTCGCGCGCAGCGGGGGCCGCGGGCTTCTCCATCGCCGCGAGTGGGTTGGCCGCGATATCGCCCCGGCGCAGCGCCCATCCGAACAGGATCGAGGCATAGGCGAAGACTGCGCGCCTCATGCCCTTTTGCTTTGACGGGATCGCATCAAGCATCGGCTGCAGGTCAGCGCGCCCGATATGGGGCATCGCCTTGCTGCCCAGCGCGGGCTTGAGGTAATTCTCGATCACGAGCTTGGCCTGCCGAACGCTCGACGGGCGCCGTCCCTTCTCGTGCTCGTAGTAGTCGAGCCAGCGATCGGCATAGGTGCCGAAGGCCAATTCAGTTTCGAGCTTGGCACGCTCCTTGGCCGCAACCTTTGCTGCCATCGCCGCCTCGCGCTGGCCTTTGTCATGCTCGATCGGATCGACGCCGCTCGCCACCATACCCGCAAGCCGCTCGGCAACCTTGCGCGCCTGATCTGGCGCAAGTG
>VFQO010002230.1_pt1 | contig 12264 bp, 12 predicted proteins | sample 3512331 | NCBI WGS metagenome assembly VFQO01 (sample SAMN10412371, study PRJNA504923) | tailings metagenome | isolation source: Replicate 3 from Balatoc abandoned mine | place: Philippines: Itogon, Benguet | collected 2017-08-28
AATCTGCTGGAAGAGTCCGGCTACGCCTATACCTTGTCCAAGCCGTCGCTGGTGGCCATGTCCGGCCAAACGGCAACCTTCCTGGCGGGTGGCGAAGTGCCGATTCCGGTCCCTCAGGGCCAGAACGGGACCATCGCCATCGAGTACAAGGAGTTTGGTGTGCGTCTGTCGCTGACGCCGACCATCGTCAGCCGTCAGAAGATCATCCTCAAGGTGGCGCCCGAGGTCAGCGATCTGGACTTTGCCAATGCCCTGACCATCCAGGGGTCGATCATTCCGGCTCTGCGCGTGCGCCGCGCCGACACGTCGATTTCCCTGGCCGATGGCGAGAGCTTCGTGATCGGTGGCCTGCTCAACAAGGTTACCACCAGCAACGTCAGCAAGTTTCCCGGGCTGGGCAGCATTCCCGTGCTCGGTGCCTTCTTCCGCTCCAACCGCTTCGATGCCGAGGACCGCGAGCTGCTCATGATCGTCACGCCGCGTCTGGTGGCACCGCTGGCGGCCACTGCCACGCTGCCGTCCTTGCCGGGGGCGCCCCTCAGCGAGTACAACCCGTCCACGGCGGAGCTTTATTTCCTGGGTGACCGCTACCTCAACGGTCCCACGTCCGGCCTGTCACGGTGAGCCATCATGTCCGATATTGAACAATCCGTCGTTCTCGTCAGTACCCTGCGCGAAGAACATGAGTGGCTGCAAGGTTCGCTGGAAGGCACGGCGAATGTGGTGCTCTGCCAGCAACGCGACCTCAACGACGTGCTGCAGCTGATCAACCTGGCGGCGGCCTCCATCGTGTTCGTGCCCATCCGGCGCGAGAACTGGATGGCCGACATCCAGTTCATCGAAGGGCTGGTGGCGGCGCGGCCAACGCTGGCCTGCATTGCCTTGTCCGAAGTGCAGGATCAGGAGCGTCTGCTCGGTGCCATGCGCGCCGGTGCGCGCGACTTCATCACCTTTACGGCGCGTGGCAGTGAACTGGCTGGTCTGGTGCGGCGTCTGCGCGAGCGCACGCCGGCGGTCATGGAGTCCCCCATGCAGCAGGGCACCTTGATTGTGCTCGCCAGCGAGCGTCCGGTGATGCAGTCCGCGTTTCATGCCCTGCACGTGGCTGCCGGCATTGCGCGGCTGAATCCGGAGGCACGTGTTCTGTTGCTGGATCTGGGGCAGCCGTTTTGTGAGGCGCAGCTGCTCTACGGTCTCGAGGGCCAGTTCAGCTTCCTCGACACCTTGCGCAACCTGCGCCGTCTGGATCGCAACCTCACCGATACCGCGTTCCCGGGCCATTCCTCGGGCGTGAAGGTGCTGTCCGCGCCGGCCGAGGGCATGGATCTCAATGAGATCACCACCTCGGAAATGTTCCTGCTGGTGGGTACCTTGCGCAGCCTGTTCACCCACGTGGTGGTCAATGTCTGCGGCCTGCCCACGGTGGCGGTGACCGAGCTGCTGATCGGCAACGCCAACCAGCTGGTGCTGGTGGTCGACCAGTCCATCACCAGTTGCCGCGCCGGCCTGGGCTTTGTGGCCCGGCTGCGCGAAGTGGGTTGCCCGGTGACCAGCCCCATGCTGCTGCTGGATCACTACCACCCCAAGATCGCCCCGGACAGCAAGGCGGTGCTGCGCTCCTTCGGGTTCGAGGAAGTTATCGAACTTCCGGCGGAAGCCGAGTTGCGGCTGCGCGCCATGAACCTCGGCCAGTTGCTGTTCGAGGTGGCGCCCAACGACACGCTCACCAAGCGTTATCTCGACTGGGCTGGGCATTACGGCAAGTCGGCCGTGCACAAGCCGGCGGGCGGCAGTGGTGGCGGGTTCATGAGTCTGCTCAAGGGCAGCAAGGGGAAATAAGTCATGGCGATCGGCTACATTCCCGGGGGTCGACTGACCACCAAGAAAGTCGAGCAGGACATTGCGCACATCAAGTTCCGCTTCCATCGCTACCTGATTGACCGCGTGGAAGAAGACCGCTTCAACATCTTCGAGAACCCGCGTCAGCAGATCATCGACTACGTGCAGTCCAAGCTCACGGTCTATGTGCACGACAACGCGCTGCCCCTGTCGCGTTACGAAGCCGACAAGATGGCCGAGGAGCTGGTCGACGAACTGGTTGGTTTCGGGCCGCTGGAGTCCATGCTCCATGACCCGTCGGTGACGGAAATCATGGTCAACGGCCCGAACCGCATCTTTTGCGAACGCGATGGCGTGATCAGCCGCAGTGACCTGCGTTTCGTGGACAACAACCACGTGCACCGGGTGATCCAGCGCATTCTCGCACCCATCGGCCGCCGACTCGACGAGTCCAGCCCCATGGTCGACGCGCGCATGCCCGACGGCAGCCGGGTCAATGCCATCATTCCGCCCATCGCCCTCGACGGCCCCAGCATCTCGATCCGGAAATTCCGGCGCGACCTGCTGCGTGCCGGCGACATGGTCACCTACCGCTCGCTCAACGAGGAGATGCTCAATTTCCTCAAGAAAGCGGTGTCGCAGCGTGCCAACATCCTGGTCAGTGGCGGTACCGGTACCGGCAAGACCACCTTTCTCAACGTGCTGTCCGGGTTCATCGGTCACCACGAACGTATCGTCACCGTCGAGGACACCGCCGAGCTCCAGCTCAACAACGATCACGTGGTGCGCCTCGAGACCCGTCCGCCCAATGCTGAAGGCTTTGGCGAAGTCAGCGCCCGCGACCTGATCCGCAACGCGCTGCGTATGCGCCCGGACCGCATCATTGTCGGTGAAGTGCGCAGCTACGAGGTCATGGACATGCTGCAGGCCATGAACACCGGCCACGAGGGCTCCATGTCCACGCTGCACGCCAACACCGCGGCGGATGCCTTGCTGCGTCTGGAGACCCTGGTGGGTCTGTCCGGGCAGAAGATCTCCGAGGCCACGCTGCGTGCCATCATCGTGTCGGCCATCGACATCGTCGTGCAGCTCACGCGTCTGCCCAACGGTCGTCGCTGCGTGGCCGAGATCACCGAGGTGGTTGACCTTCGCGACGAGCAGTACGTGACCAATCCGCTGTTCAAGCTCAACCGCATCAGCGGCAACCACGAGAAGAGCGCGGCCGGCCCGGCCAAACCGCGCGTGATCGAGCTGATGAAGCAGGCCGAGGCGCGCTGACCGTGGCCATTTTCGTCTACCTGTTTCTGGCCGCTCTGTTTCTTATCGGGGCCTTGTACTTCGTGGCCCAGGGCAGGCAGCGTGCCAAGGAAGAGCTCATCGAGCAGCGGCTGGCCAGTGTCGGCATGCAGCGCTTCACGGCCTATCGGGCGGATTGGGTGACCACGTTTCTGGAGCGTGCCGGCCTTACCTTGTCCGATACCGCCCGGCGCATCCTCGCGCTGGCATTCGGTGTTCTGATTCTCGGCGTGGCGTTTTCCATGGGCCTCAAGGCTGCGCTGTTCGTGCTGCTGGGCGTGATCGGCACGGTGTACATGGTGCTCTCGGTGCTGTTTGGTCGGCGCCAGGCCATGCTCATCGCCCAGCTGCCGCGCCTGCTCGACCAGGTGGTGCGCATGATGCGTACCGGCAAGACCATCGGGGACGCATTCTTCATCGCCACCGACGATGCCGAGGAACCGCTGAAGTCGGTCATGGAAAAGCTGCGCCGCAACATCACGCTGGGCATGACCATTCCGGAAGCGTTCAGTGACCTCGCGGAAACTTACAACCTCCAGGAGCTCCGCGTGCTGGCGCTTGGCATCAGCGTCAATGCCCGCTTTGGCGGCAGCCTGATCGATTTGCTCAACAACGTCATCAACCTGATCCAGGAGCGTGAAAAGGCGCAGCGCCAGCTCAAGGCCATGACCGGTGAAACCCGGGTGGGTGCGACCTTGCTCAGTGTCATGCCAATTGCCTTGGGCGGTTACATGGTGGCCGTGAATCCCGATTACCTGATGGCCATGATCGATGACCCGACCGGGCTCAACGTGCTGATCGGCGCGGGCCTGGCCCAGCTGTCGGGCATGCTGGTGATCTGGCGCATGTTGCGGAGTGTTTGACATGGGCATCGGGCTGGTGGTGCTGATGGTGCTGCTGGTGGGCGGCATCGTGGGTTATGTGGTGTACACCCAGGCGCGCGAGCGACGCCTGGTCGAGCGGCGTCTGTCGCTGAACCCCTCCGGCAAGGATGACGCGCTGCTGTTCAGCAATCGCCTTGCCGATGTGTTCAATGACCACGAGCGCATCCGCAAGTACTTGGAAAAGGACGATGAGCTTGCGTTGGCCGTGTGGCGTGCCGGTTTGCGCACGCACCAGCAGCGTGCCCTGATGTTTGCCTTCGTGGTGATTCTGCCCCTGGTGCTGGTGGTGGTGGTCAGCATCTGGTTGGTGGTGTCGGGTACCGAAGGCAACAACCTCTACATCGGTGCCGGCTCCGCGATTGCCGCGTTCCTGCTGCCCAAGAAACTCATCGTCGGGCGTGCCGAGGCGCGCATGAAACGGCTCAGTGATGAACTGTCGCTGTTCATGCAGATGTTGCGCATTTTGTTTGATTCCGGTCTGGCGGTGGAGCAGGCCTTGCGTGTTCTGGTCGTGGATGGCAAGCGCGTGCTGCCCGAGGTCGCCTTCGAGCTGGATTCGGCCCTGCGCCGCGCGGAGCAGGGCCTGGGCCTGGAAGGCGAGTTGCAGACCTGCGCCAATGCCTTGAACTATCCGGAGTTCACCGACATTGTCGTGGTGCTGCGTCAGATGCTCACCCAGGGGGGCAGCGCCAAGGCCTCCCTGAGCAAGATGATCGAAGTCATGAACAGCAAGCGACTGACCGACTTGCAGGAAAAGGTATCCAAGTTGTCCGCGAAGATGACCATCGTCATGGTGGTGTTCTTCTTTCCGGCATTGGTGATCCTGATCGCCGGCCCTGGCTTCATTTCCCTGTCGAAGGCATTCTGATGCGCTGGCGTCTCGATCGTGCGCTGGGCCTGGGTCTCTGCCTCTGCGGATTGACGGCGCTGGCCGGGGCCAGCGACGATGCCCTGGATATGCTCGCGCAGGACAACGCCCGCGTGCCGTCGTTGAGTTGCGCGACGGTGTCCGCTGGTCAGCGTGACGAGATGGCCTTGTCGCGATCCTTGATTGAAAAGCGCATAGCCGAAGGGCAGCTGCATGCCGCCTATGCCGAGGTGTTGTCACTGCCGCCCCGCGACGCACAGGCCGCTGCCTTGCGCGCCGACATTCTCCGGCGCCTGGGCCGACCGGAAGCGGGACGGTGGTACACCGCCTTGCTGAAAACCTGTCAGGCACCGGTGGCCTATCATGGCCTGGGTTTGATGGCGGCGCGGGACGGGAACTGGACGCGCGCCGTGCAGCAGTTTCAGCAGGCGGTGCGTGGCGACTCTGCCAACTCCCGCTTCCGCAGTGACTTGGGCTATGCCCTGCTGCAAGCGCGCGCCGATGCGGCCGCCGAGTTCGAGCTGCAAGCCGCTGCGCAGCTGGATGCCGGCAACCGCCTGGCCGGCATGAACCTGCTGTTGCTGGCCATGGTCACCGGCAATACCGCGCGTGCCGAGCGCTACATCGCGCAATGGCAGCCCGACCGGCAGGAGTTTGATACCTTGTGGCGCTCCTGCGCCGAGGTGGCGTCACGGCGTGCGGGTCAGACCGTGTCGTGTCCGTTGACATTGTGATTCACCACTTGCGAGGCTGATGCCATGAATCGTACCTTGTGTGTTGCCGCGTTGCTCGTGTCGTCCCTGGCACATGCTGATCGTCAACAGCCCCTCACCAGTCAGTGGCTGGAGCTGCAGCGCAGCGGCGAGGTAGCCTCCACGGTCTCCGTGCAGGCGGCCAACGAGATCGAGCGCGAAAAGGCCGTGGACCGGTTCATCAAGACCTACGATTTCGCGATTCCGGTGTCGTTCTACGGCTCGGGATTCTCCGTAGGACGCTGATCCGCGGGTTGTGTAAGTTTTTGTTGTGATTCGTAACGCACGGGGTGTGCCGTAACGTGCTCTGTTACGCTAGAAGAATAACTGTGTGCAGGGTAGCGGATGAACAGCCGACTTTTTGTCATTCTCAGCGTGGTCCTACTGGCGGCTGCCGGTGCTGCCGGGTGGTTTGGCTACCAGACCACCGTGGATGCGCGTGCGCAGATGGCCGCCGCCGAAGCTACCGTGGCGGAAGTCAAGGCCCAGGCTGCCGCCGAGATTGCCAACCGGGTCCCGGTGCTGGTGGCAGCGCGTGACATCAAGGCGTTCGAGGTGCTGACCGTCAGTGATCTGGTGGAAGATCATCTGGCGTCCCCCGTGCCACAGGCGTTCACCGACCCGCAGCAGGTGATCGGCAAGTTTCTGCAGACCGATGTCGCGGCCGGTTCCGTGTTGATGCAAGGTCAGCTCCAGCCTGGTGGCGACGTGGCCCGTCTGCTCATGCCGGGCGAGCGCGCCATGGCCATTGCGGTGGATGAAGTGATCGGGGGTGGCGGCTTCGTCACGCCGGGCGACACCGTGGATGTGCTCATGTACGTGCCTGGGGAGAGCCGTCCGGCCAGTTCCGCCCAGGTCGTGATGCGTGCCTTGCGCGTGATCAGTTTCGGCACGCAGCTGGCCACGAGCGCCATGCTCACCGCGGAGGCTGCCGAGGGCGGCACGACCGCGCCGGTACCGGGAAATGCGGGCGCCAATGTAGCGGATCCACGCGCCGCCCGCACGGCCATTCTCGCCGTGCGCGAACAGGACATGACACGACTGATGCTGGCCAGCAGCGTTGGGGTATTGCGACTCGCCATCCGGCCAGCGGGTGAGGGCGTCACGCCGGGTCAGTCGCTGGCAGCCGGTCGAACCGGTCCGTCCGACAACCGCCTCGAACGCGCCGCTGGCCTGGCGCCGCTGGGGCCGGTCGCTGCACCTGCTCGAACGTTCACGCCGCCCACGCTGATGCCGCGCACGCCCGGTGCCGGGTCAGGTAATAGTGCATCCGGCAAGTCGTCGGGCTCCGATTCCATTGTCATTTTTCGCGGCTTGAACCGTGTCGACGCCCCCTGAGAGATCCGCCATGTTCAGTCGTCACGTCAGTGCGTGCTTCCTCGGTCTGCTGCTGGCAGGGCCAGTGGTCGCGGCGCCATGTATCCAGCCCGCCTTGCCGGCCCAGATCGACATCCGCGCCGGTCTCCAGCAGACGCTGGCGCTGCCGGCGCCCATGTCGCGCATTGCCATTGGCGAGCCTGGCGTGGCCGACGTGGCTGTGGTCAATGCCCGCACCCTGCTGCTGCAGGGCAAGGCCACCGGGGAAACCAGCCTGTTCGTGTGGACTGCCTGCGCCAGTGAGCCCGCGCGTGCGCTGGTTCGCGTCGCGCCGGATCTGCAGGCCACTCAGCAGCTGACGTCACCGTTGCAGGCCGGGCGCAGCGAGCAGCAGTCGCGTCAGATGTTGAGCACCTTGCCCTCCCAGGTCCAGGCCGATATCCGCTTTGTGGAAGTCAGTCGCTCACGGCTGATTGATGTCGGTACCCGACTGCAGATTCGCAGCGCGAATCGCCCGAACGTATTTGCCTCGCCGAATGCCGGCGTGGGAACGGCCAGCCCCGGCAACGCGGCCCTGACCAGTCTCGGGTCGGTGGCAGACTCCTTCAACATTTTCTGGGGTGGCAGCAGCGAGCGCTTCATGGCGGCGATCAACCTGCTCGAGCAACGCGGCTATGCCTATACCTTGTCGCGTCCGTCCCTGGTGGCGCTGAATGGCCAGTCGGCCAATTTCCTGGCGGGCGGTGAAGTGCCCATTCCGGTGCCGCAGGGCCAGAACGGTGCGGTGGCCATCGAGTACAAGCAGTTCGGTGTGCGCCTGACCATTTCGCCCACCATTCTTGATGCCGAGCAAATCGTGCTGAAGGTGGCGCCCGAGGTCAGCGAGCTGGATTTCAGCAATGCCCTGAGCATTCAAGGTACGCAGGTGCCGGCGCTGCGCATCCGGCGCACGGACACCACGATTGCGCTGGCCGACGGAGAGAGTTTCATCATCAGCGGTCTGGTGTCGCGCAACACCCTGAGCAACGTGGACAAGCTGCCGGGTCTGGGCGACCTTCCGGTTCTGGGGGCATTCTTCCGGTCCACCCGGTTTGAAGCCGATGATCGCGAGCTGCTCATGGTGGTCACGCCGCGTCTGGTGCGTCCGTTGCGTCGCGATGCCGAGCTCCCGGCGTTGCCGGGGGCGCCGTGGCGTCAGTATGAACCGTCGGCGGGCAGCCTGTTCTGGCAGGGTCCGGTGTCGCCGTATCAGGGCCCGTCGGCCAGCGGACGCTGAGCCATGCGCAGCCTCGGGTACGTACTGCTGCTTCTGGCCTTGGCCGGGTGTCAGGTCAAGCCGGTCACGCGACCCGTGATGACGGATGTGCCAGCCGGCATGGTGGTGTCGTCGCCAACCGCAGACAATTCAGCACCTGGCACGCCAGGCGCGGATCCGGGCGTGCCACGCGCTGACGCTGTTCCTGCGCTGCGTTGTCGCGGCTCGTCCGATGAAGCGGTGGCCTTGACGCGGTCGGTGGTGGAAACGCTGATGCGCGAGGGTGACTGGTACGCTGCGCTGGCGCAGGTGGATGCCTTGCCGGGCAATGCTGCTGACGTGGCGCTGATGCGTGCGGACATTCTGCGTGAACTGTCGCCCATGCAGTCCGTGCGCTGGTACGAGGCGTTGCTGCGTCAGTGTCGCGAGGTGCGCGCGGAGCATGGGCTGGCGTTGCTGGCCGCCCGGGCTGGCCGCCTGACGGAAGCGGTGGCGCGTCTGCAGCGCGTGGTGGCGGCCTATCCGCTGGAGCCCCGCTACCGCAACGATCTCGGCGTGCTGCATTTGCAGACCGGTGCCGATGATCTGGCCGCGTTCGAGTTGCGTACGGCGCATGAGCTGGCCAAAGCCGATCCGCAACCGGTTTTCAACTTGCTGTTGCGGTCACTGGTCATGAACAACGTGAGTGAATGGCAGCTGCTCAGTCAGCGTTGGTCGCCGCCGGCGGAAACCCGTGAGCGCCTGGCGGGGGCCTGCGAGACCGTGATGACCCAGCGTCTGGCAGGGCAGCGCGTGCGGTGCCCGATTGATCCCAGACGTTCCTGAGGGAGTGAAGACCATGAATCGAATGAAGGCCACGGCGTTACCGCTACGACGCACGCTGGTGTGCGTTGCCCTGGTGCTTGGCGGTCAGGCGCTTGCCGACACCGCACCCGGAGACACGACCCAGTCACTGCTTTCCCTGCAGGCTGACGGGGCGCAGCAGTCGAGCAACCCTCAGGCGCTGTCCGGCGCGTATCGGGAAAAAGCCGCCGCACGCTTTCTCAAGACGCTTGAACAGCCGGTGCCGCCTGTTCAGTTCGACACCTCGCTCAGCGGCGACAACTGACCGCCATGATGGCCTCACAGCGTGGCGCCATCACCATTCTGACGGCCTGCTTCGCGTTGGTGGGCGTGCTGTGCATGGTCCTGGTCATCGACAGCGGCCGACTTTATCTGGCCAAGCGTGACCTGCAGCGCATCGCGGACGTCAGCGCCATCGAGGCGGTGGCGCGAGGTGGCGAGTGCGTCAGCCCGGGTGCCCTGGCCACCACCTATGCCACGCAGGCGGCCACTCGCAACGGCTTCGACGCCCAGACCGATACCTTGCAGGCGCAATGCGGCCGTGTCAGTGCCAGCAACGGTGAGCGCGTGTTCACGGTCGACGCTGCCGGCCTGCAGACCATCCGGGTGATCGTGACGCGACCGGTACCCGCCAGCCTGATCGCCGGCGGCCTGTTTGGCCAGGACGTGACCTTGCGCGCGGTGGCAGTCGCCAGTCGCGGGGTGCCGTTGGCTGCGCTGACCTTGCGCACCACGGTCGCCAGCATCGACAGTCAGCAGTCAACCCTGCTCAATGCCGTGCTTGGTGGTCTGCTGGGTGGCAGCCTTACTCTCGATGCGCTCGGCTACAACGGTCTGGTGTCGTCGCAGATCAACCTGTTCAGTTTTCTGGATGCCCTGAAAACCACGCTCAATCTGTCCGCAGGCGGGTATGACCAGGTGCTGGGCACGCAGGTGACCATGGGTCAGGTGCTCACCGCCACGGCGGCGCTGGGTGCCATCAATCTGTTGCGGCTGGCCACCGGCCCGACCACGCTGATTCTGGACGATGTGCTTAATCTGCAGACCGGCACGTCGTTCGCGGGCGCCGATGCGCAAATCAATGTGTTTGATCTGCTGCGTTCATCGATCCTTCTCGCCAACCGCAACAGCGCCCTGGCTTCGGACATCAGTCTGCCCCTCGCCGGTGGCGGTGGGGTGGATCTTGCCGTCAAGGTCATCGAGCCGCCACAGCTATCGGCAATCGGCAATCCGATTCTGGCTGCCGCCGAAGCCCCATTGTTTGACGGCCCGAACCGGATTCTGGTCAAGTCGTCGCAGGTACGCCTGTATGTGGGCGCCAGCCTGGGGACGGTGATCCAGGTGGTGGACAACGTGCTCAACGGAGTGCTGCAGCTGGCCGCGCCGGTGACCTCGTTTCTGCAGAATGCCCTGAGCCTGAATGTGTTCGACGCGCTTGGCGGCTTGCTCAACAGCGTGGCCTGCGGCGGCCTCCTGCAGCCCGATTGCAACAGCTTCAATGTTACCTATGCCCGGACACTGGCCAACAACCTGCGCGTGGATATTGCCGTTCAGGTCGGGAGTGGCGAGGCCCGGGTCAGTGGCTACAGTTGCGGGCCTGGCGTCAACAAAACCTTGACCGTACCGGCCAAAACCTCGATTGCGGACATCCGTGTCGGGCGGATCGGCACCGACACCAACATGGATGGCAGCATTTCCCAGGCCGAGTCCAAGTCGGCGGTGTTTGCCAACCAGTCCATGCCGTCTGCTGCTGCGATTCCAGTTCTGGAGTATGGTCGGCAGATCGCTCGGCCCAAAACTTGCCTGCTGACGCTGTGTTCCAACTGGGAGTGGTACAAGGCGAGCACGAATAACTGGGTCAGCAGTCGAAACGAGGCCACGTTCTATCCGGAAGCCGGTCTGGCGATCCGGGTGGGCAGCGAGAACAGCGGTCTGGGCATGACACAACAGACGCTGTCTTACGCGGCACCAGCGGCGGCCAACCTGCCGGAGATCAACGCCACCCCCGCTTACCAGCGTTTGCAGTCCAGTCCGGATCTGCTGTCGTCGTTGTCGGCGTTGATCAGCGACATCAACCTGGAGGCGTTTCAAAGTCAGACCAGTGGCGTGGTGGGGGCCTTGCTGACGACCAGCGTGAGCACGCTCAATGCGGTCAAGGACGGGATTCAGGATGCGGTGTCGTCGGTGTTGACCCCGTTGTTGACGCCAGTGCTGCAAACGCTGTTCCCGGCCCTGGGCCTGGGGCTGGGCATTTCCGATGTGGGTGCCAATTTGAGTTGCGACAGTGCACAGGGTGTAACGCTGGTGCAATGAACAGCATCTCAGATCGTGTCAACTAGAGCAACGTTATCGTCCGAGCGACCAGATCAACGGGCAACTGCGGCACCTGACCGATGCCCGGCAGCACCAGACCGGGAATGATCGGTTGACTGGCATAGTTGGCGTAGCGCAATTCGATGGTGAGCTGACAGGCGGGCCGTTGCACCGGGCAAGTGGCTGCCGCAGAGAAGCTGACCCGGTTGCTGCCCGCGATATCCAACGGACTGATCCAGCTGGCCGGAAGCCAGCCGAGCTGGTTCTGCAATTCCACGGTCACCACGCTGCGGACCTGATTCTGATGGTTGACGGCATTCACGGGAACCGATGCGGCGACGCGCGTCGCGGCAGCCACGGCTTGCTGCATGTTCTGCATGAGAATCAGGGGCAGGGCGTAGCTGATGATCGCCCAGACCATGGCAAAGAGCAGCGGAAACACCAAGGCAAGCTCGATGACCACCACGCCTTTTTGATTGACCGTGTCACGCATAATGATTCTCGTCAGCCGCCGCTCTCGAGCCGGTAACGTGATTCCGCCACCAGATCCCCCGAGAGATTGGGTACCCGACCGATGCCCGGCAGCATCAGGATGGGAATGATGGGGTTTTGATCATAGCTGGGGTAAGTGACTCTCACCACCAGCGTGGGAACGCTTGCGATGGTTTGCACGCTGACCGAACGTTGCAGCGGTGTGGACATGCTGGCGGGGAGGATGGTCAGGGTGTCGTTCAGCCGTGTCTCCGCCAGTGACACCAACTTGGCCTGATAGCCCGTGCTGCTCTGCAAGGGGTCGGCGCGTACCGCAGAGCGTACGGCCTCCTCGGTGGCGTAGTGCATGGTTTGCAGCATGAAGAAGGGCAGGCCGTAGCCAAACGTGGCCCAGATCACGCCGAA
>VFQO010002231.1_pt1 | contig 12264 bp, 8 predicted proteins | sample 3512331 | NCBI WGS metagenome assembly VFQO01 (sample SAMN10412371, study PRJNA504923) | tailings metagenome | isolation source: Replicate 3 from Balatoc abandoned mine | place: Philippines: Itogon, Benguet | collected 2017-08-28
GTGGGCGGGCGCGAGATCGGCTTCATGTTCGGCCAGTACAAGCGCATCACCAACAACTTCACCGGCGTCCTGACCGGCAAGGGTCTGGAATGGGGCGGCTCGCTGATCCGCACCGAGGCGACCGGCTATGGCGCGGTCTATTTCCTCGAGAACATGCTGGCGACCAAGGGCCAGAACCTTGAAGGCAAGACCGCGGTGATCTCCGGCAGCGGCAATGTCGCCACCCATGCGGCGGAGAAGATCGTGCAGCTCGGCGGACGGGTGCTGACCCTGTCGGACAGCGGCGGGTTCATCCATGATCCCGACGGCATCGATCAGGAAAAGATCGACTGGGTGAAAACCCACAAGACCCACCGCCGCGGGCGGATCGAGGAATATGTCGAGGCCTTCCCGCGCGCGACCTTCCATGCCGGCAAGACCCCGTGGGGCGTTCCCTGCGATGTCGCCCTGCCCTGCGCCACGCAGAACGAATTGCTGGGCGAGGATGCCAAGACCCTCATCGCCAACGGCTGCAAGGCCGTGTCGGAAGGCGCGAACATGCCGACCGACCTCGACGGCGTCCACGCCTTCAAGCACGCCAAGCTGCTCTACGCCCCGGGCAAGGCCTCGAACGCGGGCGGCGTGGCGGTCTCCGGCCTCGAAATGAGCCAGAATTCCGAACGCCGGTCGTGGAAGGAGGAGGAATTGCAGCAGATGCTCAAGGACATCATGTCGGGCATCCACAATTCCTGCATCAGATATGGCGATCAGGGCGGCGGCTATATCGACTACGTGAAGGGCGCGAATATCGCGGGCTTCAAGAAAGTCGCCGACGCGATGCTGGCCTTCGGGGTGGTGTAAGCCGCGGGACGTGCAATCAGGGCCCCCGCTCCCGTCCGGGTGCGGGGGCCTTTTCGTTTGCGGCACATGCGGATCAAGCGGACCGACACGGGGCGCGGCGCAAAACCGCTCTAGCCCGCGACGGCAGCCAGCCTGTGCACCCCCGGCGCCTGACGCATTCCGACAGGTGGCCTTGCCTGCAGGATCGCCAAGGCATCCGGTTCCCCGCGCGCTGCCTCACCCACTTCGAAGGCACTGACCGTGCGGCGCAGGCCATCGGCCTCCCGCGCCAGCGAGGCTGCGGCCGCGTTGCATTCTTCGGCCATCGCCGCGTTCTGCTGGGTCGAGCGGTCGATGTCGCTGACAACCTTGTTGATCTGGGCAAGGCTTTCCGATTGCGCCTCGGTCGAGGCGGCGATGCCCTCCACCGCCTTGGTCAGCGCCGCGACGGCCTGGGTGATGGCGGCGAAGGCATTGCCGGTCTTGGTGACGAGGTTGACCCCGGAAGACACCTGCTCGCTGGTTTCCGTGACCAGCGCCTTGATCTCCTCGGCCGAGGTCGAGCAGCGCAGGGCCAGCGCGCGCACCTCGTTGGCGACGACGGCAAAGCCTCTGCCGCTTTCGCCCGCGCGGGCCGCCTCCACCCCGGCATTGAGCGCCAGGAGATTGGTCTGGAACGAGATACTCTCGATCACCCCGACGATATTGGCGATGTTCTGGCTGGAGCGTTCGATCTGGTCCATCGCCACGGCCGCTTCGGCGACGATCTGCGATCCTTCGTCGGCGGTGGCGTTGCTTTCGCGGATGGTTTGCCGGGCGATGCTGGCATCCTCGCGGGTCTGCTGGACCTGTTTCAGCACTTCCGTGACTGCCGCAGCGGCCTCTTCCAGATTGGCGGCCTGTTCTTCGGTGCGCTGCGCGAGATCGTCGGACGCAGTGCGGATCTCGCTCGAGCCCGAGGAGATCGCGTTCACACCGTGCACGACGGTGCTGATCGTGTCGCGCAGTGCGGCCACCGTGGCGTTGAAGTCGGCGGCGACCCGCGCATATTCGGGCGGCAGGTCGACCACCGCGATGTCGAGCTTGCCTGCGGCCAGACTGGCAAGCGCATCGCCGAGCACCGCGTTGAGCGAATTCACCTTGTTGCTGATATCCCAGAAATAGGACGAGAGCGCCACGTCCATATCCAGCAGCGAGACTTTGACGAGCGCCGCGATGCGCCGCGCCTCGGCCCGCTTCCACGGCAGATAGCGCTTCCAGCCCGGAGCGATCATCTGGAGGAGCAGATCGTTGAGGATGCGGGCATAGCTGCCGACATACCACTTGGGCTCAAGGCCGATCCGCGCATGAACTTCGCCGATATGGTTCGAACGTTGCAGGAAGGCATCGTCGAGCCCATCGGTGAAGGCGCCGGTCCAGTGCCTGGCCTGCGCGCGGCGCGCCCTCTCCATCGAGGCGGCATCGACGAATTTGCGGGCGAGTTCGTCGCGGGTCTGCAACTCGCGGTAAAAGCCGTTGAGTGTCGGTTCGATAAATCGCTTGATCGCCGCAGCTACGCTTTTGAAATCGGGATCATGCGGGTCCAGCCCGTAATATTCCAGGCGTTCGGTCAGGGTGTGGTTTGTCATTGGATGATGCTCCAGTGGCCTCGAAGTGCCGGATCCGGTGCAGCAGATGACGGAGCGAACCTCCCGCAGCGGCGATGCCGCGGGTCTGGGCATGGAAGCCCCGAAGGGCGTTGCACGAAGGGTGTATCCCCATCAGATGGTCCAAATTGGGCGACAGGCGGCGCACCCGTCACAAGCAGCACGATCCGATGGCAGAATAGGCGGTAAGGTCTGAAGCGCGCGGCACGCGCGGCTAGGCATAACTACCAAGCCGCGCGTCGCACTGGTCAGCAAAGCCGCAGCGCAGAGACTGGGGCAAAGGGGAGCACAGGTTTCCTGTCGGCTATGCGGAGCCATGTTGCCCTCTGCTTGCGATCAGGGCCCCACCGGCAAGCGGAAAGTTTATGCCCAAATGCGTCCAAGTTTAGGTCATGCTAAGCAATGCCCCTAGCGTCTGGCGCAGTCATCGTTCACCTTTGCCTTCACGGATCGCAAGATCATGGCGTCCGATAATACAGATAGTTTGCAGGCGGTCCCTGGCAGCGCGGGGCACCGATGGAGGCGGTAATGTCGATTACTATTCCCAAGCGGCACCCCAAGCGGGTTCGTGTCATGCTCGACGGCATGATTGAAACTGCCGGCAGCCAGCAAAAGGTGCGCATCCGCGACATCTCGAGAGACGGGATGCTGATCGAAACCAAGGGCCCTTTCATTGCAGGCGATGTGCTCAAACTGGCACTCGGCGAGCATTTGCTTGAGGGTAAAGTGGCTTGGCAGGAAGGCACGTGGAGCGGCGTGGCTTTCAGCAAAGCACTCGATAGCCAGCTATGGGATGCCCTTTGCCAGCAGCCAATGATGGTGGGCATGCCGCGACAATATCGGCACGACCGGATTGCCAATGATCAGGCCGAGCCGATCGAGGTGACGCCGCGGGTGATCCGTTTCGCCCAGCGCACGGTCATCGCCTGAAGCGCGTCAACCACTCATATGATCATTGCTGCGAAAGGAGCGGGACCACTATGGGCTTTGGCCAAAAAATGCGGAGCGGTACGTCCGGCAACAAGCGCAAGGCAGAGCGTTCGAAGACCTTTGCCTCGGCGATCGTCGAAACTCCGGCAACCCGTCATCACGTGACGATACTGGACATTTCCCCGTTTGGCGCGCGCATCAGCGGCACCATGCACTCGGTGTCCCGACGAGATTTGCGCATCAAGGTCAATGAGGTCGATCTGTTCGGGACGGTCACTTGGCGTAGGGACAACGCTCTCGGGATCAAGTTCGAAGAGATCCTGAGCGATCACAACAGTTCCGAAATCTGTCAGGCCGTTCGCGCAGCAGAGGCTTACAGCAGACAGTTTGACCGGGAAGCCTCTTTGCAGGCTTTGGCAAACAGGCCCGGCGGCGTTCCGCCTGTGTCGGCCCTCGCGGATGCGAAAGCGACATCGGCCTCCAGGCCTGCCGGCTAGGGCGGAGCCGCAAGATGCAGGGCCTGCTGCTGACGGCGGGCCGCCCAAAAGCGGCAGCGCGCCCTAGCTGATCCCCAGCGCTTGCGCCTGCGCGCGCAGTTCCGCCGCTTCGCCCGGGTTCGCTTTCACCGCCGCTTCCAGCGCGGCCTTGGCCTTGGCCGGTTCGCCCAGCGTCATGCGGCTGCGCATCAGCATCACCCAGCCGTCGAGGTTCTTCGGCTCCTGCTTCAGCCGCGCTTCAAGCTGGGCGACCATGCCTTCGGCCATCTGGCGCTGTTCGGAAGGCTTCATGCTGCTCGCCGCGGCAACCTCGGCCGCGCTCGGCCCGCGCACGTTGGGCGAGGCGGCATCGCCTGCCACGCTGCCCGATCCGGGCGCGAGCAACGCGGGCTTGCGGGTTTCCTGCACCTTGGCGAGCCGGCTGGCGACCTCGATCTTGTTCATCTGCCCGACCTGTTCGATCGTCCGCACCAGATCGGCCTCCCACGGCGCGCCGGTCGGCGTGTCGGCGAGCAGATCGAGCCACGCGGCAATCGCGCCTTCGTGATCCTTGTCGATGTCCTTCTTGACCGCGAGGAAATAGCGCGAGCGCGGATCGGTCGGATCGAGCGACAGGGCTTTCTCGAACGCCGCCAGCGCTTCGGCGGGCAGCGGATCGCGCTGCGAGCCCATCACCAGCGATTCGCCCAGCGCCGACCACAGCACCGCCTCGCCCGGCGCGATCTCGACCGCGCGCTTGTAGGCCGCGGCGGCCTCGGTGAATTCGCCTTGCTGGAAATAGGCGAAGGCCAGATCGCTCCACGGCCCGGCATCATCCTTGGACGCTTCGGCTGCGGCGCGCAGCTGCTCGATGGTCAGCGCCCCGTCCGCGCCGGCTTCGGCCCCCTCGCCTGTGCCCGAACCTTCGTAGACATTGTAGCCGATCGAGCCAGCCGCGAGCAGCAAAGCCGCCCCCAGCAACACCCAGCCTGCTTTCGATGACCCGCCCGCGGGCTGTTCCTGCTTCGCTTCCATGGCCCTATCGCTAGCATCGCGGGCAAAAACGGGCAATTCGCTCTGGCATCCAAAGCGCATTTGGGTATGGTGGGCGCGAGGGTGCAATCTATCCGCAAAGGGGGGGGATAGGTGACCGGGATGTTCAAGGTCGCGATCATCGGATCAGGCCCTGCCGGGCTCAGCGCTGCCGCGCGCGCTGCGGCGCTGGGGATGAGCCACGTCCTGCTCGAAAAGACCGATCACCTCTCGGACACGATCTACAAATACCAGAAGGGCAAGCACGTCATGGCGACGCCCTCCAATCTGGTGCTGCGTTCGGACATCGATTTCGAGGCCGGCAAGCGCGAGACGATCCTCGGGATCTGGGACGAGCAGATCGAAGGCCACAAGGTCAACGTCAAATACCATGCCGAGGCCAAGGCGATCCGCGGCACCGGCGATCCGATCCCGGGCTCTGTGCAGCAGATCGTGACGCGCGGGCGCGACGGCAGTTCCTCGGTCAAGGAAATCCAGCGCCACGCCCCGCCCTATGCGATCGAGCTGACCAATGGCGAGACGGTGATGGCGGAGAACGTGATTCTCGCCATCGGCACGCAGGGCAACCCCAACCGGATGCGCTGCCCCGGCGCCGATCTGCCGCACGTGCAGTACCAGCTCGACGATCCGGCCGAATATGTCGACGAGCATATCGTCATCGTCGGCACGGGCGATGCCGGGATCGAGAACGCGCGCGGCCTTGCCGAGGATCCGGCGCAGCGCAACACTGTCTCGATCCTCAACCGCGGCACCGAATTCCCGACCGCCAAACCCGCAAACGTCAGTGCGCTGATGGCCGATCACGAGGCGGGCAAGCTGACGGTGCGCAACGAGAGCGAGACCAAGTCGATCGAGCCGGGCTGGATCACGCTCACCACCCGCGACGGCGAATTGCGCATCCGCTGCGACCGGATCATCGCCCGCATCGGCTCGGCCCCGCCGCGCGCCTTCGTGGAAGAATGCGGGATCGAATTCTCCAGCAATGATCGCAGCGCCTTTCCCAAGCTGTCGCCGGTGTTCGAGAGCACCGCGCCCGGCATCTTCGTGATCGGCGCGCTGGCCGGCTATCCCCTTATCAAGCACTGCATGAACCAGGGCTATGACGTCATCGAGTTCATCAACGGCAACACCGATCTGAAACCGGCGGACGAGCCGATCATCGCGGCCAAGTTCGCCCAGCTTCCCGGCAATCGCAGCACCGAGGAATGGCTGGAATTCCTGCGCGCGAACGTGTCGATCCTGAACGGCATGAACCCGCTCCAGATGCGCGAGTTCATGCTCGATTCCGAAGCGAGGTTCTTCCGCAAGGGCGAAGTCATCTTCGAGCGCAACGCGCCCGGCTCCTCGCTGTTCGGCATCGCCAGCGGATCGGTGGCGGTGGAGGTCAATCCGGCCGATCCCTCGATCACGATTCCCATCGAGGCCGGATCGATCTTCGGCGAAGTCGGCCTCATTTCGGGCCGCCGCCGCGGGGCAACCATCCGCGCCGCCGAGGACACCGTGGTGGTCGAAATCTCGCGCCTTGCCGCGCTCAAGCTGCAATCGCAGGTGCCAAGCGCCAAGAAGGCGATCGAGCGCATCTCGATCGAGCGGCAATTGCTGCAGATGTTCGGATCGGGCCTGACGCGCGATGACGTGGCCCCGCTGGTCGAGGCCGCCAAGGTCGAGGAAAAGCGGGCGGGCGAGATCGTGATTGCCGAAGGCGCCGACGACAAGGACGTGTTCATCATCCGGCGCGGCTCGATGATCGTCGAGAAGGCGCTGGGCGACCGGCCGGTGTTCCTGTCCTATCTCCCCGCAGGCTCCTATTTCGGCGAAATGGCGGTGATCGACGGCTCGGCCCGCACCGCCACCGTCAAGGCGGCGATCAAGTCCGAAGTGATCCGCCTGCCGGGCGAAGGCTTCCTTGCGCTGCTGGCGAAGAACCCCGCCCTGCGCGAACGCGCGCTCAGGGACATGGCCGGGCGGCGCGCCACCAACCAGTTCATCGAAAGCCGCAAGGACGAATTCTCCGGCGCGGTCGATCTCTATTCGCAGACCGCGCAGTTCCTCGTCGACAATGGCATCGGCGAGGCGACCGACGTGCTCCTCATCGACGAGAAGCTGTGCATCGGCTGCGACAATTGTGAAAAGGCCTGCGCCGACAGCCACGACGGCCTCTCGCGCCTCGACCGCGAGGCGGGCAAGACCTACGCGCACTTGCACGTGCCGACCTCGTGCCGCCATTGCGAACACCCGCATTGCATGGCCGACTGTCCGCCCAACGCGATCAAGCGCGGGCCGGATGGCGAAGTCTTCATCGACGAGACCTGCATCGGCTGCGGCAATTGCCAGCGCAACTGCCCCTATGGCGTGATCCGCATGGACGCCAAGCCGCCCAAGAAGCCCAGCCTGCTGCAATGGATGCTGTTCGGCAAGGGGCCGGGCCCGGGCGAGGCGTCCTACAGCTGGCGCAAGAAGGCGGCCGAGAAGGAAGGCGGGCAGAAGGCCAAGCAGGCAATCAAGTGCGACATGTGCTCCGGCATCGATGGCGGGCCGGCCTGCGTGCGCGCCTGCCCGACGGGCGCTGCCATCCGTGTCAGCCCCGACAAGTTCCTGACCTTCACAAAGCTCGCCGAGGATGCTGAGTGATGGCCAGCAAGGCATCGGGCAAGGCGGGCGGCACCGGCCGGTTCACGCAGGACGAGCGGCGGCGCGACTCCGATCACGTCAGCTTCCTGAAGCACAAGGGCTTTCGCTGGCTGTGGATCGCGCTGGCGCTGTGCGTGGTCACCATCGCGGGCTATGCGCTGATCGATCAGCAGCCGCGCCCCAATGGCGGCACCTGGTATGGCTACACACTCGGCACGATCGCGTTTGGCCTCATCATCTGGCTCTCGCTGCTGGGGGTGAGGAAGCGGCGGATCAATCCGGGGGTGTGGAGCCTCAAGGCGTGGACCAGCGCCCATGTCTATCTCGGCCTGTCGCTGATCGTGATCGGCACGCTGCACACCGGCTTCCAGATCGGCTGGAACGTCCACACGCTGGCCTATGTGCTGATGCTGCTGGTGATCGCCACCGGCATCTACGGCGTGGTGGTCTATGCCACCCTGCCCGCCAGCCTTTCGGCCAACCGCAAGGAAATGACCCGCGCGCAGATGCTCGACGCGCTCACCGCGATCGATCGCCAACTGGAAAGCGCAGCCCAGCCCCTGGGACGGGCCGAGGCCGATCTGGTGATCGCCGCGCTGGAACAGGACATCTTTGCCGGCGGCGCGCTGGCGCGACTCACCGGCAGCTATCCCGGCTGCGCCACCGCGCGGGCGATCAAGGGCATCACCGGCTCCTCGGAAGCGGCCGAACGGGTCGCCGCCCTGCTGGAAAAACGCCGCGAGCAGCTCGCCCAGATCCGCGGGGCCTTGCGCATCCGCGCGATGCTGGAAATCTGGCTGTTCATCCACATTCCGCTGACCATCGCCCTGATCGCCGCGCTCACCGCGCACGTCATCAGCGTGTTCTTCTACTGGTGAGGAGCGGACCATGGCCTTCCTGATCCGCACCATCGATTTCACCGCCGCCGGGCGCGAGATCATCCGCGACCGGGTGGTGGAGCAGCCCAGCCTCAGCATCGGCCGCGCGGCGGAGAACGACATCCACCTGCCCGATCTGGCGGTCGAGCAGCATCACGTGCGCATCGAAACGCGCCCCGACGGGACGCTGGATGTGGCAGCGCTCGGCACATTGGGTTTCGGGCTCGACGGGCGGGTCGTCACGACAGGCTCCATCGATCCGCGCACCGGCGGCGAGATCGCGCTGGGCGCGGCGCGGCTGGCCGTCTCGCGCGAGGCGGACGGGAATATCGCCATCGTCATCCGGCAGGTCGCTGCTGATGAAGGCAAGGGCGATGTGCTGCGCGGCTTTGCGCTCGCCAGCGTGCTGCCGTCCAAGCGCACGATGAGCTGGGTGTTCGCCGGTGCGATTCTTCTTCTGCTGCTGATGGTGCCGGTGGCGAGCTTCATGCTGCGCACGCCGGTTGAAAACGATCCCACCGGCAAGACGGCGGGGCAGGTGGTGCTGGACGCCGCATGGACCAGCGGCGAGCTTTCGCTGAGGCACCACAGCCTCGAGGACAATTGCGAAAGCTGCCACGTTGCCGCCTTCGAGAGCGTGCAGGATGAAACCTGCCTCTCGTGCCACGAAAACACCAAGGATCATGCCGCCATGCCGCGGCAGGCCAAGGGCATGGCACCGCTCTCCACCGGCGACGCGCTGCAATGGAAGATCGCACAGAGCCTCGGCAAGGAAGGCCCGCTGGGCTGCGTTGCCTGCCATTCGGAACACGAAGGGCCGGTGCGTCAGCAGGCATCGGACGAGGCCTTCTGTTCGGACTGTCACGACAGTCTCGACACGCGGCTGACCGACACCAAGCTCGCCAATGCGCATGACTTCGGCAAGGAACACCCGCAGTTCCGCCCCGCCTACTTCGCCAGCTTCGGCGCGGCCAAGCCCGTGCGCGCCGCGCCGGGCACAAAGCCGGTCGAGCGCAGCGGGCTGAAGTTCCCGCATGATGTCCACATGGATGCGAATGGCGGCGCGGCGCGCATGGCGGTGAGCCTGCCCAATTATGGCAACCCGCTCGAATGCAAGGACTGCCACAGCCTCACGGCCGACAAGATCGGCTTCAAGGAAGTGAAGATGGAGGACGCCTGCGAGAGCTGCCACAGCCTCGTCTCAGGGCGCACCGCCAGCGGCTTCAGCAAGCTGCGCCACGGCGACATCAAGGATCTGGCCGAGGATCTCGCGCGGATCAACACCGGCCCGCGTCCGGCGCTTGCACCGGCCCGCAAGCGGCCCGGCCAGTTCGGCGCAAGCGGTGCCTATGCCGCCGATTTCGGCCGGCCGGTGCGCGCCTATATCGGGCTCTCCAACGCGCTTTCGCCCGGCGGCGTCTGCACCGAATGCCACCTGCCCGCACGCGGGCCGACGGGGCAGGCCGATCTGATCCCGGTGAACCTACCCGATCGCTTCCTCACCAGCGGCTATTTCAATCACGAGGCGCACAAGAAGCAGGAATGCACCGATTGCCACGCGGCCGACACGTCGAAAGCGGCAAGCGATCTGCTGATCCCCGATCTCAAGAGCTGCCGCGACTGCCACCTTGGTGCGACAGCGGTGAAGACCAAGAAGATCGTCCCCTCGTCCTGCGCAATGTGCCACTCCTACCACGTGCCCGCCGGGCAATGGTCACCCAAAGGGCGCGAGCCCAAGCCTGAACCTCCGCCTGGCCCACCAAAAACCAAGGTTGCGGCAATCACGGCGAAAGCTAGGAAATAGCGATGAACAGGGTCGCCGCCGCAGCCTCCGAAGCCGTGCTGATCGCACAGATGACGGACATCCATGTCGGCTTCGCGCCTGACGAAAAGCCCGAAGAGCTGAACCTCGTCCGCTTCCGCGCCACGCTCGCGCGACTGCTGGAAGGGCCCAATATTCCCGCCATGCTGGTGCTGTCAGGCGACATCACCGATCACGGCGACCATGAAAGTTTCGCCAAACTGGCTGCGCTGGTGAAGGACTGCCCCTTCCCGGTCGTGCCGATGGTGGGCAATCACGACAGCCGCGCCGGCCTGCTCGGCGCTTTCCCGCAGGTCCAGCCAGCCGAAGGCGGGTTCCTGCACTATGTCATCGAGGCCCCGCTCGGCTTGCGCGTCATCTGCCTCGACACGCTGGAGGACGGCCGCCACGGCGGGGCCTTCTGCGAGGCGCGCGCGCGCTGGCTGGCCGATCGGCTGGCCGAAGCGCCGACGCAGCCGACGCTGATCTTCATGCATCACCCGCCGGTGGTGGCCGGGATCGACTGGATGGACCCGGCCCCCGGCGAGGCGTGGATGGTCCGCCTGCGCGAGGTGCTGACCGGGCAATCACAGGTGCTGGCAATCCATTGCGGGCACCTGCATCGCCAGATCACCACCAGCTTTGCCGGCATCCCGCTTGGCGTGACGCCGTCGGTCGCGCCGCTGGTGGCGATGGACCTGACGCCGATCGACCAGAACGTGCCAGACGATCGCGAGCTGATCACCACCGAACCGCCGACCTATGCGCTGCACCGCTGGGACGGGCAAAGCCTCGTGTCGCATTACGAGCGGGTGGGCGACTGGCAGGTGCTGGCGCGCTTCCACGAAGGCCTTCAGCCGATGATCGAAGGCATGTTCGCCGAGCGCGAGTAGGTTTGCTTGTGTGCTGCACGCCCTCCGGCGTGCAGTCCTCGGCGCTGTTCCATGCCCTGCGGGCCTGAGGGCCTGCGGTTCGCGCGCTTGCGCTCACGGCCCGTCCGTTGGCGGGCCGATTGCCCCCGAACTCCACGTGCAAAGGCGCAGGGAAACGATTCTACCTGCGCGCCGCTTGTCTTGCCCCCGGAGCCGGCAGGCCCACCCAGCGCTTCATGTCGACATCGTCGCTCACCTTCCACGGCACGCCGCTGCGGGTCATGAACAGCTTTTCCATCTCTGCCCGGGTGAAGGGCCGCGAGCCGAGCCGCCCGAACACCGCCATCTGCCCGCCTGTCTCGTCCACCGCACGGTCGCGGTCGAGCCCCTTGCTGAGCGCGATAGCGGGAGACGGGGTCTTGGCCCAGGCGATCAGTTCCGGCACCGGCGCCGGGCTGAAGCCGTAGAAATTGCGCTGGCTGTCCGGGCTGGTGAGTTGCAGCACCTTCATCCCGTTCTTCCCGTCCGCGACATAGGCGAACAGCGAGGCGTTGGTGGTGGCGACGATCACGTCCTCGGCATCGTTGAGGCTGCCCCCCAGCGTCACCTTCTGGAAGACCTTGGGCGCGCGCGGGTTCTTGACGTCGAGGATCACCAGGCCATCCTGCTTGGCCGCGACATAGGCATAGGTGCGCGCGATGTAGATCCGCCGCGCATCGGCCAGCGCCACGGTGCCTTCGGGCACGGCGACCGGATTGCGCAGGGAGGTGACGTCGAACAGCTTCACCCCGTCGGCGTCCGACACCCACAGATAGCGGAACTGCACTGCGCTCGCCCGGGCATCGCGAAGCTCGCGCACCGCCGCCAGTCTGGGCGTCGCGGGATCGCTGAGGTCAACCACCACCAGCCCCTTGTCGGCAGTGATGTAGGCCACCTCGCCCGCCAGCGTGATGTGCCGCGCGCCGCTGAGCACCCCGCCGGGGTTCCACGCGGTGGAGCCATCGGCATAGACCTTGCGGCGCAGCTGGTTGTTGCGGAATTCGCCGTCCGCCAGCGTGTTGACGTTGACGAGGATCAGGCCCTCCACCGCATCGGTCACCACGGCGTAGTTGTAGATCGGCAGGAACGCCTGTTCCTGGTTCATCTCGCGCATCTTTT
>VFQO010002232.1_pt1 | contig 12261 bp, 10 predicted proteins | sample 3512331 | NCBI WGS metagenome assembly VFQO01 (sample SAMN10412371, study PRJNA504923) | tailings metagenome | isolation source: Replicate 3 from Balatoc abandoned mine | place: Philippines: Itogon, Benguet | collected 2017-08-28
GTCGGCCTGCCGAACTATCTGCAGAGCCAGATGGGCTCGGCCAGCTGAGTGACCCGGTGGCGGCGCCGCCCGTCGGGCGGTGCGCGTGAGCGCTTGTCGAATGAATGCGATCCATTATCATTCGCAGGCGTTTCACCCAAGCCACTCCCATGATCGTCTGCGTCTGCCACCGCGTCAGTGACAAAACCATCGCCCAATGCGCACGTTCGGGCATGGCGTTCGACGATATCCAGCTCGAGCTGGGCGTGGCAACGCAATGTGGCCAATGCGAATGCAGTGCGCGCGCGCTGCATGCCGAATGCACCCCGGGCAACGCCGTGGCCCACCTTCAGCTGCACACCGCCGAACAGGCCCGCCTGGCAGCCGCGCAGGCCGCCTGAACGCCGGCCCGCCCACGGCGGGCCGAACCGATTCCCTCCGTCGACGTCACAAGGCCTTCACCCGCAAGGCGGCTGGGCCATGCCCGGGTTTTCCCTGGGTGCGACTTAGAATGCGGATTCGCCTTTCGCATGGCAGAACGTACAACGGCCGGAGACAAGCATGACCGCATCCAGCACCCCCGAAACGAAACGCGCCGAGCTGCGCCGCGCTGCGCTCGACTACCACGAGCGCCCGACGCCGGGCAAGGTCGCCATCGCCGCCACCAAGCCACTGTCCAACCAGCGTGATCTGGCCCTGGCGTATTCGCCCGGCGTGGCCGCGCCCTGCGAGGAGATCGTGGCCGACCCGGTCAACGCCTTCAAGTACACCGCGCGCGGCAATCTGGTGGCCGTCATCACCAACGGCACCGCGGTGCTGGGCCTGGGCGACATCGGCCCACTGGCCGCCAAGCCGGTGATGGAAGGCAAGGGCGTGCTGTTCAAGAAGTTCTCCGGCATCGATGTCTTCGACATCGAGATCGCCGAGAAGGACCCGGACAAGCTGGTCGAGATCATCGCGTCGCTTGAGCCCACCTTCGGCGGCATCAACCTGGAAGACATCAAGGCGCCCGATTGTTTCTACGTCGAGCGCAAGCTGCGCGAGCGCATGAAGATCCCGGTCTTCCACGACGACCAGCACGGCACCGCCATCGTGGTGGGGGCGGCCATCCTCAACGGCCTGAAGGTCGTCGGCAAGGACATCAAGCAGGTCAAGCTCGTCACCTCGGGCGCCGGCGCCGCGGCGCTGGCCTGCCTGAACCTGCTGGTCAAGATCGGCCTGCCCCGCGAGAACATCTGGGTGACCGACCTCGCCGGTGTGGTCTACGAAGGCCGCACCGAGCTGATGGACGAGGACAAGGTGCAGTTCGCACAGAAGACGTCGGCGCGCAGGCTGGGCGACGTGATCGCTGGCGCCGACATCTTCCTGGGTCTGTCGGCCGGCGGCGTGCTCAAGCCGGAGATGGTGAAGTCGATGGCAGCGAATCCGCTGATCCTCGCGCTGGCCAACCCCACCCCCGAGATCCTGCCGGAAGAGGTGAAGGCGGTGCGAGACGATGCCATCATGGCCACGGGCCGCACCGACTACCCGAACCAGGTCAACAACGTCCTGTGCTTCCCGTACATCTTCCGCGGCGCGCTCGATTCGGGCGCCACCACCATCACCGACGAGATGGAGATCGCAGCGGTACACGCCATTGCCGAGCTCGCTCAGGCCGAGCAGAGCGAAGTCGTCGCCGCTGCCTACGCGGGTGAGAAGCTGGCCTTCGGTCCCGAGTACCTCATCCCCAAGCCCTTCGATCCGCGCCTGATGATGAAGATCGCGCCCGCGGTGGCCCAGGCCGCGGCCGACAGCGGTGTGGCGCTGCGCCCGGTCACCGACATGGTGGCCTACCGCGAGCGGCTGCAGAGCTTCGTGTTCGCCTCGGGCACGGTCATGAAGCCGATCTTCTCGGCCGCCAAGCTGGCCACCCGCAAACGCGTGGCCTACGCCGAGGGCGAGGAAGAGCGGGTGCTGCGCGCCTGCCAGATCGTGGTGGACGAAGGCCTGGCACGGCCCACGCTGATCGGCCGCCCGGCCATCATCGCGCAGCGCATCCAGAAGTTCGGCCTGCGGCTGCAGGAGGAACTGGACTACGACGTCGTGAACGTCGAGCAGGACGAGCGCTACCGCGACTTCTGGCAGACCTACCACCGCATGACCGAGCGCAAGGGCGTCACCCAGCAACTCGCCAAGATCGAGATGCGCCGCCGCCTCACGCTGATCGGCGCCATGCTGCTGCACAAGGGCGAGGTCGACGGCCTGATCTGCGGCACCTGGGGAAGCACCCAGGGCCACCTGCAGTACATCGACCAGGTGATCGGCAAACGCGCCGGCGGCAGCCCCAGCACCGCACAGGACGTGCGCATCTACGCCTGCATGAACGGCCTGATGCTGCCCAACCGCCAGGTCTTCCTGGTCGACACCCACGTCAACCACGACCCGACGGCCGAAGAGCTGTGCGAGATCACGGTGATGGCGGCCGAGGAAATGGTGCGCTTCGGCATCCAGCCCAAGGTGGCCCTGCTGTCGCACTCCAATTTCGGCTCGTCCAATGAGCCTTCGGCCGTGAAAATGCGCCGCACGCTGGACCTGCTGCGCGAGCAGGCCCCCTGGCTGGAGGTGGATGGTGAGATGCACGGCGACGTGGCGCTGGACCCCGACGCCCGCGCCGCGCTCATGCCCAACTCCACGCTCAAGGGCGCGGCCAACCTGCTGGTGCTGCCCAACATCGACGCCGCCAACATCGCCTACAACCTGCTCAAGACCGCCGCCGGCGGCAACATCGCCATCGGCCCGGTGCTGCTTGGCGCCGCCCAGCCGGTCCACATCCTGACGCCCAGCGCGACCGTGCGCCGGATCGTCAACATGACAGCTCTCACCGTGGCCGACGCAAACGTTGCCCGATAAGACTCGAAACCAAAGCAAGCGCACACTAATTCACACTGGTAGCCCTGGGGGGTAGTGCCCACTTTTTGGGCAGCGGCTTGCTTTTTGACCCGGGTTAGGGCACACTCTCGCGCTTGTATTTCAGGGTTAACCCCAGCGTCATGGGCGTGGGTTAACCCGCATCAGGAGCAAGCCAACCTCATGGATCCGCGGCGCGTCCGCCCGCATCGGGGAAAGGGCAAAGCCGGGTTTCTGGCGGCGCTGACGGCCACGTTGGTCGCCGCTGCAGGCACCTTTTTGGTGCAAGCCCGCGGCCCAGAACTCCAGGCGTTCGAGACGCCGGCGGCCGTGTCGGTATCGGCCCTGCCAACGCAGGGTCAGCAGGTGATGGGCCAGATCTCGCAAGGGGGGCCCTTTCGCTACGAGAAAGACGGCACCGTCTTCTTCAACCGCGAGGGCCTGCTGCCCCGACAGAAGCGAGGCTACTACCGGGAATACACCGTGCCGACACCGGGGCTGCCCCATCGGGGCGCCCGGCGGATCGTTTGTGGCGGCGAGCAACCCAGGGCTCCTGATGCCTGTTATTACACCGAGGACCACTACGCGAGCTTCAGACTCATCGTGCAGTGACCCTCGACAAGGCGACCGGTATTTCAACTTTGACTGTGGAAAGAGACGCGGAGATGGACACGCCACTTCGTAATGTGCGACCCAACATCGTTCAGTCGATTCGCGCCTATGGCGTGAAGGACCTGCAGGCGGCGGCCGAGCATCTCGGCCACCACTTCCTCTACGCCAACCTGGCCAAGGCGCAGAGCAAGCAGGACGTGCTCGAACTGATCGCTGCCCAGTACACGCTGCCGCCGCACTTCGGCAAGAACTTCGACGCCCTGTACGACTGCATGACCGACATGGTGCACAAGTCGGGGCCGCAAACCGGCTTCATCGTCGTGCTCGAGCACATTCCCGCACACAGCAAGTTCGACAAGGAAGCGCGCGAGCAATTGCTCGACATCTTCCGCGACACGGCCGAGTACTGGGCCGAGCGCAAGATTCCGTTCCGCTGCTTCTACTCGTTCTCGGTGGCGCGCAGCCCCAAGGGCGAAGAGCCGATCGAGGTGCAGGACGAAGAGCCCATGCCCACCGACAAGATCCTGGACGTGAGCCCGATGGCGCTGCGCATGAGCAGCCCGTTCAATGCGGGCTACTGGCTGGCGGCTGCTTGATCTGACCCAGCCCCGCGCCGCGCCTGACGGCGCGTCACCCCCTCAAGGGGGCGGCACCGACGGACTGGCAGAGCCAGATCCGTGGTGCCACTGGCTGAGCCCCGACACCTGTCGGGGCTTTTTCATGCCTGCGTACGTTGTGCGAGGCTGATGTACTCGCTCACCGGCACTTCTTCCGCGCGGCGTTGCAGGTCGAAGTTGCCCGCTGCATTGCGCGCTTCCAGCCACTTGCCCAGCGTGTGGCGCAGGATCTTTCGGCGCTGGCTGAAGGCGGTCTGCACCATAGCGCTGAAGTGCTTCAGATCGATCGCGGGTGGCTCGGCCAGCGGGACCATGCGCACCACCGCGCTGTCCACCTTCGGTGGCGGATCGAAGGCCTCGGGCGGCACGAACAGCACGTTCTCCATCGCGTAGCGCCACTGCAGCATCACCGACAGGCGCCCGTAATCGGCCGTGGCGGGCGCGGCCACCATGCGGTCGATCACTTCCTTCTGCAGCATGAAGTGCTGGTCCTTCACCACCGCCACATGGTCGAGCAGGTGAAAGAGGATCGGGGTGGAAATGTTGTACGGCAGGTTGCCCACCACGCGCAGCGCACCGGGTGCTGCACCGGGCAGCGCCGAAAAATCGACCGTGAGCACGTCAGCCTCGGTCACGTCGAGCTGGCCGTGCAGGCGCAAGCGTGCGGCGAGGTCACGGTCGAGTTCGATCACGCGCAGCCGCCCGAGCCGCTCCACCAGCGGCTGCGTCAACGCGGCCAGGCCCGGGCCGATCTCCACCATGGCGTCGCCGGGGCGCGGATCGATCGCGCGAACAATGGCGTCAATGACGCCTGGGTCGGTGAGAAAGTGTTGCCCGAAGCGCTTGCGCGCAATGTGCTTCACGGCTGCGGTTCTTCGCGGATCTCGACGTAGGCGCGCGCGCGCACGTCGCGAGCCCACAGCGCCAACGCTTCTTCGAGTTTTTGCGCACGCACCACGTTGCGGATGCGCTCGCGCCGCTCGTTCTCGGCCAGGGGCACGGTGCGGCGCTCATCGACGCGGATGAGATGTACACCGAACCGCGAAACGACGGGTTCGGAGAGTTCGCCCGGCTGCAGGCGGTTCATGGCCTGCTCGAACTCCGGCACGAACATGCCGGGGCTCGCCCAGCCCAGCACACCACCACCCGCAGCGGACCCGTCCTGGCTGTGTTCGCGCGCCAGCGCCTCGAAGCTGGCCTGGCCACCGGCGATGCGCTGGCGGAACTCGCTCAAGCGCGCCTGCGCGGCCTGCTCGCTCAACTGGGGGCCGGGACGCAGCAGGATATGGCTCACACGCGTCTGCGTGACGTTCATGGCCGGCAGACCGCCGCCACCCCGCTTGTCGTTCACCCGCAGCACGTGAAATCCCGCCAGGCTGCGCACCGGGCCGGCGATCTCGCCGGGCGCCAGCGCGCGGGTGGAATTGACGAACAGATCGGGCAGGCGGGTGGCCGCTCGCCAGCCGAACTGGCCGCCATTGACCCGCTCGGGCGCGTCGGAGAACTCGCGCGCGAGGGTAGCGAAATCCTCGCCGGCACGCGCACGCTCGGCCACCCGTTGCGCCCGCGCCTGGCGCTCGGCCACCAGGGCCTCGCTGGCGTTCTCCGGCACCGTCACCAGCACGTGGCTGAGGTTGAGCTCCAGGCTGCTGATGTCGTTGTTGCCCTGCTGCTCGCGAATGAAGTCGTCGATGTCGGCGTCGCTCACGCGCACGCGCGAATCGACCTCACGCTCGCGCACGCGCTGCAGCAGCAACTGCTGGCGCAACTCGCTGCGAAAGCGGTTGACATCGATGCCCTCGGAGGCCAGACGCTGGCGGAACTGCTCGCGACTGAGCTGGTTCTGCGCGGCGATGTTCTGCTCGGCCTGATCGATCTCGTTGTCGGTCACCCGCAAGCCGGACTCGGTGGCGAACTGCAGCTGGGCCCGCTCGTTGATGAGTTGTTCGAGCACCTGGCGCACGAGTTCCGCGCGTGGTGGCGCGTTGGTGATGTTGCGCTGCGCGATGGTTTGCTCCACCTGGCGCAGGCGCTGACGCACGTCGTGGTTGGTGACCGGCTCGGAGTTGACCAGCGCCACGATGAAGTCCGCGGTGCGGTTGGGCGAGGCGGCCCCCGTGCCCGCCGGCAGGCTCAAGCCACCGGGCGAGCGCTGGGTCTGCGCAGCGACGGGCCCGACCGCCAGGGTGACCGCCAGGGCCAGGGTGGAGAGCAAGAGGCGTTCAGTCATGGCGTTGGAAGCGGCTCGGCGGGGTGATTTCCTCGCGCAGGTATTGGTAGCGCGGCACGTTGTCCTTGAGCGTCTGCAAGGGATTGGAGCCGATGCGCGAGAAGCCCGTGAATTCGAGCTGGAACAGGATGCGTTGGTTCGCCGACGACGCGCTGCGCTGCAGCCGCTCCAGCACGACACGCCCGATCCAGCAACCGGCATCGTACTCAAAGCCGGCCACCAGATCGACGATCTTGCGATCGGGCACGCTGTAGTTGATGCGCCCGACGCTGTACCACTGTCCGGCGCCCAGCGCGCGGCCCGGCACCGGCTCGGGCGCATCACCGAACAGCCCGCGCAGTGGCCACTGCCAGCCGACGTCGAATTGCTCGGAGCTGCCGCGCTGCAGGCGCCACGCGGCGCTGAGCACGCGGTAGGGTCCGGGTGTGTAGCGGGTGCTCAGGGTGGTGCGCACCGACTCGCCGCTGGCCGGGTTGTACTGGAAGTTGGTGTCGAACAGCCAGCGCGGGCTCCACTGCACGCGCGCGCCGATGAGCACGTCGCTGAAGCGCTCGGTGACGGGCGTGCCGCCCGGTTGGCCGGCCGCGTTGGGCAGGATCACGTCCTGATCGCGCAGCAGGTAGCGCTGCGCAATGCCCAGGCGCACGATCTCGGCGCCGGTCTTCGGGTCGAGCAGCCGTGAGCTCACACCCAGTGTGAGCGCGCGGGTGTCGGAGATCCGGTCGTTGCCGGTGAAGACGTTTTCGGAGTAGATCGTCGCGAGGTTGAAGTCGGTGGCGCCCGAGTCGTAGTTCGGCAGCAGGCTCTGATCGCGTGACGGTGTCCAGGTGAAGAAGGCGCGCGGCTCCAGCGTCTGGGTGAATGCACGGCCGAAATAGCTGGCCTCGCGCTCGAACACCAGGCCACTGTCCAGAGCCACCGTGGGCAAGGTACGCGTCGCCGTCGACAGGCCGTTGGCCAGGGGACCGTCGAAGCGGTACTGCGTGTGGTGCATCCGCGCGCGCGGCTCGACGAACCAGCCCGGTGCCTGCCAACGGTGGCCGATCTGCGCGATGGCCAGGGTGCGCTCGCCATTCGGCTGGCCTGTGAGCGTGGGATCGGACTCGAAGCGGGTGAACTCAGTGCGCAGTTGCAGCGTGGTTTCGCCCGAACGCCAGTTGTCCAGCAGGCTGCGCTGATAGGCCAACGACACGGACGGCACACGGTCGTAGGGCGGTGTGATCGGCGACTCGATGTCCTGCAGCGTCTGCCAGGTGTACGCCCCCGCGACCAGCGACCACGGTCCCTGGCTCCAGGCCAGTTGGGCGTCGCTGGGCAACAGGCGCTGTGTGAGCGTGGCGTTGGCGCGCGGGAAATCGCGCCAGTAGTTGTCGTCGCTGACGCGGTTGAGGTTGAGGTCCAGCCCCGCGCTGCCGCCTGCGCCCAGCCGGTTGAAGGCCTCGGTGAGCCGCTGGTTGTGCACCAGGCTGTAACCCCAGCGATCGTCATCGCGCAGGCGGTCCGACGGCATGAACGAGCCGCGCAAGCGGCCGCTGTAGCTGGGCTGCAGGTAGCGGAACTCGGCGCCCAGGTCGATCCCGCGCTTGGTCATCAGCGTCGGGAACAGCGTGAGGTCGTAGTTGGGCGCGAGGTTGAGGTAATAGGGCAGCGTGAGTTCGAAGCCGCTCAGGCTGTCCAGGTTGATGGCCGGTGGCAGCAGGCCCGACTTGCGCTCCTCGCTGAGCGGAAAGGTGAAGTACGGGGCGCCCAGGATGGGCACGCCCTTGAACTCCAGCACGCCGGCGGTGGCCGCGCCGGTCTGCTCGACGTTGTCGAACTCGATCTTGCGGGCGCGGATGAGCCAGTCGGGCATCCAGTCGGCACCGGGCACGCGCGGGCAGGTGCTGTAGCGCGCCTGATGGGCGGTGGCGCGGTCTTCGCCCTCGAAATCCAGGCGCTGCGCGTCGCCGCGGCCGTCGGTGCGCAGGATTTCGAACTGCGGGTTCTCGAAACGGCCAACGAAGGTGTCGACGTTGAGCCGCAACGACGGGCCGCTGAAGCGGTCACCGTTGCGGTTGATGAGCACGTTGCCTTCGGCGGTGGCCTCGCTGCTGCGCTCGTCGTAGCTCAAGCGGTCGGCGCGGATCACCATGTCGTGGCGGCGCAGCTCGGCCTCGCCCTCGACCGTGGTGACAGAGCCGGTTTGCCCCTGGATGCGCTGGCCCGAGACGTGCGCCGAAGCCTCTTTTTGCGCCTGTGGTGTCAGGCTTTCCTGCAACCGCAGGCTGGGGCGCAGGACCAAGCCGTCACCCTGCGCGTGCACAGGTCCCGCGGCCAAGCCGCCGATCACCGCGGCGGCCACGGGCGCCAGGGCGAGCCGGGGAGCGGTGCTGGGGAAGAACGAACGGCGTTTCAAGGTCGGGCCCGGCGGCGTGCGGGCCGCGCACTTCGGCGAGAGAGGCGTTTGTAGAATGCGCCGGATTATTCCACGGGCCCCTGGCGCCACAACCGGTGGCGCGCCCACACGCCCATCCCCGACCATGACCCCGTCACCGACGACCGTCGCGTGGGCCGACCCGCAGCGCGAGGCGGCCTTCCACGCCTGGCTGGCACCCCTGGCCGCGCAACACGGGCTGCTGCCCGCGACCCTGCGCCCGGCCTCGGCCGACGCAAGCTTTCGCCGCTACCTGCGGCTCGACAGTGCCGAGGGCGGCAGCGCCATCGTCATGGACGCGCCGCCCGACAAGGAAAACAGCGAACCCTTCGTGCGCATCGCGGGCCTGATGCGCGAAGCCGGCCTGCGGGTGCCTCAGGTGCTGGCCTGGGACGCACCGCTGGGCTTCCTGCTGCTCGACGACCTCGGCACGAAGACCATGCTCGACGTCATCGACGCGGCCAACCCGGCGGCCAACGAGGGCCTGTACCGCGACGCACTCGCCGCACTGCTGCCCTGGCAGCAGGCCAGCCGCCCCGGTGTGCTGCCACCCTATGACGAGGCCGTGCTGCGCCGCGAACTGCAGCTCTTCCCCGACTGGTACCTGGTGCAGCACAAGGGTGTGGCGCTCAACGACACGCAGCAACAAACCCTGCAGAAGACGTTCGATCTCATCGTGCAGCGCGTGCTCGCGATGCCCACCGCCTACGTGCACCGCGACTTCATGCCGCGCAACCTCATGGTGCTGCGTGAACGCGGCGACACACCGGCCACGCAACTCGGCGTGCTCGATTTCCAGGACGCCTTGCACGGACCGATCACCTACGACATCGCCAGCCTGATGCGCGACGCCTTCCTGACGTGGGAGGAAGATTTCGTCATCGATATCACCGTGCGTTACTGGGAGCAGGCGCGCAAGCTCGGGCTGATGGACTTCGAGGACTGGCACAGCGACTTCGGCGCCTTCTACCGTGCGGTGGAATGGATGGGCCTGCAACGCCACCTCAAGGTGGCCGGCATCTTCGCGCGCCTTACCCTGCGCGATGGCAAGCCGAAGTACCTGGCCGACGCACCGCGCTTCATCGCCTACATCCGCGCCACCGCCCACCGCTATCGCGAGCTGGCGCCGCTGCTGCGGCTGATCGATGAGGTGGAGGGCCTGCAGGCCGCCAGCGGCTGGGCCTTCGGCCGCACGTGACGCCATGCCGCGCTTCTTCTGTGACGCCACGCTGAGCCCCGGGACCGAACTCGCGCTGCCACCCGGCGCAGCCCGCCATGTGCAGGTGCTGCGCCTGCAGCCGGGCGGGGGCATCACGCTGTTCAACGGCCAGGGCGGCCAATGGCAGGCCACCGTGCTGCGCATGGGCCGCAGCGACGTGGTGGTGCGCGTGACGGCGCACGACGCCGTGGAACGCGAGGCCGCGCGCGCCGTCACGCTGGCCATCGGCATGCCGGCAAACGAGCGCATGGACTGGCTGGTGGAGAAGGCCACCGAGCTGGGCGTGACGCGCATCGTGCCGCTGCACACGCAGCACGGCGTGCTGCGCCTGGCGGGTGAGCGCGCGCAGAAGAAGCAGGCCCACTGGCGGGCGGTTGCGCAAGCCGCTTGCGAGCAGTGCGGACGCAACCGCTTGCCCGCGGTCGAGCCGGTGCAAGACCTCGCCGCCTTCCTGCCGCAGGCCGTTGGCGAGCGCGCTGTGCTTTCGCTGGCCGAAGGCAGCGTGCCCGCGCGCGAGGCCTTTGCCGGTGGCGCGCCGATCACGGTGCTCATCGGTCCCGAAGGCGGTCTCTCGGCCGGCGAAGACGCCCAGGCCCGTGCGGCGGGCTTCGCGCCAGTCACCCTGGGTGCACGCGTCCTGAGGGCCGAGACCGCGGCGCTGGCCGCGCTCACGCTCGCCATCGGCTGAGCCGCGGCGACCTGCAGCGACACAGTGGCGCGGCGCGCGCACAGCGCGCCTGTATAAACGGAAGCTTATGAACAAGAACCTCTGGTTGCTGGCCGCTGCCCAAGGCCTCTTCATGACCAACAACGTGGTCTTCATCACCATCAACGGGCTGGTGGGGCTGTCGCTGGCGCCGCTGGGCTGGATGGCCACGTTGCCGGTGATGGGCTACGTGGTGGGCGGGGCGTTGAGCACGCCGCTGGTGGCGCGCGCGCAGCAGCGCCTGGGGCGCAAGGCTTCGTTCCAGCTCGGGCTGGCGGTGGCGCTGTTGTCGGCGCTGCTGTGCGCCGCCGCGGTGGCGCTGGGCAACTTCTGGTGGCTGGTGGCGGGCACGGTGATCGCGGGCTACTACAGCGCCAACGGCCAGCTCTACCGCTTCGCAGCGGCCGAACTCTCGGCACCGGCGTTTCGCGAGAAGGCGGTCTCGCTGGTGCTGGCGGGCGGGTTGTTCGGCGCGGTGCTGGGCCCCAACCTCGCGGTACACACGCGCGGCCTCACCGCCACGCCGTTCGCGGGTGCCTACCTTGCGCTGGCGGTGGTGGCCCTCGCATCGATGGCGGTGATGGCCTTCCTGCGTTTTCCGCCGGTGCCGGCACGCGCTGCGGGCGCATCACCGGGACGCCCGCTGTCGGTCATCGCGCGCCAGCCGGTGTTCATCGTGGCGGCCGTGGGCGCCGCCCTGGGTTACGGCGTGATGAACCTGCTGATGGCCGCCACCCCACTGGCCATGCAGGTCTGCGGCCTGCCCTTCGAAGACGTTGCGCTGGTGCTCGAGTGGCACGTGATCGGCATGTTCGCGCCCGGCTTCTTCACCGGCCACCTCATCAAGCGCTTCGGCGTGCTGCCCATCATGGGCACGGGTGTGGTGCTCAACCTGGCGTGCATCGCCATCGCGCTCTCGGGCGTGGACCTGCACCAGTTCCTGATCGCGCTCTTCTTGCTCGGCGTGGGCTGGAACTTCCTCTTCACCGGCAGCACGACGCTGGCGCTGCACGCGTGGCGGCCCGAGGAGAAGGACCGCGCGCAGGCCGCCATCAACTTCGGTGTGTTTGCCACCATGGCCGTCACCTCCTTCGCCTCCGGCGCCCTGGTCACCACGCAGGGCTGGGCCTGGCTCAACATCGGCTCGCTGTTCCCGGTGGCCTTGCTGGGGGCGGCCCTGCTGTGGCTTGCCCGGCGCCAGCGCGGCGCCCAGAATGCCGCCTGATGCCTGCCACTGTGGCGCGCACACCGGGAGAACACCATGGGATTGCTTGATGACTTGCTGGGGTCCGCCGCCGCGGGCGGTCAGGGTGGCGCGGGGGGCATCGACCTGCCGCAGCTGATGGCGCTGGTCCAGCAACTGCTGCAGCAGTCGGGTGGGTTGGAAGGCCTGCTCGCGAAGCTGCAGGCCGGCGGCCTGGGTGAGGCCGCGCAATCATGGGTGGGCACGGGCGCGAACCAACCCGTCTCACCCGATGCGCTGGACAGCGCGCTCGGGCCCGATCTCATGGGCGTCCTCGGCGGCCTGCTGGGCGGCAACGGCCAGCAGGCGTCGTCGGTGCTGGCGCAGGTGCTGCCGGGCCTGGTGGACCAGCTCAC
>VFQO010002233.1_pt1 | contig 12254 bp, 9 predicted proteins | sample 3512331 | NCBI WGS metagenome assembly VFQO01 (sample SAMN10412371, study PRJNA504923) | tailings metagenome | isolation source: Replicate 3 from Balatoc abandoned mine | place: Philippines: Itogon, Benguet | collected 2017-08-28
CGTGATCGACCAAGAGCATTCTTAACTGCCCCCCTTTTCCGCCCGCTGCCGAGACATGGCCGCGAACGCTGGTGCTGTCGATCATGTGCTGCCAGTCGTCGGTCAGACCAAGATCGACCAGCGTTTGCAGCAGCGCATCCCAGACGCCCTGCTCGGCCCAGCGCCGGAACCGGACATAAACCGAGTTCCACTTGCCGTAGCGCTCGTGCATGTCGCGCCAGGGGCAGCCAACCCGTAGCACGTGGAGCATGCCATTGAGAAAGCGCCGGTTATCGCCCGCCGGCCGCGCCCAGCGACCACGCTCAGGCGGCAGCAGCGGGCCGATCAGTTCCCATTCCGCATCCGACAAGTCCCCACGACCCATGACTGCTCCTCAAAAAGCAGTCTTGAATCAGAACTCGGGGCAAATGGGAATCCCTTTTGTCAACACAGCCTAGAATGGCACGGCCATCCTGCTTTTGCCGAAAAGCAGCCCTGCGGCTTTCAGGAGCGTGCATCGCGCCCGCCCATGACCGGAGGTGGGTGGTTAGGCGACTGTCTGCTTTCCGCCTCTGAAACAGCTAAAGCGACACTCTTGGTCCTCGGTCACTCTAGAACCAAACGTACGCTTGCCGCAAAGCTAAATTCGTTGTCCGCTTCACTTACATGACTCGTTTACGAGACGCCATCGCGCCAAGAATCAGATCTGCCCTCCGATAGAATTTGCCCTTTTATGATGCGACTTCGATCGCGTGACAGTCTGATTGGGATGCAGGTTGGCGCACAGCGCCAGTATGTTCATCAGCACCTGGCTAATAGCCACCATGCCGTTAGCAGCTACGACTTCGGATCGCGATTGCTGTACCCAGTCACTGGCGCGCCCGACAAGCAGGGTATCGAACGCTGGCGCAACGGCGGGCTAGCCTGCCACGATTGTGGCCATCGCTGTCACCATCAGCATCAATATCGATCTCAACCGCACCGTGTCCCCCATTGTTCCACCGTGGCAGAAAACAGCAATGGCACGGCGCTACTGTGCAAAGCGCGAGACGCCGCACGAAGATCGACCAGATGTCATATCTTAAACCGCAGGCCCAGACGATAGCTGCGGCCCAGCAGGTCATAGACCGGCGAGACGCCGAACGAGGTCCCGCTGTTCGGGGTCGGCGGCGGATCCTGGTCGAACAGGTTTTCTACAACGCCGAACAGGGTCACAGTGCTGTTGCCGATCTTCACGTCAACGTTCTGCGACAGTTCCCAATACCAGACGGCCGGCAGCCTGTTCCACTCGGCCGGCAAGCCGTTGCGCTCGGTCGGCTCTAGGTTGTTGACAACACCCGGGCCCAAGTAACGGCCGGTGATCGTTGTCCGGCTAGAGCCTACCGAGTAGGTGGCCGAACCGAAACCGCGCCACTTCAGGCTGGTCGGCGTGCCGAGCGTCGGAGGGGTAGTGTCACCAGGCAGGTTGGTTTGGTCCTTGATGCGCTGCGAGGCCAGCACGCGGAAGGTCAGCGCCCCCGGCAGATTGGCCGAGATGTTGCTGAGCTGGGTGCGGTAGCTGAGCTCGTAGTCGATGCCTTCGACTTCAACGTTCTGGGCGTTGATGCCGCCTGTCAGCAGCGTGGCGCCAGCGAGGCCGGTGCTGCCGGCGACCGGGATGATCGACTGGCAGGCCGCCGGGCTGGCCGGGCGGTTGAAGCCGTAGCACAGGTCAAGCAGCAGCTGGCCGCCGACACCAAAGATCGCATCCTTGATCTTGATGCTGTACCAGTCGACAGTTGCGGTCAGGCCCGGCGCCCAGCTCGGCTGGTAGGCGCCGCCCACAGTCCAGGTGTCGGCGATTTCCGGCGTCAGCAGCGGATTGCCGCCCGACAGAGTGACAAACGGCACCGTCGGGCTGTTCGGCAGGCTACGATCCTGGAACTGGTTCACGAAGGCGCTCTGCGGCGCGAACAGATCGTTGAGGTTCGGCGCGCGGATGTCACGCGAGCGGGTGGCACGCAGGCGCAGGTCGCCAAAGCGATAGGCAGCGCCCATCTTCCACGTCGTCACCGCACCGCTGGTCGAATAATCAGTGCGACGAACCGCGCCGTTCAGTTCCAGATCGCCGACCGCCGAATCCTTCAGCAGCGGAACCAGCACTTCGGCGAAACCTTCCTTCACGTTGTAACCGGCGCCGCCAGGCTGGAAGTTGCCGACGAACCAGATGCGGGACTGCGACTGGGCGTCCGAGGTGGCGACGAACGATTCTTCACGATATTCGAAGCCCGCCGCGATCGAGACCGGTCCAGCCCAAGTGGAGAAGGGGCTGTACTGGGCGTCGATGGAGTAGACGTCCAGCGCGATGTCGAGATCCTGCCGCGTGCGGAAGCCGTCGGCGGCGCCGGTGACCCAGGCGATCGAGGAGGCACCAAGCGAGCCTTCGCCGAACACGTTCATCGGGATACAGCCGTTGGTCGGGTTGGTGAGGGTGGAACGGCAGACCGGGGCACCCACGGCCACGCCGGCGATGCCGCCCAAGGCCGGGTTGCCGGTCACGTCCACCGCCTGGTTGAAGCGGCTGACGACGATGTTGTTGTCCCGCGTGTACGAGACGTCGCTGCGGCCGCGCTGGTAATAGGCGCGCCACTTGCCGCTGTCGGCGAACTTGCCTTCCAGCGCGAACAACAGGCGGCTCTGCGTGCGGTTGTAGCCGGCATCGCCAGGATTCTGGCCGGGCCCATTGACCATGTCGTAGAACAGGCGGTTCATGCGGAACGAGGTAACGCCGGCCGTGTCCATGGCCTGCCGCACGGTCACCGGGATGAACGGGTTGTCGCGCTGGATCAGCAGTGCCCCGTTCCCGCCGGTGCCGTTGCGGTTGTAGTAGGCGGACCAGTTCTTGGTGCTGTTCCCACCGAAGTTCGCCTCGAAGATGGCGGTGATGTTGTCGGTCACGTCATAGCTGAGGCGGCCGTAGACGCTGTAGTATTCGAGGTCAGGGAGCAGCGCGGCGCGGATGCTGGCCGGCTCCACCGAACCGCCGGACTGGAACGAGCCCTGCGTGATGTTGCCGAACTGGAACTGGCCAACGGCGCCGCCCGGCAGGAAATTGATGCCAGACAGCGGGCCGCCGGCGATCACGCCACCCGGCGTGCTGACAAGGCCAACGTCGGTGCGCACGATCTGGCCGGCCTCACCATTGGTGGCCGTCCAGTTCGGGTTGTTGAGGGTGCGCAGGCCGGGCTGGAACCAGCCGCGGTCGCTGTCCGACATCCGGATGCTGTCGCTCTTGGCATAGTTGCCGCTCAGCAGCAGGCGGCCGCGGCCGCCGGCAAACTTGGTGCCATAAGCGAGATCGCCGCTGATGGTGCGGCCATCGTTGCGGTCGGTCTGGCCATAGTTGATCTGGCCCTTGAGGCCCTGGAAATCAGTGTCGAGGATGAAGTTCACCACGCCGGCGACGGCGTCGGAACCATAAGCAGCCGAGGCGCCGCCGGTGACCACGTCGACGCGCTTGACGAGGTTCTGCGGCAGCATGTTCACGTCAACCGCCGGCAGCAGGCCGGAACCGACGACGCGGCGGCCATCCAGCAGCACCAGCGTGCGGTCGATGCCCAGGCCGCGGGCGTTGATCTGGTTGGCGCCGCCGTTGGCGTTGACGAACTGGGTGGTGGCGCGCGGAGACTGGCCCTGGCCGATCGCTGGCAGTTGGTTCACATAGTCGGCGATGTTGATCGGGTTGCGCTGGACGATGTCCTCCATGGTGACGACGGTGGTCGGCACTGGAGCGCTGGAGCCATCGCGCACGATGCGCGAACCGGTCACCACCACCTCGTTCGGAACGGCTTCTTCGTCGGTCGCGGCTGTCGTTGTATTTGCCGTCTGCGCCTGCGCAGCCGTGACCGCCATGGCGGATGCCAGAACCGCCAGCGAGCTGGAACCAAGCTCTCGAACCAGATGATGGCTGCGCATTGAAAATCCTCTGTTTTTGCCGGCCTGCCGAACGTTCCGAAGCATCTAGGCTGCCCGCGGTGCGGGAGAGCAACCCTATTTCCTGTGCGTCACTTCATCTCGGCTTAGAAAGTCCACGCTGTGCAAATTGTATTCGTCAAATAACGTAGTGGCGGATTGCCGCACCTGAGAATGTGTGTGCCGCTGCGCTCGCCTCTCTTCTCTCGACGTCGATTTCATCAATAGTTATAGATAATTGGACGTTCGCGACCGATCGGATTTGCGGGCGGAGCCATAATTGTCACAGTAGTATGGCCGAAAAGTGGCAGCTCGACTGTCAGAATCTGTCCGTCGTCAGATCATTCGTATCCATCCGGCGGGGGCCGCCTTGCCTGGTTAGGCAGCGAGCGCTCTTAAGCGTGCTCTTAAGAGTGTGCTTTGGAGCGGTCGATGGGTCAGGTGACTGTGTTTTCGGGGCCCGAGCGGCGTCGTCGGTGGAGCGACGAGGAACGGCTGCAGATTGTGGCCGAGGCGTTTGCGCCGGGCGCCAGGGTTGCCGATGTTTGCCGCCGCCATGACGTCTCTTCGGGTTTGATCTACACGTGGCGGCGCAAGTTGCTCGATGCAGGTGCAGCGCAGGAGGCCGAGGCGCCCGAGGCGTTGCCGGCGCCGGTGTTTGTCGAAGCAGTGGCGGATGAGGACGCAGCCCACTCAGTCGAGCCCCCCGCGATGATCATCGACCTGCCACGCGGCAAGCGGCTCAGCATTTATCCCGCGGCATCGCCGGCGCTGGTTTCTGCCGCGCTGAAGGGTTTGCGATGATCCCTCCCGGCGCGCGGGTGTGGATCGCACTCGGCCACACAGATATGAGGAAGGGCATGCAGGGCCTCGCGCTGCTGGTGCAGCAGGGGCTCAAGCGTAATCCGCATGGCGGCGATCTGTTCGTGTTCCGCGGCCGCGCAGGCTCGCTGATCAAGATCATCTGGCACGACGGGATCGGCATGTCGCTCTACGCCAAGCGGCTCGAGAAGGGGCGGTTCGTATGGCCTGCGGCGAGTGAGGGAACGGTGTCGCTGACCCCCTCGCAGCTGGCGTGTCTCCTTGAGGGGATCGACTGGCGTAACCCGCAGTATACATGGCGGCCGGCGAGCGCAGGATAATCGTCGAAGACCCGCATTTTGCCCTTGCAGCAGAGGGTAGATGATGATTCACTCTCCTCCATGGAAGCCGCCATTTCGCCCATTCCGGATGATGTCGAAGCGCTCAAGGCGCTGGTGGTTTCCGCGCTCCAGAAGGCTGACGAAGCAGAGGCCAAGCTGGCCAACGCCCATGCCCGCGAGAGCGCCATCGAGGCGCTGATCGCCCACCTCAAGCTGCAGATCGCCAAGCTCAAGCGCGAGCAGTATGGCCCCAGCGCCGAGCGCAGCCGCCGCCTGCTCGATCAGATGGAGCTGCAGCTCGAGGATCTCGAGGCTGACGCCGCCGAGGACGATCTTGTGGCCGAGGAAGCGGCAGCCAAGACCACCACCGTTACTGCCTCCGAGCGCAAGCGGCCCGCACGCAAGCCGTTCCCCGATCACCTGCCCCGTGAGCGTGTGGTCGTGCCCGCCCCCTGTTCCTGCCCGGCCTGCGGCGGGGATCGGCTATCCAAGTTCGGCGAGGATATCACCGAGACGCTCGAGGTGATCCCGCGCTCGTGGAAGGTGATCCAGACGGTGCGCGAGAAGTTCTCGTGCCGGGACTGCGAGAAGATCGCGCAGGCGCCTGCTCCCTTCCACGTTGTGCCGCGCGGATGGGCCGGGCCCAGCTTCCTCGCCATGCTATTGTTCGAGAAGTATGGACAGCACCAACCGCTCAACCGGCAGGCCGAGCGGTTCGCCCGCGAGGGCGTGCCGCTCAGCGTCTCGACCCTTGCCGATCAGGTCGGGGCTGCTGCCCACGCGCTGATGCCGCTCTACAAGCTGATCGAAGCGCACGTCCTCGCTGCAACCCGGATCCACGGTGACGATACCACCGTGCCGGTCATGGCGAAGGGCAAGACCGATACGGCCCGATTATGGGTCTACGTCCGCGACGATCGGCCCTTTGCGGGATCTGATCCTCCAGCTGCCCTGTTCCAGTACTCGCGTGACCGGCGCGGCGAGCACCCGCAGGCCCATCTCGCGGCATGGTCCGGCATCCTGCAGGCCGATGCCTATGGCGGCTACAATGAGCTCTACCGCGAGGGCCGCGACCCCGGCCGCGTGCTGGAGGCCGGATGCTTTGCCCATGCGCGCCGCAAGTTCTTCGAGCTGGCCGATGTGGTGAGCTCAGCCCGCAAGAAGAGCCGCGGCCAGCGCAGCAGCATGATCTATCCGATCGCGCTCGAAGCCGTGCAGCGCCTCGATGCCCTGTTCGATATCGAGCGCGCCATCAATGGAAAGAGCCCCGCCGAGCGGGTTGCCACCCGCCAGGAACTCAGCGCGCCGCTGATGGCAGAGCTCCACACCTGGCTCACCGAACAGGTTGCCAAGCTGTCGCGCGGCCATGATCTGACAAAGGCCTGCCTCTACATGCTGAAGCGCTGGGACGCGTTCACCCGCTTCCTCGACGACGGCCGCATCTGCCTCACCAACAATGCCGCCGAGCGCGCGCTGCGCTGCATCCCGCTCGGTCGCAAGGCATGGCTGTTCTGCGGCTCTGATCGCGGCGGGCAGCGCGCCGCTATCATCTACACCCTGATCCAGACCGCCAAGCTCAACGATGTCGATCCGCAGGTATGGCTCGCCGATGTCCTCGCCCGCATCGCCGATCACCCGGCCACAAGGCTCGATCAGCTCCTGCCATGGAACTGGGCACCGCGCTCCGAAGCAATCGCCGCCTAAACCGGGCTAGGCGTCGGCCAGCATCACACCGCGGCCTTCACCGGATGGATACGATCATTCGGCGCAGCTCGCGGTGGAACTTAGCGAAGTGCGGGCCCCGCCCGGAGGCTAATGTAAGGCGGCGATCTTGCGGCTTTGCAAGCGCCGATAGCCGAACCTCAGTCCATTTCGGCATCTTTGGGGTCGATTCCAGAATGGCAGGAATTTTCCAGAAGCGGGGCAAAGCAGTCGTGCCGCTTTGAGGATCGTGCCGGATCGCCGGTCGTGACTGCAGGTGGTGGCTAGCGCTTAAGGTAGCGATAGAGCGTCTGGCGTGTGACGCCGAACAGGCGGGCGGCTTCAGCAACCGGTCTTCCGGAGGCGACCAGCGTAGCTGCATGACGCACCTGCTCACGTGACAGGGAAGGCCTACGCCCCAGATGCTGGCCGCGGTCACGAGCAGCGCTCATCCCTGCCCGGGTTCGCTCTGAGATCAATGAGCGCTCGAACTCTGCCAGGGCTCCCATCATGTGGAAGATCAGCCGGCCGCCTGCGGACTGTGTGTCGATGTTCTCGGTCAGCGACCGGAACTCAACCTTCCGGTCAGCCAGGCCAGCGATCGTGTCGATCAGATGCGGAAGTGACCTGCCAAGGCGATCAAGCTTCCAGACCACCAGCGCGTCCCCAGCGGTGAGCGCCGCGAGTGCTTCATTGAGGCCTTTGCGATCCGTCGACGCCCCTGAGATGCCGTGGTCTTGGAACGTGCGCTCGCAGCCGGCTCGCTCCAATGCGGCAAGTTGGAGATCGAGGTTCTGCTCCTCGGTCGAGACCCTAGCGTAGCCGATCAAACTCATCCTGCATTTTTACACACCCCTTTCGCAACAAGCAAGCAGCTGAAATCTCTCAGCCGAGGAATGTGTCACTAAAGGGTGGGTTTTAAAGACATATTTCGTTTAATGTTCATGATTTGTTCCTTGATCTTCGGAATAACTCATGCCAAGGTGGCACAAATCTTCCCAGCGAGGTGCTGATGCCAAGTCCTTCCGAGTTCTCCCTCCTCCGCGCGAAGGCTGGGATAAGCATCGACGACTTCGCCGATCTCTCGGGCTTTTCGCGACGGACCGTCTACCGCTGGGAAAGCGGAGCTGCTGCTCCTCGATTGGCCGCGGTCAAGCTGCTCAGGTCGATGAGGCGGCAGGGCCGAGATGCATCGGCAGGTGAAGCCGCCAGCTTCCGGTTCATTGATCTTTTCGCTGGGATTGGCGGGCTGCGCCGTGGCTTCGAGGATCTTGGCGGGCGCTGCGTCTTCACCAGCGAATGGGACAAGCACTCGCAGCAGACCTACCTCGCCAATTTCGCCTGCGACCATGAGGTTGTGGGTGACATCACGCAGGTGCCAGTCGAGACGATCCCCTCGCATGACCTGCTGCTGGCCGGTTTTCCCTGTCAGCCCTTCTCGATCGCCGGGGTCTCGAAGAAGAATGCGCTCAACCGCCCACATGGGTTTGCCGACGAGACGCAGGGCACGCTGTTCTTCAACGTCGCCCAGATCATCAGGCACCATCGCCCCCGGGCCTTTCTGCTCGAGAACGTCAAGAACCTCGTCAATCATGACAAGGGCAGGACTTTCGAGATCATCCATCGCACGCTCACTGCCGAGCTCGGCTATCAGGTCCGCTGGAAGGTCATCAATTCCAAAGCCTTCGTGCCGCAGCAGCGCGAGCGTATCTTCATCGTCGGCTTTCGCGAGGCCAACGACTTCACGTTCGACAACCTCGATCTGCCCGACCCGCTGAACGGGCCGAAGCTGGGCAGCATCCTCCATCCCGAGGACGGCACCGAGGAGATCGAGGCACCTTACACGCGGGGGAACATCGGGACCGTAGCAGCTAAGTACACCCTGACCGATCACCTGTGGGACTACCTCCAGCGCTATGCCGAAAAGCATCGCGCGGCCGGGAATGGCTTCGGGTTCGGGCTGGTCGGGCCCGACGATGTCGCCCGCACGCTGTCAGCGCGATACTACAAGGATGGCTCGGAGATCCTCATCGCGCAGCCCGGGCGCAATCCGCGTCGCCTTACGCCACGCGAATGCGCCCGGCTGATGGGCTTCGACGGACCGAAGGGCCGGGATTTCATCATCCCGGTGTCCGACACCCAGGCCTACAGGCAGTTCGGAAACTCGGTCGTGGTGCCTGTAGTGCGAGCGGTCGCGGAGCATATGCTGCCATGGCTGGTCGACCGGGCCGAGCTGGCGCCCGAGCGCCTGCAGCGGAAGCTCGCGCTTGCCGGGTGACATCGTTGATGCGGCCACCCGCAGCCGCATGATGTCCGGCATCCGGGGGAAGGACACGAAGCCCGAACTTGTTATCAGGCGCGGTCTTCACAGCCTCGGGTTCCGGTACCGGCTTCATGGCCGGAATCTGCCGGGCAAGCCGGACCTCGTCCTGCCGCGCTGGCGCGCCGTAATCCAGATCCATGGCTGCTTCTGGCATGGCCACGACTGCCCGCTCTTTCGCTGGCCCCAGACCCGGCAGGAATTCTGGCGCACCAAGATCGGTCGAAATATCGAGCGGGATCGGGAGGTTGACGTTGCACTTGACCGCGCAGGCTGGCGCGTGCTCACACTCTGGGAGTGTGCGCTGAAAGGCCCTGGCCGTATCGGCGCTGACGCGACAGTCATCCGTGCCGCCGAATGGTTGCGGTCCGGGGCGCGCACAGGAGAGGTCAGGGAGACGCACGGTGGCGGTCGGCGATCTTGTTGAGTGGATGGAGGAATACGGCCCACCGCGCTTCACATGGTATGTGAAGCGCCTCTCGGGTAACGATACGCTCGCCAATGGCAGTCATCAGGCCGGGCCCTACATCCCTCGCGACTTCATCTTCGGGATCTTTCCAGCGCTGAACCGGCGTGAGGTCAAGAACCCGGACGTGCGTTTCGATCTCTATGTCGATTCCCACCCTGATGCCCGCGAGGTCAGGGCGATCTGGTACAACAACAGGTTCCATGACAGCGCCGCCGCACGGGGCCGCGACGAGACCCGCGTGACAGGTTTCGGCGGGGGAGCATCGGCCCTCCTCGATCCGGAGAGCACTGGCGCGCTCACTGTTTTCGCCTTCCGGAATGCTGGCGAAGGAGAGACCGCCGACTGTCATGTATGGGTCTGCCGTCACGAGACCGAAGAGGATCTGGTCGAGGAACGGACCGGTCCTGTCGAGCCTGGCAGGTATCTGATCTGGCCTCCGGCGCAAGAAGGACTGTTCACCAGGCTCGAACGCCCGCCGGTACGGACCAGCTGCTGGCTGGCGGAAGACGAAATCCCCGCCGAATGGCTGGTACGGTTTCCGAGTGGGGCTGAGATCATCCGCCGTGCGGTTGAGCTACGGCCGGATACCAGTCTTGATCCGGACCGCCGCCTGCTCCGTCGACGCGAATGCGAGTTCGAAATCTTCCGCAGTGTCGAGCAGGCCGTTGAGATGCCGCACATCGCCGCCGGCTTCCCAACAATAGACGCCTTCATTGGACGTGCGCAGACCATTCTCCAACGCCGCAAGGCGCGTTCCGGCCACTCCCTCGAATTGCATGCAAAGGCAATCTTCACCGAGGAACGGCTGATCGAGGGGACGCATTTCTCGCATCAGCCTGAGTCAGAACCGGGCAAGAGACCGGACTTCCTGTTTCCCTCAGCCGCCGCCTATCATGATCACAGCTTTCCGGCCGAGCGGCTGCGAATGCTCGCGGTCAAGACAACCTGCCGTGACAGATGGCGCCAAATTCTCAACGAAGCAGACCGGATTCCGGCCAAACATCTTCTCACCCTTCAAGAAGGCGTCTCCGAAACTCAATTTCGCGAGATGACACAGGGCGGAGTTCAGCTGGTCGTGCCATCCGGACTGTTCGAGAAGTACCCAAAAGCGGTCCAGCCCCATCTCCAGACGCTGGAAAGCTTTATCGGCGATGTGCGTCTGCTACCTGTTGGCAGCCGATGAACACTCCTCTCTCTGCCGAACTGGCCACGGTTCTCAACCGCCTAAGGCAACAGCACGATGTGCTTCCGTTTCTTGGGCAGCTGCTGCCATCCAGCGAGATCCGACTGGCACCGCTGCCCAGTTCAATGCTCGACCAGCTACGCACCTCCCCCGATTTTACCAGCATACGCCCAGGTGAACCCGTGTGGCTCTCGCTTGCAGGCCCCGATGACATGGCGGCTGAACTCGTTCTCTATCGCTCAGAAGCTGACGGGCGCCATTATGTGATTGCGCCCTTGGAAAACTGAGGAGCCTGTGGCTCGCCCTTGAAGGGCGTCACGTTGATCTCGCCCTCACGCTTGCGCGCCTGAGCAATGTCGTAGTTGTTCTGCATCCGCATGAGCGTGTCCATGGACACCCCAAACGCCTTCTCGATCCGCAACGCCATCTCGGGTGAGAGGCGCGCGCGCTCGTTGAGCAGCGTCGAAAGCGTAGCGCGCGTCACACCCAACACCTTGGCTGCTGCAGTGACGGACAGCCCATACGGCGCAATGATTTCGTGCTTGATGAATTCGCCGGGATGGGTGGGGCTCTTCGTCAGGAACCCAAGTAAATCGTTCATGATGCCCCCCTGACGATATCCATCATGACCTGATTGTGATGCCGATAGTGTTCGGCGTCAAACGACACCATACACCCACCACCGGCTACCAGTGCCATTTCATGGGGGTAAAAGGGGAACAAGCATCGCCCACCACTGACATCATCAGTATAAGGTGGCCGCAATGACTACAAAAGCAGGCACCCTCTCAATCGGCCCCAAGCAAGCTGCACGGGCTTTCCATGCTGTTCGGTTCGCGAATGACAATGGTCGGGCAATGAATTTGTTCATCACCATCAACTTCTCTGACCTAGGCATAGATCCAGACGACGCCGGCCAGTTCTTCAAAGAAATCTGGGCGCGCTTTACACGCTGGTATGCCTATCAGAGGGACCGAAAAGGCCGGCCGTTCGGAAAGTTCAGCGCTTACGCGGTACATGAGCACCCCGCAGGTGGCCGCCGGCATGTCCATTGGGTCATGCATGCCCCTGAGGGGGCCAAGGAAGAGATCGAGCGGGTTGTCCGCGACCGAATCTGTAAGCTGGTCGGCGTGGACTGTGTGGGAGCCGCAGTCGATGTCCGGGAGGCCTACAGCCCTGGGCAGCTCGCCAAGTATACGCTGAAAGGCATAGACCCTCTGTATGCCGGCCACTTCCACATGACCGCGGAAGATCAGGGCTTCATCTCGGGGCGTCGGATCACGGTCAGCCGAAGCATTGGTCATGCCGCAAGACGTGACGCGGGATGGGTCAGGCGCCGCCGACCGCGGAATACCTGAAGGCCTGAGTGCATTATTGGGACACAGATATACGGTAGGATTGGATCTGGCGGGATAGGCAGATTTCGATCACAGCGCGTCGATCCGAAGAGGCAGAAACCCGTCGTGGTCGAGTTGGGCATCGTCGGAGAACACATAATCTCCGGTCAGA
>VFQO010002234.1_pt1 | contig 12254 bp, 5 predicted proteins | sample 3512331 | NCBI WGS metagenome assembly VFQO01 (sample SAMN10412371, study PRJNA504923) | tailings metagenome | isolation source: Replicate 3 from Balatoc abandoned mine | place: Philippines: Itogon, Benguet | collected 2017-08-28
CCATCTATTTTGTGGTAGAAGATCCAATTCTGGAGGGCTGTACCATAGAAAAAACCCTGCCACTCCTCGTTAATGAACTTCCGATTTTCATCCCCACCCAGACCAATCGAGCTACTGATTGTGCTACTGCAGATGGTGGATTTGAAATCCTCATGCAGGCCGATGCAGCTGAAGTGAGGATTCCGGAACTGAGCTTAACTTTTCCACCTGTCAATGCAGGTGATCTGATACCTGTTCCAGATTTATTGCCCGGTGTGTACACCATCGAAGCAGAAAGCGCTGCAGGATGCTTTTACTCTGGTTCCGTGACGGTCGAAAACGACGACCCGCCCGCAGCCTACGCCTTCAGAGTGGATACCGCTGACGAGACTTGTGCTGCAGTGGGCGTCAATGCAGGCTCGATCACGATCACCTTGGACTCAGGAACTCCAGTGAGCGGAACCTATTCCATTGTTAGACAGGAGGATGGTTTATCTTTCAGCGACCCCCTTCCTGCTACTCCAAGTTTTACGGTGGAGGTTCCTTATGGGGATTATTTAGTGGAAATTCGGGATCTTTCTGATTGCGTCGTCCCTGATCCGACTACTTATACCATTGGACAAAAGTTCGAGGTAGTATTTTCGGTTCCTACGGAGGTCGAAGCCTGTGAGGTATTCACTTTCGCACCTACAGGACCCAATCCACTCAATTATACCGTCACCAATTCAAGCGGTACCATAATCAATCCGGATTCAAATGGAGATTATACCCTTACCGTAAATGGCATTTACACTGTCCGAGGGGAGGATCCAAACGGGGTGGATTGTCCACGTGAAATTCAGATGAACGTCAATTTGAGCCGTCCAATTGACTTCACTGTGTCACCACCTATCGTAGACTGTGATGCGGGCGTGAGATTTGATGCTATTTTGACGGGTGTGGACCCTGAAGATGTACTGTTTTTATGGAAGGATGAATTAGGTGTAATCGTAGGAAGAAGACAAAGTTTTGTTCCTGCAAGAGATGGGAATTACACGCTGGAGGTACAGCCAGCAACAGGCGGACTTTGTGCTACTCCTCCACAATCCTTCACTGCAGAGATTTTGGACGAGGCTGTGGCAGTGACCTTGGATGTCACGCCGTTTTGCTTTGGTCAAGCTTCTACCACGATTGATATTGTGGCAGACTTGAGTACTGTGGATCAAATCGAATGGTTCAGATCAGTGGGAGGAACCCTCACTAGACTTTCTGCATTTGACAATTTCACTTCGATTACAGTAAGTGACCCGGGGACCTATGAAGTTTTGCTTCGCAGCAGCTTAGGTTGTGTACTCGGTCGTTCAAATGGCGTCATCGCCCAATCGACCATCATTCCGCCTGTAGTTCCTACTGAGCCGATCACCATCTGCGCTATCGAGGGAGTCACTACAAGCATTGACCCTGGAGACTACGACAACTATTCCTGGATTCTGGATGGAGAGGAAGTGTCTCAGGATGCCATATTCACCCCTACCCTTCCTGGCGAATATGAACTGAGAGTTTCAGACAATTTGGGTTGTGAATTTGTGACCACATTTACCATTTTGGAAGATTGCCGACTGAAAGTGGTATTCCCGACAGGAGTAGTCTTAAATGACCCCAATCGAAACTTTATCCTCTATGCAAATGAATTTATTGACGATGTAGAGGTCTTTATTTTCAACCGATGGGGTGAGTTGATCTTCTACTGCGAGCACGAAAATGTAGAACCTCGACAGCCATTTTGCCCTTGGGATGGGACTGTAGGGGGAAATTTTGTACCCAATGGAACATACGCCGTAAAGGTGAAGTTTACCTCTAGAAACCAAAACCTAACTCAAACCGAAACCAAAGCCATTACGATTATCCAATAGTATGCTGATTCTGATTTCCCCCGCCAAAACCCTCGATTACAGTTCCCCAAATTTCAAAGAATATACACAGCCGGACTTTGTCAGTGATGTCAAAAGTCTGGTCAGTGTCATGAAAAGAAAGTCGGCTGAAGAGATTGCCGAACTCATGCACATCAGTAAAAACCTGGCGCAACTCAACGAGGAACGATACAAGACTTTTCAAAAGGAATTTAATCCGAAAAATTCAAAGCAAGCGCTACTCGCATTCAAAGGAGACGTCTATACCAAAATCGATGTGGACACCTACACCGAGGAGGATTTTGACTTTGCGCAGCAACACCTAAGAATTTTATCCGGATTGTACGGATTGCTCAAGCCGCTTGACTTGATCCAACCCTACCGACTGGAAATGGGCACTCGGCTAGAGACCAAAAAAGGTAAAAATCTCTACGAGTATTGGGATAAAAAAATAGCTAAAGCCATCAACCAAGCTGCAAATGGGAACCCTATAGTCAACCTGGCCTCCCAAGAGTACTTTAAAGCTGTGGATTTGAAAACCCTAAAAGCACCCGTTATCACTATCCACTTCAAGGAATTTAAAAACGACACCTACCAGGTCATCGGATTATTTGCCAAGCAGGCTCGTGGCATGATGACCAACTTTGCCATCAAAAACAAACTCACTGACCCCCAGCAGCTAAAAACCTTTGAGCAAGAAGGTTATGAATTTTCTGAGCCATTGAGCTCAGAAATGGAGTGGGTTTTTGTCAGATAAGAAAAAAATGGAGTGGTAAAAATGCCACTCCCTTTCCATTTTTAGACTAGCCGATTTTTAGTAGCTTTAAGGCTCGTTTTCAATTGGTTCAAGTGCGTTTTTCCCGGTTTCAAAACTTCTACGTAGTGATTTTTTCCCTGCTCACAATTACTGTGTTTGGGGGGAGTCTGGGGCTATTGACACAGGAATCGGAGCCATCCCAACCACTCCGAATAGAAAGTACCGATCCAGCGATTTCTGGACCTGACCGACTTTGCAATGTGTTTGGAAGCGTAATCGGCACATTTACCGGAGGAGGCGATCCAGTGACCGACGTTTATAAATGGATCATCGAAAGTCCAAGCGGGGATATTCTGAGAGAAACACAATACAGAAATACGCCTGAAATCAGCTTCACATTTGGGCTCTTGGGCCCACATAGAATTACGCTCAGCGTAAGGCGAGCTGGCATAGATATCTATGAAGAGCAAAAAATAGTAGAGCTAGTCCAAGGGCCTACGATTACTTTACAGGACACCTATCAGATCTGCGAAAGTCAAACGTTAACACTGACAGCACTGGACCCCTCCTCCGCCAATTTCAGCTCCTACGAGTTTGAGTGGTCAGACGCCGCCGGAAATCTTATCGGTAACTCCAATGCACTGGATATAACCACTCCAGGTGACTATCAGGTAACCTTCTTTTTCACCAATTCCTCAGGAATCACTGAATGCGAAACTACTTTGACTACAAAAGTGGAAGAATTGGGCGCTTTCGTGGTTGATGCTTCCTCAACTACGCTTTGCCCTGGAGGAAGTATCACCTTCGAAACAACCCCCTCCACACTAGGCGAGTGGTTTTATCAAAAAGTCGGTGACCCAGACCCCGTACGGATAAGGAATGGAAGAACTATTACCATTAGCCCAGGGCTATTGTCCGATCCAGGATCGTATGAAATCATCGTGCGGGTCAACAATCCCGACAATCCTGCCTGTAGCCCTGAGGTCAGAGTTCCATTTGAGTACAATATTCTCCCAGCAGTCGAATTTGTAGAGGCTTTGGGAGCTTCGGGTTGCTTCATTGCTGACGGTACGCTGCGAGTGAGGGCCTTGACCCCGATTGACGGAATATCGATAGGAGGACTGGGGATGAATCAGGGACCATTTGCTCCGGGAGACATCATTGAGTTTAGCGGATTGGAATCGGGCGCCTATAGTTTGTTCCTTGGTCTGAATGGTTGCTCAGACATTTTTGGCACCGTGGTGCCTTTGGTCGATCCGCCAACTTCCCTGGAATTTGTCATCGAAGACATCCAGCCCGAGGTATGTACTGAGACCGGAAAAGATTTGGGATCATTTCTTTTCAGGATGCTAAATCAACCTCTTGAAGGTTCGTACCGAATCCTCAACAGAAGAGGTGAAGAGATCCTCAACCAAGCTGCTACTGGTCTTGATGAACTGCGAATCGATATCAGTGGGGGGACTTATTTTTTCCAAGTCTATGGCTTGGATAGCTGCACGCTTCCAAAAAGCGAAGAGTTTGAAATTCCCGGACTATCTCAAGTCAGTTACTCCATACCAGGTGATTTATTCGTATGTCAATCGTATGATTTGATCCCTGTGACCGGTCAGGACTTGGAGTTTACCCTGATCCATGAGACCACAGGAACAGAAATCACCAAGCCAAGGAATGAGGCTTTTACCATTACCGAAGCAGGTGATTATACGCTGATCGGTCGATTGGCTGGTCCTGGAGACCTCTGCCCTACCTTGCAGGAATTTACCATAACTCTAGTTGATCCGGTGGATTTCGAACCCGTGCTGATCCAGGAAGATTGCGATGGAAACAGAACTTTCGAAGCCAACATCAAAGGGCGAGACCCAAACACGGTTAGGTTTATTTGGTACAATGAAAATGACGAGATTGTAGGAAACGGGCAGTTTCTTTTCCCTACCTCCACAGGTGAATTCAAACTAGACGTGCAGCCCAATAACAGTACTGCCTGCCCCATTCCTCCGGTACCGTTTATGATCGACCCTCCGATTTTAGAAGTAGAGGTGCAGCTCGTCTCGACAAAACTCTGTGAATTTGGCCCAAGGGCAGTTTTGGATCTCAGTACGACATTTCCTGAGGCAGTTACCGATATTGAATGGAGACGGTATGACATCGATGGGAATATTTTCCCATTGGATGAATACAAGAACCAAAAGCAAGTCATCGTAGATATAGAAGGTATCTACGAAGCCGCTGTTTTTAGCCGGATTCCTTCGATCGGAAAAGACTGCGAACTTGGGAGAAGCAGTCTTCAGATTGATCTGGTGCCCAATAAGGTCACGTTTGACATCCCCGGAGACTTATCTATTTGTGATCCCTATGAGCTTATTCCGGTGGGAGCTCCCAATCTCAGCTATTTGCTGACCTATCCCGATGGCAGAGAAGAAATCAAAGTAAGCGGAGAGGCTTTTCTCATCGATATGGAAGATGAATACACCATTTTAGCATTTGATCCTGATGTAGCCGGGCCCCTCTGTCCTGAGCAAAAAACCTTTTTCGTCACGATCAATGAACCGGTGCAGTTTGAGCCTGTTTTGATCAATCTCGAATGCGACGGAACCTATGAATATCAAGCTCAGGTGAGCAATTATGACCAGAGTGAGGTAGAGATTTTTTGGAGAAATAGTGAAGGAACAGTCATATCCACTGACCCTACTTTATTTACTTCGACTTACGGGGAGTTTTCACTGGAAGTGCAGCCGGCAGGTTCAATTGCCTGTAGTGAAAGCACAGAACAATTTACAGTGCCAGTGCCAGTTTTGGATGTAGCTACCCAAATCCTCGCCGAGACACTCTGTCCAGATCAGCCCGATGCGGCCTTGCAGGTCGATGCAAATCTGGAAAATGTGCAAGCCATCCAGTGGTGGTTTACTGACCTGAGCATGAATAGCTCTCAGCTCACCAATGCGACGAATCAGCAGGAAATCCTAGCTATAGAGGAGGGTACTTATGAAGTTCGATTGATCAATCCATTTGGATGTATCATCGGTCGAGCCGAGCAGCTAGTGATCCGAAGTACTGATCAAAATCGGCCTGTCTTAGAAGAATCCTATCAAATCTGCCCTCGTTATGAAATCGCCCCAACCTTAAACCCTGGGAATTTTGCTGCCTATGAGTGGTATTTTGAAGGAGATTTGGTATCGACCAGCCCGACTTTCAAACCCTTACAAATCGGATCCTATACGATCGTAGCCATCAGTGCTGAGGGCTGTGCCTATCAGACTGAATTTGTCACCGAGGAAGAGTGTGAGCTCAGGGTGATTTTTCCAGATGCTGTCCAGCCCGGAAATCCGGATAAACCTTTTCTGATCTACACCAACTATCTCATCGACGAGCTCGAAATCTGGATCTACAACAAGTGGGGAAATCAAGTCTTCCACTGTGCCAATAACAACCTGATTTCCGAAGAATCTACCTGTCTCTGGGATGGGCTTTACGGCGGAAATAAAATCCCCCCCGGCTCCTATGCCTACAGGATTTTTTACAAAAACGTGGAGAAAAATATCGAAAAAACACAGCTCGGTAGTATTCAGGTAATAGATTAACTGCCACTATTTTACATCAAATCTCAGTTAGTTTCATATTCGGTATGATTTTTTAGAGTAGGGTAATAAGAGCCGTATCTTTGACTGGCCAATACCCAACTCGATTCCCATCATGCTATCTTCCCGATTTCTATTTTGGAAAATTGGCATTCTCCTGCCGGGAATCCTTGGGATATTTTTTTGGTCAAATGGCAATCCTACTCCTGTAAGTGAAAGTAAGCTAGAGGTCCTAGATTCCGACCCGGAAATCACCGGTCCTGATGACCTCTGTATCGTTTTCGGCGCAGTGATTGGTACCTATTTCGGCGGGGGCATTCCCTCCACCGATGTGTACTATTGGGAAGTTTATAGCCCGAGTGGGGAGTTGCTCCTCGAGCGATCTGGCGGAAGTCAATTTGAGCAGTTGCAGTTTTCCTTTCAGGCTCCGGGAGTTTATCAGCTTAGATTACGTGTGCGGCGAAATGCAGATTTTATCTTTACCGGACAAAAAACAGTCAATGTCCGCACTGGTCCAGCCCTCACTATTCAACCTGACTATCTAATCTGCGGAGAAAACCCCGCGGAGATTTCTGTCATGGATCCTGCTGACCCCACATTGAGTCAATATCGATTTGAATGGAAAAACAGCCAGGGACAGATAGTCGGACTGAGTAATACTATCCAAGTCAGCCAAGAGGGACAATATTTCTTTGAGGTCACCTCGCAGCAGGGAGGCTGTCTGGTGACCGGAAATACCTATGCGGGTCCATCTCTAGATTTCAACCTGACCGTGTCCAATCCCAGTGTATGCAAGGGATCCGATTTGGTTCTGTCTACAGACACCCCGCTTTCCGGAGAATGGTTTTTGATCAGACCGGGAAGCGCTACGAGAGAACCTCTTGGGGAAGCTTTTCAGGTTATTTTGCAGCGAGATGACATCGAGAATCTAGGCACCTACACAGCGATATTCAGTGCAAATGACCCCAACTATCCCGGCTGTCAGTCCACAAGGCGGATTACTTTCGAAGTAAATGAATCCCCGATATTGGAAGTCAATCCTGTCGAAAAACCGGATAATTGCAGCCTGCCAAACGGAATACTGGATTTTACCAATTTGGTGGGACTTGATTCATTGATCATCGAAGAGTTGGACCAAAAATGGAGCAATCTTGCCCCAGGGACTACCGTAAGAGCAAGTGATTTGGCCCCACAGATTTATACGTTGGTGGCCTACTCTACGGGCTGCAAATTCATCAGGCTATACAATCTGGAGTCCAAAGAGCCACCGATTCTGCTACCCAGTACGCCTGAAATTTTCTTGCCGGATTACTCGATTATGGAAGAATCCTGCGGTCCCAATGGCATAAATCCGGGAATTTTGAGCGTGGATTTTACGCAGGGAAATGTGGATGGGGAGTTTAGGATTTTGGCCGAGGGCATCGGAGAAATACTTACCGGAGAAATTGTCGATCAAGACCGAATCGACATTCCTGTGCCTGGAGGAAACTATTTTCTGGAGATCAAAATAGACAATTGCACCTACCCCATCCAGCCAATTGACATCGCAAAAAAGCCTACTGTGGACTTCAGTGTGCCTGACGAAGTGGCTATTTGCCAATCTTTTGATTTGATCCCTTCGACTTCCCAGGATCTGACGTTTACGCTTACTTTTCCGGACAACAGCACCCAAACGCTAGAGTCAGGATCGCCATTCAGCATCAGTGCAGAAGGCAACTATTCGCTACTTGGCGTACCAAAGGACCCTAGCTCGGGACTTTGTCCGAAAGTGGAGACATTTACAGCCAGGCTTTCTCAGCAGTTTGATTTTTCGGCAATTCTGGTCGAGGAGGATTGTTTTGGAAATCAGGTATATGAGGTTGACCTAGATGGGATAGATATCAGTCAAGTGTCGATCCGGTGGATCAACGAAGAAGGGACCATCGTGGGTCGGAATCCAAAATACTACTCGACCTTCCTCGGAGACCATGATCTCATCGTACAGCCACTGCGCAGTGGATATTGCCCAGTGGAACCCTTTGAATTCAGGATCAATCAGCCTGTCCTATCGGTCGATATCGAATTTTCTACAGACAAAATCTGTCCAGACCCCGGCTTTGCAGAAGTGAGTATAAAGACTAGTCGAGATGATGCCATAGGGTCTATCGAATGGATCTTTTTTGATGATGCCGGAAACCGAAGAAATCTGACGGAATACAAGGATCAATTTGCTATTCAAACAGACGAGCCCGGCAACTACGAGGTCGTGGTATATAACCGCATTGGCTGTGAGGTAGGCCGTAAATTTACCCAGGTAGAGACCAGCACACTTTTAGCCAATCCGACCCTTGACAATCAATATGGAGTATGTGTCAAAAACCAGCAGGGGCCCGTACTCAACCCTGGGTCTTTCGCTCAGTACCGATGGTATTTTGAAGGAAATCTAGTCTCCGAAAACCCCGAGTACATGCCCGCGGATGTGGGCAACTTCGCTGTAGAAGTGATCTCGGAGGACGGGTGTTTTTTCGCCACCGCATTTTCCACCTATGACCTGTGCTTCTTTGAGTATCGCATGACCGATGCCATGATCCTCGGAGATCGGAGCAGACCATTTGAAGCCTGGATCAATGAAGGGATTACCGATGCGGAGGTATTTATTATCAATCGGCAGGGAGAACTGATTCACTACGAAAAGATGGTGGAGCGTCCCAAAGACGGCCCCGTTTTCCACTGGGATGGTATGACCCAGGGTCGGTCTGCCCTACCCGGAACCTACGCCGTAGTGCTCCAAGTGAGTAATCCGACTTACGGTTTCTCAGAAAAAATCACTCAGGCGCTTTTGGTAATCGAATAATTTTAAATCACTTACGGAATATTTTTTTAGACGGGAAAGCTGAAAACATTTTTTTTTCTATTTTGAGCTGTTTCAATCGTTTGTTACACTCAACCCAAAATCCAAAAAGCACTCACTTATGACTCAAACCATCAACCGGAGCGCCTTATTCAACGCAAGCTGTCTGGCGCTTATCACCACCGCTTTCTCATTTTCGATACGTGCGGGTATTCTTCCTCAACTGGGAACCGAATTTGGACTCAGCGCCGAGCAGCTGGGCTTTATCAACTCGATGTGGTTTCTCGGATTTCCGATTTCCATGATTCTTGGTGGATTATTCTACCACATCGTAGGCCCGGCTAATATTATGCGGATAGCATTTGTCACCCATACGCTCGGGATTTTATTGACCATCTATGCGGGAGGTTACACTACGCTTTTGATTTCTACCTTATTCATCGGGTTTGGAAATGGATGTACCGAGGCAGCCTGTAATCCCCTGATCGCTGACATGTATTCTGGCACCACGCTGAACAAAATGCTCAACCGGTTCCACATGTGGTTCCCTGGTGGTATCGTATTGGGCAGTTTGATCTCCAAGTTTATGACCGACGCAGGCATGGCTTGGCAGACTCAGGTATGGGTAATGATGATTCCTACGATTGCGTATGCAGTTCTTTTCTTTGGCAAAGCATTCCCAAAACCGTCTGTGGAAGGTGTGACTTCAGTAGGCTCTAACTTCAAGGCGATGCTGAGCCCAGTCTTTATTTTCCTGTTTATCGCGATGGCCCTGACGGCGATCTCTGAATTTGGTCCGCAGCAGTGGGCAAATATCGTCTTGAGTTCCAGTGGTGCATCGGGGATGTTGATTCTCGCCTTGACTACCGGAGTGATGGCTGTAGGTAGATTCTTTGCAGGACCGGTGGTAAAAGCGCTAGGTCAAACCGGTGTTTTGCTCGGAGGCTCAATTTTTGCCGCTATCGGTATCTTTATGTTTAGCACTGTGACTGGTCCAATGGCTTATGTAGCTGCTTTGGTCTTCGCCATCGGTGTATGCTATTTCTGGCCTGTGATGGTGGGCGCCGTGGCCCAGCGGGTACCACTTTCCGGTGCGTTGGGCATGTCTGTCATTGGGGGTGTGGGCATGTTTTCCACAGCTATCTTCCAGCCGATTATCGGTAGCTGGATTGATGCTTCCAGAGAAACCCAAAGCGCCGCTGGCCTGACAGGTGATGCTTTAGAACTGGCCGCTGGACAGGCCACTCTTCAAAAAATGGTCATGTTCCCAGGAATATTGATCGTACTATTTATCATCTTCTTCATCTGGCAGCGAGGTGTAAAACCAGCCGGAGGTGGAGCACATTAAACACTTATCAAAAGCAGCTTTCGGGCTGCTTTTTTTCTTTCTTGCTTATGAAAAGCCCATTCTTCATCGTACTAGCCACTGTACTTTTCTGTAGTGAAATTTCTGCACAACAGATCGATGGACCGATCCGGGTGCATCCGGAAAACCGATTTTTGATGACTACCACTGGAGAGCCTTTCTTCTGGATGGCTGATACGGCCTGGGAGCTTTTTCATCGATTGGATGAAAAAGAAGCTGAGTTCTACTTAGACAAAAGGCATGAGCAAGGATTCAATGTTATTCATGCCGTAGTTTTGGCCGAACTCGATGGAATTCATACCCCAAATGCCAACGGTGACCTTCCATTTTCCAACCTGGAAACCTGGGAATACAACGAGGCATATTTCAGTCATGTTGACCTGGTTTTGGATTTGGCCCTGGAGCGAGATCTTCACGTCGCTCTTTTACCTACCTGGGGAGATAAACTCTTCAAAAACACCTGGGGAATCGGACCGGAGATTTTCACTCCCGAAAAAGCCTACTCCTATGGCAAATGGATAGGAAACCGATATCGAAATCGGAAAAATCTGATTTGGGTACTCGGAGGAGATCGGAACCCACGGGAAAATTCCGACGATATCAAAGTTTGGAATCAAATGGCCAAGGGAATCCTGGAAAGCCAAAATCCGGAAAACAAAATCTTGATCACCTTCCACCCTCAGCCTATGGCACCGGGTGGGAGTTCGGTGTGGTTTCACCAAGCCGAATGGCTGGATTTCAATATGCATCAGACTGGTCACTGCCCAAATTACCCAAGCTACTCTAGAATCAGCTATGACTATGGCTTGACTCCGACCAAACCTACCATCGATGGAGAGCCCATGTATGAGGAGCACCCCAAATGCTTCAACGCCAAAGAACTGGGCTACAGCGAGGCCGCGGATATTCGAAGGATCATGTATTGGAATGTATTTGCAGGTGGTGCAGGTCAAACCTACGGCTGTCATGCCGTATGGCAGATGTACGACCTAGACAAAGAACCTGTCAACGCCACGCTCAAGCCTTGGCATCAATCCCTTGACCTCGAAGTGGCCAATCAAGTCCGGCATTTGAAAAATCTGATGTTGAGCAGGCCTTATTTCAGTCGAATTCCAGATCAGGGATTACTTACAAGTGCGCAGGAGGAAGACGATTCGTTTGTAGCAGCAAGTAGAGACCGAAATGGAGCGTATGCTTTTTTCTATTTTCCTGACGGAAAAAGGACCGCTCTGAATCTAACATCGCTAAAAGGGAGTTCATTTCGAGTCACTTGGTTTGACCCCAGGACAGGGGTGAAAATCCCTGAATCACAAGCAATTTCGAAAGGTGATCGCATAGAAATCACCCCACCCAGCTCAGGCAGAGGAAATGATTGGGTGCTGATTCTAGATCGCGTGGATTAACTCCCGCAGGAGTACGATTCGTATTCATCACGGGTGAGTGACCAAAGCTTATCATCGGCATCCCGGTATGTGATTGTGCCCGTACTTTCGAGGATTTCGATACTATCTTCGGTAAGTATGGTTGTACCATCTATGAGCTGAATGGTACAGGGTCCATCAACTCGCTTGATATCCATGATTTCCTCACAGGATGAAAAAACGATCATAAGTACCAACCCAAACCAAAACCTCATAGCGTCCGCATTTGATCCAAAAATAAGCAGGTGATGGAAAAAGACAAGACAGAACTACCTCAATCTGAATATTCAGGCCAATTTTAAAAATTGGTCACATTCAAAAAAATGATTTTAGATAGGATAATCGGGTAGGAGAAACGGGATTAGTTCCCGTTTCGTCCTCCCACACCACCGTACGTACCGTTCGGTATACGGCGGTTCCTTGCTTTTACACCGTAA
>VFQO010002235.1_pt1 | contig 12254 bp, 12 predicted proteins | sample 3512331 | NCBI WGS metagenome assembly VFQO01 (sample SAMN10412371, study PRJNA504923) | tailings metagenome | isolation source: Replicate 3 from Balatoc abandoned mine | place: Philippines: Itogon, Benguet | collected 2017-08-28
CAGCGCGAAAACCCGCCCGACCTCCAGATGCTCCAGCAGCGGCAGCGGGCAGCCCGTGCGCTTGAGCAGCGCCTTGTTGTCCTGGCAGTCCTCCCGCATCACCGGCTCCCCCAGCCCCAGCGCACGCCCCCACTCCGGCAGCAGCGCCTCGGCGGCCGGCCGGATCAGCCCCATCGCCCGGCGCGATCCGCCGCGCTTGGCCAGATCCAGGCTCAGCGGCGTGGGCATCAGCGCCGGGATGACCACCTCCAGGCAGAAATCCACCCCCCAGCGACCCCGCTCGTCCGCGTCCGAGCGCAGCCGCTGCAGATGCAGGCTCGCCTTCGCCCGCGCCGCCTCCGCCAGGCACTCGGGGTAGGCGGACGGATCCGAGGGCCGCGCGGGGATCCCGCTGGCCCCCAGCCCCAAAAACGGGCTCGCCGCGCCGATGCGCGCGAGCGCGTCCTCCGGCGGCTCGGCCGCGTAGACCCACGTCGCGCTCGCGAGCGGGAAATTCGGCCCCCGGATCTTCTCCATCGGGGTGAGCGAAATCGAGAGCATGCAAAAGCTCGGCGTCGGATCCATCAGCGCCTCACAGCGACCGGCGCGGCTTCTTCGCCGCCGCTCGGCTCGCCCTCGGCGCGGCTTTTCTGGCCATCGACGCCTCCAGCCCCGCGCGCGCCTTCTCATTCTCGCAGAGCATCGCCGGAACCCCCCCTCGGGAGCTCTCCTGCAAACCCCACGCCGGGCAGAGCGTCAGCGCCGAGACCAGCCGCGCCTTCCCCTCTCCGGCCCGCGCCATCCGATGCAGCGGATTCTGCCCGTCGGCGTCGTCGCGCAGCCCCTCCAGCGCGAACCCCTCCTCCTTGAGGATCTTGAGGATCTCCACGCTCCGGCAGGCGGCCAGCAGCGAGACCGAGTCGGCGCTCCCCATCGTCGCCTCCTTGAGCGCGGGAGATCCGATGAGCAGCTTGAGGACCTTGGGAGCCTCGCTCCAGGCCGCCAGCGCCAGGACGCTCGGCGCGATCCTCGCCTCCTTCTTCTGGCGAAGCTTCCCGGGCAGCATATCCGCGCTCATCGGGCCCGCGCCTCCGAGCGCTTCGAGGGCGTCCGCGTCGGACTCCGCCTCCCAAGCCGAGAGCCCCGCCCGGTCCGGAGCGGGCGGACATCCCGCCGCCGCGAGCGCCGCCGCCAGGCTCGGATCATCCGACTCGAGCGCGATCATCCAGAGCTTCCGGGCCGTCTCCGGCTTCTTCGCGCCCTCCGGGCGCAGCTCCAGCAGCCGCTTGACGCAATGCGCCACGGCGGCCTCGTGCCCATCGTGCCACCCCCACAGGTCCATGTGCGCGCTCTCCGGATCGAACGGATCCGCACCCGGCGGCAGCGCGGCCTCCCCGAGCAGGTCCAGCGCCTTGGCCAAGCACGGCGCGGCGCTATCGAGCGCCGCTTGGCAAGCGCGCTCCCGGATCTTCGGGTCCTCCTCCGCCTCCAGCAGCATCCCGAAAATCTCCGCCGATCCGTCCGACACGGCGCGCGCGAGCGCCCGTCGCTCGCGACCCTCCTCGCCCTGATCCGGGAATAGGCTGTCCGGCTCCCGGGCCCCGGCCGCGAGCAGCGCTCGCACCCCCTCGGGCCACCCCCGCCTCGTCGCCAGATACAGCGGCGACACCCACTCGCTCCGTTCGCGGCAGAGCGCGCTCGGGGAGAAGTTCTCCCGCCCGAGGACATCCTTGAGATGCTCGAGATCCTTCCCGGAGATCGCCTTGATGAGCTCCTCCTGGTCCTTCTTGAGCGTGGGCTTCTTCGGCGCGGCTCCCCCCTTGGCCTCGCGCTCGCGCTCGAGCGCGACCTCCTGGGCCTTGCGAAGCCCCTCGGCGTAAGCCAGCGCGATCTCCAGAAGAATGCCGTCCCTCTCCCGCTCGATCTCCTTTTTGCTCATTTCCTCTCCTTGCCAATTCCCTTCGCTCGACCCGGGGATTCGCTCTCCCTCATCGAGCCGCGCGCATCCGGATATGCTACCAGAATCCCTATCGGAGCGCTCTCCGCCCTCACACCCGGCGTGGCCCGCGCGCCCCGGCGCGCGCCGCCGCCGGCCCGGCTTGGGCGACTCCGAGCGCGCATCGCTCCAGCTCCGCGATCCACAGCTGCGGGCTCGGCCGATCCCCCGCGAGAATCTCCCCGGACCACGCGCTCGCGGCGAAGGCCTTCTCGGAGAGCGCCCGGCGCGCGACCTCGGCCTCCATCCGCCAATCATCCCAATGCGACTTCTCCGGCTTCCCCTCCCGCAAGGCGCTTCCAGCGCTCCCGAAAAGCCATTCCCTCGCCGCCTCGATCGCCCAGGCTTCCCCCTCGGCGTCTGGCATCGCCTCTCCCCAATTGGCGTAGGCTTGCGAGAGCGCTCCGAAAGCCGCTCTCCACATCCATCCGTCGCGCTTGGAGAGTCGCCACGCCAGCAAGATCGGGCTTCTCCACCCCGGATCGTCGCTTTCGAGCCTCGCCCCGCGCGCGCGCAGCGCCTCGAGGCGCTCCGTCCCGCTCTCGCCTTTCCAGATTTCCGCTCGCGATCGCGCCAGCGCGTCGGCGATCATCCCCAACCCCCACTCGTCGGGCCGATCCGCCTCCCGCCAGACCTCGGCGCTGAGGCTATCGAGCGCCGGCGCCCAAGCCTCCCCCTCGCCGATCGTCCCGGCGACCCACGCCGCGCGCTCGAGCGCTCTCGCCGGATGCCAGGAGCGCCGGGGCTGCTCCCCGCGCTCGAGCATCTCACGCAGCCGCTCGGGCCATTTGCGCTCGACCCCCTCGAGCGCGGCGAAGTAAACCCTCCAGCCCTCCCGATCGGCCATCCAGTCCCCTTCCGGCGCCGGCCCCCAGCCCGCGATCCTCCCTAGCGCCTCGACCGCCTTCGCCGCCTCCTGATCCCAGCTGGAGCGCTCCCTCCCCTTCCGGGCTCCGCGCCCGCGCGAAACCCAGAGATCATCGACCGCGGCGAGCGCGCCGAAGAGCGCCCGCCGCGCCGCCTCCCAGCGCCCCCCGTCGCAGGCGATCTCCAGCGCAGTCCTCCCCCCCGCCCTCGATGCCTTCTCCAGCGCGGAGGCGATCGAATCCTTCGCCCCGATCGCCCCGAGCGCGAGGTCTCGCGCCTCGTTCGCGTCGGCCCCCCTCGAGAGCAGGAACTCCAGGGCCCTGACGGACCCCGCCTGCGCGCACCAGCCCAGTTCCCCGGGGCTCCCCGGCGGCGTGCGCAGGCTCGCCCCCGCCCGCTCCAGGCGCTCGAGCGCCCGCACGTCGTCGGCACCGAGGGCTCCGCCTAGCGCCATCTCTCCGGTCGCTCCGTTGCGCAGCGCCTCGCGCAGCATCCCCATCGCCAGCGCCTCGCTCTCCATGCGCGTGGCCATGAGCGCCGCGATCTCGAGCGCCTCCTGGTCCGTCTCCCACATCGGCAGATCCATGCTCTTCCCTTCGGAATCGTCTCCGCCTCATTCTACCGATTCCGCCCTCCTGGCGAAACCGAATCCATCCGGAAATCTATTCAGGAATCCATTCATCGCGCTCCTCGAGCGGGAGCGCCCGGGCGCCGGATCCCTTTGGGAATCTATTCAGCCCTCCCCGCGCCCCCGCGGGGGAGCCCTTCGGCCCGACTCAAATCCCGCGCGAGCGCTTCGCCTTCCCGCGCGCCTTCGCGCCTCGCCCGATCCCCGCTCGCAGCTCGGAGCGCTCGAGGTCGGCCTTCATCTTCGGATCCGCAAGAAGATCCAGCGGCGAGCGCCCCTGCGAATCCCGCTGCCCCGCCCATTCCGGGCAGATCCGCAGCGCCTCGCGCGCTCCGCTTTTCCCCAGGCGAAGCAGATTCGGATCCAGCAGGAAGATCCGGTGCAGCGGATTCATCCCGTTGCCCCCGTCGCGCAGGCCCTCCATCTCGATCCCGCAATCGCGCAGCCTCTCGAGCGTCTCCCGATGCGCGCAGGCCGAGAGCAGGTCCACCGAGGCCGGATCCGACAAGGCCCGCTCCCGGATCGTGGCGACTCGCGCGAGCATCCCGGCCAGATCCGTCGCCCTCCCCCACGCCGCCAGCGCCAGCGCGCTCGCCCTCGATCTCTCCGAATCGGCCTCCGGCTCCCGGCGCACCCGCCGCTCGCGCTCCTCGCGCGCCTCATGGGGGAAGCACTCCTCCGTCATCCTCCACGCGGAGAAATGCCGCTCCAGATCCCCCCGCTTCGAAGGCAGCATCCACGGCTCCCCGCGCGCGGCCGGAATCGCCCCCATCCCCGCGAGGAATCCGGCGAGCTCCGGATCGTCGCAGGCGATCGCCGTCTCCCAGAGCCGGATCGCCGACTCGCCCTCGCGAGCCCGCTCCGGGAAGAGCTCGGCGAGCTTGCGCTGGCAGCGGCCGATCTCGCGCAGATCCTCCCGCCCCCACCCCTCCAGATCCATATGGTCCAGATCCTCCCCGAACGGATCCTCCCCCTCCGGCACCGCCCGCGCCCCCATCTCCTCGAGCGCGGCGAGCAAGGCCGCGTGCGAGCTGCGGAAGGCCTTCGCGGCTCCGGCCGCGCGCCGCTCCGGATCGGCCTCGGCGCGCAGCAGCGCCCGGAACATCTCCCCGTCGCGCTCCTCGGCCGCGATATCGAGCGCCCGACCCATCGCCTCCGCCCCGCTCGCCGAGCGCAGCCCGTCGGGGTCGGCGGCCCCCGCCTCCAGCAGCAGCGCCACGCCGCGCCCCCACCCGATGCGCGCGGCCATCCCCAGCGGGGTCTCCCTCGCCCCGACCCCGTCGCTGACGAAGGTCGGCGAGAAGCCCGGCTGGGCCAGCGCGGCCTTGAGCCCCTTCTCGTCGAGCCGCTGGAGCGCCTTCATCAGCGCGTCCTGCGCCCGGCGATCGTCTAGCCCCGATCGCTCCTTGCGCCGGAGCGCCCGCTCGGAGGCCTGGCGCTTTCTCTCCCGCTCCAGCTCGGCTTGCCGCGCCGCCCTCTCTTCGCGATCCCGCAGCTCCTCGGCCAGCGCGAGCGCGATTTCCCGCAGAACCCCTCCCTGGGATTCCCGCGAGGCGCCCTCCCGCCCTCCGTTCGCCGCCGGCGCGCGCTTTCCCATCTCACATCCCCCGCGGCTTCGCCGGCGCGGGCGCGGACGGCCCCGCCTGCGCGCGAATCCGGACGCGCTCCCAGGCCGACCGGATCTCCGGGCTGACCTCGGCGAGCAGCCGCAGAATGTCTTCCGGGCCCTCCAGATCCGCCTTTCTCGCCCAGCGGTTCGGGCCTCCGGAATAGTCGCGCAGCCCGGCGCACAACCGGTAGAGGACATTATGATCTCCTCCGACCTGCAGATACGCCTCCCGATGGTGGAAGGTCACCTCGCCGGAGACCGCCGGGCCCGCCTTGTTGGAGCGGACCTCCCAGCTGCCCTCCTCGAGCTCGAGCGCGCGAGCGAGCCTTCGGAAAAAGCTCGCCGCCTCGCGGTGGAAATCCTCCTTGCGCCCTTCCCCGTATCCGTCGAATCCGACGTCGCGCAGCGACGCTGGGACCTTCGGAAGAGCCCCCCGCTTCGCCTTTCTGTCCGGATCGCCCTCTCTCCCCATTTTCCGCTCCTCTCCGGGCGGCCCCGAAAGCGGAGCCCTCGCTTATTCTACCGGCCTGGCGCCCCCGCGGCAAACGCCGCGCCGGATTCTCAGACGCTCCCCCGCCCGCTCCCGCCGCCGCGGCAGCTTCGCGAGATTCGGTCCGCTCTTGCCCTCCGGCGCCCCGAGCCCCAGGCGCGAGGCGAACCCCAGCGCCTCGAGGATCCCCCCTCCGCAGACGAAGGCCCTCGCCCCCGGCCCCATCGCCTCTAGCGCCGCCGCCGCGCTCTCCTCCGCGCCCGGCCCGAGCTGCTCTCTCGTCCAAATAAGCGTCTCCTTGCCCTCCCCCGCCGAGAGGATCAGGCAAAGCTCCAGCTCTCCGCCAAATCCCGCCAGCGGCCCGAACAGATCCCTCAGCCCATCATCCCTCTCTCCCTCCGCCAGAAGGCGCCGGACCTCCTCGACCAGGCCGCCTCCGCTTCTGCCGGCTATCTCCAGCTCCCAGCCCCCCTCCATGCCGCGGCCCCCATCTTTTCGGAAAACGGCCGACACTATGCCCTGGCCCCTCCCCCTTCCGCAAGCCGGATGGAAAGGGAACATTCGGCCATTGGCATAATATGTGATTAACCTGGCATAATTTCACCATTCTTGGCAGACTGGGGGATTGGCATGGCGAATTCGCATCGGCAACTCGGCAGCGACGGCAAGCCTCTGCCCCAAAGGCCCACCGGATGGATCTTCACCGACGCGGTCGCCTTGCTCTCCTGCCCCAAATGCGGCAGCTCGTCCGGATACCACTGCGAGAGCGCCAAAGGCCGCAAAGTCTGGCCCCCGCATTCTGCGAGGACCTCCCCGTCGATCATCGCCGGCGGCGCGCTCCCGATCCTGAAGCCATAGCCTCCCGAATTCCGTCTCTCCGCTTAGCCTTTCGCCCCGCCCGACGGGCCGCCACGAATGGCCTTGCTCGCCCCCTGCGCCTTTCGTTTCCGGAAGCCATCCAGCCGCGCGCCCAATGCCTCCGCCCCCGCGATCGCGGCCTCCGGAGCCGGCTCGAGCTCCGACTCTCGCCGCGCGTCGCCCAGACCGAGCGCTCCCTTCGGGCCCGCGGAGTCCGGCGCGGCCCCGCTCAGAAACTCCATCCCGATCCGGACCAGGCTCCGATACGCCTCGCCAGCCCGACCCCTCTCGATCCCCGCCGGCCAGCAGAGGCTCCCGTCGTCGCAATCCGTCAGATCGTCCCTGCGCTCCTTTGGCAGATCGAGGAAGAGATTCCCCTCGAATCCGCGCGCGAGCATTTCCTCCGGGCTTGCCCAATATCCCTTCTTCAATGACGACCCCGCCTCGTCGTGCGCCCGGTCCGCCTCTTCGGCGAAGGCCTGCAGCAGGCTTTTTCTCTCCGGAATCTTCAGGCTTTCCCTCCGGACCTTCGCCTCCGCCAAAATGACTATCCCGATCGTTCCCTCATGATGCTCCGAGCGCAGCCAGCTCCGCCGCCACGCCTCGAGATCCGCCTTCCCTTGCTCCCCATCGAGCATTCCCGCGTAGAGCTCGGCGAACGCCTCGCGAGCCTGCTCTGGATCTTTTCCTTCGGCGAGCTTCTTCGTCATCTCCGACTTATCATACATCTCGAGGCAGCGCTCGATCGCCCGACCCTTGCCCTGCGCGCGCAGCGCCTCTATCGTCGCCTCCCCGTCCCCGATCCGGATCGCATCGAGCGCGGCGCGCGCCGCGCGAACCACCTCTGGGCTCCCGGACTTCTCCTCGAGCTTGGGGTCCGCATCGGCCAGGACCGACAGCATCTCGGCCTCGTAGACTCCGCCTTGGGACACCGCCGCCCCGAGCGCCTTGTCGAACGCGTGAAACCACTCGTGCGCCAGCGCGAAGAAACCGTCCCCCGCGCGCAGGCACAAGGCGGGGCGATCCCCGGGAAGCCAGGTGGCATACCCGTTCCATTCCGTCGGGTTCTCCAGATGGATCGTGAGCCCCTTCGAGCCGGCGCCGGAGAGCCCGATCGAGCGCTCCTCGATTCCCAGGTGCCCCGCCAGATCGCCCAGCGCCCGCTCGAGCCGCTCCAGGATCTCCAGGGCCTGCTCTTCGGATGGGAGCCCCCCGACGCGCAGCTCGCCGAGCCCGAAGCGCCCGATGATCCCGCGCGCCTTGCCCTCGAGCGCCGACTCGACGGCCTCCGGATCCAAAAAACCCGCGCCGCTGGCCTGTCTCCCGGCCGCCGCGCCCAAATCCTCCCAAGTCTTCCCCCGCGCGGCCGCATCCATCTGGAACAGTCCGGCTCCGCTGAGGAACGTCCCGATGTCATCGGCGCCCGTGTCGCCTGCGATCCCCCAGATTCCGCCTTGCGCCGACAGGCGCGTTTTGGCGAACTCCATCTTCTTTTGGATGTCGAGCTGGCCCGGCTCGACGCCCATCTCCGCGCCCACCCAGCGCAGCCGATACTCCATGGCCGCGATGATCCCCTTCCGATCTAGCTCCTGCGCGTCTCCCGCGCTCATGGCCTGACTCAGCAGCATCCGCCGCAGATCCCTCACGTTGCGGACATTCTCCCGCGCCCCCTCGTCCTCCGGGCTCGCCCAGGCGACCTGTCCGAACCGGCTCGCGTCGCTGAGCAGCGCCGCGGCGATTCGCTCGCTCCAGCCCGCCTCGCGCGCAGCCTCGAGCAGATTCCTCATGGGCGGCTCTTCTCGGGAGAGCGCTTGCGCTCCCCCGTCGGCGAGAACGCTGGGCGCCCCAGGCTCTCCGAGAGGAAGCGGAATAGCTCCGCGGCGTCTTCAGCGAGCATCTCCTCGGGCGGATCCCCCGCCTGGGCGGCCCGGACCGACACCGCCCCCTCCTCCACGCTCGCGCTCGCGCTCATCACCCGCTCGAGCGGCCCTGCGATTCCGACCCGCTGGATCCCCAGCTCGATCTCCGCCCCGTTGCGGACCACCGTCGCCCGCATCGTCTCCATCTCTCCGCACGGCGCCGACCGGGTCAGCAGCCCATCCATCCCCATCGCCGACTCCGGCCAGCCGACGGCCCGCAGGAACTCCTCCTCCTCGAATGTCTTCGCCATGCCGCTCTCCCCATCAGATGATTTGATCGCTCTCGGGCCGGCTTTCGCCGGTTTTTTCTTCCCTACAGGATAGCAGAGCTAGCCCTCCCCGCAAAGCGGATCTCCCGGACGCGGCATGGCCTTCCCCCCTTCGCGGCGGCTTCCGGCTAAATCCCCCGCGGCCCGGAGCGCCCTCCGGCCTCCCGGATCGCCTCGGCGATCCTTTCGGCTTCGATTCGCCGCCCCTCCTCGGGCCAGCCGATTTCCTCGGCGATCCGGTCCGCCCCGCCCCGATGGATCCGGCGCAGCATCGCGGCCATCTCCTCGCCAGGCCGGACCTCCTCCAGCCGCGCGAGGGCCGGCAGCGCCAGGCTTTCGATCTCCCGGACCGCCTCGCGCATGCTCGCGATCATCCGCAGCCGCTCCGGCGAGCTCCCCTCCCGGAGCAGGCGCTCCATCTCCATCGTCAGCGTGGCCTCCTCCGCATGGATCTCCATCGGCGACCCGTCCTTCCTTTGGGCGGAGAATCCCACCGAGATCTTCGGATTCCCCAGCCCGTCCTGCCCCACGAGCGCGAAGGCCGCCTGGGGGCGCCGCCGGAAAGCCTCCTCGAGCGCGAGCGCGAAGAGCATGCGCTCCTGAGCGAGGATCTCTCGCAGGTCCTGGCTTCGGCGCTCGGCGCCCGCGAGCGCCCCCTCCCAGCTCGCCAGCCCCGCCCAGGCCCCTCTGGGCTCCTTCGCCCCTATCATCCAGCGCTCCTCCAAAAGAGCGGCGCCGCCGCGGCGGCTCCGCGAATCTCACAGGCCCGGCGCTTTGGCTTTGGGCTCCTCCGGGGCCGCCTCCTCCATCCCGGCGACGCGCAGCAGGCGCTTGCTCCCGAAATTCCGGACCACGGACTTGAGCGTATCGAGCCCCTCTTTCTTCAGCAAAGGCAAAATATTCTGGTTGCTCATCGCCGTCGCCGCCTCATCCAGGAATTTCTTCTGATCGGGCGCGCTCGATTTTTCGCCATGGAAGGCGACCCCGCCCGCCAGCGCCCCGAAAACCGCCAGGTAGGGCAGGATCGCGCTCGCCAAGACCGCGCCCAGCGCCAGCCCCGCCGCGCCCCCGACCACCGCCCCCACCGCGCCTCCGCCCGGATCGACCTTCGAGCCGGCCCGGGCCCCCATCACCGAAACCGCGGCGATGGCGATCATCGGAACGCCCACCGCCCCGATCAGCGCGGACTTTGCGTATAGTGATCCAGCTCCGTTTCCCTTCTCTTGCTCGCTCATTCTGGTCTCCCAAATTTCTGTTTTTGATCCGGCTTTCTCAGTTTATCGGCTCCGCGTCCGGCAGTCCATCCCGGCCGGAGGCGGGCTCTCTCCGCTCGCCATTCCCAAGCCATTCTGGCAGAATGTCCTCTCTCTCACGCATTCCTGATCGACATGGCGCAGCTCGACCTCTTCAATGGCATCGCCGCCCGCATGGCGGACAAATCCCCCCAGGAGCTCTCCGCCCCGAGCGCGGCCGAGCCCCCCGCCGCCAAGCCCCAGCCCAAAGGCGCCCGCAAGAAGCCCGCCAAGTCCGAGGCCCTCTGGGCCGCGATGCTCGAGGCCGATCCGGCCTTGCGGGCGCTCCCGCCGGAGGAGCGCGCCCCGCGCGAGGCCCGCGTTCGCGGCCTCGTCGAGCGCCGCGCCGCGCTGCTGGACGACGCGCGAGACCGGCATGCCGCCCGCCTCGCCCAGATGGAGCTCCCCGGGATCGAGCCTGCGAACCCCTCCCCGGACAAGAAGCATCGCGGGAAATCCGGCGAGGAGGCCTCCGCCGCCAAAGCGATCGCCGCGCTGCCCCGCCGGGAGCCCAGCTACCGCTTCGCGGTGGATTTCGACCTGTGGCGGATGGCCGACGAGTGCATGCTCCCCATCGCCTCCATGCGCGAGCTCTTCATCTCGGGGCGCTTCTTCTCCCAGATCGGCGAGGAGATCTCCGCGCCGGCCTTCGGCTTCTCCCTCTTCCCCAACAAGGATGTCGGCGGCGCCGACGGCTATTGCTTCGCCTGCGCCGCGGCCCCGGACGGCTCGGAGGCGACCCGCGCCCTGCCCCCGAAAACCCCCATGGATTTCATCAGCGTCAAGGGCACCGGAAAAAACCGCCGCGCCACCTTCCAGCTCTCCGTGCTCACCGGCGCCGGGCGCGACCAGCATTGCGACCGCGCGGCGCTGCGCGAGTCCATCGCCCTGACCGAATGGATTTGCGTCACGGACGTCACCCGGGAGGGCCGCGCGGAGGTGTTCCTCTTCCCCTCCGAATTCGCCCTCGACTGGGAGTCGGCCGGAATCCTCTCGGCCTCGGGCATCTCGCTGGGGAACCTGCGCGCCGCCCTGGCCGCGAGCTCCACGGCGATCGTCGATCTGAGCGAGCGCGCCCGGGCCTGCCGCGACGCGATCCGGCAGGCCAACGCCGCCGAGCGCGCCGCCTTGGACCCCCCTCCGGCCGGACGGGGTCCCGAGCCCGCCTGAGCGCTTTTCCTTGCCATCGGGGACGCATTCTTGCATAACCTGCCCTATCGTTCCTGACAGAGACTGGCTCCCATGCGCCTCCCCGTGGCGGAAAAAGCCGGATACGCCCTCATCCTCGCCCTTTTGGGCGTCGCCTTGTCCGCCGGGCTCATGCCCGCCGTCCTCGCCGGCCTCCTGGTGCGCGAATCCGCCCTCATCATCGAGCCGCGCTTCGCCTCGTTCGGCCCGCGCGCGCGCGCGGCCGCCTTGGGCTCCGCCGGCCTGATCTTCCTCGCCGCCCTCTTCGGCGTCGCGTCCCTGGGATGGGTCATGGTCTCCGGCGAAGGGGGGCCAAAATCCTCTCGGATATCGCCGCGGCCCTCGCGGAGGCGAAGATCACCTTCCCCGCCTGGGCCTCCTCGAGCCTGCCCGGCACCGCCGCCGAGCTGCAGGCCTACCTCTCCGGCGGCATCGCCGCGCACGCCGACCGCGCGCGAGAGATCTCCGGCATGGCCCTGCGGACCCTGGCGATCCTGCTGATCGGATCGGTCGTGGGCGCCTTGAGCCTCTTCCACGTCTCCCCCAAAGAGCCCGGCCCCCTGCTCTCCTCCATCGAGAAGCGCCTCTCCTGCCTGGCGGAGGCCTTCTCCAAGGTCGTCTTCGCCCAGGTCAAGATCGCCGCCATCAACACCGCCCTCACCGCCCTCCTGCTCTACGGGATTCTCCCGCTCTTCGGGGCCGACCTGCCCTTCCGCAAGACCGCCCTGATCCTCACCTTCCTCTTCGGCCTCATCCCCATCGTCGGGAACATCGCCTCCAACGCCGTGCTCTTCGTCATCGGCCTGACCCACTCCGCCGCGATCGCCGTCGCCATGCTCGCCTACCTCGTCCTCATCCACACCGCCGAGCATTTCATGAACGCCGTCATCATCGGCCGCGCCGTGCGCTCGCGCGCCATCGAGCTGCTCCCGGCCATGCTCCTGGGCGAGACGCTCTTCGGCGTCGCCGGCCTCGTCTCCGCGCCGATCCTTTATGCCTGGGCCAAGCGGGAGCTCGAGGCGCTCGGCTGGGTCTGAGGCCGATCTCCGGAACGATCTCTGGACTATCGCCTAGCTCGGCTTGGACTATCGCGCGATTTTTCCGGCCGGCGGGCGCTTCGCAGCCGGAATTCCTCCCAGGCGCCCGTCTAGCTTCTCCC
>VFQO010002237.1_pt1 | contig 12251 bp, 14 predicted proteins | sample 3512331 | NCBI WGS metagenome assembly VFQO01 (sample SAMN10412371, study PRJNA504923) | tailings metagenome | isolation source: Replicate 3 from Balatoc abandoned mine | place: Philippines: Itogon, Benguet | collected 2017-08-28
GGATTGAGTGCATTGCCTGCCAAGCCATAGACCGTCTCCGTGGGGATTCCCACCAAATGCCCTGATTCTAGAACTTCTTTAGCTTTTGCAATATCCTGACCGATTTCCGCCATTTTTTATTCCTCACAAAAATCCTTGATCCAGGTTTCAGCCTGTGTATAGCCGAGGGAAAGTGCCATTTTCAGATCTGCGCAGCCTTCATTTTTTTGCCCCAAAGCACTCATTCGAGTCACTCCTAGCAGGTAATAAGCCTCAGCATTATTCGGATCGAGACTGACTGCATTGGTAAGAGATTCCATGCCGTGAAGAGGGTCGTTGAGTCCGAGCTCTGCTTTTGCTTTGCGAAAATGCGCCTCGGCATTATTGGGATTGGCCTGAAGCACCGTCTGAAAATCCAGTAACGCATCCTCGTATTCTTCCATATTCAAAAGCGCTGTACCTCGATTAAAATAAATGTCAGATTGAGTGGCGTCCAAACTCGTAGCAATATTAAAATCAGCCAAGGCTTCTTTGAAGTTTTCTAGCTCCATTTTGGCATTTCCTCTATTGAACCAAGGCTTGTAATTGGCGGAATCAGCCTGAATCGCGAGATCAAAAACGGGAATGGCTTCTTCGATTTTCCCCTGTTGAAAAAGCGCCACACCTTTTGCATTGAGTGCGGTGGCTTGATTTGGATTGATTTCCAAGAGTTGGTCAAAAAACTGAACAGCCTCTTGCCAGGCTTGTTCATCCATTTTGGAGATTCCGTTTTGCAGCAATTCTTCTTCGCTGGGGCTACACGCCCAAGTGCCTACCAAGAGCAGGATTAACATCCAGATTTTTTTCACGAGAGGGTAATTTTTGCGCAAAGATAGGGAAAATGAACCGAGAAGGCGGTCTTAAGCCGAGCCATTTAGACCACCATTGTAATCAATGGAAATTCATGAACTTACTTTCCTTCATTTTCAAGCAGCTTGAGCCGGTATTTTTCAGGAACAGAAACTGGCTTCATGGTTTTCATATCCACAGACACCATCACGCACCGACATTTTGCAAAAATGTGGTCATGACCACCCGAATCTTTTCCAATCAAATATTGCTCAAGGTCAAAAGAAGAATTGCCAATTCGCGTGCACTTTACAGCAGCTTCAACTTGATCTTCGAGGTGAATCGGACGCAGGTAATCAATCTCGATTCGGCCCACCACGGTGCCTATTGTCATGACATTCCAGTCGCAGACCTGATGGAGAAATACCGCTCGGGCATGCTCAAAATAGTTGAAATAAATCCCATTGTTGACATGAAGGTATCCATCGATATCCGAGAAGCGGATTTGGATTGGGGTGAAAAATGGAAACTGAATTCGAATTTCAGTCGGGCTAATGGAAGACTTCAAAGCAGAATTTCAGATTTACTGGTTTTGTCAAGCATACGAAGGATAGATGGATTGTGCCCGATCATATCGACTACTGAGTCAAATGCGATCCACGCTAGGGAAATGCTTTCATCGCTCATTTTGAGTGGCTCATTGATATCCGCTTCGATCAGGTAGCGTACATCAAAGTGAAAATGCTCCGGCACATGAGGCCGCTGTGGGATGATGTGCTTATCGATATCAAAAATGGACTCTTCCACTAGCTTCAGCGAAGTCAACCCACTTTCTTCCTCAGCTTCTTTGAGTGCTACTTCCAGCAGATTTTCGTTGCCATCGGCGTGACCACCGAGCTGCAGCCATCTTCCGAGTTTTCGATGCAAGGTCAAGAGCGTATGAGTCCGTTTTTTGTTGACAATCCAGGAAGAAGCCGTGAAGTGCCCTTCCAATCGCTCCCGCTTGAATGCCAGCGGATCTACTGTCAAATCGATAAAATCATCAATAAACGCAGCTTCTTCTTCGTAAGGAGTCCGATAGACTTCCAGTTGGTTTTTTAAGGTATTTTTATCCATTTTCGGTTTGGTCAAATAGCCGATCCATTAAGAGATCGAAGGGTTTGGCGTCCTGATACATGCGATCGGAATAGACCGTCGCAAGCAATTTGATATAGCTGGGTTTATGGTCAACGGTAATTTTTTCTAAAGCAATATTCCCAAAAAGCTGGGAAATCAGCTCACCTTCCACAGGAATCTGAAGGGGTGGCTTGAAGTAAAATTTTTCGGTAATTTTTACTTGATCGTTGATTTCTTCAAACTTTCGATCCAAACTCACCTGTACATATCCCAAATCTAAAATCCGCCGGCTAAATGCCAAGAAAAGACGGGAAAATGATCTGAGATCGAAAGGATCCTCATAACTCACCGCAAAGCCATTGGCATACGGACTAGTGAAGATATGGACTTGCGGCTTCTCATTGATCTGGGTCCGTTTTAAATGGTAATTTTTGTAAATCAAATCAAACCAAATCTTGGATTCTGGAGTCCTGATCCAACTTTTTACATCCTGGTAATCAGTATCTTTGAAGGTAAAATTTTCCTTGACCTTCACCGATGTCTTCTCGGAGGACTGAAACACTTTTTTGAAGAGGTCTTCGATAAAATTACCCATTGGAATAGTGATGATAGTGCCCGGCAGCATCTTTGGAAATCAACTGCTGATCAACCAAATCACGGAGGATTTTGAGATTTTTTGGGGATTTATTTTTCCGGATCAAGTCAAAAAGGCCACTCTCGCTTAACTTCCCATACTCGGCTAAAGTTTCAAGGATTTTCATTTTGAGCTTTTCTTCTGTACTCAGGGGCTCAGCTTCCTTCTTTTTTTCGATGCACACATCGCATATTCCGCAATTCTCATCGCTCTTTTCCCCGAAATACTCTTGGATAAACTGCGTCCTACAGACCTTATCCTGTCGGGCATACGCAGTCATTTGGCGGGCATGGTTCAACGTCAGTTTTTTTCGCTCCGCTATCCTTTTGAAATTAAACGGAAGCTTGCCCGCATCATAGCGCTGAGTATGAAAAGTCAGCTGCGGCGTGTCCTTTCGCTGGTCATAGGCCATCACTTCAAACTTTGCCAACTGCTGCAAGTGCTTGATCAGTTCGGCCTCTTTGATGCCAAGAGACTGGGCTACTTTTGATTCTTGGATTTTTTGATATTCGGAGAAAAGGTTGCCCCCGTAGGTTCTTAGGAGCATTTTGATAACTAGATCCAGCTGTGCATATTTCACCTGAATCTCATATAGCTGCTGGGGATTTACCAAAAAATGAATCCGTGAAGGTGAAAAGAAACTCTCATTGAACTCTACAAAACCCTCCTCCTCCAGCACCTTCAGCGCATAGAAGGTATCCAAAATCTGCAGCTGATAGGTCTGGCAAAATTCCGAAAGATTGAAATCAAAGCTCGACAGCATATTGGTCCCCACTGCCAGTTGAAAATAATTTGCGAGGCATTGATACACTTTTCGTAGTTGATCGATAGGCGGGTAGACGAGCTCAGACCGGCTGATCAATTGCTCAAAATCCTGCTCATTGGCCAGCAGCACAGCAAAGGCTTTCTGCCCATCTCTACCTGCACGGCCCGCTTCCTGATAGTAATTTTCGAGATTTTCGGGCAAGTCACTATGGATAACCACGCGGACATCGGGCTTATCGATCCCCATCCCAAAAGCATTGGTGCTGACCATGACCCGCACCTGATTGGATTTCCATTTTTCCTGCCTCACCGATCGTTCCTCAGCCGGAAGCCCGGCATGGTAAGCCGAGGCAGAGATGCCAAGTTGCACCAGCGATCGGGCAATTTGCTGTGTAGCTTGACGATTACGGACGTACCAAATGGCCGTTCCTGGCACTCTTTTTAGAATTTCTACTCCTTTTTCGAATTTGTTCTCGATAATCCTGACACTGTAACTGAGATTCTTTCTGGAAAAACTCTGATGAAACTCCAGATGATTCTTCATTTCCAGCTTTTCCAAAATATCCGCACAAACTTGCGGAGTGGCCGAAGCTGTCAAAGCAAGAACACTGACCTTGGGATGATAGGCTCTTATCGCTGCAATTTCCAAATAACTTGGCCGAAAGTCATAGCCCCATTGGGAAATACAATGCGCCTCATCCACCGCAATCAGACTGACATTCATCTGACGAAATCGCTCAATAAACAACTCCGTTTTCAGTCGCTCGGGTGAGACATAGAGGAATTTAATATCCCCGTAGATACAATTATCCAGGGTAGTATCGATTTCCTTCATACTCATTCCCGAGTAGATCGCTACAGCTTTGATTTTTCGGGTTTGAAGGTTGTCCACCTGATCTTTCATAAGCGCAATCAAGGGAGAAATTACTACACAGATTCCCTCTCTGGCTAAGCCCGGAACCTGGAAGCACAGACTTTTACCGCCTCCGGTGGGAAGTAAGGCAAGGGTATCCTGCCCCGACATCACCGAGTCAATCACTTGCTTTTGGACTGGACGAAAATCGTCAAATCCAAAAACCTGCTTGAGAATATGTCGAAGCTGATCCTGCATTTACCAGGTCGGCTTACTTTTTTGGAGAAAAGCAGTGAGGCCTTTGACACAGTCTTGATGGGATCGAGCCTGTGCATTGGCGTCCGCAGCAGCCTCCAAAGCGGACAGCCTATTCTTTCTTCCAAGCGATCGAAGAAGTCGCTTGGTCTCCCGCATGGAAAACTCAGAGTTTTCGGTGATCAGCCGATTGGCAAATTTTCTAACCCAATCCTCAATCAAATCCTCATCGATCACTTCTGTAATCAGCTCAAATTCGGCAGCTTTTTTCGCAGAGATCAGCTCTCCTGAAAGCAAAAGCTCGGTGGCTTTGGCCTGGCCAAGTTGCTCAACCAAAAACACAGAAACTAAAGCTGGCACAAAACCAATCCTAACTTCTGTGTATCCAAAAAGTGCATCGGGGACCGCAAAGGCAAAATCGCACAGGCTGACCAATCCACTTCCTCCAGCCATGGCATGCCCCTCAACCTGAGCGATGACCACCTTTGGAAATTCATAGATTTGATTGAAAAGATCCATCAAGCGACGACTGTCGGCGATATTTTCTTCAAGGGAAAAATCCTGAAGTCTTTTTAAATAATCCAGATCTGCACCGGCACAGAAAGCCCTTCCTTTTGCCTGAAGTAAAACAACCTTGACATCAGGATTTTTTTCCATTTCAGTGAAAGCTTCTGACAGGGCTGAAATCAGTTCTGGACTCAGGGCATTGCGCTTTTCCGGCCGATTGAGTGTGATATAACCCACCCGGTTTTGGTAGTGGGTAAGTACGATTGGTTCCATTTTTTTGGGTTTTTGTATTCTGGCATAAATTACCTTAGAAAATCCCAAGGCCAAAACCTCCCAGGCAAAACTGATTAAAATCTTCTTTTGGGTCCGAAAATCGAATCGGCAGAGCTCAAATTCCCCAAACGGGTGACTGAAAAAGGGTTTGCTTCAGGAAAATCGAAACTCCAGTTATCTGGAGAAAACCGAACATTCCATCCGGGGACCAAAAATTGATTTTCTTTAGAAATAACCTTGAGGCTTTCTGGAATTTTTGGAATTCCTCCGGCCAGTCGATGTGGATCGATCCCAAAAGCGATCTGATCTACGGGAAAATCCTGATTCCAGACCAAAGCCTTTTTTCCCACTCTCACTTCCAAAAGACTGCCCTTATCAGAAGAAAACAGAATCCATTCCTCCACAGGTCTTCGATACTCCTGCACGATACGATCCCCAATCCAGCAAGTGAAGCTGAGTAAGACGACTCCAAGAAGAACTTTGCGGTTGCCCAGCTCCCAATTGGCCCATGCCAACAAAATGACCCAAACCAAAAGCATCCCTAAAAGTGAAATAGTCAATCGGTCAAGATTCCCTCCCGGCAAAGCTCGAATAACCTCGGTCAGCCAGTTTTGAGCAAAAATGATCCAGTTCACCAAAAAGCCAAACACCACATCAAAACCCGGAATCCAGCCGAGTAGCAGCAGCCCGATTCCGGCCATCATGGCAAGGAATGAAAGTGGAATAACCACAAGATTTGCCAAAAGGAAATAAACCGGGAATAGGTGGAAGTAGAACACCGAAAGCGGGAAAGTAGCCAATTGTGCAGCAATACTCACTGCAGCCAGCTGCCAGAAATACTCCAGAAACTTATTGGGAGGTATCCACCAGCGCACGATCAATGGCTGAAGAGCCAAAATTCCAGCTACGGCTAAATAGGACAACTGAAAACCGACCTCTCGAAATGCTCCCGGGTCAAAAACCAGCATGATCGTCGCCGAAAGCCCTAATAGATTCCAAGAGGAGGGTTTCCGCTTACGCATATCCCCGATGGTAAAAAGGGAAAACATCGTGGCCGCACGAATAACGCTTGGTGAAAATCCAGTCAATAACGCATAGCACCAGATCAAGAGAATCACCCCAGTGAGGTAAATTTTCTTTTTGCCAGAACTCAGCGTAAAATAGCGCAAGGGAAAAAACAGAATCGCATAAATGATCCCAACGTGTAAGCCTGAGACAGCCAAAATGTGCATGGTTCCCGTTGCTGCATACGCTTCACGAATTTCTCGATCGAGGCTGCTTTTTTCTCCCAAAAGTAAGGCTGCCGCGATTTGTCTTGAAGATGCAAAAGAGACCGTAGAATCGATTCTGGCCAATAAATACCTGCGGACTTGAGGAAGCAAAAATTCGATTCCAGAAGCCTCCGATCCATCAAATACCTGTACGCCCCTCCCTAAAAACTGTCGGTGGTGGATTCCTTTTCCAGCTAAAAAGCTTTTGTAATCAAACTCCTCTGGAAAAGTTGGTCCGGAAATCGAATCGGGTGCTTGGCCACTCCAAATCAGATGGCCCGGCAATAGAGCAGTATCCGCTCGATGATAGATCAAAATCGATGCGGATGATGGCTTCCACCCTACTGAATCCTTCACTGCGATCAGTTCTAGGAGATTCTCAGCGCTATTCGGTTTTGGTACATCGAATCGCTTCACCCTTGCCAAATAGGAATCAACACCCGTCAAGTCGGTTTTAGTGAGAGATTGAAGATAGGATTCATTTTGCCCAAGGTGTATTCCAAAAAAAACCATGATCAAATATCCCAAACCGGAAAATGGTGATGGGAAGTTGCGAGCTCTTAATCTAACCGAGCAAAAAACAACCCACAATCCAACGACAGCCAAGAGCGCAGTAGATGCACCGATCCAGCCCTTTTCTCCGATCAAAATCCCGAGGATCAGAAAAGGCAGGTATTTCAAAAAAGGGTAGTCAGAAAGCCTCATTTGGAAAAAATCAAGGACTCAATCTATTAAAAAAAAGCAAAAAAAAAGAGCCCATAAGGCTCCAAATTTACAGCTTAGCCAAGGATCAATTAAAACCGATAACCAAGACTAAAGCCCCCATTGAGTTCAATCCCCGTAAATCGGTCGGATACCACTTCGCTAAATCCTCTACCTACACTTAAGTAAGGACCAAAAGCGAAATGATCGGAGACTTCCCATTTATAGCCCGCACCTGCACCTAGAATAAATGCAGTCATATCTGTCGTGATGATTGCACTGTTTAACACCTCTTCAAAATCTCCAAAACGAAGTTTTACAAAAGGATAAATATGAAATCGACCATTCAGCCCATTGCCAAAGTAGAAGTTCATACCGGCCTGCATAGCATTGGATTTGAATTTACGACCGTTTCCCTCGGCATTATAACCAAATCGATCATTGATATGAACCTGGAAGTCTATCGAATGATCTTCACTTAAGAACCGCTCATACCCTACCTCAAATGCACCAAGGGCGATTAGGTTGGCGAAGTTAATCTTCACCTCATTTTCAAACTGGCCCAGACTGGGATTTCGGGAGACTCCCGAAGATGAAGTGATCACCTGCTGCGCAAAAGCCCCAAAGGAAAGGACGAACACAACTACGAGCGAAAGAGAAAGATTTTTCATAATTTGAAAGTTTGTATTGAAAAATGTGACAAGGATTAAGCCAATTCCATTTTGTAATGCTTGATATTACACTCTTCAAATTGGTTTCCAACGGTTTGAAATCCAAATTTTGAATATAGAGCTACCGCATTGAGCTGCGCATGGAGATAAATCACCTGGCTCTCTGAATCCGGCATTGACCTGACATCTTGGAGAACCGCCTGAACCAATGCCTGGCCAACCCCTTTTCCTCGAAACTCTTTTAAGACTGCAAAGCGCTCAAGTTTGATGCCCTTTTCGGTCCTTCTCCACCTAGCAGCACCTGCCGGCTTTCCATCAAGCTTTGCCAGAAAGTGGTGGGAAGTTTCCTCAAACTGATCATATTCGTCATTGGGATCGACCTTTTGTTCGAGGACAAAGACGGCTTTTCGGATTTGGACTGCTTGAGCAAAAGTTTCCTTATCCGTTATTTTTTCGACCGAAAGGTTCATTTCGCTGTTGATCCCTATCTTCTTGATTTTTCTCGTAGGCTTCGATGATTGCCTTGACCAATTTGTGTCGAATGACATCCTTGCCACTCAAGTTAACTATGCCTATTCCTTTGACTTCTTTTAGAATCCTCAGCGCCTCCGAAAGTCCTGATTTTTGCCTGATTGGCAAATCGACCTGAGTTTGATCACCGGTGATGATGACTTTGGAGTTGGGCCCCATTCGGGTAAGAAACATTTTGATCTGCTCAGAGGTGGTGTTTTGCGCTTCATCCAATAGTACAAAAGCATCATGAAGTGTCCTTCCGCGCATATATGCCAAGGGGGCAATTTCGATCACCCGTGTTTCCTGATAATATTTGAGCTTCTCGGGCGGCACCATATCCTGAAGTGCGTCGTAGATCGGCCGCAGATACGGATCGAGTTTTTCCTGTAAATCTCCGGGCAAAAAGCCTAGGTTTTCCCCAGCCTCCACAGCTGGACGGGTGATGATGATTCGCTTTACCTCCCGATTTTTCAAGGCTCGCACTGCCAAGGCCACGGCGATGTAGGTCTTACCTGTACCTGCTGGCCCAAGCGCAAAAACGAGATCGTTTTTCATCGCTGCCTCAACCAGTTTTCGTTGATTTGGCGATTTGGGTTTGATCACAAGCCCTTTGTTGCCAAAGACTATCACCTGATCTCGATTAGCTTCCTCGAAAGGTACACCTTCGATGTCGAGGTAATCTTTGACATTCTCAGGGGTAAGGTGGCCAAAGCGATCAAAATGTTCCAGCAGGAGATTGATCAAGTCATTAATTCGAAGGATCTCTGGTGCACCACCTTGAATACGAATCTCATTTCCTCGGGAAACGATTTTGCTTTGGGGAAATGCCTGAGCTATTTGCCGTATATTTTCATTGGCTGTACCCAAAAACTCAGCCAGCGGAACATTTTCTAAGGTGATTACTTTTTCGACCAAACTTATGTGATGATTTAGGTTATCCTTGAAGGCTAAAGAATAAAATTTCTATTTTTGTTCGCCCTCCTTCAAACAAAATTACACAATTTTAATAGACTTGCTTCTATGGCTCTGGTGACCTTCCTCTCTGATTTTGGGGAAAAAGACTTCTACGTACCGGCGGTAAAGGCCAAAATGTTAGCGATCAACCCGCAACTTTCCATTGTGGATATTTCGCATGCGGTCGAGGCGTATGATTTGGAACATGCCGCATTTCTATTGAGATCGACATTTCGAGAATTCCCTAAAGGGACAGTGCATTTAGTGGGTATTAATACCACCGGAGCCATGACTCAAGGGTACATTGGTGCAAAACTGGAAGACCATATTTTCATCGGCCCGAATAATGGTATTTTCAGTCTCCTCGCTGATCAAGATCCGGGGATTTTGGTACAGTTTGCCGATATTCATGTCAAAGACAGCACTTTTCCCACTCGCGATATCTTGGCTCCCATAGCCGCAAAAGTTGCGTCAGGAGCAGCAATTCATGATTTCGGAGGGCCACTTAGCAACTTCCGTAAGCTCATGCCCCGACATGCCAAAGCCACTAAGGAGCAAATTATCGGGCATGTGATCCGAATCGATCAATATGGAAACCTAATTACCAATATTCGTCGGGAGGTATTCGAGAAATTAAATCCCGGGAAATTTTCAATTCAGTTTGGAAGAGAAACTGTCTCCAAAATCCAAACTGGCTACGATCAAGTGGAGGCAGGTGATCCATTTGCATTTTTCAACAGTCTCGACCTTTTAGAAATCGGAATTCATATTGGTCATGCAGGCATTCTTCTTGGCCTAAAACGAGATAGCGTGGTTTATATCAACTTTAGTTAATTATGTTGATCCGTATCGTAAGAATGACCTTTCGGCCTGATGGAGTAAATGATTTTCTGGAAAACTTTGAGTTGAACAAGTCTGCAATTCGAAATTCACCGGGCTGCCATCATTTAGAGTTGTGGCAAGACGAGCATCAAAAAAATATTTTCGTGACTTACAGCCACTGGGAAAGTGAGGCGCACTTGAATCAGTATCGTGATTCTGAGCTCTTTAAATCTGTCTGGAGCTTCACCAAGGCCCTTTTTGCTGAAAAGCCGCAAGCTTTTAGCACAAAAAAATTGCAGGAAGTATCGAAATGAGTTTGTAGGAAATCATTTTTGTTTTCATATTTGCAGCCCGTTCAACAAGGAACGGAAACAAAAATTCTGATCGGATCAGACCTGCCTGCGGAAGGCAGGTGCGTACCATGCCCAGGTGGCGGAATTGGTAGACCTGCCTGACGGTAGGCAGGCGCGTTGGTCTCAAACACCAATGAGAATATAATTGAAATAATACAATGCCCAGATGGCGGAATTGGTAGACGCGTTGGTCTCAAACACCAATGAGGTTACACTCGTGCCGGTTCGACTCCGGCTCTGGGTACTAAGGCTCACAGAAATGTGGGCCTTTCTTATTTTTAGTACTTTTTCTATGAAAGAATTTTACGTCTATGCGATCAAAAGTCTTGAAAGAAACTACATCTATGTAGGTATGACTGATAATCCGGAAAGACGTTTTGATGAACACAACTCCGGAAAAGGAAAAGCCACAAAGCCATATACGCCCTTTCGTATGATTTTCCTTGAAAAAGTCGGGCCTAGGGAGGCCGCCAGAAAAAGGGAAAAATACCTCAAAAGTGGCGTTGGAAAAGAATTCTTGAGAAATCTAATTTAGGCCAAAGCCCGGATGGCGGAATTGGTAGACCTGCACTTCCTAGTAGACAGGTTGGGATACATCGAGAAAGCTCGCAGCAATGCGGGCTTTTTTTGTTTTCAGCCTTACCTGCCTGAAACTTTTCCAAAGTTTTGAACTTTGGAAAAGTTGGAATTCGGTAATTCTCTTTACTTTCAGATTACATGATTTGGAACATAAAACCATGCAAATTGAAAGTTAAACTTTCAAATTGCATGGTTTTTGATTAATTTTCATGCAAATTGAAAGTTAATCCTAAGTCATATGATCCATCGAACACTTGAAGACAAGCTAATCCAAGGCCTGAAATCCATGCCTGTAGTGGTCATTTTGGGCCCAAGACAAGTGGGTAAGACGACCTTGGCCTTGGAATTTGCCAAGCCACTCTTGGATAAGCCTGTTCACTATCTAGACTTAGAGTTGGATTCGGACTTAGCTAAGCTCGATGATCCAGAAAGCTACCTCAGACGGTTTGAAAATCAACTTTTGGTCATCGATGAGGTCCAACGAAAACCTGATTTGTTTCGAATTATTCGAGGATTGGTAGATATCCGAAAACGAGCCGGGGAAAAGTCAGGACATTTTCTCCTTCTGGGCTCGGCTTCAAAAGATCTTTTACAACAGTCATCTGAAACCTTGGCCGGAAGAATCCGCTACCTGGAACTCACTCCTTTTACAGCCAATGAACTTCACCAAAACGATCCGCTGGGCTTTAATCTGGAGAAACTTTGGTTTAGAGGCGGATTTCCGGACAGCTATCTGGCTGAAAGCGATCAGGAAAGCTGGAATTGGCGGCAGGACTTCATCACTACGTATGTGGAAAAAGATATCCCACTATTTGGACCTCAGGTACCTGCTACCCGGATGAAGCGATTTTGGATGATGCTCGCCCATTATCATGGGCAGCAAGCCAATCTAAGCGATATCGGCAAAAGCCTGGAGGTCAGCCACACTACGATCAAGACTTACCTGGATACGCTTCAGGATTTCTTTATGGTCAGGCAGCTTCAACCTTGGTCGGGAAACACCAAGAAAAGACTGGTTAAGACTCCGAAAATCTATATCCGAGACTCTGGACTACTTCACAATCTCCTCCAGATACAGAACTTTGACCATCTATTGGGGCATCCGATAATTGGGGCGAGTTGGGAAGGTTTTGTGGTAGAAACGATCCTGAATACCATTTCTTCTGCCTGGACTCC
>VFQO010002238.1_pt1 | contig 12247 bp, 9 predicted proteins | sample 3512331 | NCBI WGS metagenome assembly VFQO01 (sample SAMN10412371, study PRJNA504923) | tailings metagenome | isolation source: Replicate 3 from Balatoc abandoned mine | place: Philippines: Itogon, Benguet | collected 2017-08-28
ATTCATTCCGGGATGGCTATGTACAAACAACGGGTACTGGTTTAGCTAAAATTCTCCCCCCAGTTTCGAGGTTTTCACCTACAGGTGAAAGGACACAGAAAAGAGAAACAGTGATTGAGAAAATTAAAGCATTCTTTAATAGGTTCTGGGGAATTAGCATTAGTAATATTGTTTTGAATCGAGAGTGAGTTATTTAGTTTATTAAAAAAATAAAAGCTTGCAAATTCAACCTCAAGTAAATTACAATGGGAGATAAATACAATTATAATTTGCCTCAATATCTGCGTATCCGAATATTAGATAAATTATTGGCTACAAGAAAATTAACTAAACTAGAGTTAATTAATGCGGTGATAGAAGAGATGGAGTCCACATCCAACAAACAATATTCATATTCTCCAAGAACATTTGAAAATGATAAGAATAAGTTACAAGAGAAATTAGATGAATTAAACGATGATGAAGGGCTAGATGATGACAATAAGTATAAAATTGAAAAAATCAGGGAATACTATGATGGAAATCCAATAAACTATTATAGATATAGTCATCCTGAAATTTCTGTTTTTGAATCAAAACTCGATAAGAATGATGTACAAAGCCTAATGGATGCAGTTCAGTTAATACAGCAAATAAAAGGGTTTAAGTGGGATTTTGATATACAGTACATTTTGAAAAAAATAGATCAGCGAATAAAGTTTCAAAATAAGAATGATGAACAAGTAATTGGCTTGCAAAATTTAGTGGCAGATGGATATCAATATTTGAATGATATATATCTTTCTATTCTAGAGAAAAAGGTTATTTCTTTTGAATATGAACCATTTAAAGAAGAGAAAAGCATAAAAATAGTTCACCCTTATTTTATAAAACAATATAACAATCGATGGTTTCTTTTGGGTTTTGATGAATCCAGGAAAGCCATCTCAAATTTCCCCCTCGATAGAATTAAAAGTAAACCAGAATGGATGGATTTCTCATACAAATCGCCTGAAAATATATTTCAACCAAACGATTATTTTAAAGATATAATTGGTGTAACAAATCATCCAGAAAATCCAGTTGAAGATATCATTTTGTTGTTTTCAAAGGAACGAGCGCCTTATATAATTTCTAAAAAAATACATGAATCGCAGGAAATTGTTGAAAGGAAGAAAGACGGTACCATTATCATAAAGCTTCATGTTAAACAAAATTTTGAACTGAAAAGTTTTATACTAAGTCATGGCTGCGATGTTACAGTATTAGAACCAAAATCACTTGCGGCTGAAATAGAAAATCAAGCAAGAGAAACTTTAAAACATTATTCTTCAATTAATGTAATTTAAGTTCAATAAAAAGGTGCAATGTTATATGTAGCAATTCGATAAGGGGTTATGGTTTAATTTTATTATATTGATGAGAGAAATCTAATTACACTTTAGATTGAATCTTGGGATTATTAAATGCACACTTTAAATATTTTTCTATTTCTATTCCATTCATTTGTTTATCCATTTCAGTATTTGTTATTTTTGGAGATGATAAAAATAGATTGTTTAAAAGAAATTCTGGTTTAGTGCTTTTTATAACGAAATGATTTTTAAACTTTGGGAGAATTTCGTTCTGACTTCCCTCTGGCTCAACGATATTTAACTCTTCATTCCCTTCATATTTTAGCCAAATAGCAGATGTGTTTTTAAAATAACGGTCATCTTTTAGTTTAAAATATGGTGTGATATCATAATGATCTACTCCACCATATCCTATAAAAATTACTATTTTAGCAGAATTAATTTCTATATCTAAAAATTTAGAAAAGCTTTGTGAAAATGCCTGTATATTTTTATAAAGATAACCCTGAGTGCCCCACTCATCCCTATTAACATCTCCATGGAGTTTTAATAAATAACCACTTGTATCCGATAAATTTATTGAGTTCATTAATAGTTCATCTATGTATTCTTTAGTTCTTATATTAAACTGTAAAGAGCCTAGAATTTCAATAAATTGATCAATATTTACCGTAAAATGTTTCCCGCCATTCTTTATATGCCAATTAAAATATTTGTGATATTCGTTAGGCTTGTGATTTAGCAAATGTGCTGTAATTGATTTTGGATCTTCATCTGCTCTTACTTCAAATACATTTGAGAATATATGTAGAAATATATTCATTCCATTCAAGTCTTCATAAAGTTTTGATAATCTACTAACCGTTTCTTCAAAAATGAGACTTTTCGAAAGATTTTCTGCATCTTTCTTATTACGCTTTTCTGCATATTCAAGTAGCATTCTATGCAATTCATTCCCTAATGGAAAATTTGCTGGAGGTGGAACCGAGATACCAGCACCAGAAAAAAATAAAACCTCATTAACTTGTAAGTTTTTCTCAAGCGGTATACCAATTGTATTGCTTAACTCTGATATACTTTTCATAAATATTTCACCTTTTGTTTAAGTTATATTTTTAAATTTAGACTGGTATTTTAATAACCACTTTTCAATATTATCAGTGGGGCTTGAATCCTGTTCTGGTATATTGGCTATAATCTTTTGAATATCTAAAACTTTTGATATTTTATTTAATGCATTTAGATTTGGTTTGTTAGTGAAGAAACACTGAGCTACACTATAGTGCATTAATATATTTTCAAGTAATACGGAAGATTCACTGCTGAAAAAAAGTAGTTTTAATAAATTTTGATTAGCTACTTCATTGGGCATTATTACTGATATTAAATTTAAAAACCACTGTTTTTTAAATTTCTCATTTGATATTTCATTTATTGTTTTCAAGCTTTCTGTAATTCCATAATTTAAGTAATAATTTTCTGAAAAATCGTTGATGATATCATTAGTGATTTTATCATTATTGATTTTGCTTAACGACTTCAATGCATTGTGAATTTCATTAATCGAAAAATAGAATTTCGATATATCAATAAGACAATCATCCTTATATTCAAAATTCACTTTTTCTTGTAATCCTAAACTTATTTCTTTAAGTTCATTCAAGTAATAATAATTTTTAATTTCATTTTGCAAAGCAGCCAATACATTGATTATGTGAAATGCATGACTAATATGGATTCTTACTCCTCCATATAACTTTATGAAGTAAATACATTCTTGAATAAGTTTTTCAGCTAATTCAGATTCTCCCTTCTCAATAAGTAATTCTAAAATGAATATTCTTTCATATATCCCCAAATCTTCCGTATTGCTTTTAATTAATATTGCAAGTGAATCGTCTATTCGATTTGATTTCAATAATTCTTCAACAATATTTCTCATTAATTCGTTTTGATAATGGCTATCTATAAAGCGGGCTTCTTCATGTATGAATTCTCGTAAGCTAGCAATACTATTGTTTAAAATTAATTTCTGGGCGATTTTTCGAAGTGCATATGATTTCGTTATTATTATTTTATCTAATAATTTTTGCTTAAAATAACTATCTGAGATTCGATCTGCAATAGCTAATGCTCTATCATTTTCATTTTTTAAAACTAGTTCATCAACTATTTTCTCAGCCGCCTCGAAAAGATCTTGTTCAAAATAAAATGATGTGTACTTTATTACTAAAAATGCCCATTCAATTTCTTTAATTTTTGTAAAGCATTTAGAAATATTGCTATAATAATGCGATAATAAATATTTATCAGTTATATTATTTATCATGCATAGAATCCAAAATAATGCTTTTAAACTAAAATTATGATCACCTAATTTATCTATATACTTAAATACGGAATCTGATGTTTTTGTAAAATATATTTTTGAATTTATATTAAGTATATATGATGAATAGTAATCTAAAATTTTGTTTGCTTTTTCTAATTCATTTTGTTCTATAAAAATACTAGCGGAGTTGCGTATAATATTTGCATTGTCATCCAAATCTCTTGCCGAGTTAAATATTATTAGTACATTCTCTAATTTGTTCAAATGTGAATAACATACTACCCTTGAGTTTAATGAAATCTCTTTTACTAATTCATCTGTAATTTTATCTAGTACTAAAATGGCATTTTCATAATCTTTATTTCTAATTAAACAATTTGCTATTTCATGTAGTCCTCTATCCTTGGTATAGGGATATTTAATTTTCATTATTGTATCCATAGCATCCTTTAACAAATTTAAATTTGCATACATATACGCTATATGTATATAAACTTTTTCTTTGTCATTTTCATCATGAATTATTTCTGCATTTTTTATTGAGTCATCAAATTTGCCCATTTCGGCTAAGAATTCACTTATTGTGAACAAAGCAGAATCTTTTTTCAACCACCATTCCCATTCATATTCTGATGATGATTTTTTTATCATGTTGGATACTGAATACGCATTAGCAATTTGTTTTTCTGATTCTTGAATATTCCCTTTTTCCAGAAAACACTTTGCCAATGACATATATGCAATTATTTTATATTTTTCGTCTTTTATTTTAGCTGAGAAATTGATAGCTTCTTCAATTAGTCCACAATTAATAAGGCATTTAATTAAACCATAAATTTCTCTTTCACATTGATATTCTGAACATGCTTTTTGCAATATTTCAATAGCTCTATTTTTTTGATTAATTTCTATAAATCCTTCTGCTATTTTCTGTAAAAAAGTAGATTTTCCAATACGAAACCATCCCCACCTATCATAACTATTTATAACAAATGAAATATCTGAACGACTATTAATCAAGTTTAAAGCTCTATTTAGAACATTAATAGCCTCTTTAATTTTACCTTTTGAATATAACTTAATGGACAGCTCCTTTGCAGTTAATGGTTTACATCTGTATTCCTTATAATCTTTTTCTTCCCATTCAACAAGAAATAATGCATTTATCAATACTTCAAATCCAATTTCATCAATATCATCTAAGCCTTTAATAAATCTCGAATCCCATGAAATAGTTCTCTTCCATATAATTCCATCATCTAAATTTAATATAGATAATTCTCTAGCTATTAAATAAACCAGCTTACTTGGATAAAATTCATCCCAGTTTAGTACGCTATGCTCTTTAGTAAGGGATTTATCAAGATGATTTAATAATTCTTCGCAAATTTCTTTTTGTTTTTTATGTTCTTTTAAGATCCCCAAAGTGAACTGTTGTAAACAATTCATGTAAATTATAAACTGGGCTTTAATATTATCTTTATTATTAAAATTAATATTTTCTACTCGAGATAATGCTTGATTTATTTTATCAGATTTTAATAAACCTAATATTTCTTCAAAATTATTTTCTTCCTCTTTTCTTAAACTTATTAGAGCAATAGCAAACCCAATTGACATATCGATATTTTCTTCACTACATGATATTCTTAAAGCAGCGGATAGCAAATATTGGGTGTAATCATAAAGATTTAGTTCACTTTTTTGTGCCTCATGAAAATCGTTATTTTGGGCTAATTTTATTAATTGCTGTTTATACCATTTATTCTTTTCGCCAAGAACTAACAAATGATGATACTGAAATTTTAGTGCATATTGTTGTTCTTTCTTCCCCTTATATTCCTCCCATTTGTTGCCAAATTCTACTATTTGTTTATGCGCATCTAAAATATTTGAGGAGAATTCATTTAAAATATAATCCCTTAAACTTTCATGGAAAAGAAAATATGCGTTCTGATTGTTTTCATCAACTGACAATACTTCTTTAATTATACTTAAAATACTTAATGAGGTACCTGGGCCAATTCCAAGTATTAATTCTAAATGATGTTTGGTAAGTGAGTCTTTTGCAACAGCATAAATAAAAATGCAATTCAAAAGAATATCTCTCTCTGGAAATTGTCTATACTTTTTAAAAATTCTATCATAACAATCATTAATGTGGTTAGGTAATTCATGTCCATTATTGATAATTATCCTTTCATTTTGTATTTCTTTACATAGTAGTTTTAGATATAATGCGCTACCCTGTGATTTTTTTAGTATAATATCCACCCAATTTTGTTCTAGTTTATACTTATCAGTTACTTCATATAATAGTGCGCGTATATTTTCTTTCGTAAGGCCAACTAACGATAGACGGCTTGTGTTTTCTCTTGGTAAATTATCTAAGAAATCTATGATTTTATCATGACCACCAGGTCTGGAACTATAAATAAATAATACTTGTGGAATTGTCTGGTTAACAAGATAATCTGTTATAAAATTATTTGGTGGCTCTATACCTTCATCTAATCCATCAATTATGATCAATAATTTTTTGCCTCTTGACCTTATCGGCCACTCACTTAATTTCTCTTGCAAAGTCAAGAACATGTTTTCAGAACTATTACCTCTTCTATTATTTGATACTATTTTAGTTTCGTCAATTTTATCGTGTAAGTATTTTAATAGTGAATATGAATCATTGCCTAATCCCCGTTGTATAAAATAGAGGATGGGGTGAATATTACCAGAATTTCTTCTTTCGTAATGCTTATAAATTTCTGCTAATAATGTAGATTTTCCCATTCCAGGATTTCCCGTTACAGTAAGAAATCCTTTATCGTTTATATCAATAAAATTATAAATGAATTGTTTTTCATTTTCCCTTCCTGTAAAGTTTAATGTAAGATCATCTATACGCCAATTTTTCTGACGTTCTTTCATTAAAGAAGGGTCTTGCCACTTTGCTAATTTGTATCTCTTACTAAAATGTTTAAATAATTCCTTTTCTCTATAACGATGCGCTGTTATATAATTTAGTAAACCAACATCCCCGTTGTAATAATCTAAATCATTAAAAAATACAATTTTATCAGCTATATCATTTTTCTCTATTACCAAAATTGGAAAAAGTGACAGTGATTGCCCTTTTTTATTTTTAATACAAACATTACCAATACTATTTATAAATGTTAAACTTTCTGAAAGCCATTTTTCTTGTGTTAATTTTTCTAAAATGGGTGAATATGCTTCAATGTCTTTATTACAGTATTCATTATTGGGTGTTGCACCATGTGCATAAATGTTTCTGAAATTGATGATATTTAACTTAGCATTCCTATCAACGAATTTATTTAAATTATAAAATCCGTTTTCAAAATCATCTATCAAAAAAACGTGTTCCTTATTCTTTAATTCTTCCAAAAGTTTATCACTAAATCTTTGCCAAGTTCCTAGTGATGGAAATCGTAAGCCTTCATATAATAGCTGACGAATTTCATTACTAATATCTTTTTTGTGGTAATATTCAGAGAGCAATATTGCTGTGTACATCTTGATAAAACACTCAAAACAATCAATTAGACGATGTACTTTTCTAAATGGTTCATTTTCACTCAGATAGATTTTATATAGTCGATTTAGATGAGGATGATTTTGCATTTCACTACTTAATAGATGATTATTAAAGGTACTTTACTATTTTTTAAATTATATACGATATCTGTAATGTAAGTATGTGTCAATTAATTACTCAGCATCAACTTTTGAATGACTTTTAAGTCTATTCCAATTATTATTATTAAGATTATTTAAGTCAACATTTTTTTCTATAAAGCGAAACAATAGTTGATTATCAACCTCTTCCCAACCAATTTGTGTAAAACTCGAAGTCGTCTCATGTGCTATAGTATTTTCTAATTCATCTATCCATTTTAACTTCTCATCCCAGATTTTGGGTATCTGTAAGGATTTTACACTTATTATTATTTCGTCTGGTTTTTTTGACTTAGCCAGATTATTAAAAAATGGGGCTAATGTAATTGATTGTTGTTCCTTGATTGAATAGGATGCAAATTCTTTATTTTGTTTTATGAAATGAGCTGTTATTTTAATTAATTCTGGTTCTGATACTACCATAGAAATTGCCGGTGAACATGCTGCAATCTCTTGCATTTCTAGTCCTTCCACCTCTATTACATTAGCAGGTTCTTTTTCTTCAACAATACCCACACTGTTTTTAACAGAAATAGTTTTTGCATTATTTTCCACACCTTCTAATTTCCATTTACGATGTTTGGTTACTAAGCCATGCTTTTTCCATAAACCAGCGTTATCTAGTATTAATGCTTGACTACCATCTTTTTTTTTGCGCAAACCTCTGCCAACCATCTGCATATATAATACCAATGAATGAGTAGGTCTTGCTAATTGCACCACAGATATGTCTGGACAATCAAACCCTTCAGTAAATATTTGCACATTGGAGAGGACCCTTATTTTGCCAGCTTTAAAATCCGCAATAATTGTTTTGCGTTCCTCTTTAGGTGTCTTACTATCAATGTATGCAGCGCTTATGCCTACTTCTTTATACCTTTCTACAATAACTTTTGAGTGGTACCGGTTTACTGCAAAAACGATACACTGTTGATTATTCCCATGCTTGATATAGCTTTCTATTAGATCAGACATTATGGTTTCCTGGCTCATCAAATAGCCCAATTCTGTTAGATCATAGTCGTTGGTTATTTTGTCAATCTTTATTCTGCTCAATTCTGGCGAAGCTGTAGCTAGGTGCCGGAAACCTGCTAAATAGCCCTGATCTATGAAATTATTTATAGGTAACGACTCAATTAGGGTTTCAAATGTCCCTTTAAATCCAGAATTATTCATGCGGTAAGGTGTTGCTGTAACACCCAATATTTTAACATCAGACTGGCTATAATTTTGTAGAATAGATTGATAAGAATGGGCCGTAGCATGATGTGCTTCATCAATTACTATTAAAGATACTTTAGTGGGCCAGTAAGCAATATCTCGTTTAGTAAGGGTTTGAATACTTGCTATTTGTACCATTAAGTGTGGTTGCTGTATTGTGCCAGCCATTATGGTTCCTGCTTTTATTCCAAAAGCTAATAAACGTTGCTGTATTTGCTCAACTAACTCCCTGGTATGGACCAACACTAATGTACGTTTATTTACATTTTTGATAATTTCACAGAAAACATGTGTTTTGCCAGTACCAGTAGGCATCTGCAACATAACACTTTTATTGCTGGAGAAACTGCTAATAACATTGTTTACAGCATGTTGCTGGTAAGGATGTAGTGTTGGCATGGATTATTTTTATATGTTAATCTATGTGGCTTGTCTTTTCGATTTAATCAAATTACCGATAATGGTAAGCGTAAGCCCCATAAGGAGATCTCCGATTGATGAAAACGTTTTTTTGTTGAACATTTAGTTTTTCCCTTCTATCCGACTTGATTGTTTGCTGGGGAGTAACTGCTATTTCTAAAACTGCTAATAATTGTTGTAATTGGCTTTTCGAGATCACTGTTTCTTTTTTCATATTATTAGCCATGTGTAAAAGGGATCTTGTTGTTCTTTGATGATATAAAATAGCATCTAGTACATTAACATTTCTATTAACCTTGTCCACTGAGAGAATTTCGATTAATAATGATAATAGAGTAATTCTTTTTTTCAATAAGTCCATTACATTTTTTAAAGGTGATGTATTAGAATTGAAGCAACTACTAGTAAAACTATTTATACTTTGCAAAGAATATCGTCGCTCTTGTAATTTAGAAAAAAGGGAGTGAATCAATAACCAATCTTCATTATTGCTTATGGTTGCGTAACCAATTGATTTTTTGTGTGCGATTAATATCTGGTACATAGTTTGATTAATGTTTAATAATTATTATTTCTTTTTTCCTGGGTTATAATTACAGGCAAACATTACAATGGCAGTACAAATAAGCCCTATAGTAACAAAACTGAATACAATCACTTTAAGCGATATCCGTAATGTGACACGTAACCAGTTTGTTTGAATTCCAGCTGTAATAGCTTCAACTCCTCCAAATAATATTTGGTATAAATGTATTGAGCTTAAAATGAGACCAAATATTATCAAGTAAATCATAACGCTATTTTTATATAGCAAAACTAAATAGGTAGTTTGCAACCTATTTGCGAACTGGATTTTTCAGAATAAAGAATTGTTGATAGAAATGAACGAAATAAATATCATATTAATTGATTAATTTAACTCTGCACATATAGCCTACTTTTTATTTACTATCTCATTAGAACTCGAATGAATCATTCCTCACTCAAACTAAAATTCAAAGAACGCAAACTATACTTTGCTGAGAATAATGCTATTCGCATCCATCGAGCAATAAGCTGGCTGGAAAGTGCCAATGACGTTAAGGAAAATAATGATTTAGCATTTATTAGTTTGTGGATTTCATTTAATGCCTGTTATGCGGTTCAAATGCCTAAAGATGAAATACTATCTGAAAAGGAGAATTTTCGTGTGTTTTTAAAGAAGCTGGTAAAATTGGATATTGAAAATAGATTTTACAACTTATTATGGAATCAATTTTCTGGTCCTGTTCGGTTACTTATCAATAATCAATATATTTTCAAACCATTTTGGGATTTTCAGCGTGGTGAAATTAAAGATTGGAAAAAGCAATTTGATCAATCTGTTGAGGAGTCCATGAAATATTTATCTGCTCAAAAAGTGGTTGATTTGTTAGAAGTGGTTTTAGATAGGCTTTATACACTACGAAATCAATTGGTTCATGGAGGAGCCACCTATAAAAGTGAAGTCAATCGTTCTCAGGTAATTGATGGGAAAAACATTTTATTCATGCTAGTTCCTTTAATAGTTGAAATAATGCTAGATAATGAATATGAAGATTGGGGGGAGATTTATTATCCCGTTGTTTAAATCCTTAATTCCTAAACGCACCATACTTATAAAAATCGGTCATCACTATTTTAGCGCTCTGGTATTCTTTCAGTTCGTATTTTGGTGCAATGCCTTTTGCTCTCTGTTCCGACATTTCTCGTAGGCGTTTATAATAGGCTTTGTTTACATCTGTTAAAGTAAAGGTTGGTTCATCATCTAGTTTTAGTAAATGGTAGCACTTTGATAGTGGGCGTTTGTCTAAATTAGAAGTTGGATGTGGAATACTATGGTTTTTTTCAGCTTTGACCGGCTCCTTTGATAAAATATAGTTTGCCAATCGTATCAAAGCAAATACCCCAATAATTATCCAAATACCAGACATAAATCATTTTTTATTTATTCACAACCTTTCTTTCCGCCCACCTTTTTAATAATTTGTTACAATGATAATTAATTCTCATTCAACTGTAGAAACCTTACCCGAAAATATTCAGGGAAATAAAACCATTACTCTAGAACAAATAGATACTACCTGCCAAGTGATTCTACATTGTAGGCACTATGGTTGTAATGCAGAATGTGGTAAATCTATCCGTTGCGAAATTAATTTGAATCCAGGGATTGCGCTTGTGCCAGCTGAGGGTGATAGTCCTTCCACCATATTACATACCTATAAAATTAATTTACCTCCGAAGAAAAATTATAAAATGGATTATTGTACTGAGTTTACGTTGATATTTAGTGCCCTCCCTAAAAATTGTACATCCTTTCATTTTATTGAACCCGATGCACCTGGTGCAGAAGGTTGGGTTATTCGTAATATCAAAAGATCTAGCACGGATGTTTATAGACTCACTTTTAGCAATCAATTGTCTTACGAAGGCGAGATTGACTTTTAAGCAGACTCTTCCAATAGGTTATAGTCACCCCCTTTAATTTTACCTCCCTCAAATACTTACCATGCAAACTCTCAAAACCATTCTCGACGCCGAATTAGATCGTTTAATCAGTATCCAACAATTTCAAGAACCTGCGGTGGGCGTGTCTTCTGGTTTTAAATATTTGGACAGGGCCATCAATGGATTTAGGCCGCAACACTTGTACCTCTTGAGCGCTGCTCCTGAGTCAGGTAAAACGGCGTTTTTGCTCAACCTATTATTAAGCATTACCGTTAAAAAGAAAAATCCTGCTAAAGCCCTATTGTATAGTTTAGACGTTAGTGCTGCTGAAGTGGCGCAACGTTTATTGAGTTGTAATTCTGCTGTTACCATGGAGCATATTTTTTATGGAACTACTCAGTCTGAAGTAATTGAAAAACTCTACATTGATGTGGATCAAATTAAAGACCTCTCTACTAATTTATTCATTGAAGATTATCCTTCTTGCTCTATCGAAACCATTCGTGCGCAATTAACCGAATTGAAAGCGCAAAATCAAATGCCTTCAATAGTTGTCATAGACAATATCAATCGCATTGCGGTGGCTGATGATCCTGCTCCTGAATCGGATGACTATGGGGTTATTCCCGCTTCTTTAATTGAGCAGTTAAAAAAGATTGCCATCGATTTTAATATTCCGCTCTTGGTATCTCCTGAAACCACTCCCATTGATCCTGAAGTTGAAACCGATCGTATGCCTCGCTTATACGTATTGCGTCAAAAGAATTTCAAC